>Ga0224512_10004810_pt1 | contig 11281 bp, 11 predicted proteins | sample SF_May12_sed_USG_4_FD_169103 | JGI IMG/M metagenome (GOLD analysis project Ga0224512, IMG submission 169103) | Sediment microbial communities from San Francisco Bay, California, United States - SF_May12_sed_USGS_13 | ecosystem: Environmental > Aquatic > Marine > Sediment | place: USA...
GCATCCGCTCGCGCACGTTCATCCGCCGGATGCGAACGATCGGCGGGATCCCCGTCATCTCGGACGAGTCCGTTTCGGGGCTCGCCGCGCGCTGCAGCCAGCGCTCGAGCTCGAGCTCACGAGACTTGGTCAGCGGCGCGAGCTGAAAGGCCGCCGAGGGCGGGTCGGCCGCGGCGAACAGCTGGACGACCGTTGCCTCGAGCTCGAGCTCGAAGCCTCCCTCCCCGGCCAAGAGGATCGTGTACGAGGCGAGCGGCGCGGGCAGCTCGACGAGCTCCAGCAGGAAGGCCCCTCGCGCGCGGGCCTCGTCGACGAAGCCCCGCAGCTCGGGATCGCTCGCGAAGCGCAGCTCGATACGCTTCGCTTCCAGGTGGGCTCGGACTTCCATGGCGCTCGGCGGGACGCACCGTACCGTAGCGGAGACGAGGACCGGAGTCGATCCCCCGTGATCCGGCGCCGGGACACGGACATCAGCAGACATCAGCATGGAGGTCTCCCTCGCGGTCCGCGTCACCGCCGACGAGAGCCGGATCGAGTCGGTCCTCGAGGGGATCGACTTCGCGGCCCTGGCGGCGCTGGTCGCGCCCTAGCGCCCGCGATCGTCGTCCGGCGGCCTGCGGGGCGCCCGCAGGCCGCCCGCGATCCCCCGCCCGCGGCGGCAGCTCCCCGCGAGAGCCGCCAGCGTCTGCTCGGCGGTGCGCTCCCAGTCGAGCTCGGCGACGCGGCGGCGGCCGCTCGCCGCCAGGCGCCGGCGCAGCTCGCCGTCGGTGTCGAAGCGCTCCAGCGCCGCGAGCCAGGCCTCGTCGTCGGTGGGCTCGACGAAGAACGCCGCCTCGCCGGCGACCTCGCGGAAGACCTCGATGTCGCTCAGCAGAACGGGCGTGCCGAGCGCCATCGCTTCGACGGCCGGCAGGCCGAAGCCCTCGTAGAGCGAAGGGAAGACGAGAAAGCGAGCTCCGCCGTAGACCGCCGCCATCTGGCGATCGGTCACGTAGCCCGGGCGCACCAGCCAGCCCTCCCGGCAGCCCTGCTCGAGATCGAGCGCCAGGTCGTCGGTCTTCCAGCCCAGCTTGCCGACCAGCACCAGCGGCGGTACGCGGCCGCCGCGCCGCTCCCGCCACGTTCTCCACACCCCCAACAGGCGGGCGAGGTTCTTGCGCGGCTCGATGGTGCCGACGTGCAGCGCGTACCCGTCGTCTGCGAGCCCGAGTCGCCCGAGCTCGGCCTCCAGGTCGGCCGCCGCCGGCAGCTCCGAGGCCAGGTGGCCGCCTCCGAGCAGCACCGGCACGACGGACGCGTCCGCCGCCAGACCACTCTCGCGCACCTCGCGGGCGACCGCCTCGGCGTCGGTCAGCACCACGCTGGCCCGGGCCAGCGTCCTCTCGAGACCGGCGTCGAGCTCGCGCCGAGTCTCCTCCCTCATGGTCCACGCGAAGTGGCGCACGGAGAGATCGTGCACCGTCACGACCAGCGCCCCGGCGGCCTTGCGGAACCGCCGCGGCGGGAGGTAGTTCGGCAGGAACACGACGTCGTTGGCGTCGGCGCGCACCAGCGAGCTCTCGCGCCGGACCAGCCACCGCGCCAGCCGGTGCGGCGGCAGCAGCAGACCGACCGGCACCGGGTAGCGCACCACCTCGATCGCGGGTCCGCGAGGCGGTTCGACGACCGGGTCCGGCGCGAGCGCGCACGTCCACGGACCGTACAGTCGCAGCCGCACGTCGTCGCGGTCCTTGAGGCGGTCGAGCAGGCAGTACAGATACCGCCCGATCCCGGTCAGCGGCTCCCAGAACGCCTTGATGTCGACCGCCACCGTGAGCCGCCGCTCGCGGCGCCGCTTCGCGCCGGCCCGACGGACGCTCCACCACCAGCGCACGGTGGCGCGCAGCCGATCGAACCGGTGCCGCCGCCGCCACTCGATGGCCCTGCGGAGCGCGTCCAGCGGGACCTGGACCAAGGGTCGCAGCGGTCTCGGGATCTTTTTCAGTCGCCCCTTGTAGGCCACGGAGAGAGAGCTTTCTGCCGGACAGGCGCGGCAAGTGCGCCAGTGTACGTCAGCCGCCTCTACCCGGGTCGGCGGATCCAGTCGATCGACTTGTCGACCGGCTCCGGCGGCCCGAGGCTGCCGACGGCCGTCGGCGGGGCGATCAGCTCCTTCCTGCGGCGCTCGATCTGCCGCTGGACCTTCCGCACCCGGCGCAGGATCCCGGAGCCGACGTGCGCAGCGAGATCCTCCTTGTCGGTGTACGAGACCGGCGGCAGCACCCAGAAGTAGCGGCGCTGGAGGTCCTGGAACATGGCGAAGACCGGCTTGCCGGCCTGCACGATCGGCACCACCGGGATCATCAGCCCGGGCACCGTGGCCTGGAGCTCGAGCGGCACCGAGCGCGGATCGCTGAGATCGACGACCAGGAACTCCGAGAGCGCGGCGAGAACCCTGACGGTGTCCGACAGCTCGCGATCCTCCGGCCCCGGGAAGTCGAACACGATGGGAATGCGCCCCTTGGTCCGCAGCACGTCCGAGAGTCTCTTCAGCACCGCCTTGCGGCGCCGCGAGAAGCGGCCGAGGACGAGCACCACGCTGGCGGTGCCGGCGGTGATCAGCGAAGCGATGGAGCCGCGCTCGCCGAGGAGCGCAAGCAGCGAGGCGGCGCGCAGGTCGTCGACGCGGGTGAACTCCGCCTCGAAGCGGCCGGTACCCGAGAACCAGAGCTGCATGCTGCCGATCAGTCCCTTCTGCCGGGTCCTCTCGTCCACCTCGATGCCGAGGGCGAAGGCCTCGGTGGCGCTCGCCGAGCGCAGATCGGCGCCCTTGAAGCTGGTGTGGTAGAGGACCGCGCGGTCGAACCGCGCGTTGCGGAGCAAGCTCTCGTCGAACACCGCCCCGGAGAGGTCGGCGCGCTCGAACGAAGCGTTGCAGAGGTCGGCTGCAGTGAGGTTCGCGTCCGAGAGATCCGCCTGGTCGAAGTGCGCGTACTGGAGCCTGGACCCCGAGAGGTCGGCTTCTTCGAGGCAGGCCCGACGGAAGCTGCTGCCGACCTTGCACCGAGCGCCGGCCAGGTTCGCGCGGCGCAGATTGGCCCTTTCCAGCTCGACCTCGCCGAAGTCGGCCTCGCGGCAGTCGGCCCCGGCAAGTCGAGCCCAGCCAAGATTGGCGCCGTCGAAGCGCGCGCCGCGGAGATCGGCATGGCCGAGGTCGGCGCCCACGAACTGCACGCCGCGCAGATCCGCGCCCCGCAGGTCGAAGAAGCGCAGCCAGGCACCCGGACGAGCGGTGTCCGCCTTGAGTCCGCGGAGGTCCACGCGCTCGTCCGGCTCCTGCTCGCGCCAGCGCTTCCAGGCGCGCGCGTCGCCCGCCGTGAAGGCCTCCCAGGCGGCCGCGGGCAGCCGCCGGGTGCGTCGATGCGGTTTGCGGCGCGCCATCGGGACGTGGCTCGAGATTATCCCAGGCTGCAGACCTCGGTGCCATGCCGGCAGAGCTTCGGCGCTTCCGGCCACTTCACGACAGCCGCCGCCAGACCAGGAATGCCAGGTAGGCGACCAAGACGATGCGGAGCAGCAGGCTGAACGCGGAGGTGCCCAGGCGCACCTCCTGCCGCTCCACCTCCAGCGGCAGATGCCTTTCCGGCCGCGCCCAGGGATTGAGGCCGAACTGGTAGGTCGCGGTACTCGTCCGCAGCTCGAGGACGGACATCGGGATGAACCACTGCCGGCCCGTGTAGAGAACGGCCCCCTCTACGCTTTCGAAAGGAATGATCCAGTTACCACACTCCACGCGGTTGGCGAACACCTCGAGCCAGGCACGCCTCGCCGTGATCCAGCTCGCCGACCGTCTGGGAGGGCCGCTCTCCCGCGTCGTAGCCTTGGTCCAGAAACGCTTCACCGGCTGAACCCTCACTGCTTTGCCGATTCGCGGCGCCGGACCGCCGCCCGAGGCGGCTCCGACTCCTCGCGGTCCGCAGGCCTCGACCGCCCGAGACCCGGCCGGCAGCGAGGCCTCTGCGAGCTCAGATCCGGGCACTCCACGGCAGGAGTGCGACCAGGCGGAAATCGCCGTACTGCTTGCGCAGGGCGCGCCAGAGGCAGGCGATGGACAGCGCCGCCAGCACGCCGAGAAGGGTGATCGCGACGAGCATGCCCATTCCGTCCATCCGGGCTCCGGTCTCGGCGTCGGGCAGCAGCCCCGTGCGCAGGGCGAGCTGGTTCAGTCCCTGCCCGACCAGATAGAGCGGCCAGGCAGCCGCCCACCAGATCTTGAGCATCCTGCCGGGGCCGAGCGCGCTGTGGATCCGCCCCGGTTCGTCGCTGCCGGGCTCGAGCACGGTCAGGGAGAACCTGGCGTAGTCGGCGAGCAGCGCCTGGCGCATGGCGACCATCATGATCGCGGCGCTCGCGATCGTGACCGCCACGATATGGACGACGGAATCCTCGGGGACCGCGAGCAGGGAGCGGGACCGGCCACCAGAGAACAGCAAGGCCGCGGACGTGAGCACGAGCGAGGCGCATACGCCGATCAAGACGTACCGCCAGACAACCGCCCACCACACACTCCGCACCTGGTTCAGGGTGATGCCGCTCATGTCCGGGTCCATGCCGGCGGGGTCGTCCATGCGCCTCAGTATGCACCATCGGCGCGCGGCGGTCCTGCTGCCCGCCGGCACCTTCGGCGGCGCGCCCTGGATTAGGTGCCCTGGATCAGGTGCCAGGCGAATACCCCTGGATCAGGTGCCAGGCGAATCATGGCTGAACGTAGTCTGGACCGCCACGGCCTGGCGCGACCTCGAGCAAGCCGCCGACTACATCGCCCAGGACTCCCCCGCCTACGCCGCGTCCTTCGTGGGGAGTGTTCGCGACCGAGCCCGCTCGCTCGATGAGCTCTGCTTTCGTGGGCGAGTCGTGCCCGGGCTCGCAGAGCCGACGGTCCGAGAGCTGCTCCTGGGCAGCCACCGACTCGTCTACGAGATCAGCGGCGGGACGGTCTACGTCCTCGCGTTGATCCACGGCGCCCGCGATTTCGCAAGACAGTGGCGCCGCGACGAGCATCACGGCTGACACTCGATCCCCCTGCCGTCTTCGGGAGATCCAATGGAGCGGGAGACGGGAATCGAACCCGCGACCAACGGCTTGGAAGGCCGAGACTCTACCACTGAGTTACTCCCGCTCGGCCGCTCAGTGTAGCAGCAGCGGAGGTCTCGAACCGGCGGCGGCGGTTCTCTCTCAGTACACGAGCACCGCGGGGTCGCCGAGAATCGCGTAGGTGCGCGGGAGGGCCTCGAGGCCGCCCTGCTCGCGGAAGTGCTGCACGGCTTCGAGCAGGGCGTCGCCCACTCGCTCGTGGCGGCCGAGCGCCTCGAAGTACAGGCGGTTCAAGACGTGCGCTTGGCCGGCCACCGACAGGCCGGTGGGGGCGACGACCGCCGCGGCGCCGCCCTGGGGCGTGAGGACGAGCAGCTCGCCCAGGGAGTCGAAGGCCGGCAGGTCGATACGCGCGAGGACGCAGGTCCAGGCCGAGACGATGGCCGCCGTCTCGGTGGCCGGCAGGGTGGCGACGTCGGCGGCGGTCAGCAGGCCCTCGTGGGCCATGCGGTCGACCCCGCCGTGGCCGACGTAGTTGACCAGCAGCGGGCCGGTGGCCAGGGCCGCCGCCAGCTCCGCGCGCGCCGCGGGCAGCCCCAGCTCCTCGAGATCCGCGGAGGGAAGTGCCGCGGAGGGAAGTGCCACGCGAATCCTGCCTTCCTATTCGCCATACATCCTGCGAACTCGCGGTTCCATCGAGCACGCTTCGCGACTCCCGAGCTCGCAGGCCGCCTGCACGTCCCTCAACGCGCCCGCGCCGTCGCCGAGATGGTGCAGGGTGCCGCTTCGCTCGAAGAGAGCGTTCGCGTCGTCGGGCACGAGAGCCAGGTAGCGATTCCAGTATCCGAGGATTCTCTCCCACTGTCGCTCCCGCGAAAGAAGCCGATCGAGCAGCTTGATCGCCTCGAAGTACTTCGGGTCGAGCCGGATCGCTTCTTCGAGAGCGTCTTCCGCCCGCGCGTGGTCCAGGTTGTCCCAGTGCGCGTAGGCCAGGTAGTAGTGCAGCTTGGGCAGGCTCGGCCTGCGCTCGGCGATCTCGGCCAGCCGCTCGAGCGCCACGTCCGTCCGGTCCTGATCGACCTCCCAGGCCGCCGCCTCGACGGCCGCGCTCCACAGACCGTCCTCGGTCACCCGTCCGAGGAGGGGTGAGGCCGGCTCCAGCCTCGCCGCGAGCTCGACCTCGGCCAGAGCCGCGTCCACGTCCCCGGCCCGCGCCAGGTCCCACGCCCGCCTCACCCGCGGCCCCACCGACGTCGGGTAGAGCTCCACGGCGCGGGTGCGGTCCGCCAGGGCCTCGTCGAAGCGCTCCAGTTGAACGTAGAGCGATGCTCGCGTGTCGTAGAACGGGGCGTACTCGCCCTCCGCCAGCGCGCAGTTGATTCGATCGAGTGCCCGCGGCAGGTCGCCCTCGCGCCTCGCCGCCTCCGCGAGGCGATAGTGAGGGAACCCGAGGAGCGCCTGGAGCTTGGGATTGGCGTCCACGTGCTCCTGCGCGGCTCGCGCCACCTCGAGCGTCTCCTCGACGGAACCGCCCCACATCGGATCGAGACACGCGAGCAGCGAGGTGCGCACTCTGTAGCTCCACGGCGCGATGGCCAGAGCTTCCTCGGCCTGGGCGCGACACGCGGGCTTGGCTCGGACAATGCCCGAGAGATCCAGGCCTTCGAGGCTGAGCTCCACGCTCGACAGATCGAGCTCGAAGCCTCCCCAGCCGGCTCGCACGACCGACATGCGCACCAGGTGGGGCTCCACCAGAGACGGGTCGAGCCTGGCGGCCCGATCGGCCTCCCGCACCGCACGCTCGTGCCAGTTCTCCATCGCGTCGAAAGAAGCTGCCGGAGTCTCGCTCGCGAGCTTGGTGCCCCGCGCTCGATAGCCCACCGTCCGATAGTGGTGCGCCAGGCCCGCACGAGCCCACGCACTCGCTGGCCGCTCCCGAGCCCACCTCTCGATCGAACGGCCGCGGGAGGGCTCACCGCTGCCGAGCACGGCCTCGACCGCCATCGCCAGATCCGTCTCGGTCCGAGGGTCCCGCTCGGCGGCCGCCGCGAGCTCCTTCAGAGCGCGCTCCAGCTCCTCGAACCGCTCGCCCTGCAGGTGATCGACGAGGGCGAACACGTCCACGGAGGGCTCCGGCACAGGGAGGCGCGCAGGCCCTCCCGGCCGGCAGCTCGGGACCTGTGGTGCCTCACCCGGACAGCCCGCCAGGACCATCGAGCAAGCCACTCCCGCCAGCCACCGGGAAACTCGGTGACAGGATACCCATTCCGCCCTCAGGCTCATCGCCGTGCCCACCGAAATGAGTATCCTGTCACCCTATTCCCCCGGTGGCGGCACGCCCCTTCTCCACGCCTCAAGGCACGACGGCCGACCAGGCACTTGTGTCGCCACTTTCGAAGCCATCGACCAGAACGACCCCCAGCCGGAGCCGCCGCGCGAAGACCCCGCGGCCATCCCCGTCCTGCGCATCGCTGTCCCAGGCAGCGATGAAATCGCCCGCACCGTCAGAAGCCATCCAAGGGTACCGCTGGCCCCCCGCCGCGTTGCCATTCACCTGAAAGTCGCCACTGACGGCATTGCCGTCGCTATCAAACAGCCGGCCGAAGATCCCCTCCGGGGGACCGCCCTGGTCGGTGCTCCACCACACAACGGCGAACCCCCCGAGACCGTCGCCGGCCACCGATGACGCCACTTGGTCGTGGCCCGTGGCTTCGCTCACTTGGAACTCATCTCCCAAGGGCATGCCCGCTGCGTCGTAGCGCCGGCCGAAGACCCTGCTTGCGAACCACCCGCTCCAAACGACGACAAAACCGCCCGTGGCCAGTCGCGCCACGGAAGGTCGCCGGTTGCCGGGCCCCTGCGAGTCCATGCTGATGCGGAAATTCCCACCCTGCGCGGTGCCCTCCGAGTCGAAACGCTGGCCCAAGATCTCTTCGCTGAGACCCTCCTCGTCTCCGCTCCACACGACGACGAAGTCACCGCCCGGCAACAGCACGACCGAGGCCTCCCTATGCGCCGCCAACTGCTGCTCGTAGGTGCTGACCTGGAACTGCTCGCCCAGCGGAGCACCGGCGGCATCGAAGCGGCGGGCGAAGATATCCAGCGAGAGGGTCTCGTCGTCGTCGTAGCCGTTCCAGACAACTACGAAGTCGCCGCCGCCGCCCATTGCGACGTTGACGCCGTATTGCAAATCGGACGCGGCGCTGTTGACTTCGAAGTCTCCTCCCAAGGGCGCCCCTGAGACATCGAAACGCCTGCCGAACGGTGCCCAAGGGCCGGCGCTCGGCCTGTAGTCCCAGACCACCACGAAGTTCCCCAGGGCATCGGCCGCCACCGAGGGGTGGACCTGATCGTCCGCAGTGCTCGCGTTGACCTGAAACTCGGGTCCGAGGGGTAGGGCCTCAGCGTCGAAGCGCCTGGCGAAGATGCCTTCTCCCGAGCCATCCTGATCGTAGGAATGCCAGACGACAATGAAGTTGCCGGCGCCATCGAAGGCGGCGGCAGCATCCTTCTGATCCGCCGTCGTGTGGGTGTTGATCTGAAACTCGGCTCCCACGAGCTGGCAGTGCGCCACAGGCACGGCCCAGAACAACCAAAGGGCCGACCCACAGGCCAAGGCGTGATGCCTTCCCTTATACCCATTGGTCACGGGAGCGATGCTAACACCTCGCTGGGATCAGCTCATGGCTCGATCCACTCAGAAACTCGGTGACAGGATACTCATTCCGCCCTCAGGCTCATCGCCGTGCCCACCGAAATGAGTATCCTGTCACCGGTTTTCCCAGAGCTGTTCGAGATGCAGGAAGTATCAGGGCGCTATGAAGTCACTGCCCACAAGATCCGTTTCGAGGAGAATGACTACCGGAGAACTGGTGACAGGATACTCATTTCGCCTCAGGATACCTATTTCGCCGTCCGCTTCCGTCCGACCTTGCTAGGCCGTAGGCGCCGTCCCGTAATCCGTTCCAGCCTCTTCGGGAAGACTGGTGACAGGATACTTATTTCGCCGTCCGCTTCCGTCCGACCTTGCGAGGCCGTAGGCGCCGTCCGGTAATCCGTTCCAGCCTCTTGATGAAGTCGTCGGAGCCGAGAGGGCGGCCGATGCGCTCGTGACGTTCGAGAGCCTCAGTTTGCCTGGCGCAATCAGCCCGGCTCAAGTACTCGTCCCAGTCGGAAACCCGCTCGGCAACCGGGCCGGGGTTGACCAACTGGTCCGGCTTCCCCAGGACTTGCGCTCTGGCGCTCGAGTAGGGCCAGGAGGTCGCCGTCTCGGCCAGTCCGGCACGAACGGGGTTGAGCAAGACGTAGCGGATGGCAGCCATCAAGTGCGCCTCGTCCATCGGGAACGATGAAAAACGTTCCTGCCAAAGATGTCCGGTCCAGCCGTGGCGCCGGTTGACCCGCAGAGCGTAGCGCCTGTGCGCCTCACCCAGAGGACGGGCGAGTCCTTCCTCGGTCGACGGAACCGCGACCAGGTGGCAATGGTTGGGCATCAAACAGTAGGCCCAAATCTCCAGCGCGTGGCGGCGCGCCTGTCGGGCCAGCAGGACGGAATAGGCGCGGTAGTCGTCCCGCGAGAAGAAGACCTGCATCCGCCGCGCCCCACGTTGGGTCACATGGTGCGGCACACCGGGGACAACCACCCGAGAGAAGCGGGCCATCGTCTTCCAGGACGGAATCTACCGCTGCTTTCTTGCGGAATGAGTATCCTGTCACCGCTTTTCCCGCTCGTCCCGCTCCCCTCGTGGCCCGTCGTCTGAGGGCGTGAAACTGAGCCCGACGGCAACGCGAGAGCAACGGAGCTTGAGGCCGAGCCTTTGTTGGCTGCCTGGGAATGCCTGTAACCCTTTGATCCTAAGGCGGAAACAACTGGAGCCGGCACTCGGATTCGAACCGAGGACCTGCTGATTACAAGTCAGCTGCTCTAGCCCCTGAGCTATGCCGGCCCGGACCGCCGGCCGGGCGGGGGCAGAGTGTAGCGACTCGGTTGGCGGCCCGCAAGGCGTGGGCGGCGGGCCTGCGGGCCGGGCGCGCGGGCTTCAGGGGCGGCGCTGGCGGCGGGCTTCGAAGAGCAGGGCCGCGGCCGCGCTGGCGACGTTCAGGGACTCCACCCGGCCGAGCATGGGGAGGCTGATGAGGCGGTCGCAGACCTTCTTCGTGCGGGCCCGCAGGCCGCCCTCCTCGCCGCCGAGGCAGACGACGACCTTGCCGGTGAGGTCGACGTCCCAGCACGGCTCGCCCGCGGCGTCGGCGCCGTAGATCCAGAAGCCGCGGTCACGGTGGGCCGCGAGGGCGGCGGCGGTGTTGGGGACGCGGTCGATCGGCAGCCATTCCGCGGCGCCCGCCGAGGTCTTGACGACGGCCGCCGTCACCGAGGCCGAGCCGCGGTCGCGGACGATCACGCGGCCGACGCCGGCGGCGTCGCAGACCCTGAGAACGGCGCCCAGGTTGCGGGGATCCTGGACGTCCTCGAGCAGGACGACGAGCTCGGGGTCGGCGCCCGTGACCGCCACGTCGGCGGCGGCACCCCGCAGGTCGGCGGCGAAGCCGTTGTGCACGCCGTCGACCCGGCGGTCGAGCTCGGCGGCCGGCAGCCGCTCGAGCGCCACCCCCTGGCGGGCGCAGAGGCGCTCGATCTCCTCGCCCCGGCGGCCGCCGCGGCGCTCGGCCATGAGCACGCGCGCCAGCTGATGGGGCCGGTGGCGCAGCGCCTCGCGCACCGGGTGGAAGCCGAAGATCAGCATTCGACGAGCGCCACCGCCAGAGCCGCAATGCCCTCGCCGCGCCCCACGAAGCCGAGCCGCTCGCTGGTCGTCGCCTTGAGGCCGACGGCCGCCGGCTCGACCCCGAGGATGGCGGCCACCCGGTTGCGGATGCTGTCGCGGTAGGGGGCGATCTTCGGGGCCTCGGCGACGAGCGTCAGGTCGCAGTTCACGATCCGCCAGCCGTCGGCCGCGAGCAGCTCGACGATGCGGCGCAGCAGGTCGCAGCTGTCCGCGTCCTTCCACTCGGGATCGCCGGACGGGAAGAAGCTGCCGAGATCCCCCATCCCGGCGGCGCCGAGCAGGGCGTCGCCCAGGGCGTGGAGGAGCACGTCGGCGTCGGAAAAGCCGTCGAGGCCGCGGTCGAAGGGGATGCGCTCGCCGCCGAGCACGAGCGGCCGCCCCGCCACCAGCGGGTGGACGTCGTAGCCCTGCCCCACGCGCAC
>Ga0224512_10004811_pt1 | contig 11281 bp, 10 predicted proteins | sample SF_May12_sed_USG_4_FD_169103 | JGI IMG/M metagenome (GOLD analysis project Ga0224512, IMG submission 169103) | Sediment microbial communities from San Francisco Bay, California, United States - SF_May12_sed_USGS_13 | ecosystem: Environmental > Aquatic > Marine > Sediment | place: USA...
GCGGGCGAGAACATCTTCGACTCCGTGGCCAACTCGGCGTGGACCTCCAGCCCGATGACCATCTCCCACCCCTCGGGCAACAGGTCGGGTTCATGGCCGAGGGCCCTGCCCGCCGACGTCTCGGCGTCGACGGTCGTGTCGGTGCTCACGGTGCCACTCCTTCCAGTGCGGCCGCCACCCGGTACATCGTCGGCTCGCCTAGCATCGGGGCCAGGACCTGGACGCCGACGGGGAGGCCGTGGGCACCGGTTCCGAAGGGCACCGACATCGCCGGCTGACCGGTGAGGTTCGACGGGATGGTGCAGACGTCGTTGTAGTACATGGTCACCGGGTCGGCTTTGGCGCCGAACTCGAAGGCCACGCAGGGCGATGTGGGTGACAGCAGCACATCGAAGTTTTCGTAGATGCGGTCGAACTCCTGGATCATCAGTGTGCGGATTCGCTGGGCCTTGCCGTAGAAGGCGTCGTAGTAGCCGGCCGAGAGGGCGTAGGTGCCGAGCATGATCCGCCGCTTGACCTCGTCACCAAAACCGGCGGTGCGGGAGGCGGCCATCATCGAGGCGGTGTTCGGGCCGGGTTTGCGCAGTCCGTAGCGGACACCGTCGTAGCGGGCAAGATTCGACGACGCCTCGGCGGGGGCGATCATGTAGTAGGCCGAGAGACCGGCCACGGCCGTCGGGATCGAGACGTCCTCGACCTTGGCCCCGGCGGCCGACAGCGCGTCGGCGGCGGACAGGGCCGCTTCGATGACACCGGGTTCGAAGGCATCGTTGCCGCGACCGCTCAACTCGGTGATGACCCCGACGCGCAGTCCGTCGATCCCGTCGTCGAGAACGCCCGAAACCGGCACGTGTTCCCGGGGGATCGACGTCGAGTCCCTCGGGTCGTGGCCGGCGATGACATCGTAGACGGCGGCCGACTCGGCCACGGTGCGGGTGAAGGGGCCGATCTGATCGAGCGAGGAGGCGAAGGCCACGAGACCGTAGCGGCTGACCGCACCGTAGGTCGGCTTCATGCCGACGAGCCCACAGAGGGCGGCCGGCTGGCGGATCGAACCGCCGGTGTCGGAACCGAGGGAGGCGGCGGCGAACCCGGCGGCGACGGCGGCGGCCGACCCGCCCGACGAGCCTCCCGGTACCCGGCCGGTGTCGAGCGGATTGCGAGTCGGACCGAAGGCGGAGTTCTCGGTGGAGGAGCCCATGGCGAACTCGTCGAGATTCGTCTTGCCGACGACGACGGCACCGGCGGCGGCCAGCCGTTCGACCACCGTGGCGTCGTAGGGCGGAACCCAGTGCTCGAGGATGCGCGACGAGCAGGTTGTGGTTACGCCCCGGGTGCACAGGTTGTCCTTCAGCGCGATCGGCACCCCGGCCAGCGGGCCGACGGTTTCCCCGGCGGCCACGGCGGCGTCGACGGCGGCCGCCTGCTCGCGGGCCGCGGTGTCGGTCACGGTGTTGAAAGCATGGATGTCCTCGTCGCGCTCGGCGATGCGGGCGAGGTGCTGATCGAGCACATCGACGGCCGACCGCTCCCCCGCTCGGACGGCTGCGGCGATCTCGAGAACCGATCCGGCGTCGTGGGATCGGGATGTGCTCATGGCGCTTCTCCGAGCGCCGGTGGGACCTTGAACTGGTGGGCCTCGATCTCCGGGCCGGCGGCCAGCGCCTCCTCGCGGAGCACCTCGGCATCGTGCCCGACCGCGGCGACGTCGTCACGGAACACGTTGACCAGGCCGAACGGGTGGGCGGTGGGTGGGACGTCGCCTATGTCGAACTCATTGAGCTGGTCGGCCAGGTCGAGGACGGCGTCGAGCTGACCGGTGAACGTGACCAGTTCGTCATCCGACAACTCGAGGAGAGCGAGTCTGGCCACCTTGGCCACGTCATCGGTGGTCAGGTGGGCCCGTGGTGTCGGTGCGGGCGCACCGGAGGATTCGTGGTGGGAGGACACGGCTCCAGGCTAATTGGTTTCGAGACGATCCTGACGACGGTTCGAACCGGGGAGACACCCCGGTCGCGTCTCCGACCCGGGTCGTTCGCGGCGCTCAGCGTTCCCGCGAAGCGTTGCGCATGTACTCCGACAGCGAGTTGAGGTCGTCGCGGAGTGTGACGAGATCCCGGCGGTCGAGGCCGGTCATCGCCTCCACTTCGGCCTGGACCTTCTTGGCCTGGGCCCGGAGGTCGCGACCTTCGTCGGTCAGCGACACACGCAGCACCCGTTCATCGTCATGGTCACGACGTCGGGTGACGAAGCCCTGCCTCTCCAGCCGCTTGAGCAGCGGTGACAAGGTTCCCGAGTCGAGATGCAGCAGCTCGCCGAGATCCCGGAGGGCGACCTGATCCGTTTCCCACAGCACCAGCATGACCGTGTACTGGCTGTAGGTGAGGCCGATTCGGTCGAGGAGCGGCCGGTAGCAGCTGGTCATTGCCCGTGACGCGTTGTAGATGGCCACACACAACTGATCGTCGAGGGTGAACCCATTGCTGTACCCCACGTTCCCAGAGTACAGGCACCGAAGCCCCAAGACCGGTTTCTGGTCATCAACGACGCCCGACCACAGTAGCCTCACGGAGGTGGCCGAACACCCCTTCCTGTCGCCCGAATGGATCACCGCCGCTCGCGAACTTCGGGCCGAATACGCCGACCGGCTACCCGAACCGGTGGTCGCCGCTCGCATCAACGTCGTCATCACCGCCATCCCTCACGGTGGGTCCGACGTCATGGAGGGTCACATCGACACGACCGAGGGTCAGACCATCATCGACTACGATCACCTCGACGATCCCGATTTGACGGTCACGGTCGACTACGACACCGCCAAGGCCGCCTTCGTGACCCGGGATCAGGAGGCGTTGATGCAGGCGTTCTTCGGCGGAAGGATTCTCGTCGAGGGCGACGTCTCGAAGCTGCTCGCCCTGCAGTCGACCCCGCCGGGTGAGATCGATCCGCTGGTCATCGAGATGTACGGCAGGCTCAACGCCTTCACCGCCGGCTAGGGCCGCACCGCAGGAGAACCAGGCGGACGCCGCGAGCGGTCAGCCGAGGCTGACGAAGATGCGGATGCTCGTGCCTTTCCGGTGGCTCGTGCCCTCGGCCGGATCGGTATTGATGACCGGTCCGTTGGGTGGGCCCTCGGTGTCGACGACGACGAAGCCCGCGGCCTCCAGGATGTCGGCCGCCTCGGCGGCCCGGAGCCCGACGACCTCGGGAACCGTGATGAACGGCAGCCCCTGGGAAATGACGACCGTGACGGTGGTGCCCCGGGCGATCTCGGCACCGGCCGCCGGGTTGGTGCTGATGATGTCCCCCTCAGGCACGGTTTCCGAGTAGTCCTGGGCGATGTTGATGGCCAAACCTCGTTCGCTGAGCTGAGTTTCGGCTTGGCCCTGGGTCAATCCGACCAGGTTCGGAACGGTTCGGGCCTCGGGACCGCTCGACACGACGAGATCGATCACGGTGCCCGTCACGTACTCGTCGGCCACCTGCACCGGCCGGCCGTCGACGGTGGCCTCCATGACAACGGCGGCGGGAACATCCTCGTCGTTGATCTCCTCGACGGTGCCCACCACGAGATCCATGGCCTCGATGGTGGCGGTGGCGTCGGCGAGTGTACGCCCGGTGATCTCCGGGACCGCATGCAGGACCGGGCCCAGCGAGACCTCGATCGACACCGACTCGCCGGCCTGGAGTTTGAATCCGGGCACCGGCTGCTGCGAGAGGATCTGCCCGGCTTCGGTGCCGTCCTGGTACCGCTCGCTCACGTTGACGGTCCAGGCGTAGCGGGCCGCCGACTCCTGGACCTCGGCGACCGACATACCCAGGTAGTCACCGACCGAGAACGTGGGAAGCGTGTTGTTGATCACCGTGGTCTCGGGCTGAGCCCGGCTGACCAGCATCCCGCCGTAGAGCGCCCCGACGGCCAGCACGGCGAACACGATCAGGCCGACGATCCACTTCCAGCGGCCGCGCCTTCGGCCCGCCCGCTGGTGGCCGACGGACGACTCGTCGGGACCGAGCGTCGGCGCTTCCGGATCGATGGGGGCCGACAGCGAGCCGTTGCCCGTGGCCTGAGGCGGACCGGCCAGACGAAGGTCGGAATTGCCCTCGCCGTCGATGACCACTTCGCCGTTCGGGCCGAAATGCACGTTGGGCTGAACCGCGGCCTCGCCATAGCCGGTCAGGTCGTCGAGCGGCAGCGGCGCCGGATCGGGCAGTTCCTGGACCGCCCGCAGGAGGCCGTCGAGCAGTTCCGCTGCATCGGACCGATGCTCGGGAAGCGCCTGCCCGGCCAGCGCCAGCGGTTCGATCAGCGGGGAATGGAGTTCGCGCTGGGCCGGATCGGTGACGAACTCGCCGAGGATACGAGCCACCGGCACGTCGTCGGTCTGGCGGAGCATCATCGTGGACAGTGCGTTCTCCCGTTCGAGGGGAACCTCTCCGGTGAGCGCCTCCATCAAACACAGGGAGAGCGAGTAGACGTCGGCCAGACCGTCGATCTGGCCTTCCTTCGCCTGTTCGGGGGCGGCGTATCGGGCCGTGCCGATGAGCACGCCCTCGGGTTCGGTCCACGCCGCCTGGGCAACGGCCCGGGCGATGCCGAAGTCGGCGATGTTGACGCGCCCGTCGTGGCCGAACAGCAGGTTCGCCGGCTTGATGTCACGGTGGACGAGGCCCTGCTCGTGGGCGAACGCCAAACCCTGTGCGGCCTGCAGACCGATGAACGCCACCTGCGGCGCGGTGAGGATGCCGGTGCGGTTGAGCACGCTGCGGAGCGTGCCGCCGCCCAGCATCTCGGTGACGATGAAAGGACCGGTTTCGGGATCATCGCTCCAGTCGAAGACGGTCAGCAGGTTGGGGTGGCTGAGCTGGGCCGCCAGCTGGGCCTCGGCCCGGAACAGCTTGAGAAACCGGGGGTCATTGGCGTAGCCGCTACGGAGGCGCTTCACCGCGACATCACGACCGAGCCGAATGTCTGTTGCGTGAAAGACCTCCGCCGACGAACCTGACCCGATCAGGGCCCGCAATTCGTATCGGTCCCCGAGCACATGCCCGGAAACTGGGGCTCTCGACATGTGACGAGACTACTCGATGCGGCGTCGGAGATGGTGGTGGCGTAGTAGATGGTGGTGGCTCCTTGGCACACTGGCGAGGTGAACGCACCGGCCAAACCTCCAGGCTCCTCGTCTGTGATCTCGCAACGCCGCCAACGATGGATCTCGGCCGGGATTCTGCTGCTTGCGCTCGGGGCGCTGATACTGGCGGCCGTCTACGGTGAGGACGATTCGACCGGTAGTGGCCGAGCCGCCGGACTGGGCGCCTCGGCCAGCGACACCACGCTGGCCCCGACCGCCGACGCAGTTCCGCCGGCCACCCAGATCATCGAGGGCTTCCTTCCTCAAGGTGGGGAGGCCAGTGCCTGTTCCGAGCCGGTGGGGGTCGACCTGACCGGAGGCTACGGGGCCCGCCTCACGATCAACGGCATCGAGATCGCGCCCGAGGAGATGAACGTCAACCTCGACGCCAACGGCGAGATCACCAACGTGCTCACTCCGACCCGCACGCTGGGCCACTTCACTTTCCAGCCGACCGACGAGTGTCCGAACGGCAAGTGGCTGCGGCCCATCGACAATGTGCTCGACGTCTGTGTCTACCGCTTCGACGACCCGTCGGCCAGTTGCGCCCTCCGCACCGAATACCGCTTCGACGCCCTCTGATCTCGGCCTCGGATGGCCGATGCGGGATCCCGATGTCGGGCGCGAAGGCACAGGTGCTCGAAAGGGGGGATCGGCAATGGCCTGCCGGCCCCGCTCTCAGCGGGTCCGGATGGTCACGATGACGACGGCAGCTCGCCGGTCTCGAGCAGCGTGACGAAGGCCTCCTCGTCGAGGATCGGCACGCCGAGTTCCTCAGCCTTCGACAGTTTGGAGGCGCCCGGCTCGTTGCCGACAACCAGCGCCGTGGTCTTCTTCGACACCGACCCGGGACTCTTCCCACCTCGTGCTTTGATGGAGTCGGCCACGCCGTTGCGACTGAACCCCTCCAGCGAACCGGTGACCACGATGGCCATGCCTTCCAGCGTCTGTGGTTCCGACGACGCCTCCGGACCGGTCAGGTTCACGCCGGCGGCCCGGAACTTCTCCACCAGGGCGCGGGCCTCGTCGGTGGCGAAGTAGGCGGCGACACTACCGGCGATGGTGGGCCCGACCCCGTCGACCGCCGCCATCTCGTCGGCCGAGGCGGCCATGATCGCATCGATGTGGCCGAAGTGGCCGGCCAGCAGCTCGGCACCGGTCGGGCCGAGGTGACGTATGCCGAGGCCGACGAGCAGGTTGGCGAGTGGGCGGTCCTTCGACGCCTCGATGGCGGAGGCCAGGTTGTCGATCGACGTCTGCCCGAAGCCGTCGAGCGCGGCGATGTCGTCCCACGGCAGGTCGTAGATGTCGCCCGGGTCTTCGATGAAGCCGTGCTCCAGGAACAGCGCCACCCGGCTCTCGCCAAGCCCCTCGATGTCCGTGCCACCGCGGGAGGCGAAATGGCTGATTCTGGCGTGCCGTTGGGCCGGACAGGCCGGGTTCACACAGAACGTGTGGGCCTCGTCTTCCGGACGGACCAGTTCGGTGTTGCACGTGGGGCAGCGGGTCGGGAACTTCCAACGGCGCAGGCCTTTGGGCCGCTCGGACAGAACCGGCCCGAGGACCTCGGGAATCACGTCACCGGCTTTGCGGACAATCACCGTGTCGCCGGGGCGGACGTCCTTCAGCCGGACCTGGTCGTCGTTGTGGAGCGTGGCCATCTGAACGGTCGATCCGCCGACGAACACCGGCTCGAGCACGGCGAACGGGGTGGCTTTCCCGGTCCGCCCGATCGACACCTCGATGGCTTTCAACTTCGTGGTCCGCTCCTCGGGCGGAAACTTGTAGGCGATCGCCCATCGGGGCGCCTTGGCCGTGGAGCCGAGCGCTCGCTGGCGGGTCAGGCGGTCGACTTTGACCACGGCCCCATCGATCTCGTAGTCCAGATCATGGCGATGCTCGAGCCAGTGATCGGCGAACACGGCAACGTCGTCGATCGTCGCCGCCTTCCGGCGCTCGGGATTGACCGGCACACCGAGCTCGTCGAGCCAGTCGAGCGCCTCGGAGTGGGCGGCCAGGTTCGGGCCACCCTCGACGGCGCCGAGCTGGTAGGCCCAGAACGCCAGCCCCCGATCGGCGGTGATCGAGGGATCCTTCTGCCGCAGGCTGCCGGCTGCGGTGTTGCGAGGGTTCGCGTAACGGGGTAACCCCGCTTCGGTCTGTGCCTCGTTCAGCGCTTCGAACGTTGCGATCGGCATGTAGATCTCGCCTCGGACCTCGACCACCGAGGGCGGTTTGGCCGCCAGCACATTGGGGATGATCTCGATCCCAGCCACATTGGCGGTGATGTCCTCCCCCACCCTGCCGTTGCCCCGGGTGGCCGCCTGGACGAGGCGACCGTTCTCATAGCGCAACGAGCAGGCCACGCCGTCGATCTTCAACTCACACGTATAGCCAACGGGGGCGGCTGCCGAGTCGAGGTCGAGACCACGGGCCACCCGGTCGGCCCAGCCCTGCAGCTCCTCGCGGTCGAAGGCGTTGTCGAGGCTCATCATCGGAACGGTGTGGGTTACCGGGGCGAACGCCGTGCTCGGCGCGTCACCCACCGTGCGGGTCGGGGAGTCCTCGGTGACGAGTTCGGGATGCTCGGCCTCGAGCCGCTGCAGCTCCCGGACGAGCATGTCGTACTCGACATCGGGGATCTCTGGATCGTCCTGGCGGTAGTAGCGATCGTTGTGGTAACGAATCTCGGCCCGCAGCGCCTCGATGCGAGCGGCCGGATCGTCCGCCGACCTCTCCGATGACTCGATGCCCTGATCGTTGCTGCCGGCAGCCATTCCACGATGGTAGCGAGCCCCCACCGAACTCTGGGGCCACGACGACCCGCCGGCGGGTCGTGGCCGGCTCGAAGTCCGGTGGGATTCGGGCACACTGTGTGCGTGAATCGCGACCAGGCGCAGTTGTGGGCTCTCAGGGTGCTGTGGCTCATCGCTCCCCTGCCGGCCGGCACCCAGCTTCGACGTTCGCTCGACGGCGTCGACACGCCGGGCCGGTGGCTGTTCGAGGGAGCGCTGTGGCTCGGCTGGTTCGTCGGCTCGGTGGCCACGCTGACCCCTCACCCGGTGAGCCTCACGGCCATACGCTGCCTGGCGCCGACGCTGGCCGGGGTCGGTGTGCTCTTCGCCGTCTCCGTCGGTTGGACGGCGGGCCTGGCGGTGGCCATCGGCTACAGCGCACTCCTGACGGCCGTCTCCCTGCTGCCCACCATCGGCGACGTGATGGTCAACGGCTCGGCCTACGGCTCGGAGCGACGAATGGCGCTGCGTACCCCGGCCGTCGCCTATCTCGGCCCGATTCCGGTCGCCTGGTTGGCGGTCTTCGTCGGCCTGACCGGATGGGCGCTCGCTTTCAACGGTCTGCATCCCGTCGCCGGGATCGCCATTGCCGTCGTCGGCGCCGCGCTCGTCTGGTTCGGAGGCCGGGTCCTCCACCAGCTGGCGCGACGCTGGATCGTGTTCGTGCCGGCCGGGTTCGTCGTCCACGACCCGTTTCAGCTGGCCGAACCCGTGCTGCTCCCCCGGGCTTCGATCAGCCGGCTCGGACCGGCCGAGATCGGATCCGATGCCGACGGCCTCGACCTGTCGGCCGGATCGCTCGGATTGGCGCTGGAGGTGGAGATCGAGGAGCCGACGACCTTCGGTGTGTTACGAAACCGGAACGTCGAGACGACGAACTCGAAAAAACTGGTGTTTTCGCCCAGCCTTCCGGGCGCGCTTCTTTCCGAAGCCCGAATCCGAGGCATTAAGATCAAGGGGTCGTCGGGCGCCGATCAGTGACTCAGCGACATCCGCCGAAACCGAAAGAGCCGCACATGGAAGTCCTCGTCGACAACGAGACCCTGATCATCGACGGCAACGAAATGGGATGCGACGATTCCGCTGCACTGCTGTCGTGGTCGCTTCGCCGCTCCCCTGAACGCCGCCTGGCCCAAGTCGAAACACCCAACGGTGGGTCCGACGCCTCGATCATCGCTTTCGACCTCCGTATCGACCTGCTGGCCGACACCGTCTGGCTCGAGTTGACCCGAGGCATGGAAATCGACATCGCCGGCTACGAGCCGCTCGCCGGATCCAGGGTTCCGCTGCGGGCGAGCATTGCCCGACTCCTTCGTTCGAGGGTGCTCGATCACGCCTATCGCCTGCCACACTAGACGGCTTCGGCGCGGGGCTGCCTCCGTGCTTCGCCTCCGGCGAGCCCTCGAGTTTTGGCCAGGGGCCAAAACTCCTGTGAACCGCAAGATTCCGTAACTCAAACCCCATTAGGATCCAGTTGCATGACCGTGCTTCATGATCTCGTGGCCGAGAAGGGTTTCCTCGTCCTCGACGGTGCCACCGGAACAGAGCTCTTCCGCCGGGGCCTCCAGTCGGGAGACCCGCCCGAGGCATGGAACGTCGACAGGCCCGACGTGATCATCGATGCCTACCGGGCCTATGCCAACGCCGGGTCGGACCTGATCCTCACCAATACGTTCGGGGGCACCCGCTATCGACTCGCCCTCCACAAGCTGGAGGAGCGGGTCGTCGAATTGAACACGGAGGCCGCCCGCCTGGCCCGAAAGGTTGCCGACGAGGTGTTGGCCGAGACCGGTCGCACGATACTCGTCGCCGGGTCGATGGGCCCCACGGGCGAGTTGATGGAGCCCATGGGATCCATGTCGCCCGGGTCCTGCGCCGCGGCCTTCGCCGAGCAGGCCGAGGGGCTCGCCGCCGGTGGCGCCGATGTGCTGTGGATCGAGACCATCAGCTCCCTGGAGGAGGGCGAGGCCGCAGTCACCGGCGCCCGCAAGGCCTGCGATCTTCCCATCTGTCTCACCATGAGCTTCGACACGGCGGGCCGCACGATGATGGGTGTGACCGGCACGTCGGCGGCCGAGCTGGCCACCAGACTCGGCATCGACGCCATCGGCGCCAACTGCGGCAACAACCTGGCCGACACCGAGGCGGCGATCATCCAGATGCGGGAGGTCAACCCCGACATCCTGATCATCTCGAAGGGCAATGCCGGCATCCCCGAGTGGCGGGGCACGGAGCTGCATTACGACGGCACCCCCGAGGTGATGGCGGCCTACGCCGCCCGGGCCCGCGACGCTGGTGCTCAGCTCATCGGCGCCTGCTGCGGCAGCACCCCCGAGCACATAGCGCTGATGCGGGCCGTGCTCGACGGCGAGGAGCCGGTGCCCGAGGTCGAGGTCGTCGCTGCGACCACCACGTTGGTGGCCAAGCCGCGAGGCGGTCGCTCCGGCCGGCGGGGCCGGCGCAGCCGGGACTGACTCAGGGGCGTTCGACGGCCGCCTTGGCCAGGCGGTCCATCACGGCGCCCAGCAGCTCACCTCGGCTCGGGACGACGACGTACAACCTCGTGACCCCGGCGGCATCGGCGGCTCGTAGCGTCGCGTAGAGACCCGCCGCGTAGCCGGCTGCTTCGCCGGGCAGCGACCAGTGTCGACGGCCGTCGACGGGCGGAGCGCCGGCCGGGCGGGCACCGGCGCTGATCAGACCGTCGTCGGGTCCGAGGTCGACCGGCGCCGGCTTCTCGCCGTCGAGCAGGATGACCTCGGCGTCGGGTGCGTAGTGGGACTCGAGCATACCGGAGGCCCGCGACCGGCCACCACGCCCGTCGAGCACCGTCCGGCCCAAGACCGCTTCCAGCTCCACCGCCGAGATACCGCCCGGTCGTAGGAGCACCGGTTCGGGGCCCGTCAGCTCGACGATGGTCGACTCCACCCCGACCCGGCATGGTCCACCGTCGAGTATCAACTCGACCTCGGTGCCGAGATCGGCGGCGACGTGGGCAGCGGTGGTGGGGCTCACCCCGCCGAACCGATTGGCCGACGGTGCCGCCACGGCACCGGATCCGATGGCTGCAAACGCATCGAGGAGCTCGAGCGCCACCGAATGATCGGGCATCCGCAGGCCGACCGTGTCACGCCCGCCGGTGGTCTCGGGCACGATTTCGGATCCGCGGCCGACGATCAGCGTGAGTGGTCCCGGCCAGAAGGCATCGACCAGTCTGGCCGCTTCGGGCGGAACGTCGGCGCCGAAACGTTCGAGGTCGTCACGGGACCCGATGTGGACGATGAGCGGGTGATCGGCCGGCCGACCCTTGGCGGCGAAAATGCGGGTCACGGCCTCGGCGCTCGTTGCGTCGGC
>Ga0224512_10004812_pt1 | contig 11280 bp, 10 predicted proteins | sample SF_May12_sed_USG_4_FD_169103 | JGI IMG/M metagenome (GOLD analysis project Ga0224512, IMG submission 169103) | Sediment microbial communities from San Francisco Bay, California, United States - SF_May12_sed_USGS_13 | ecosystem: Environmental > Aquatic > Marine > Sediment | place: USA...
ACCCGTGCGTGGTGCCGTCACGGTTCGGCGTTTTCAGCCGATAGCGGATGTTGCCCTGCCCGGTCAGTTACAGGCGCTCGGTCGCCAGGGCCGGTCCGACACTATATCGGCACAGCTGTTCGAGCTCAGGCATCGTTGATACGCGCCTGCAGCAACACCGTACTGGAGCGAAAAGCCTGCTACTTTGGCCAGCGTGCCATGATCGCGTTTCTCAGTGCGGGCCGGTATCGTCTGTAGTGTGAAGGACATGTTCGCGAACAAGCCTACACAAGGACACGCGCGCCGTTCGCCAATGGTTCGGGACATCGTGCTCCCCTCACTGAGCCGGGAGATCCGTCGTGTCTTCGTACCTCGCCCATTGCTGCCCTCTCGCAGCGCCGACTGACTCCCCCATGCGGACGTAGGTCTCGAGACCGCGTGCAGAGTTTCGACACAGATCCGGGTCCAGCGCGACGACGCCCGGTTCAAAGAGCAGAACGACTACCGACCCGCCAAGGCCAAACACTCCCTTGTGCTCTCCCTTGGTGACAGCGGAATCGAGGCGGAAGTCCTGCTCGATGGAACCAACAGTAAAAGCGCCAATCTCAAGCATCAGAACTCTTCCGAATTTCGTAGTGTCGATCACCGTCAACGCGCGAACGTTCTCGTTCAGATACGGAACGAATCGGTCTGCCGCGTACGGGGACGTCGCGAAGTATCGACCTTTGATGATCCGGAGTTCCCTGGGCACGCCATCCACCGGAAAGTGAAAGTGATGATAGTCATTCAGATAGAGTCGAGAGACCAAAGCCGAACCCTGCTCGTATCGTCTCGCCAGGGTGCTGTCCCGAACCAGTCGCTGCAGCTGGAAGCTCATGCCTTTGAGGGTTAAGTGCGAGTGTGCTTCCAGACAAGGATGTACGCTTACCCGGCCATCAACGGGCGCGACGACCACACCCGAACGCTGATCGACCGGTCGCCGTTGGAGGTCGATCCGTCGACAGATGAGATCATTCAAGCTCTTGAAAGACGCCTGCCCAGGTGCTACCTCTTCCAGATCGATGTCTAGACTCGCCGCAAACCGTTCAATTGCTCGCGGGCTGCTAGGCAGTCTGTGCAGCCAGCCGTAGAAAGCCGATACCCATCGGAGGCTGAACAGCATTCGTGTCAGCCACCAACCGAGCTGGGTGCCGTATGCCCACGGAAGGAAACGGCTCGAGTAGATCACATCTCGCCGCAACTCCCCCGTGCTCCGATCCAGGTAAGCGGTGGATCGGCGTACCGTCATAACAACTTCTCATAGAGCGCATAAGCTCTCTGAGCGTCCCCTATTCTCGACCCGACGATACGCTCCGACGCATTGTCGGTTCCGATAATTGCAAACATCACTCGGTCATGGTCGGCGTCGAGGCACGCGCGCATCGACTGATAGCAGAGCGCGGTACCGATTCCATGTCGAAGCGCAATCTCTGTGGGACTCGCAGCGACCAGAAAGAACACGGGACAGGCAGATGGCGAAATTTCCGCTACATGAAATGGATCGAGAAAGACGATTGAGAAGCCAGCGATTCGCCCATCGGGATCGAATCCGATATGGGAGAATCGAAGGTCAAGGACACCGGTATGCAGGCGGAAAAGACGACTGTACTCCGCCAGAGAAATCGGCATGTGACCGGGCGACCCCTCGAACGCTCGCGTCTCGAGCTCGTGCAGCCATCCCACGTGATCCTCCGCATCAACGCGAACCTGCTCGAAGCGATACCCTGTTGACACTAGGTCGTGATGGCGTGGCTGCCATCGCTCGACGATGGCGCGGACATCCTGAGCGCCGACGATCTCTACGCTGCGCCAACGCTGCAGTACATGGAATCCCGCCGCCTCGAAGAGAGCCGGGTAATACTGTGGATTACGCGGCTCGCCATAGAATGGCACCTCGTCGAATCCCATGGTCATGACCCGGTATCCGTGCCAGATGTCGAAGTCCATCGGAATCCATGCCCGCCGCGTCCCCTTGCTACGCAGCCACTCGAGTGCTCGCAGGAGCAATCTTCTGGCGAGCGCTGGATCGTCCTCACATTCGAAAAAACCAAGGGAACCAGCCTGCAGACCCGACGGAGAAGGAGGCCCGCCCAAAGACATCGCCACAATGTGCCCGGAAACTCCATCCTCGCCTTGCACGGCGAAGTGCATATGATCAACACCGCGCCGTTTATAGAGCTCGTATCCGGGCTGAAAGAGTCGCTCGATCTCTAACGCGTAGCGTTGCTCGATGACTTCGCACGACGGCTGCAGGCGGCGGCGCAGTGCCAAATATTGCGCGTTGCGAGCCGGATTGAATCGGTAGGAGATGATTTCTCTGTCTGACATCGCGGGCCTCCCGTACTGATCAAACCCAGTTGACCAGAGGCCCGAAGCTGACGAGCTGAACGCCCAACATGAGCACGACATATGCCTCTGAGAAGGATCGCAGAGGCGCAGACCCTGCTTGTTCGGTGTACGCGAAGCGAGCGGCGGCGAAGGTCACGAGAAGGTAGGCGAGCACGGGGACCAGATAGAAAAGGACATCAAGCTGGACGCGGAGGAAGAAGTAGACACACGCAACGAACGACGTGCTCTGCACGAGCCATACGATGAGTGCAGCGCGTCGAAAGCCGAACACCTTAGAGTAGGTCATATACTCTGTCTCATCCGCGGGCCTGCGGACCTTGCGACTGAGTTCCCAGCCAAGGAAAAGAGGCCAGAGGACCAGAAGGTATCCGAATGCGGCAACCTCGAGTTCGAGCAGCGTGGCGCTACGGTCACCAGCGGCCACCGCCATTGCGTTCACCAGCATGAGCGGAACGATCGGTCCGTGGGTCATGAGGGAGAGCAACAAGCTGCGGCGATGCGCTTCAGGTGCGAAGAAGAAGAAGTACATGAGTGACAAATACCCAATCACTGCAAGCCCGGTGTACCAAGCCGACCCGAGCCAGTAGTGAACCAGAAGGTAGGCGATCAGTGCCGCAGTAAGCGTCTGGCGAACATCGCGCTCCAGAACCCGACCGGACGGCAACGGACGCTCGGGAAAGATTTTCGGATCGATATCCCTGTCCTTCAGCTCATCCATGAGTCGCAGCAGAAGGAAGAGATTGAACACGCCCCAGATGCCGCCAGCAGTACGCCATGACATTATCTGCGAGCTGTCTGCCTCGGTAGAGTGGACGAAGACGGTGATCGAAAGATAAGTCAACGCGGCTATCAGAATGTGCTGCGGTAGAGGCAGCATCTCCGCGAAGTAGACGTTCATCCGTCGCACGTATCCCATCATTGTATGATCTTACAGGACCTCCTCTATGACCAGACCGTCATAGAAGAACACCTTGTCACATTGATGTAACCGTTCGCTCAGGTCCTTGAGCGGATGAAGGCAGTCAGCCAGACGCTCGGATCGGCGCCGTGGAACAAATGTATTCCAGTAGACAACCCGGGAGCCTGGCTTTCCGGCGCTACTGATGGTGCGCAGTGATTCGTCGCAGGACTCGGCAGAAGTGTACTCGAATATATCTGACAGATTGAATCCATCGACTGAGTTCTCCGGCAGTCCGGCGAGACAATCCTCGATGCTGCAGCAGCGCAGCTCGAGTCGATCCAGATTAGATCGTATGCTCTCGAAGCTCTCCGGTCTCAGTGCGTGGGGAACTTCATGAAGATATCGGTCGAGAGTTATCCAGTGAAGGTAAGGATTGACGCTTGGATCGAGCTCCGTCAATCCGCGTCGTGCGAACCTCAGAGCGCGCTCTCCCACGTCACCCTCGACATAATCGAAGAAGCTGGGGTCGCGACCCAACCGTGCGGACACGAAGCGCGAGAAAAAGAGGCGGATGACCCCTCTCCACCGCCAGCTGTCCCAGAGCCGATCATAGAAAGTGTAGCGCTCTTGCTTGCTGCGAGGTCGGAGAAGCTCGCGGACCAGCTTGCGGCTGTGAACAAGAGGCAGTAGGAATCGACTAAAGATCCGAACGTACTTGTCGAACTTGCCGGCACGGATAATACCTTTTGCAATGGCATGCGGCATGCCATCCCAAAGCATTCGTGAGCTCTTGGACAATGATGAACGAATGCGTCGGTACAACCGCATTCGTCGATCGCTCGGCGCTACGCCAAAGAACTCGAGCATCTCCTCGTAGGAAAGTTCACGGTAGGCTGCCATCTTCAACTCGACGCAGCTAAGCTGTGCTGGCGAGATGTCAATAGCGATGATCTTTGCCGGTGCGGTGGTCAATAGCGAAAAGGTATTGTCACCCCCGGAGGCTATCGACACGAGCGTTCCACCTGCTGGTGGGGCAAGAGCCTGCAGTAGGACGTCAGCGTCTTCCCAGCACTGTGCGTAGCGAAGAACCGAGAAATCGCCCGTGTCGCCGGGTGCGGCATGCACTCGAGCTGTAGTCGCAGAGCTGTCAGCAGGCTGATTCACGTATCGATCCGGGAGACCTGACCTGTGGTCCCGTCCAGCTCGACCACGTCGCCATCACATAGCCACGAGGTGAGCCGTGGAAGCGAGGCAATCATCGGAATACCCAGTTCGCGTGCCACAATGGCGGTATGCGAGAGAACGTTGCCACGTTCGACCAGCAATCCAGCAGCGCCGCGTACGACCATGATCCAACCGGGATCGGTGTGCTTTGCCACTGCAATCTCATCAGACGCTAAACATACGTCGCTGGTCGTATCGATGATACGAACGCGTCCACGCACGATGCCCGGGGAACACGCGGCTCCGAAGAGTCGGTCCACCCCTTCGGGAGCGCACGCGGACGTTTCCCCATAGCCGGCATTCTCGATGGATACGATTCCTCTCGTTTCGAACCTGTTGGCGGACGTTCGACTGGTCTCGTAGGCGGCGAATTCTCGCTTACGGGTTTCGGCAAGCCCGCGAAGGTCAGCGGTTGTTGCCCGATTCTCCACGGTGGCCAGAATCTCCTCCAGTTCGAGAAAATGGACATCCTCAGGAGAATCGAGCAAATCCAATGCCGTGAAGCGAGCTCCCAGCTCGCGAAGCAGAAGCCGGGCCCGTCCGAATATGCGGGCACGGGCAAAGCGCATATTCTCTCGATCCTTGAGTCGCGCACGTGTAGCTGCAAGGACGAGGCGCAGCACGGCGTAGCGAACGGACTGTCCGCGCAGGCTTGAACGCAGCAAAGCCGACGCGTTCTCGCCGTATCCTTGCTCGACTTGCTGCTTGCTGTTCACTTGGGCCTTGGCCGCACGGCCAACGGCGCGGAGTATTGATGTCGGGTCCTCCAGCAAGGTGTCGCTCTCCAGCTTGAGCTCGCCCACACATCGATCACCGAAGCGTTCGAGATAGTCCAAATATTCACGCTGCAGATCCGGATGGCCATCTAGCGCCGCTTCACACTCGACAACGTCGCCATTGCATAGTATGTCGACCAGTGTGGGATGATCCCGGGCAAGATCGGCCATCCGATCGACGCGCCGATTGAGCTTTGAGATGATGGTGGAGCTGCCACCGGAGAGCAGTGCCAGTGACAACGACGCGCGATTTTGCACCTTCCACCGTTTGAGAAGACGATTGAGAAGTCCGTGGAAGACCATGACATAAAAGTCATTCAGCGCTGGAACTTCACATTCGCGCAATAAATGCGCCTCGAGAATTCGAAATTGGATGCCGAGCTCTTCGGCTCGCATGAAGGACACACGGTGTGGTCTTGCTGCAAGCAACCCATCGAGCTTGCTCAAAAATCCGTCGACTCGATGACGCAACAGTATCAAATTGATTGCAATCGCAAGGGACGTTCTTCCTAGCCCGAGGAAGCGGTGAATGAGCGTGTCACCGTTGCTCCATTTATCTAAATCATCAATCAAGTCTGACTCAGTCGCATCAACGCCGAGCATCTCGTCAAAAAAGCGGCGTGTGTAGTCGGGGCACGGCAGCAACGCTAGCGTCCGATACCAGTTCAGCAGGTTGTAGTAGATGCGTCCACGTATCAGACCGACCATTCCTCTAAAGACCTGATCATGCTCTTCTACGATCCGGCGCGGGACACCCATGGAGACAACGAATGCTCTAAATACATGGGTGTAGACGCTTCGCACGAACGAGAAGGTCAATGGAGTGATGACACCCGGATAGTTCTCTACGATGTTGGTGTTGTCCCATAGAGCTACTGCCCCATCCGGGTCGGGTCTTTGCTTTAGGGTCGTGATCGGGCGGCTCTGAAGCAGATACAGTTGCCCCTCTTGTATTGTCCATTCAATGTCCTGGGGAACATGCAGGACCTGCTCGGTGCGGTGGGCCAGATCGGCAACGGCCCGTATCTCGCGCTGGGACAGAAGTCGGCGTTGCGACCGGTGCACGGGGCCCGGTGGCAAAGCTTCCGGCGGCTCCGACGCCAGGTGCTCACCCACCACTTGTCCATTCCGGTCGACCCACCAGGTATCGGCACTGGAGCTACCATCAACCAGCGCCCCCGCATGCCCGCGCACCGCGGCGACCACTCGAACGCTCCGGCGACCGCTGATGGGATCAGCGCTGAAGGCGACTCCCGACTTGTCGCCCTCGATCATCCGCTGGACGATGACAGCGGGTGCGAGTGCTTTGCGGCCCTTAGGCTCACTCGAAAGATACTCGACAACCTGTTCACTGAATCCCGACTGCCACACTTTAACGACACACTCTGGTACCTCGCTCGGGTGACGAAACACGAAGCTGCGTAGCTGGCCCGCAAAGGACTGTCCGCGAGAGTCCTCATAGGCCGCAGAGGAGCGGACCGCTAAGAGCTCACCGTGTGGAGAGAGTTCTACCAGTGCCTGTTCCAGATCGCGCCGGACCGGCTCGGCCAGTCGCGCGACGGGATCACTCGATGCGCTTGTTATCCCTTTTTCGCAAGCGTGCGGAAGTATCACGAACAAGGGTGGAACCGGCAGCCGCTTGCCGGCTAAGAGAGCCAATGAACGGGCTTTTCCGCCGACCGGAGTGTCCTGCGAGAACTCATGCGGCCAGAGAATGAAGGTTCTCATGGGTGTTGGCTTTCCATGGTCCAGCAGTGTCGATGATAGAACCCGACCATCGTGCGCTATTCATTGCTTAGGGGCCACTTTACGCACGGCGCGGGCAGCCATGTTACGGACCAGGTGCATCGCGTTCGCGAAACTGAGGGGACATATGCATGGCAGCGAATCACCTTCGTCGGCTCCGGGATTGAGCTGGTGGTAGAAGGCGATATCGAGCTTCGTTGATTCATCCGTCAACGCGTCCCGATCCTCACCGTGGTAGCGAACGGTCCCATGTCGCCGAACGACCCCCTTCTCCGGCATCCAACCGTCGATATCCAGTCTGGCCATGACGTCCTTCATCAGATGTGTGACGTGTTGTGGCGTGGTGCGCTCGCGGTGCGGCCAGTACTTGTAGAGGTTGCGTGTAAGCCACAGGTAACTGGTCGGAGTGGAGGCCGTGAACATCAAGTAGCCGCGCTGCCCCGGGCGTTGCAATTTCAGTTCTAAGCATCGCCGGAGAACGAGCCCCTGTAGGAGATTGAGTCCGCGCAATTCGGGCACGAGATCGGCGTAATAGGAGTAGAGCACGTACTCAGCTGCGTCGTCGGTGTAAGTCTCCAGAACCTTGAGGGCCGTGAATCCCTTGAGCTCATCGTGTTCCACATGGTGGAAAAGAAACATCTCGTCGGCCGATCTCAAGCCCCTATCGAAAGACTCGCGCCCTCTGGTCGCGAAGCGCTGATAGCACTTCCATATATCATCGAGAGCCTCGGCATCGAGGAGATTGACACTGGTACGACGAACGGTGATTTCCTGTGTATCCATGTCGATGACCTGAGAGGTGCGCGGCTGGTTAGCAGACAGTGTCCGCACCGATGCATGATGCGTCGCCATCACGTCATGGTCCACTCGCTGCGGGCACCGTTTTGCCATGTCTCGTCGAGCACGTCGGGTTGTTGCGTCACAATGTATTCGCTTCGCCTTGGTCAAGATTGTTCCGTCGGTCGGGGCATGCTTGATCTGCACCTTCCACGACGGCAGAACTTCGCCTTGGCCTGTGTGCTGCCAAAGTCGACATCGCCTGGTACGAAGCCACCGTTGACGAACAGCGTCTGGCCAATGACATATCTAGCCGTAGATGGGAACAGGAACGCCGCCGCGTCCGCGATCTCCTCGGGCGCGCCGTAGCGATCGCACTGTTCAAAATGTTCATTTCGCAACCTCCTCTGTGTCGAGGATTTGCCAGCCTCCGGCGGAGGCATCACGGTAAATCGCAGTTACCCAGGCTCTGGAAGTATCCTACCTAGATCGCAGTTTCAGCCGAATAACAGCCTAGTAACACATTGATTACAGTTGACCTTCCCCCCTCCATCCTGGGCGTCCGCGATGAGAGTCCTCTACACTGGAAACGCTCTAGCCAGCGAGGGAAAGGTCAGGCGGGGGTTTTTGAGAGACTTAGCGGGGTCAGTCCTCACGTTGCAACATCGAAATCCGACCCTTTCTGTTAAAAAGGGTTGAATATTGCAATGTGAGGACTGACCCCGTTGGCACAGCTAACCGAGTATAAATCCGTGCCCCTTTTCTCCTTTAGAATGAGGCCATTCACGCACGGCCTCTCTTCGATAAGGGGACCATGTTGCTTCCGCCTCCGACGCGCTGAATTAGCAGCACGCTGAAGGACCGAGAGTGCTACGGCAGGCTCTTCCAGACCTTCTTGAACTCGCCGGCGATGAAGGCGTGACCCCGGTTGGTCGGATGGATGTCGAAGTCGAAAAGCCCTGGCCCTTCAATCCCAAGCCTCCGCTGGATCGTCACGAGTCCCTGCCGACCCAGGGATGCCGAGTAAAGATCGACAAGCGCGACTCCGGACCCGGGCGGCGCTACGACCACCGGAAGCCAGAAACGGAGCGCCTGGTCGAATCCCTGTAACGCCATATCAAGCTGCGTGCAGTCCGAGATCCTTTGACGACGTACAGCAGCTTCATCGTAAGCTTGCGAGGATGCTCCAGGAAAATCGTGAAATCACCGAATGCCTTGCTTACGTTGAGAACTAATCGGCGTATCGCCGTGAAGCATTGCGCACCCTTAACTGATTATCTTCATCCCCCCCTGGCGTTTCGGGCAGGTAATACGAAGAGAGTACAATCGAGGCTCCCAGTTCAAGAAAAAGCCCGCCCTTTTGGGAGGGCGGGCCGGATTGGTGTGTTTTATATCGAAGTGTGCTCCTTATGCGTCTCCTCTAATCGATTCCCAACACGGTGGCCGCTTCTTCCGCGATTATGCCGTGCGTGGCCTTGGTAGGATGAATCCCATCCCAGAATAAATATTCATCCGGGTTGAGGCATTTAAACGGAGGGACGAGAGGTTCAATACAGGCTGAAACCACATTCGTTAAACCAAAGTCCGCCGGGTTGGCAATAATTTGGTTGGTAATGCTGAACAGATCCAGCTGGGTGATATCCGCACCGGGAAGCGTTGCGAATATACCGTCCAGGCCGAAATTAAAGTCATCCGCCAGGGAATTGGCAAGGTTAATAACGAAGTTGGGACCTAAAAGCGGAGTCAGCGCCTGGTCCAGAGCCATTACCGCGGGAGTCGCCCCGATGGGCGGTGAATCGAAATAGAGAAACTGATCCGCGCCAGCGGAATGCAACGTATCAATATTGATTCCGATCTGTGTAAGAGCGGCCGTAAGAATATCCTCGGCGACCGCTTGAGCGGCAACCAAATCTCCCGTTGTCTGCAATACAAATAAAAAGGCTCCCAAAGCGTCCCGGACATCATTACTGCCGATCTCCACGACGTACAAAGCGTCGGAAGGGGCAACTCCTCCCACATCAACCAGAAAATCTCCGACTTGGTCTGCAAACAAGGGTTTGCCGGGGAATTGGAATCCTGCTCGGGTGCTATCGGTCGCATAATTCATCGCGTTGGGATTTTCATCGCGGGAAGCCGGCTGAACGCTTCTGGAGAGGCCCAGTGGTCTCGCCAATTGCTCGACCCAGGTCGGGCCGTTGGACAAGTGGTGACCCCCAACAGCGTATGGGGCGTTAGGGATAAGGAAACCGTCCAGATTATATTCGGGCGGAACATTCACTTCATGGGTTTCCGCGAAAATGTTACCAGGGTCGGACAGACTGGTTCCGAATACTACAAATTTATTGAAATCCGGTTCCGCGCCCGCCCAGTTGGGGATCAACAGAGTGAACGTTAACAGTCCCATCAGAATGGGTTTTCTAAGCGCTATCGATTTAGTTTGCATTTTCCTCTCCTCTAAATTAAGGAAATGACTTTGGCCAGCACCACTGTTGGGGTACTGCAACCGGGGCCAAATCCACGCCCGATTGAAGTGGTGATTTCGTGCAAATATAAAACCATTTATGCAATCCGAGATTTCCCAGTTGAACGGCTCGTCAGCCGAGCTGTGCCGCTGATTTTCACCCTCCGGGTCTCCTAGCTCACGTTTCTCCGTCAAGAGACGCAAACCCCCTGTTCGGCAGGGGCAATCGAGAATCCGTCCGGGGCCGTCGCAAAAAGGGCGACAGCAGGGAGATGGCCGCTGCCTCAAGAACCGCCTTTCGGGCGTGCGTAGTGAGAATACCTTGACCTGGCGCGTTTTCCAGTCACAGATCGCTTACACATAAAACCCCCGTTGGCCGTTAAACCTACGGCGGTTTACTTTTTTATCATGCAAGGTATAGAAGATATAAACGCCCTTTTGCGAAAGTCGATTGAGTACCCCCAGGTCATCGAACAGTCGTCAACCGGCGCTTCGGCGTGGTGTCGCTGTCATCGGGCCTTCTGAGCCAGAAGAAATCGCACACTTGAGCCGATTTTCCAACGCTTCCTACCGTCGGGCCGACAGCGACCGAAGCTGCCCCGTCGATGTCGCAGCCGCTGGTCTTGCAGGTGTGGTCTCCGCTGTATCAGCCGAACAAGCGAGCCTGGGGTGGCGCCCGACACGGTGGTCAACGCGGGGCAGCTGTTGATGCTGCTTTGCGCTCGAGGTGGGTCAGATCTGCTCAATCACCACAGGGTCTTCGATGCAGGCGATGATCTTGACGCGGCCGCCGCAGCTCTTGCAGCTCTCGATGTCGATGTTGAATACCCGCTTCAGGCGCTGCGCTTAAGGCTCATCGCGGCCCGGCGTTCGGCGGGCGATGTGTCTTCAGGCGCATGCGACGCGCTGGCCTTGTTGCCCTTGCCCCGCTTGGCCGGCGTCACCCGCGCACGATGGGCGCTGTTGGGGGCGAATACCCCGTGGAATCGGATCAGATTGACCCGGGGCTTGGAGACCTCCCCTATCAG
>Ga0224512_10004813_pt1 | contig 11279 bp, 4 predicted proteins | sample SF_May12_sed_USG_4_FD_169103 | JGI IMG/M metagenome (GOLD analysis project Ga0224512, IMG submission 169103) | Sediment microbial communities from San Francisco Bay, California, United States - SF_May12_sed_USGS_13 | ecosystem: Environmental > Aquatic > Marine > Sediment | place: USA: California...
GATGGTCGGAACCTCATATGGGCCCGACTTGCGTGCGGCGACCGAACGCCTCCGTGTATCCGAGATCGCCGGGCGGCTGTGGAACCATCAGTCGATCATGGCGACGGCAATGCAGGCCAGGGGGATCCGCTTCCCAGAATTCTGGGGCAGTGAGATGGCGGATGTGATCGCGTTCTTGTACTACCTGCGATTCAACGAAACAGATGGCAACCTGCGGACTGGTGAGCGCCTCTACACCGAAAAAGGCTGTACGGTGTGTCACGGGGTGGGTGGTCAGCAGTCGGTGGCGCCCGATCTGTCGCAGTCGGAGGCGGTCCTGACGGCACTCGGACTTGCGACGGCCATGTGGGATCATGCGCCGGCGATGTTCGATCAGATTCAGGTCGCCGCAACAGATTGGCCCCGCTTTGAGGGTGATGAGATGCGGGATTTGGCGGTCTACCTGCGAGCCTTGGCGGTGGATGGGCTGCAGCGTGGGAGACAGTGAGGGCTCCTTGATGCACCCTGGCACGGGCCCAGGGTGTATGGCACATGTGTCTGGGAGGGCCTGATCATGATGTATCACCGTATCAGCAGGGCGCCCGCATGGCGCAGGAGCATCCTCTCGTTGGCGTGCACCGCCCTACTCCTCTTCAGTGCGGTCGATGTCCTGTGTGCACAGGAGCGTGGCCTCCCGACGCAGAATGCGTTAGCTGGTTCCCGCGTGTTCGGTGCGGAAGGGTGCGGCCGATGTCACGCCATCAACGGGCTCGGTGGTACTGAGGCACCGGATCTCGCTCGGTTCCCGCGACCCCGGACATTCTTCGACCTCGCGGCGGCGATGTGGAATCATCTTCCACGCATGGTTGAACGAATGCGGGAGCTCGGAATCGAGCGGCCGCGATTATCGGAACGTGATACTGGTGACCTGATCGCGTTCTTGTACACTCTCGACTACTTCGATGCGCCCGGAGACGTCGACAAGGGAAGGGAGTTGTTCAGGAACAAGAGATGTATCGCGTGCCATCAGGTTGGAGGCGACGGCGGCGTTGTGGGTCCGAACCTGAGCATTCCGGGCAAACTGGTCGCGCCCATCGAGATCGCAACGGCGATGTGGAACCATGGCTCCGCCATGAGTGAGGTGATGCGGGAACGAGGGATCGAACGGCCGCGGTTCAGTGCGACTGAGCTGAGGGACCTCATTGCGTTCCTCGAATCCCAGAATCCTGAAGTGCCGGAAGCACCGCTCCACGTCCTCCCGGGTCTCGCCGGCGACGGTCGACGCCTCTTCTCGGAGAAGGGCTGCGTTCAGTGCCACGCCGTCGTGGGCACAGGTGGCATATCGGGACCCGATCTCGCTGAGCGGGGAGCCTACCGCAGTCTGCTGGCGTTTGCGGCGGCGATGTGGAACAAAGTGCCGGCGATGACCAGGGCGATGCGCGCACGGGGTCTTTCCGTGCCGCAACTCACCCCGAGTGAGATGGGCGACCTCGTGGGGTACCTGTACTCCGTCAAGTTCTTTGCCCAGTCGAGCGAGGCCGCCGTCAGCTCCGCAACAAAGGCTGCCTCGGTTGCCACGCCCTGAATGGCCGTGGCGGACAGCGTGCATCCGATCTGGCCGCGGCGAACCTCACGACCCCGGCGGCGGTCATCGCCGCTTTGTGGAATCACGCGCTGGTGGACGAGAAAGAGGCAGGCCTTGCCTCCTGGCCAGTACTCGAGCCCAACGAGATGGCCGATATCGCAGTCTTCCTGCAGTTCGCCGCCGGCGGGCGTTGAGTGAAAGGACGGCGGTGCGGCCCTTGAGCCGCGGACAGGTCGTCGGCGACAGGCAGTCCTGCCGTGGCATCGGCACGAGCTGACGGCCGTCAGCTGATAGCGGTCCCTCACGGACAGGGTGGGATTCGAACCCACGGAACGGTTCCCCGTTCACACGCTCTCCAGGCGTGTGCCTTCAGCCACTCGGCCACCTGTCCTGCGACGACTAAGCGGATTGAATAACGCCGGATACGGAATCGCGGTCAACCAGTGCGGTTGGTGAGACTGTCGGGTGGAGAGGTTCTGCAGTGGAAGGTCTCTCAACTCCGTCGCAAACTTCCGACGGAGACTGTGCCATGGCGCTCGCGCAGGCAGTGTCACTCCGGCCCGTGGCGCGCCGGCAGTTCGGATCGGCATGGCCGGAACTTCGATGGGCGCGCCCGAAACTCGGATCGCCGCACCTGGAATTCAGATCGGCACGACCGCAATTGAGCTCGTGGTGACAGCAACTTCGATCGGCGCACCCGGAATGCAGATCGGCACGACCGCAATTCAGATCGTGGTGCCCGGAACTTCGATCGCCGCACCTGGAATGCAGATCGGCACGACCGCAATTCAGATCGTGGTGCCCGGAACTTCGATCGGCGCACCTGGAATGCAGATCGGCACGACCGAGATTCAGGTCGCGGCGCCCGGAACTTCGATCGCGGCGCCCGGAATTCAGATCGGCGCGACCGAAATTGGGCTCGCGGTGCCCGGAACATCGATCGCGGCGCCCAGAATTCAGATCGGCGCGACCGGAACTTCGATTGGCACGGCCCGAATTCGGTTTGACCCGACCGGAATTCAGTTTGACCCGAACGAAATAGTGGGAGATGCACTGTAAGTTTGCTAATGAAATGGAGTTACGTCTCTGCCCCTCAGGACTGGATCAACGCGCGAGCCGCTAGGTGGCACTAATGAGTGCGTCAGTCCGCCGTTGGTCCGTCCTCAGCGCTTCGCTGCTGCCACTCATCTCCTCAGTTGCCGTCGCACAGCACGATTCCTGGGTATGCACAGTCCGATGCGGTGTGACGGATTGCGACGTCGCGAGCGAGGAAGAGGGGCAGATCTTGCGGTCGACCGCGGAGAGTGGGACAGGATGCGTCGATTCCGCCGTTTGTCGCGCCGCTTTCAAGCGTGTGCCTTCAGCCACTCGGCCACCTGTCCTGACCGACGTTGCGCGGTTGGATGAGTACAGCGAGCGATGGTAAGGGGTCAACCCTGACGTCGCGCATGCCGCTCGCCTGCCCTTGACAAGAGCGCCGTGGAGCGGATATTGAAGTATTCTACTAGTAATATCTTGACGATATTGTGTTAGCTGGATCCTCCGATGCCTATTGTGGGAATCAGGGGCTCGGTCTGTAATGGGGGCAAGTTCGCAGGTCTTCGAAGATCAGAAACTTTGGCAGAATTGGGCAACTTTCTACTTCCCAACTCGGGAGGGACGTATCGTGACTGCTCGTAAGGTCATTCTCGCAATCCTCGCCGGCCTGTTCTTCACAGGCCCACTCGCTGCCCAGTTCCAGACGGGCTCCATCACCGGCCGCGTCGTCGATGGCATGACGTCGGAGGTCATCGCCGGTGCCGTCGTTACGCTCGAAGGCACGCGGCGTGGGACGACCACGGGACCGGACGGAACGTTCACGCTGACCGATGTTCCTGCCGGTCCGCAGTTCGTCACCGCGCGGCTCATCGGCTACGGCCCGCAAACGCAAGAAGTCACCGTCACAGCCGGTATCTCGACGACGGTGGAGTTTGCGCTGCCGCGGCAGGCCGTGGTGATGGACGAGCTCGTGGTCACCGGATACGGTGCCCAGCGCCGTGCCGCCATTGCGGGATCGATCGGCACGGTCAACGCGGACGAGGCCAATGTCGGTGTCACCACAAACGCGAACGATCTCATTCAAGGGCGCATCGCCGGTGTCCAGATCACGCAGAACCATGGTGAGCCTGGGGCCGGCCAGCAGATCCGGATTCGTGGAGGCACCTCGATCAGCGCCAGCAACGACCCGCTATACGTGATCGATGGGATCCCCGTCCCGAATGTGGCGACCGAGTCGAGCGCCTTCAACGCCTTCGGCGACCCAGGGCTGTCCCGCAGCCCGCTCAACACCCTCAACCCGGGCGACATCGAATCGATCACCGTGCTCAAAGACGCGGCGGCGGCGGCCATCTACGGTACCCAGGGTGCCAACGGCGTCATTCTGATTGAGACGAAGCAGGGCCAAGCGGGCAGCACCACCTTCGAGTACGATGGCTACGTGTCCGTGTCACAGCCGTCCCGCAAGTTGGATCTCCTGACCGGGGATGAGTATCGGCAGTACGTGCAGGAGCAGGTGACGGCTGGAAACCTGCTGCCCGCGAGCCTCGCCGCGCTCGGCACGGCGAACACGGATTGGGAGGGCGAGATCACGCGGTCTGCCATCACGCACAACCACAACGTGGCCTTTTCGGGCGGCACCGCTTCGACGCAGTATCGTGCCTCCTTGAACTACATGAGCCAGGAGGGCGTGGCGCTCAGCAGCGGCTTGGAGCGCTTCCAGGGACGGCTCAACGCGACCCACTTTGCCTGGGACGACCGGCTGCAACTGCGTCTCAATATGAGCGCCTCGCACGTCGACAATGACTACTTGCCGTTCGAGGACACGGGTGGCTTCGATGGCGGCCTGTTCCAGAACATGGTCCAGTTCAACCCCACGCAGCCCGTCATGGTGACGGACCCAACGACCAGCGTGGTGTCGTTCTATGAACTCGGAGGCGGGGCTTTGGCCGTGCGTAACCCGGTGGCCATGGCGGAGCAGATTGCCGACGTCTCCGGCACGACCCGCGTGCTCGGGAACGTGCGGGCCCAGGTCGACATCGTCCCCAACGTGTTGAGCGGCCAGTTGATCGTGGGCGTTGACCGCAGCGAAAGCACGCGGCGGGAGTACTATCCCGCAAACAGCCCGGTCGGGGCCGAGTGGAACGGGCTCGCCCGTCAAGTGAGTCGTGAGCTGACGACCACGACGCTGCAGGGGCTCATCACCTACTCCGAGCGTTTTGGCGACGAGCATGAGTTCTCTGCCGTCGGCGGGTACGAGTTCGCCGATTTCAACGAGGACAGTTTCGGGGCGGAGACGCGCGACTTTCTCACCGACGCGTTCAGCTTTGACAACTTGAGCGCCGGGGCTGCGGCGCAGGTTCCGTTTTCCAACGTGGTGGACAGTCGTCTCATCGGCTTCTTCTCGCGGGTCAGTTACGGGTACCGGGATCGGTACTTCATCAACGCCGTGGTGCGACGGGACGGGTCGTCGAAGTTTGGTGCCGACAACAAGTGGTCGACGTTCCCTGCCGTGGCCGTGTCGTGGCGGATGAGCGAAGAGAACTTCATGATTGACGGTCCGTTTTCCGAGCTCAAACTGCGGGCGGGCTGGGGCAAGCAGGGCAACGAGGCCGTACCGGCCTACGCATCCCTGCTCCTGCTGGCGCCGGGTGGCGACAACTATCCCTTTGGAGATACGAAGACGGTTGGTGTTGCGCCGACCAGGGCGTCGAACCCCGCGCTCAAGTGGGAGGAGACGACGCAATGGAACGTCGGCATCGACTACGGTTTGTCGGACAACCGGATTTCCGGCAGTTTCGACTACTACATCAAGAACACGACCGACCTGTTGCTGAGTGTTGCCGTACCGCAGCCGGCAGTGCAGGCCGAGCGATTGGAGAACATCGGGAAGGTCCGCAATAAGGGCCTGGAAGCGACGCTGGACGCCTTGGTGGCCAACCGGGCGAACATGACGTGGCGGGCTGGCATCGTGTTCGCGGCGGAGAAGAACGAAGTTGTGGATCTGGGCGGCCGTACATTCATCACGAGCGGCTTCGTCAGTGGTCAGGGGCAGTCGGGGCAGACATCGCAGCGCATCCTCCCTGGCTTCGCCTTGGGGACGTTCTACGGGCTGGAGTACGTGGGGATCAGCTCCTCGGGCCAGCAGGAATTCAACGACTATGATGTGGATGGCAATCTGGTCGGCACGACGACGTCTCCGGGAGCCGACGATTTCGTGGTGATCGGTGATGCCAATCCGGACTTCACGCTTGGCTTCCGCAGCCAAATGACGTGGGGTTCGTTCGACGCCAGCTTCATCGCTCGATGGGAACAGGGCCGCGATGTGTTCAACAACACCGCGCTCGTCCATGCGTCGAAGAGCAACGTGAAGCAGGGCAAGAACATCCTGCGCTCGGGGTTGGACGAAACAGACGAATCGATTGACGAGCCGGCCATCTACTCGTCCCGCTGGATCGAAGACGGCTCGTTCCTCCGCCTGCAAAACATCACAATCGGGTACACGTTTGAGCTGCCCGGCCTGCTGACGGGTGGACGGAACAACACGGCCCGAGTGTATGCAGCGGCCGACAACCTGCTCATGCTGACGGGATACACCGGATACGATCCGGAAGCCCACTCCGATGCTGGCCTCGGGTCGCGCGGCATCGATTATCTCAGCTACCCGCGCGCGCGCTCGTTCACGGCTGGCCTGCGGTTGTCGTTCTGATGCGGGCGCGACTTTCCTGGGCCCATGCCGGCCCAAATGGCGAAGAGAGCAAGTGCGAACCTTGTAACGGTCGGGAGAACATGAAGAGATCACGTATCCAGTACTCGGTGAGAGGGCGCCGCCTCACGCGGCTGCTGCTGGCCCCAGCCCTCGCAGTAGTTGTGTTGCTGCAGGGCTGCACGGACCTGGAGGAGTCACCGACGAGCGTCATCACGCCGGAGAACTTCTTCCGAACCGAGCAGGAAGTGCTCGGGAGTTTGGCGTCCGTGTACGGGAGGCTGCGCGAAACGCAATGGGGTTACTACAACCTGAGCTCGATCACGGCGGACGAGCAGATCGTGCCCACGCGCGGCAGCGACTGGTTTGACAACGGGCGGTGGCTCGAGATTCATCGCCAGACCTGGACGCCGACCAGTACGTCGGCACTCGACGATATGAATGGCACGTGGAACGTTCTGTTCGAGGGTATCGCGCGGGCCAACGTCCTGCTGGCGGCGCTGGAAGACCTGACCGTGCCGGATCAGGCAACCATCGTGGCGGAGCTTCGCACACTGCGGGCGTTCTACTACTTCATGCTGATGGACCTGTTTGGTGGCGTGCCGATCGTGGATAACACGGAGCTCATTGCACGGCCGAAGAACACACGCGCCGAAGTGTTCCAGTTCATCGATACCGAGCTCAATGCGGCCCGCGCAGACCTGCCTGCCTCTTGGCCGGCGGATCAGAATGGTCGTATGACACAGGGGGCGGCCGACGTCATCCTAGCGGACATGTACCTGAACGCCGCGGTGTTCCAAACGGACGCGCCCAGCGCGACGAGCTATAACTCGTGCACCACCGTGCAGATAGGCACCCAGACTGCGTGCGAGGCCGCCATCGCAGTAGCCGATCGCGTCTTGAACTCGGGGCAGTACAGCCTGGCCAGCGAAGGCAACTGGCGCTCGAATTTCGAGGCTGACAACTCCAGTTCGCTTGAGAACATCCTGGTTGTCAAGAACACGAATGAGGCGGGCGCGAACCTGGGGCTCAACTTGGTGATGCGGGTGTTGCACTACGAACAATTCAATCCTACGCCGTGGAACGGCTTTGCGGCCTTGGCCGAGACATACAATGCGTTTGACGCGGACGACGAGCGCCGCGAGATTTTCCTCCAAGGACCGCAGACGAATTTCGACACCGGCGACCCCGTGTGTGAACGGCCAGGGTGCGCCCAGGGAGGCACGCCACTGAGCTTCACGGTGGACATCATCGACGAGACGCAGGCCGGCGAGGCTGAAGGCACACGGATCGTCAAGTTCTCGCCGGACCCGAACCACACCGCCGAGCACAACGGCAACGACTTCGTGTACTTCCGTCTGGCCGACATCTGGATGATCAAGGCGGAGGCGGAGCTCGAGCAGGGAGTTGGGGATCCGCTCGGCATTCTCAACACGCTCCGCGCCAGGGTCTTCGAGCCCGACGAGCCGCTGACCAGCGTGGACCGAGACGTGATCTTGCAGGAGCGGCTGTTCGAGTTCACTGGCGAAGCGAAGCGGCGCCGGGATCTCATCCGGCACGGAAAGTTCACGGATCCGTGGTCGTTCAAGCCGCAGACAGAAGCGTTCCGCGTCTTGATGCCGATTCCGCAGCCGCAGCTCGACGCCAACCCGGAGCTCACGCAGAACCCCGGGTACTAATCCCAGGGAGCTTCGGTTCCCGACCGTGATATTGCTATAGCCTGGCCTCCGTACGAGGCCAGGCTATAGCGCTTTACGGAGGTTCCTGCGTACGTTTCGCCCTCCGGACATTCCCGGTCCCACGACATGACCATGGTATCGCACGCCAGACTCGGGCCTTTGCTTGCCGCGACGTGCCTGTTCGCCGCCTGCTCCGGCGCCGACAGATCCGCCCCTGACGCTGCGCTGCGTGAGGCGCCAGCGGCCGGTGACCAGCTCTTCAGCCCACTTCCCTCTGCCTATACTGGGGTCCGTTTCGAAAACCGCCTCGCCGATACTCGCGAGCTGAATGTCTTCACATACCGCAACTTCTACAACGGCGCTGGCGTGGCCCTCGGGGACCTCACTGGCGACGGGCTGCCCGAGCTCCTGCTTACGTCGAATCTCGACGCGAATCGGCTGTACTTGAACTTGGGGGAGTTCCGCTTTCGGGACGTGACCGAGGAGGCAGGGACTGCAGGGAAGGGATTCTGGGCGACCGGGGTCACGTTCGTGGATCTCAACGCCGATGGATGGCTCGACATCTACGTCTGTTATGCTGGGGCGGCAGAGGGTGAACGCCGCGCCAACGAGCTCTACATCCATCAAGGGCTCGACGAAGACGGGGTGCCCACGTTCAAGGAGATGGCGTCCGCATACGGCATTGCGGACCAAGGCTATGCGACGCATGCTGCGTTTTTCGATTACGATCGCGACGGGCAACTCGATCTGTATCTGGTCAACAACTCGCCCAGGCCCGTCTCGAGCTTCGGGCTCAAGAATATCCGCGACGTGCGCCACGCATTCGGAGGGGACAAACTCTATCGCAACCTGGGCGGACGCTTGGTCGACGTGAGCGAGGCGGCCGGGATCTACGGAAGCGAGATCGCCTTTGGCTTGGGCGTTGCCGTCGGTGACGTGAATCGCGACCGCTGGCCTGACATCTACGTTTCGAACGACTTCTTCGAGCGGGACTATCTGTACATCAACAACAGCGACGGGACCTTTACCGAACTGCTCGACCGGCAAATGCCCTACATCAGCATTTCGTCCATGGGGCTGGACATTGCCGACGTCGATAACGACGGATGGCTGGACGTCTACGTGAACGACATGCTGCCGGAGGACGACTATCGGTTGAAGACAACCTCCTCGTTCGAGAGCTGGGACGGCTATCAAGCGATGCTGAGGAACGACTATCATCATCAGTTCATGCGCAACATGCTCCAGCTCAACAACGGCAACGGCACGTTCAGCGACATCGGGCAGATGGCGGGCGTGGCGCGCACGGACTGGAGCTGGAGCGCGCTGATTGCAGACTTCGATCTGGACGGCCGCAAGGATATCCACGTCACGAACGGCATCCTCCGGGACGTGACGTCCCAGGACTACATCGCCTTCCTGGCGAGGGACGAGACGATGCGCGCAGCGGTATTGGGCGAGCGGGTCGATTTTATGGAACTCATCGACCCGATGAGTTCGACGATGCTGCCCAACTACGCGTTTCGGAACGACGGGCACCTGACCTTCTCCAATGCGGGCGCAGCATGGGGCCTGAACACGCTGAGCTTTTCCAGTGGTGCGGCCTACGGTGATCTGGACGGCGACGGTGCGCTCGATCTGGTCGTGAACAACGTCAACCAAGAGGCCTTCATCTATCGGAACAACGCGCGGGCCTTGCTGGACAACCGGTACCTCCAGATCCGACTCGAAGGAGAAGGTGCGAACCGCTTCGGTATCGGGGCAACGGTCGCGCTTCGAGCGGGTGAGCAAATGTTCTTTCAGGAACTCATGCCTTCGCGCGGGTTCCAGTCGAGTGTGGACTATACCCTGACTTTCGGCGTCGGTAAGCTCGATACCATCCAGTCCGTGACGGTCGAGTGGGCGGACGGGCGGGTCAGCGTACTAACGGACGTCACGACGAACCAACGTGTGACGCTGCGACAGTCGGAAGCGCCTGCTCGGGACGCCCCGGCGCCACGGCCCTTCACGCCAATGTTCAAGGACGTCACAGACAGCATTGGGCTGGAATTCGTCCATCGGGAAAACGAATTCGTCGATTTTCGCCGCCAACCACTCTTGCCGAAGCTGCTCTCGCGGGAAGGGCCGTTCATGGCCGTCGCCGACGTCAACGGCGACGCTCTGGACGACGCGTATATTGGCGGCGCCAAGGATCAACCGGGTCAGCTCCTCATGCAACAGCGGTCCGGTAGGTTCGTTGTCAGCAACGCGGAGCTGTTCGAGCGGGACCAGGTATCGGAAGATCTCGGGGCGGTATTCTTCGATGCGACCGGCGACGGGAGCCCGGACCTCTATGTGGTGAGCGGCGGCAACGAGTTTTCGGATCTGGCACCGGCCCTCCAGGACCGGCTCTACGTGAACGACGGCCGTGGCAACTTCCAGAAAGCGCAGGGTCACCTGCCACTCATGAGTAACAGCGGGTCGCGGGCGACAGCCGCTGATTTCGATGGCGACGGCGACCTCGATCTCTTCGTGGGCGGCAGAGTCGTTCCCGGACGCTACGGGGGCGACCCCAAGAGCATGCTGCTCGAGAACGACGGCAGTGGTCGCTTTCGCGATGTCACCCAACAGGCCGCGCCCGATCTCGTCCGCGTCGGCATGGTTACCGACGCTGTGTGGAACGATGTGGACGGTGACAACCGGGTGGACCTCGTGCTGGTCGGCGAGTGGATGCCGATGACCGTGTTTCGTAATGCGGGATCGGGGAAGCTCGAGCCCATGGGCGTTCGCGGTCTGGAACGGAGCCACGGCTGGTGGAACCGGATCGTCGCGGGCGACTTCACGGGTGACGGGCTGACGGACTTCGTCGTTGGCAACCTGGGGCTCAACACGCGCCTGCGCGCTTCCGAGAACGAGCCGCTCACAATGCATGTCGCGGATTTCGATCGGAACGGGTTCATCGAGCAGGTCGTATCACAGTACAGCGACGGCGTCAGCTATCCTCTCGCGCTGCGCGACGAGCTCTTCAGGGCGCTTCCGAACCTTCGGGAGCGCTACCCCGATTACGTGAGCTACGCCGGGCAGACCGTGAACGATATCTTCACGCCGAAAGAGCTGGCGGGCGCGCTCGTGAAACAGGCGGATACGTTTGCCACCACACTGGCGCGCAACAACGGCGACGGTTCCTTCACGCTAGCGCCGCTCCCGCGGGAGGCGCAGGTGGCCCCCGCGTACGGACTGCTGCCCGCCGACCTCGACGGGGACGGGACTCTCGACCTGCTCCTCGCCGGGAATTTCGACGGTGTCGAGCCCAGAA
>Ga0224512_10004814_pt1 | contig 11278 bp, 8 predicted proteins | sample SF_May12_sed_USG_4_FD_169103 | JGI IMG/M metagenome (GOLD analysis project Ga0224512, IMG submission 169103) | Sediment microbial communities from San Francisco Bay, California, United States - SF_May12_sed_USGS_13 | ecosystem: Environmental > Aquatic > Marine > Sediment | place: USA: California...
CTATTGTAAACAGTTAATAAATCTTAGATAAGTGGATATTCTTGACAACTTAAAGGTCAGCAAGGGTGCCTTTGGCGACATTGCGGAAATAGGACATGGTTATATCACCTTTCCTAAACTAAAAGGGCCCTTGAGTACCCGCATGACCTTCAATGGAAGGGAGAAAATCGTGTGGAGTATTAACAACTATCTTGGACTGGCTACTCATCCCGAGGTCCAGAAGGCAGACGCAGAAGCAGCTGCTGAATATAGTCTGGCTTACCCGATGGGTTCACGTATCATGTCCGGTAACCTGGATGAGCATGAATTGCTGGAGCGACAATTGGCCGATTTTGTCGGAAAAGAAGATGCAATTCTCTTCAACTATGGATATCCGGGTGTCACATCCTCGATAGATGCGATTCTAAGCCGGAGAGATGTTGTCATCTACGATGAAGAATCCCATGCCTGCATCATCGATGGGGTTCGCCTGCATCTGGGCAAACGCATGGCTTTCAAGCACAATGACATTGATCATCTTGAGAAGCAACTGCAAAAAGCAGTGGCAATGGCTGAGCAATCGCGTGGAGGTATCTTAGTGATTAGTGAAGGCGTATTCAGTATGCGGGGAGATCAGGGTAAGCTCAAGGAAATTGTTGAGCTTAAGAAGAAGTATCCCTTCCGCCTATATATTGATGACGCGCATGGCTTTGGAGTGCTGGGTAAGAATGGCGCCGGAGTGGGAGAGGAGCAGGGAATTACCGATGAGATTGATTTCTATTTCGCCACGTTTGCCAAGTCGATGGCCAGTATAGGGGCATTCCTTGCGGCAAATAAGGAAGTCGTCAAATATTTATATTACAACACCAGGTCGCAGGTATTTGCTAAATCACCTCCGATGACCATTGTCAAAGGAGCCCTGAAGCGATTGGAATTAGTAAAAGCCCATCCGGAGTTTAGAGAGCGCATGTGGGAAGTGGCCAACACCTTGCGAGAAGGACTGGCAGAGCGTGGTCTCAAAGTGGGTGACGGAGCTTCACCCATAACGCCCGTCTATCTGGAAGGCTCCATTGAGGAAGCTAAGAATGTCTTACTCGACCTGAGGGAAACAGAGAACATTTTCTGTTCTGGCGTGATCTATCCGGTTGTGCCCAAGGGTGTGATACTATTTCGCTTGGTTCCCACTGCATTACACACTGATGTCGACGTACAGGAAACACTTGACGCATTCGAGCGGGTATCCAAAAAATTAACAGAAGGTTACTACCAAAAGCATTCGATTGCGCCAGCGGTAGGAATGTAGTTTGGGCAGAATCCACCAGTGATCTTGTGCTGTAAATGTCTCTAAAGGCATTTAACCTCATAGTACTATACTGTTTCAAGTATATATGGGCATGTTCCTCACTAGATTCATTCAGATGATTCTATCAATTTGTCCCAACTACGTCATAACTTTAATCCAAAACCTGGGAAGATGAAGACTATCAAAAGGAGGAATTTCCTCGAAAAATCGATGACCGCTTCGGTAGGCACTCTGGTAGGAGTGGATCCTTTCGTTCGAAAGAATCCCAGTGCTAATGACAGTATCAATGTGGCAGTGGTAGGAATCCGTGGCCGGGGGAGAGATCATTACCGGGCTCTGGCTAAATTCCCTGATGTTCGTATCACTACCCTCTGTGATATCGACGAAAGATTGTTTGACGAGGCAGTGTCAGATGTGGAGAAGCTGACTGGCTATAAGCCGGAGGTCGAAACTGACTACCGGTCAATACTGGATAATCAAGATATTGATGTAGTATCTCTGGCGACACCCAATCACTGGCATGCCCTGCAAACCATCTGGGCTTGCCAGGCTGGCAAAGATGTCTATGTTGAAAAACCGGTGTCACATACCTTACAAGAAGGCCGGAAAATGGTGGAAGCTGCCCGCAAATATAACCGGGTTGTGCAGACTGGGACCCAGGCACGAAGCAATCCCTCTACGATCGATGCGGTAGACTTCGCAACATCCGGTCAGCTGGGAAAAATCTATATGGCGAAAGGGCTTTGTTTTAAACCTCGGGGAAGTATCGGGCACACTAAAGACGAACAAGTGCCCCCGGGTGTGCACTGGGACCGGTTTCTGGGCCCTGCACCGTATCGTCCTTTCAATCCCAACCGGTTTCACTACAAATGGCATTGGTTCTGGGACACCGGCAATGGTGATTTTGGAAATCAAGGCATTCACCAGGCTGATATTGCCCGGTGGATTTTGCAGCAAGATAATCATCCGGTAGTGATTCGGGGTTATGGGGATTATCTGATGCTCGATTCGGATCAGGAAACTCCAAATATCCAGCAGTTGATCTTTGAGTATGAAGATGGCAACTTACTACAATTTGAAGTAAGAGGCCTTCCATCGAATTCGGAAGGGGACTTGCGTATCGGCAACCTGATTTACGGGAGTCAAGGCTGGATGCGGATGGGTAATGAAGAACAGGCAGTGAACCAGGCATTTCGTGGGAAGATCCAACTCAATCCTTCAGGCTTTTCTTCATATGAAGAGGAAACAGGCCCGGACTTCGGCGATCCGAATATCTCTTCGGCCGACACGAACCATTTCCATTTTGAGAATTTCTTCAACTGTGTGAAAAGCAGAAAATGGCAGGACCTGAATGCTGACATCCTTCAAGGTCATCTGTCGACCTCACTATGCCACCTGGGTAACATCGCATGCCGGCTGGGTCGAACACTTCATTTCAATCCTCACGCAGAGACATTTGTTGATGATCCCGAAGCAGATACTTATTTGACGAAGCAATATCGCCCACCCTATGTGTTGCCGGCACAGGTATGAAACACATTTGTGTTTTCATCTTTTTTGACTATAGGTGGATCCTTTAAGTCTCGGGATAGTCATAATTTTAGAACAACGAAAACATGAGAGGTGAGATCATAGCCTCTGGATAGAATTGAGGGCTGATGAAGAGACGAAAATTTATTAGAAAGACAGCTGAAGCGATTACTTCGCTGACATTACCTTTCTATGTGCCGGGGAAATCTTTGGAAGATGCTCAACCGATCCGGATTGGAGTGGTGGCAGACGTACATCAGGATGTCATCCATGACGGCTATGCCAGAATGAGATTTTTTATAGATGATATGAAAAGTAGAAAGCCGGATTTCATTATCCAGCTTGGGGATTTCTCTTTGCCCAGACCACAGAATCAAATTTTTCTGGATGTATGGAATGAATTTGATGGTCCGTCATATCATGTGCTGGGTAATCACGACATGAAGGATTTTGGCTACACTAGGGAGGAGACCATGTCATGGTGGGGAATGGAAGAACGATTTTATTCTTTTAACATGGGAGCCTTCCATTTCATTATTCTGGATGGAAACGATGGGAACCCATCTCCATGGGAAGGATATCACCGGTATATCGGTCGTGAGCAAAAGGAATGGCTTAGCCAGGACCTTGCCAGTACAGACATGCCCACCATTCTCTTCGTTCATCAAAGTCTGGAAGCGGAATTTGGCATCGCTAACGGAAGGGAAATTCGAAGTGTTATTGAAGAGGCCAGGTTTGATTCAGGTAAGCCAAAAGTGGTGGCTTGCCTGACTGGTCACCACCACACCGACTATGTGAGAGAGATCAAGGGAATATTTCATGTTCAAATCAATAGCATGTCGTACAAGTGGGTGGGAGAAGACTTTCAGCGTAAGCGTTTTGCCGACCATATCGAACAGACCTTTCCCATGGTGAGGAATACCTGTCCTTATAAAGATCCGTTGTATACCGTCGTGACACTCGACAGCAATTTGGGTAGAATGAATATTGAAGGAAGATCTACCGGTTTCATTGCTCCCGATCCTGTCGAATTAGGCGTGCCAAACGCTCTAACGATGCATCCAACGATAACAGAAAGCTCGCTTTCAATTGGTTCGTAACTCTTATTCTTCTCGCAATGTCTGAACAGGATTGGTAATAGCCGCCTGCCAAAATTTTAGTCCCACCGTGATGGCTCCAATCAGCAATGTAATCACTATGGCGGAGATGAAAGCTGATGCACCCAGCTCAATCCGGAACTCGAAATTGTTTAGCCATTGCCGTAGCAAATAAAAGGATAGCGGAATCGCCAAAACGAGTGCGACGAGAATGAGCTTGGTGTATCCCCAGGAAAGCAGAGTAATGATTCTCACCACACTGGCGCCATATACTTTTCTGACACCAATCTCTTTCAACCTTTGCTCGGCAGAAAATGATGACAAACCAAACAGTCCGAGGCAGCAGATCAGTATGGATATGAAAGCAAAGATCCTGACGATCTTACTCAAGGTCATCTCCGTGCGATAGGCAGCGGCAAAGTCCTGGTCAAGGAATTCGTAGCTAAATGGATATCCCGGGCTGAGTTCTTTGTGCGCGTTTTCTATCGCTTCAAGTGCCTGTTGAATATCCCCTTTGGTGCGGATGAATGCCACAAAAGTGCTGCTTGGATCATTCCGGATGATCAGGGGGGCAATAGGTTCATACATGCTACTCATATGAAAATCCTTAATCACTCCCACGATTTTACCTGTTTGACCCCATAGGGTCAGATCCTGATCGATAGGATCTTCAAAGGCCATAATGTCTGCTGCCACCTGATTGATAAGGTAGTTGGATGTATCGGTAGCTAGCTGGGGATCGAAATTCCTCCCGAGTAGGAGCTCTATCCCCATCGTATTTACAAAGTCCTCGTCTACACTCATCACATTGATCTCTACTTCTTCATCAGGATCTTTTCCTGCCCACTGCGCGCTCCCGCTTGACCGGCCATAGGATAACGGATTGCCGCTGGTTGCTGTCACACTTTCAACAGCAGGACTGGTCTGAAGGGTAGATTTATAAACTTCCATTTGAGTTCTTAAATCATCATCCAAGCGGGTAAAAATTACATTGTCCTTATTGAGTCCAAGATTTTTACTCAAAATGTAATTCATTTGTTGATTGACTACAAGGGTTGCCGTTATCAGGAGGATGGATAGGATAAACTGAAATACCACCAGTCCTTCTCTCATGCGTACTCCACCCACTGTCTGTTTTGAATGACCCTTCAGGGAGGTTATGGTCCTAAACGATGGAAGCAACATCGCAGGGTAGAAGCCGGATAACAGTCCGGATATAAGGGTGACAACCCCCAGACCAATCCACAATTTGGGATCGCCCAGATTGAGCGACAACTCCTTTTCGCTAATTGAATTGAAGTAGGGCAGTACAGCTGCCACGACGAGCAATGCCGCTACAACAGCGGTGATCGACATGATGAATGATTCAACAAAGAATTGCTGCCTGAGTGCTGCCTTTTGTGCTCCCAGTACTTTTCGCACGCCGATCTCTCGGGTGCGTCGGCTCGATCTGGCCGTAGCCAGATTCATGAAATTAATACATGCAATGACAAGGATGAAAATGGCTATTACAAAAAGGATTCTGACATATTGAATTCTCCCACCACTCGGGCGCCCGTTTTCAAAATTTGAATGGAGATAGTTGTCATCGAAGTGATTCACAAAGAGCCTCTCATCAGCTTCATAGTTGGTATTCTCGTTGATTAGCTGTAAAATCTTATCCTGAAGAGGCTGCAGAGTCGCATTTTCTCTTAAGGTGAAGCAAATGGCAAATCCTCCGTTGTACCAGCTTTCTACCCAATCGTTTTGCTGAATATATTCCTGGGCATTTATGATCCAGTCAAATTCCAGCGAAGATTTGCTACCTGGATGTTCAAATACGCCACTCACCTGGAAATCCTTTTGATTGGATCCCACGTTGATGGTTTTACCCAGTATCTTTTCATCATCCCGCCAATCTCTTCCGAAATATTTCTCAGCGATTCGGTCAGAGATAACTATGGACGAGAGATCTGACAGGGCGGTACCCGGATTCCCTGCCAGGAACGAATAGGAAAAAATCCGGAAGAATTCCGGTGAGGCATATTTACCGATTTCATAATCTACCTCGTCACCCATTCTGAATATTGTTTCCATATCCCATCCTATGAGGGTAGCATCTTCCACTTCGGGGAAGTCATTTCTAAGAGAAACAACTACAGGTTGAGGAATTCCCTGTGTAGTGAGGATTTCACCACTACTCTGATGCATGTTTCGCCACACTTTGTAGATACGATCCTTCTTTTCATGAAATTGATCGACGCTCATTTCATCTTGTATCCACAAGAGGATCACCATGCAGGATGCAATACCGATGATCAGACTCAGCAGGTTGAGGGCGGTATGGCCCCGATACCTCCTGGCACTTCGCAGAGCCACAGTGAGATAATTTCTAAACATGAAAAATGAATTGTCTGGTAATTGAAATTTTCTGATGATCCCCGGTCGGAAAAGCAGGAGTACGTCTGTCGTCAATTTTCGTCTCGCCTGCTTCACATCATGTTCACTCCTTCTATGGTATAACTCCAATAAATCACCTTCCACATCCTCCAGGACTGCGGGATCGCAAAACCAGCGCAGAAAACGAAGCGGTAGTGATGGGGGCCTAATGTCGTTGTCTTCCTTCATGCAAACTTGAAGTCGATTGATGTGTAAGGAATGGCTTGCCACAATCGCTTTCGCGCATCCATCACCTGCTCAAGAACCTCACGACCTGCATGGGTCACCTGAAAGAAGCGCTTTCGCTTGCCACCGCGTTTTGCTGTTGGCTCGCCAAGCTCCGACTTCAAATAGCCTTTCCCTTCCAACCTCTTCAGCGCAGTGCGCATGGCACCAACACTTACTTTCCTTGCTAAGCGTTGTTCAATATCGTCTTTGATTGCAATTCCATAGCCTTTGCCATCGAGGACAGCGACGGTTAGCAGGACGATTTCTTCAAATTCACCGAGATAGCGACGCGACATTTTAAAATATTTTAATCCTAAATGTAGTTTTTATATGAGAATAATGCTAATTGTGAATCAATGAGATATGATTCTATTACCGTTTCGTCCTATCTTTAGAAAAAGATCTAGGTGTATTTTTCTCCCAATCCATTGATCTCCTCGATCATTTTTCTTGGCCTCTTGATCAGTTGTCAGAATAAATCTATTGAGTCTGATCCATCCTGGTCGGTATACAAATCAGACAAAAAAAGTTCTAGCTATTCCTCCTTACTACAGATCAATCGCCACAACGTAGAAAAGCTAGAGGTGGCCTGGAAATTTATTCATTCGGATGTGCCGCCCGGTGAAAGCTTTGGCAAATATGAGTGCAACCCGATTATCGTGGAAGATGTTCTTTATGCCACTTCGTCTCGAAGCTGGGTATATGCACTGGATGCTACTGATGGCTCGATGATCTGGTCGTACGATCCATTTGATGGTGCAAGGGGTGGAGGAATGAAACGGGGAGTCACCTTTTGGAGCTATGGGAAGGATGAGCGGGTTCTCTTCACAGCAGGCAATTTTCTTTATGCGCTAGACTCCAAGACCGGTGTTCCGATCGACACTTTTGGTGATAGCGGCAAGGTAGACCTTAATCAGAACTTGGGAGTGAATCCGGATTCCATCTGGGTGATTCCAACCTCTCCGGGCATAATTTATCGAGATCTGATCATCCTCGGTTCCGAGGTTTCGGAGAGTTATGACGCAGCTCCCGGACATATCAGAGCTTATGATGTGCGTACCGGAGAGCTGGTCTGGATCTTCCACACGATTCCGCAACCGGGAGAACGGGGATATGAAACATGGCCATCCGACGCCTGGAAATATACAGGAGGTGTGAACAACTGGGGTGGGATGAGCCTTGATGAGGAAAGAGGTATTGTTTATGCTCCATTAGGTTCACCTACTTACGATTTTTACGGTGCAAATCGAAAAGGGCAGAACCTGTATGGCAATTCACTGGTTGCCTTGGATGCTTCAAACGGAAAACTACTTTGGCATTTTCAGACCACTCATCATGATGTGTGGGATTATGATTTACCTGCTCCACCAACTTTGATTGACTTGAAGAAGGATGGTGAGGCCTTGCCGCTGGTTACCCTGGTGGGAAAGACAGGATTCCTCTTTGTTTTTGATCGCATTTCGGGCCAATCGACTTTCCCGATTGAAGAACGTCAGGTACCACTATCAAATGTTCCGGGTGAGGAGCTATGGCCAACCCAACCCTTTCCACTTAAGCCTGAGCCTTTTACTCGTCAGCAGTTTTCAGAGACTGATCTGCCAGATGTCAATGATACTATCCGTCATGCGGTGCGAGAACGATTTAATGAGTTGCGGTTTGAAGGGCTCTACACCCCTCCCGATCCAAGTGGTACGCTCATGGTCCCCGGTACCAGGGGTGGCGCGGAATGGGGAGGCACCGCTGTAGATCCTGAGACTGGTGTTCTCTATGTCAACTCTAACGAATCACCAGAGATCATGACGATGCAAAGTCAGGCCGAAACTAACACAGTCGCAAGCTCAAATCTGAGTCGGGGAGAGAGATACTATCTCACTCATTGTGCAATCTGTCATGGTGGTGATCGCCGGGGGCAGCTTCCCCTTCATCCGGCATTGGTGGATCTGCCTGCAAAGAGGTCGAAGGCTGAAACCTCTGAGCTAGTCAGAGCAGGAATAGGTCGAATGCCGGGCTTTGCCCATCTATCTGATTCTCAAAGAGAAGCAATTACCGATTATCTGTTTGGAGAAGAAGAACGATCAGAGGAATTAGCGGCAAATCCTTCTAAGACGTCGGAAGGGTATCGAAACATCACCGCCTATAGCTTCTTTAGGGATCCAGAGGGGTACCCGGCTATCAACCCTCCCTGGGGCACTTTGAATGCCATCGATCTTCACACGGGTGAATATCTATGGAAGATTCCTCTGGGCAATTATCCGGAACGGCAACGACCGGGAGGGCCGGAGACCGGCGCCGAAAACTGGGGCGGACCAATCGTGACTGCAGGTGGCCTGGTCTTTATAGCGGCCACGCGGGATAACATGTTCCGTGCCTTTCATTCGGGAACCGGGGAGTTGCTATGGTCTTACCAACTTCCCGGAGGGGGGTATGCTACACCCGCCACCTTTCTGGTAGAGGGCAAACAGTATGTGGTCATCGCAGTCAGTTCGTCAGAGTCTGCCCCGGGAGGTTCAATAATAGCCTTTAGCCTTCCCCAGCAGAATTAACCATCAGCGGCGGTTTCTTGGCTAGTTGGCTCTGGCCGGCAACATATTTCGAATAGCGGTTATCCTCCATTCTTTTTCAGATTTTACCACAAGAAAGGTGCTCCACATTTTGCGTTGTCCGATCGTATAACGAGCATCGGCAATGGCCACGGTGGGAGATAGAAAACGTACTCGTTCCACTTCGAGGCTGCGATCGCCAGGATTAGTTTGCGAGCTCCTGAGCATTCCTTCGACCAGAGCTGTCCGACCCTGCCTCCAGACTCCGCTTGATACTAATTGATCGGCGTCTTCGGAAAAGAGCAATGAGATTTTTTGCGGATTCTGACTCTGCCGGGCCTCAGCATACGCAGCGATTAGGTCTGTGATGGCCAGCGCGTTGAGAGAATCTGATTGGGCATGTAAGACCCAGCAGGACAGGCAGCATGCGAATAGCAAATGCCATTTCATCAGCGATATTTTAAAGCTTGTAATCAAAGTTTCATTTGAAAAATTAAGAATTTTAGAATATAGGTTGTAAGGAATTCTATCAAGTGCATGTCAAAGCCGCAATTGTCGAGCCAGACAATTACCGGTTAATGTACATGAGCATGCTCACTTACACCTCTGGAGACTCTGGAAATGTTTTCTCATATCTGGTTATTTTCGAAGATACCTACCCTTTGCTGCAGATTTTCTATAGAATATGGACGACTTGGAAACGAACAAACATTTAATGCAGTGATTATTTTATGAATTCAACAATGCAAGACAAAATAATAATGGAAAGGGCAATTGAACTTGCTCTTATCTCCGAACAAGAAGGCAACCTACCAGTTGGAGCTGTCATCACCTTTGGTGGTGAGATAATAGCCGAAGGTAGAAGTAAGATATGGGTACCGAGACCCGATGCTACCCGCCATGCTGAGATGGAGACACTTCGGTCTCTAGATCCTGATCTCTGGCCTCTGACAACTGAAATGAGTCTTTATACGACATTAGAACCTTGCCTGATGTGTCTCGGCTCAATACTTCATCATACGGTCGGTCGCGTGGTATTTGGTGCTTCTGATGTCTTGAATGGCTCCAGTTCTGTCCTTACTCATCTACCTCCTAATTTACAGGAGATTTTTAATCACACCCAATGGATGGGGCCTATCATGCCTGACAAATGTGGTCAGCTTTATCAGCGATTGATGGCCATTTTAGAAAAGGAAGGAGGTTGGAATAAGAATAATGAGGGTTAAATCGAGGTAACATCCCGACATAACCTGAATGGCCAGCTAACAGGCATAGACCACTCTAATCTTTCTAAAAATGATTTTCGCTTACCCTGAAGGATCCAACCGAACCATCGAAACTTGAGATTATTCTGAATAAAATCTTGGCTACTAGCGGGCTGGTTCATTAATCACACCGGTTTCTGGACCTCTCGGGATCAAACCATTGCTCCCAGGTAGGTGACAGGTAGGGTATATTTTTCATCTTGAGTTGTACCCTCGCCGATAGATATCTCGGATGACCAGCATTCATCTGAAATTCGATGGCTCTGGCCAGACTCATGCGGATGTGCCATATCTTTCCGGAGAGTCCGGTTGGTACTCTCACTTTGATCGAGCCCTGGTGGTCTGAGCGATCTGACTATTCGATCTGGTGCATTGACTTCGACATTGTCAGGATTGAGCATAGCTACCTTGACCCTTCCTGAGAGGTAATGCCTTGAGCTACCCACCTGATTATTTGATTGGGGATCATACGCTGACCGGAGCTCGAGAGGGTTACAATTAACATCGCAAGTAGTAGGGGGGAGACTCGGTTAAGGTTCATTTCCGCGGATCCGACGATAATATTGTAATTAAGATATAAGACTAAGAGATGTCATATCTCCATTAGCAGCCGGATCTCATCATTCAGCAGTCAGCCTCATTCATCTGGATTACTCAAAATCAAGATTCTAAGAGATGTTTCTTCAACAATCGAATGCCTTCGTGGATTGCGTCCCTTCCACTAGACTCGATGCCGTACCAGCCACGATAACCGGAATCCTTACACATCTTGATCATGCGGGCGGTCAGTTCTTCGGTGGGCTGATTGCGATACGACATCCCCAATGCGTACGGTAGCGTCTTTTCCAGGTAGGTGTAATTATCGAAGTCATCAGTTGGCCGCCTCCAGTCTGGGTATGTCCCGAAAGCGGGATCATT
>Ga0224512_10004816_pt1 | contig 11275 bp, 8 predicted proteins | sample SF_May12_sed_USG_4_FD_169103 | JGI IMG/M metagenome (GOLD analysis project Ga0224512, IMG submission 169103) | Sediment microbial communities from San Francisco Bay, California, United States - SF_May12_sed_USGS_13 | ecosystem: Environmental > Aquatic > Marine > Sediment | place: USA: California...
GTGCTGCACTGCCACGAGATCAGCGCGCTGTTGGAGAGTGGCACGGTGGTCCTGATTGAACAGTGGCTCAAGTGCCCGCCGCATGTCCCGAGGGACGACGCGCCGCTGCAGGAACTCCGGTACGACGGCGCGCCCCGCCACGAGATTCACCAGACTCACGTGGGGGACGCGAACCAGGCGCTGTGCCACGGCATACGTCAGGGGATGGACGCGGTAGGCCACGGCCATGGGGACCCCACTGATCGCCGCCTCGAGCGTCGTCGTGCCGGACTTGCAGAGCGCCACATCTGCGGCAGCCAAAATGGTGAGCGATTGATCAGGACAAAACCGAAAGCCCGGAGGTGGGTCGGCCGTCGGGTGCGCCGTCCCGACCACGATCTCGAGATCGGGAATAGTGCCGCGCAAGAGCTCGGCGGTCTTGCGGAACGCCGGCCACAGCCGCTGCCGTTCCGATGATCGGCTCCCTGGAAACACCGCGAGCGTCGGTGCCCCGGAGGGAAGCCCCAACGCGCGACGCGATGAGGCACGATCACCGACCGCGTGGTCGAGTAGGGGATGACCCACGAACGTCGCAGCGACGCCGCGGTCGCGGAAGTACAACTCTTCGAATGGCAGCACCACAGCGAGTTGCGTCACGTGCTGCCGCAACGTCGACACGCGCCACTGACCCCACGCCCACACCTGTGGGGCGATGTAGTACAAGACCGGAACGCCATGCCGGGCCGCCCGAGCGGCGAGCCGGAGATTGAATCCGGGGTAATCGACGAGCAAGGCGAGATCGTAGTCCGCGGTTGCCAAGCGGTGATCGATCTTCCGGAAGAGCCTGACGTGCGCGGGAAGGCTATCGAGTCCTTCCGCCAAGCCCACAACCGATAGGTTACGGATGTCGCCGAGTAGAGACGCCCCGGCTTGCACGAGGTGCGGACCGCCAATTCCCTCTACGGTGAGATCGGGTCGCTGCTGCAGGAGGTTGTGGATGACCTGCGCGGCGTGGGCATCACCCGAAGGTTCCCCCGCCGACACGAGCACTCGTTTCACACGAGGACCCCGCGTTCCGACTCGGCAACGAATTCGACGAGCCGCCGTACTTCGCTGGCAACGTCGGGCTGACTGCGGAGATAGGCAACGGCCTCAGACGTGGTGAAATCCGAGTTGAACAAGAGCCGATAGGCGTGCTTGAGGGCCAATCGCACGTCGGCAGGGACGCCGGCTCGAGTCAGACCGATGGTGTTGATTCCAAAGAGGCGAAGCGGCGTGCCGACGGCCCGTGTATAGGGTGGAACGTCCTGCGGCACTCGCGAGCCCCCGCCAATCAGCGCGTGTGTGCCGATGCGCACGAACTGGTGCACCGGACAAATGCCACTGATCGTTGCGTGGGCTTCGATGGTCACGTGACCCGCGAGCTGCACCATGTTGGCGATGGTGACGTGATCCTCGATGACACAATCGTGTGCAACGTGAACGTAGGTCATGAGGAAGCAGTGTGAGCCGATCACCGTGCGGAGGCGGGCCTGGCTGCCCCGGTGGATGGTCGCGTACTCGCGAATGATCGTGTGATCACCGATCTCGAGCCAGGTCGATTCGCCGGAGAACTTTCGGTCTTGTGGTGCGGCGCCAAGGATCGTCCCAGGTCCAATCGCGCAGTCGCGCCCGACCTGAGTATTGCGCTCGATCACGACGTGCGGTCCCAGCTGAGTCCCCGCGCCAATGGTCACGTGTGGTCCGATCACCGCATAGGGTCCGACCGTGACGTCAGCAGCGAGCTCACTCCCGGGATCGACGAGCGCTGTGGGATGGATGAGCGGTGTCATCGATCAACGATGGCGGCCATCATTTCCGCTTCAGCGACTGGTTGGCCATCGACATACGCGACGCCCTTCATGCGGCAGGTCTTCCCACGGAACTTGAGCATCTCCAGCTCGAAACGAAGCTGGTCTCCGGGAACCACGGGTTTGCGGAACTTCACCTCGTCAATCGCCATGAAGTAGACGACCTTGTTCTCCGGATCGTCGACCTGTCCCAGAAGGAGCATGCCTCCGGTCTGTGCCATCGCTTCAACGATGAGCACACCGGGCATGACGGGATGTCCTGGGAAGTGTCCCGGGAAGAAGGGCTCGTTCATCGTGACGTTCTTGATGCCCACGATGCGTTTCCCCGTCTCGAGCTCGACGATCTTGTCGACCAACAGAAACGGATACCGGTGGGGCAGCACACCGAGGATGTCTTGGATGTCCATCACCGGTGGGCCTGTCAGTGTAGCGGTCCGTTCGAGCGCCCGCGCCAGCGCGATGTTCCCCGTATGACTGGGCTGGAACGCGGTCACATCGGCGAGCAGAGGACCGCCCAGCAGTGCGAGATCGCCCAGCAAATCGACGGCCTTGTGGCGCACGAATTCGTCAGGCCAGCGGAGCGCACCACCGGCGAGCCCTTCCGGGGACAGGACGATGGTGTTGTCGAAGGAGGCGCCCTGAGCCAGTCCGCGGGCGCGGAGGGTTTCGGCTTCGTCCGCCAAGCCGAAGGTGCGGGCCGATGCGAGCTCGGTGGCGAACGCGGCGGGATCGATATCGTAGGATCCCGCTTGACGCCCGATGAGCGGGTGGTCCGCATCGATCGTCACCGTGAGCCGCAACGACGAACCCGGCGCCACGACGTAGCGTGCGTGACCTTCGCTGATGACGATCGGCGCTGGCAACTTGCGCGGCACGCGCTGACCGTCGAGGTCGGTGGTCCCTGCGTTCCGCAGCGCCTCGAAGATCGCGTGCGCGCTGCCGTCACCGATGGGCACCTCGGGCCCGTCCACGGCGATTGTCAGGTCGTCGATGCCAAGCGCGGAGACAGCCGCCAGCAGGTGCTCGACCGTGGTGACCGACGCATCGCCTTCCCCAAGGACCACGCGATGGTCGGTGTCGGTCACGCTCGAAAGTCGTGCGGCGATCGGTGGTGCCGCCGGCAGGTCGACACGCTGAAAGACGAGCCCCGTGTCGGATTCGGCCGGTCGGAACGTCACGGTGGTGTCCACACCCGTATGGACGCCCGTCCCACTCAACGTGGCTTCACGCGCGATCGATCGTCGTGGTTCACTCATGGGCGTTCGGTGATCCTTTCCAATGCGGTGACGAGTGGAGCAAGTCGGCCGAGCGCAGCTGTCTGCCGCAGCACATTCCGGTGATCCCGGGCTGGATACCCGGATACCGTCGCCCCAGCGGCCACGTCACCGATGACTCCGCTCTGGGCGGCGACTCGAGCGTTCCGTCCAACTGTCAGATGATCGGCGAGACCGGCCTGGCCCGCAAGCAGGACATCGTCCTCCACCGCCGAGCTCCCTGCTATGCCCACCTGTGCCATGATGATGCATCGCGCCCCGACCCGCACATTGTGCGCGATCTGCACGAGATTGTCGATCTTGGTGCCCACCCCGACTTCCGTGTCGCCCAGGCTGCCGCGATCGATCGTGGTGTTCGCGCCAATCTCGACGTCGTCCGCGACGTGGCACGAGCCGACCTGTGGGAGTCGGACATGACCGCGCGACGTCGGCTCGAATCCGAACCCGGGGCCTCCGATTCGAGCGCCGGAGCCGACCACCACGCGATGACCGAGCACCACGCCCCGATAAAGGGTCGCGTGCGCGCCGATCACGCAGTCGTCGCCCAGGCGCACGTTGTCTTCCACGATGGCATGCGCGTGAATCCTGCACCCAGCGCCGAGCGCGACGCGTCGACCGATCGTCGCATGCGGCCCGATCGCGATTCGTTCCGCCCAATGGGTGCCGTGCCCGACAGTGGCAGTCGGGTGCACGCCCCAGACGGACTGATCCGACGGTGCCAGGTGGTCGATGAGTGTTCGGAGCGCGTCGAGTGGTTGCGGCACGATGATACGCGTGCCGGGTCCGGGCGCCACCGTCCGGAACTGCGGTGACACCAGTGCCGCTGCCGCCTGGGTCGCATGGAATGCGCTCAGGTAGCGTGCCGCCGTAAGGAATGTGAGATCGCCGGGTCCCGCGCGCTCTAGCGGGGCGATCCCGGCGAGGTGGATATCGTGGTGTCCGACGAGCTCACCGCCGACCAGCGTCGCAATCTGGCCGGCGGTCATCGCCGAGGGCAAATGCACGCCTGGCTACTGCTGTTGGCCTGTCAGCCGGCGCACAACCGTTGTCGTCAGGTCCAGGACTGGATCGGCAGACACGATGTTGTTTCCTGGCGCCGACACGTCGAAGATGGCCGAGAGCGCCCGTTCGGCGCGAAGCCCGTCGATCACGCGCTGAATGCGGTCTTCCAACGGAGCCATCAATTCGCGCTGGCGCTCGTCTGCGCGCGTCGAGTACTCGGTGGTCCGCTGCTGGAGCTGTTCGTTGAGTCGTTGTAGCTCCGTCTGCTTCTCTTGGCGTGCGGTGGGCGATAGTACGATCGCCTGCTGGTTGAACGCCGTGAGGGCCGAGTCGAGCTGCCGCTGCAGGATCTGGACCTCCGCGCGGTAACTCGTCACCTCGGCATTCCACGTGGATTCTGCAGCTACGAATCCAGGGGTCTGCCGGAGAATCACTTCGGTGCTCACGTAGGCAAACTGCATCGGGTTCTGCACCGAGGATGTGGGGATGGCGGCGACGCCCGCGATTCCGAGCACGCCGAGGGCGGAGAGGGCAATCATGCGTTTCGAACGATCGAGTTTCATCGCGCTATTCCTGCTGGAGTGAATCAGAAAAACTGTCCGAGTTTGAAGTGGAACTTCCATCCCGGTTGGGGATTGCCAAAGATGTCGACTTTGTCGAAGCCGTAGGCGTAGTCGATTCCGATCGGGCCGAGCGGTGTCACGAGACTCACGCCGACGCCGGCACCCCGAAACAGCCGTGACGGATTGAACCGCGAGGGCGAATCCCACACGTTGCCGGCATCCACGAAGGTGCTGAGATAGATGGCCTGACTCACGCGTAACCCGATCTCGCCAGTCAGTGCGAGGTACGAGGCACCGAACGCGTCAACGGTACTTGCCTGCTGGCCACTCGAGAACGGATCGAAGCCCTGCGGAGTGATCGAGAACTCCTCATATCCCCGAAGCGGAATGCCGAACTGTGTGCCACCCATGGAGAAGAGCTGGCGGAAGTGGGGGCCGGCATCGCCCCACACGAAACCCGTTTGGACGCCGAGTCCCATGAGCAAGGTCATGCCGCCGCCCAACTGATCCTGGCCGCCGAGCACGGCCAACGGGGCATACCAGCGACCTTCGAAGGTGAGCCGTCGGAAGTTGCCGCTGCCGCCGAGTGGCCCCCCGCCCTGCGCCGCTGTCAGCCGGTGCAGTACCCCGCCCGTAGCGAACGGGAGTCCAATTCTGGTGTCTCGCGCCAGCGTGAGCGAGGCCATCGACAGCACGCAGTTAGCGCAGAGGAACCGCGACGTCAGGGTCGGCGAGTCATAGTCGCTCTGCTCGATCGCGTACGAGGCAAACAGCCGCGTATATCGGGAGCCGCGCAGCGGAAAGCCGATCTGGATGCTGCCTCCGCGCGAGGTAATGCGGCCGAGATCGGCGACCGTATATCGCAGGCGGGAGTTGTGCAGTGACAACGTGGCAGACGTGAGGCTTCCACGCAGCGCAGGATCCGTATATGTGAGATTGATGTTATTGATGTTGCGGCCGAACTGCCACTGGACGGACACCCGCTTGGCGCGTCCGAACAGGTTGGGTTCGTCCAAGCCGATGAACCCTCCGAGCCCCGTTCCCTGACCCACGGATGCGCCGAAGTTGATGTTGCCCGTATGACGCTCCTCGACGTTGAACACGACGTTCACGTCACCCTGCTGATTCGCTGGCTCCGTCGTGGGGACGGGGAGCGGCTGCTCGAAGAACCCCAGGTTGGAGACGTTCTGGTACGAGCGAATCAACGCATCCTGACGCATGACGTCGCCGGGCACGATAATGATGGCGCGGCGGATCACGTCCTCATGGGTCACGGAATTACCGCGGATGATCACCTTGTTGACGATGGCTGGCTGCCGTTCCACGATCTGCCACCGGAGGTCGACGACATCACGGCCGTCCGCCGTAGCGCGACGCGACATGGCCCCGGCGATCTGGGCGTAGATGTACCCGTTGTTCATGTACAGGTTACGGACTTCTCCGGTCGCCTCGTCCCACGTCTCCTGATCAAAGACGGCCGGACCGTCCCGTCGACCGCCGAGCCCCAAGAATCCGCCAGAGCGCGACCCGAACGGGTAGTACCGCTCGAGTTGGCTGGTCGCGAAGTAGCGGTTCCCGACGATATCGAAGTTTCCGACCTCGTATTGTTGGCCCTCTCGGACGCGCAACACGAGGCGGCCCTTGCCCGTGTTTTCGTCCACGATCAGGGTGTCGTCGAGCACCTGGAAGTCGATGAACCCTCGGGCGGCGTAGAAGCGCGGTAGGCGGTCGCGCACGTCGTCTTGGAGCTTGTCGTCGCTGAAGCTGCCGCTCCGCCACCACCAGAACCCCTCGGGCTTTGACGAGATCTTGCCCACGATCTCGGCGTCGGTGAACTGCTCGTTCCCCTCGACCACCACCTCGCTGACAATGACCCTTCGTCCCTCGTCGATCTCAAAGACGACCTGCAGCGATCCGTCGGGTTGCGGCAGCTCTCGCAGAATTACATTGGTCAGGTAGTAGCCTTCGTCCATGTAGACGGAATCGATCGCGGCCCGTGAGAGCGCCGCATCGGCTCGGTCGAAGGGTCGGCCGGCCAACAGGCGGACTTTGCCGCGCACCTTACGCTCAGAGACGTTCTTCACGCCGCGGATCGACCAGCCGGTGAGCAGCGGGCGCTCGACGACCGTGATACGGAGGACTTCTCCAGCGTCCGTACGTGCCTGCTCGAAGCGAACATCGTCGAACTGCTTGGTGCGGTAGAGCGCGCTCATCGCACGCTGGAGGTCGCGGAACCCCAACGGCTGACGCAGCGGAATGTCGGTGACGGAAAGCACTGTCTCGCGCGCTAGCCGCCTGAGTCCCTCCACCGCGATGCTGTCAATCGTGATGGTGGTCGGCGCGACCTCCTGCCCGACGACAGTGGGCTCCTGCGCGAAGACATTCGGCACCATCACGATGGTACCAAGGACGGCGAACAGACTGCGGCGCATGCTAGGTCGTCGATCCCGAGAGCGCGCGGAAGATGAGTCGTTCGCTGTCGTCTGGGTCGACATCGATCTGGATCTCGTCGCCTGGGGTGAACTCCCCGAGCAGGATCTTCTCAGACAGCGGGTCTTCCACGTACCGCTGAATGGCACGCTTCAGCGGCCGCGCGCCGAACGCCTCGTCGTAGCCATGGTCGACGAGGAACGCGGTGGCTGCGTCGGTACGGGTGAGCTTGTAGCCCTCCGGCGCAATCCGCTCCCCGACCTGCCGGAACACGATGCTGACGATCTCGGCGATGTGCTCCCGGTTGAGCGCGTGGAACACGATGACGTCATCCAGTCGATTGAGGAACTCAGGGTTGAACACCCGGTTCACCTCGTCGCGCACCTTCTGTTCCATGCGTTCGAACGAAGCCTGCTCATCAGGCTGCTCGAAACCCATGCCCTTCCCTTTCGAGATGTCCCGTCCACCGATGTTCGACGTCATGATCACGACCGTGTTCTTGAAGTCGATTTTTCGTCCGTAGTTGTCGGTCAGATGCCCCTCGTCCAGTACCTGGAGCAAGATGTTGAACACATCGGGGTGCGCCTTTTCGATCTCATCTAACAGAACCACGGAATATGGTTTTCGTCGCACGGCCTTCGTGAGCGCACCGGAATCCTCGTAACCGACATACCCCGGAGGGGCACCGATGAGCCGGCTCACGCTGAACTTCTCCATGTACTCCGACATGTCGACGCGGATGAGTGCCTGATCGTCGGCGAAGAGGAAGCGGGCGAGTGCCCGGGCCAGTTCCGTCTTGCCGACCCCGGTCGGACCGCAGAACACGAAGGTGCCGATCGGACGCCGCGGATCCTTGAGACCGGCACGGGATCGGCGGATGGCTCGAGCGATCACCTCAATCGCCTGGTTCTGTCCAACCACGGAGGTGTGCAGTTCCTCCTCCATTCGCAGCAGGCGTTGCGTCTCGGCCTCCTGCAAACGGGTCACCGGAATACCCGTCCATCGCGACACGATGAAGGCGATCTCCTCCTCGCCGATCGTGGGTCGATGCGCCTGCCGTTCCTGTTCCCACTCGTCTTGGCGCTTCCGGATGTCAGCCTGCAGTTCACGCTCCTGGTCGCGAAGGGCCGCGGCGCGCTCGAAATTCTGATCGCGCACGGCTTCCTCTTTCTCGCGGTTCACCGCTTCCAGTTGCTCCTTGAGTCCGGCGACCTCCGGCGGTGGCACCTGGGCTGCAAGCCGAGCCCGCGCCGCAGCCTCGTCGATCACGTCGATGGCCTTGTCCGGCAGGAAGCGATCCGTGATGTATCGGTCGGAGAGGCGTGCCGCGTTCTCGAGCGCATGATCTGGGATGATCACCCGGTGATGGTCCTCGTAGCGCTGCCGCAGTCCCTTGAGAATGTCGATGGTCTCGTCGACCGTCGGCGGATCGACAATCACTGTCTGAAACCGGCGTTCGAGCGCCCCGTCCTTTTCGATGTACTTGCGATACTCGTTCAAGGTCGACGCCCCGACACATTGCAGTTCGCCGCGGGCAAGTGCCGGCTTCAGCATGTTGGAGGCGTCGATGGCGCCCTCGGCGGCTCCGGCTCCCACCAACGTGTGCAGCTCGTCAATGAAGAGAACGACACTGCGGTTCTGGGCAATCTCGTTCATGACCGCCTTGAGGCGCTCTTCGAACTGGCCTCGGTACTTGGTGCCCGCGATGACCGCTGCCATGTCGAGGGCCAGCACACGGTGGTCCTTGAGCGATTCAGGGCAACTCCCCGCTGCGATGAGCTGGGCGAGCCCCTCGACGATCGCCGTCTTCCCGACCCCTGCTTCCCCGATGAGAACGGGATTGTTCTTCTTGCGGCGTGACAGTACCTCGATGACGCGCTCGATCTCGACTTGCCGACCGATCGTGGGATCCAATTCCCCGTCGCCTGCAAGTGAGGTGAGATCGCGGCAGAAGTGGTCCAGCGCTGGTGTCTTCGATTTCTTCTCTGAGCGGGGGGCCCCGGGCGGCGCCTGTCCCTTGGTGCCGGCCGGCATGTCGGATCCCAAGAGTCGAAGGGTCTCAGCCCGTGATTGTTCGAGGTTGACCCCGGCATCGCCCAGAACTTGCGCGGCGATGCCCTTCTCCTCTCGCAACAACCCGAGCAGGAGATGCTCCGTGCCCACATAGGAGTGATTCAGTTCCCGCGCTTCGCTCATCGCGAGTTCGAGCACTTTTTTCGCGCGCGACGTGTAGGGGAGGTCCGGTCCCTCTGGCGCCGGTGATTTCCCCTTCTTCACGGTCTCTTCGATCTTCTGCTGAATGTCGTCGAGATCGACGTTGAGATTGGTGAGCACCGCCGCGGCGACGCCCTCACCCTCGCGAATGAGCCCCAGCAGAATGTGCTCCGTGCCGACGTACTCATGATGCAGTCGGGCGGCTTCCTCCCGAGCCATCTGCAGCACTTTCCGCACTCGATCCGTGAAGTTGTATCCGTTCATCGATCCTTCATGCCATGTAGGTCACTTGGTTGAAACGGGCCGCTATGGTCACCCACGCGCCGCGTCCGATTCCAGCATCTGACGCACGAACGTCGCGCGGCTCACCGGCAGGGTCGGATCGGACAGCGCCCGTCCGTCCTGCGCCGCGAGATGCGCGGGCTGCGTCAGAATCAGCAACTTGTTCAACGTGTATACACTCACGTCACGAATCAGGTTCAGTCCCAACCCCAGCCGCACGCCGCTGAGGAGGTTCATGGTCTCCTCGAACGAGAGACTTCGCGCATAGCGGAGAAGCCCATATGCGCGCCACACCTTGTCTGCGATGACGGAAGGGGCTTCCTGCTGGAGGACGTCACGAGCCTGCTCTTCGTAGTCGACCACCTGACGAACCATAGATTCCAGATGGTCGAGCAAGTCCTCTTCGGACTTCCCCAGCGTCGTCTGATTGGACAGCTGGAAGAAGTTCCCGACCACTTCGCTGCCCTCGCCGTACAGACCGCGAAACGTGAGACCCACCTGGGCCAGTCCTTGGAGGACCTTCGCGATCTCCTTAGTGAGCACGAGCCCCGGGAGGTGAATCAACACCGAGGCCCGGAGTCCCGTACCGGCATTCGTCGGGCAGGCGGTAAGGTAGCCAAACTCCGGGTGGAAGGCGAACGGAAGCTGTCCTCCCAACTCGGTGTCCACCCGCTCGAGTTCTCGGTACGATGCCGACAGATCGAATCCGGATCGTAAGACCTGCATCCGGACATGATCTTCCTCGTTGACCATGACTCCGATCTGCCCATTCGTGAGGAGGCTCGCGCCAGGTCGTACCGCTGCTTGCCGCTCGAGGCCCGCGAGCTCTCGCGAGATCATGTGTCGCTCGTGGAGCAGCTGACGTTCGATCAGTTCGAGGTCGTCCACGGCGAAGACGGCGGCATCACGCAGCGCCGTCGTCTCCCGCGCGGCGTCGCCAATCTGTGATCGGGCCGCCAGGAGATCGCTTGGCTCCGCACGGACCGTGAACGGTCGTCGCTCGAGGTTGCGGGCCAGACGGATGCGAGTCGACAGCACGACGTGGCTCTCAGGCCCACTCCCATCCAACCAGGACAGGCCGCCATCGGGCAGCAGACTGAAGTCGACGCTCATTCCAGGACCTTGAGCCGGTCGCGCAGCTCGGCGGCGAGTTCGAAGTTCTCCGCCTCAACCGCCCGCCGTAACTGCTCCCGCAACTCGGCATGGAGGTGGACGGGTTCGGCTTCCGTCGCGGCCGTGGCCGGCAGATAGATGCGGCCCGCATGAACGTGCGAGCCATGAATCCGCCGCAGGAGCTCCCGAATCTGTTGCTCGAACGTCACATAACAGTGGGCGCACCCCAGCCGACCTGTCGCCCTGAAATCCTGCAACGTGGCTCCGCAGAACCCGCAGCCACCGGCATCCGCATCGGCTGGAAGCGCCGCAGCCGCTCCCTGCCCCACCGATGCCAAGAACCCCGATAATGGCAGCTTCGCGACGGATGCTCCTGTCTGCACACCCTTTTCTGCCGCGCACTGCTCGCACAGATGCACCGTCGTGACCGAATTCCCCTCGATCTGGGTCAAGTGAATGGCGGCAGGTCGCTCCCCGCAGTTGTCGCACTGCATCAGGAAACGACCTCGCGGCGTGTGAGCTCGTGCAGTTGCCCAGTCCGGAGTTCGAGGGTCCGATCGGCTCGGCT
>Ga0224512_10004817_pt1 | contig 11274 bp, 5 predicted proteins | sample SF_May12_sed_USG_4_FD_169103 | JGI IMG/M metagenome (GOLD analysis project Ga0224512, IMG submission 169103) | Sediment microbial communities from San Francisco Bay, California, United States - SF_May12_sed_USGS_13 | ecosystem: Environmental > Aquatic > Marine > Sediment | place: USA: California...
GCTAGAACAACCATATTTCCTCGAACCTAGTGAATGTCTGCACTTCGCAAAATACCCCCTGGGGAGGGTTTTACGTAGTTACAAAAGACAAAAGAATATCATGGCACTTTTGGAGGGTCAAGCACCCCTTTACCTTTGTCAAACCGCCAGATTTGCGGGCCGAAACGCATATCTCAACAAACCCGCTTGACACTCTTTCAGGACACCAATTAGTGTTACTAATCCGTTCTCGGATCAAACAATTCCGGAGGCGAATCCGTTCTGGTGAACGGCTCGGTCTTCAAAACCGATAGTGAGACTGCGAAAGTATGCTCAGGTGGGTTCGATTCCCACACGTCTCCGCCAATTCACAACCAGCGATGCCCCCTTCCCGGGCTGTGCGCCGTTATCTCTGACCCGCCACACCCAACTGAGCCTCTCCTTTTCAAATAAATTCTTGGGAATTCGGGATAGCGGTGATATGATTTTCGGCACTGAAACTTGTTATCGGTTATCTCACGGGTTCTCACGCCCAACCGGAATCCCTCATGCGTTTCGTGACCTTTTCGCCACTTTCACTCGAATCAGCCGTGCGGCGGACTTTTCCTTGCTGGCCTCCGTTCTTGTCGTTTTCGGCACAAACTTGGTCGATCTATATATGTATTGAAAGCTCATCGCCGGCCGCTTGGACAGGATTCACACATTCCGGGCCCGCAGCCAGTGTTTGCGCGGCGCGCCCCTTCTCACAAAAAAATGAAAAACTGGATCTCCCTAAATATGACTCCCGGCATCGGGCCGCGGAAAGCAACTCAACTATTGGAATCATTTGGTTCGGTCGACCGGGTCTTCGGTGCGCTTCGAAGCGAACTCGAAGCAGTCCGCCTCCGACCCGAGTCGATTCAGAGCCTCCTGCAAAAGGAATTTCACGAACGGGCCGAAAAGGAAATCGAACGCATTAACGCAATCGGCGGCGAGATCCTAATCCTGGACGACGGCGTCTATCCTGCGCTGCTGCGTGAAATATCGGATCCGCCGATCGTGCTTTATGTTATCGGCAACTGGCTTGAGTGCTTCGAGTCGCCGTGTGTGGGAATCGTCGGTTCGAGGCGCTGCTCGACCTACGGCCGCAATACGGCTGAGATGCTCGGGCGCGATCTCGCCGAACGCGGGATCACCGTAGTCTCAGGATTTGCACGCGGAATCGACTCTTCCGCGCACAAAGGTGCGGTCGAAGCCAACGGAAAGACGATCGCCGTATTCGGGACCGGGCTCGATCGCATCTACCCCAAAGAAAACGAGCGGCTGAAGGGCGAAATACTCGAATCCGGAGGAGCCGTCGTCACCCAGTTTCCTCTCGGCACCCCGCCGCTTCGCGACAATTTTCCGTACCGGAACAGAATCATAAGCGGGCTGAGCATCGGTCTGCTCGTGATCGAAGCGTCCGAAAAAAGCGGGTCGCTGATTACCGCCCGGCTCGCCGCGGAACAAGACCGCGAGGTGCTCGCCGTACCCGGCAATATCACTTCCAAGACATCCTTCGGAACGAACTATCTGATCAAATCGGGAGCGAAGCTGGTTCAGCACTGGCAGGATGTTGTCGCGGAATTCCCGGCCGAAATCGGCGCGCGTCTACTGCCCCCCGGGATCGACCCGCCTTCGATCTTGGAGACGACCCAGCCTGATGGGCTTACGCGGCATGAATTGAAGATCCTCGAACTCATACGCCCTGATGAGAATCTGCATATCGACGATATATTTGAATCGACCGGCTTGTCTTTTGGGGATGTCAATCAGGCTCTCGTCGCATTGGATTTGAAGGAGCTGATTCATGTGCTGCCCGGCAATCATTACGCCAGAAAGCTTAAATAAACCCGGGTTAAACGCCCCGCAGTGAGGACGAAGCACCGTCCGTCGGCGTCCGTTGAGACGCTTTGGCACGACGGGAAATCCAATGCTGTGCAACTAAAGACAGGGCCAACTCATCGGTGATTGAAATCGAGTTCGGCTGTCTCGTAAATTCCGAAGGCAAAATTTGACATCCGATTTTTTTAGTTTATAACTGTCAGGCACGTCCATAATCCGACGAGTTCTGATTTGAAACCATGGACGCACACTAACTGATGAGTAAGAACCTTGTAATAGTAGAATCGCCTGCAAAAGCGAAAACGATAAATAAATACCTTGGAAGCGACTATACCGTGATGGCCTCAATCGGGCATATCAAGGACCTTCCTACAAAAGAACTTGGAGTGGACGTCGAAAACGGTTTTGAACCCACCTATGTCGTAATACCGGATAAGAAAAAGCGCAATAATAAGAAGACGGTGGCAGCACTCCGCAAGGCAGCCAAGGCATCTGATGCGATCTATCTCGCAGCTGACCCCGACAGGGAAGGGGAGGCAATTTGTCAGCACCTCGCCGAGGAATTAACAAAAAGGAATAAGAAGCCGCTCTATCGCGTGATGTTCAACGAGATCACGAAACAGGCTGTCAACGACGCCTTCAAACATCCGACAGAAGTAGACAAGAACCTTGTTGACGCCCAACAGGCACGTCGCGTCCTCGACCGGCTGGTCGGTTACAAAGTCTCACCGATCCTTTGGAAAACAATAGGTGGGCGCCTTTCCGCGGGTCGTGTTCAGACTGTCGCTGTGCGCTTGATTGTTGAGCGCGAAAGGGAGATCGAAGCATTCGTCAAAACCGAATACTGGTCAATCGTTGCGAATCTTGCAGCCAGCCTCCCGCCGAACTTTGACGCGAAGCTGCGAAAGATTGGAGACAAGATCCTAAAGGTCGGTAAGTTCGGGGAAGATCTGAAGAAGACGGAAGTCCATATCGATTCCGCTGACGAAGCGGGAAAGATCGTCGAGGAAGCAAGATCCGAAGACTTTGTCATCGACTCGGTAACAAGGAAAGAAAGGAAGCGAAACCCGACGCCCCCGTTTATCACTTCGAAACTTCAGCAGGATGCCGCGCGGCGCTACGGGTTCTCGGTCAAGAAGACGATGACGCTCGCCCAGCGGCTTTATGAAGGGAAAGAGATCGGTTCCGAAGGCGCCGTCGGTTTGATTACCTATATGAGGACTGACTCGACTCGTGTTTCGGACACCGCGCTTGATAGTGCGAGAGGCTTTATCCATGAGAATTACGGGGACAAATACCTTCCCGCAAAAGCGAGGCAATTCAAGTCGAAAAAAGACTCGCAGGACGCACACGAGGCGATCCGACCGACGGATGCCTCGCGGACTCCCGATGCCATGAAGAAGTTCCTCGCTCCGGATGAACTAAAACTCTACACGTTGATCTGGCAGAGATTTGTCGCTTCGCAAATGACTCCTGCCGTATTTGACCGGACGACGATCGATATCAACGCGGGCCGCTTGACGTTCCGTGCGACCGGCTCGATTCAAAAGTTCGACGGCTTCTTGAAAATATACCAGGAGGCCCGAAGCAGTTCCGATAAGGAAGAAGATGCGGACCTCGAATTGCCGGATGTCGAAAAAGGCCAGATCTTAAAACTGAACGAGATAAATCCTAATCAGCATTTTACCGATCCTCCGCCAAGATATTCCGAAGCGAGCCTCGTAAAAGCGCTGGAAGAAAAGGGAATAGGAAGACCCTCGACCTATGCTGCGATCATGACGACGATCCAAACGCGCGAGTATGTCGAAAAGATCGAAGCGCGGTTTCACCCGACGGCGATGGGAACCACCGTCAACGATCTTTTGATCGAGAATTTCGACGACTTGTTTAACACCGAATACACGGCTCGCATGGAAGACCGCCTGGATGAGATTGAAGACGGCAAGCTGGACTGGAGAGAGGCTTTGAGCGGTTTTTATGAGCGCTTTGCAAAGGACCTGACGAAGGCCGAAGAACACATTAAAGGTAAAAAGAAACAGGCTATCCCGACCGATGAGAAATGTGAAAAATGCGACTCCGGAATGGTCATAAAGTTTGGCAGGTATGGACAATTCCTCGCCTGCGAGACCTATCCCGAATGTAAGAATACCCGTGAGATCAAAAAACGCGGGGACAGCGAAAACGGCGAAAACGGGGAGACCGGGGAGGTTCCCGAATGCGAACTCTGCGGAAGAGAGATGGCGCTCAAACGCGGGCGGTTCGGAGCATTTTACGGGTGTACTGGTTATCCGGATTGTAAGAATATCCGGAAAATCGCCAAGGGAGATCAGAAGCCCGTCGCACCACCCGTAGAACTCGACGAGGAATGCCCAAAAGACGGAGCAAAACTCGTCAGACGCGAGGGACGCTTCGGACCTTTTGTTTCATGTTCGAATTACCCCAAGTGCAAATACATACAGCAGGAAAAGATAGGTATGGACTGCACCAGGGAAGAATGCAAGGGCGATATCGTGATCAAGAAATCTCGGCGCGGAAAGGTGTTTTACGGATGCAGTGAATACCCGGACTGCGACGTCGTTTTTTGGAACAAACCGATTCAGCAACCGTGTCCGGAGTGCGGCGCGCCCGTCGTCCTCGAAAAAACGACAAAGCGTCATGGAACGGAACGATATTGCCAAAGCGATGATTGCGAATACAAGATTGGGGTCGATCCGCCAATTCCGGAGACCGAGTCGGCTCCGGCCGCTGAAACTTCTTGACACGGACCGGCGTTTGTTTCTCTATGAATGAGAAATCTCATTTCCTGAAAGCGCTTTTGAAGAACCCGCTGGGTGTCGGTGCGGTCACTCCCAGTTCAAAAAAGCTTGCTGAACTGATGGTCGCCGGGATCGAACCGGGGCACGACGCACTGCTTTTGGAACTCGGAGTCGGCACCGGGGCGCTGACGTCCGCAATTTCGGATATCCTGCCGGACGCGAGTTGTTACCTGGGAATCGAGATTGACGAAAAACTCGTTGGGTTTGTCCGCGAAAAATTTCCAGATTTAAATATCCTTACCGCAGATGCCTGTACGGCTTCCGATCTTCATTTGAAACTGGCGCTCGGGAATGTTCGATACATACTCTCCGGCATTCCGTTCGTCTCCCTCCCCAAAAAAGTCTGCGAAAACATACTGTGCGAGGTCGACGCCTTTATGGACAAAGGGAGTCTTTTTAGAACATTCCAGTATATTCACGGTTTTTATACCCCGCCGGCGATCCGCTTGCGGGAGCGCATGAACCGGCGTTATGGCCCTGTAGAAACGAGTCCGGTTGTTCTCAACAATCTCCCGCCGGCCATAACCCTCACTTGGAAAACCTTATGACTGGTACCGCGCATCCGCCGAAGCGGCTTGGTTGCGGACCTGCATACTGGTTTTGTGATATAAATAATCGAAATCAATACATTTTAGAAGGAGATTCGTGATGTTACGAAAAAGATCGGCAGCAGTTTTATTGATTCTGGCCCTGCTCTTCCCGACGGCGGTTTTTGCACGGACTAGCTCCGAAATCTACCGGGCACCCGCCGAGGATCTTGAAAAGATTAAGGCTGAGGGTATGGAAAACTCGAAAGTAATGAATACTTTGAGTTACCTGACCGACGTAATCGGCGGACGGCTGACAAACTCGCCCAATATGAAAAGGGCAAATGAATGGACGCGCGACACGATGGCCGGCTGGGGCATGAAAAATGCACATCTCGAAGCCTGGGGCCCTTTCGGGCGCGGTTGGTCGTTGAAGTCGTTTTCGGCTCAGGTCGTGACACCCAACGCTCTCCCGGTCATTGCCTTCCCAAAGGCGTGGACACCCAGCACACCGGGTACTGTCACGGGGAAGGTCGTCAAACTCGATTATGAGGACGAAGCGGGCCTTGAGAAATATCGCGGAACCCTGAAGGGTGCAATTGTTTTTGTCTCCGGAGAGCGTCCGTTGAAGCCCGACTTTGAAGGCATGGCCCGCCGTTATACGGATGCCGAACTACTCGCAATGGCCAACGCACCGGATCCCTCGACGCTTGGACGCGCACCGCGGCAGGGCAATTTTCGGGATCGGATTCAGGACATTCTGAAGTCTCGGGCCTTGATGATCAAAGCCCTCAATATGCTTGTCGAAGAAGGCGCCGCGGTAATGGTCGACAACAGTTCCAAGGGTTCAGGCGGGACCGTCTTCGTTTCGGGTGCCGCGGTTGGCGGCGAACCGCCGAAATCGATCGAGGACATTTTTGGCGGTGGAAGCAACTCTGCATACACGATCGGTGCCGAGAAAAATATGATTCCGCAAATGACGATGTCATCGGAGAATTACAACCAGATCGTTCGTATGCTGAAACACGGTGAAACGGTCGAGATGGCGGTAAACATTGACGCCCGGTACCATGACGAAGATCTCATGGGGTACAATACGATCGCCGAAATTCCCGGTTCAGATCCGAATTTGAAGGACGAAGTGGTTATGCTCGGGGCGCATCTGGACTCGTGGCACGCCTCGGGCGGAGCCACCGACAACGGAGCCGGTTCAGCCGTCGCGATGGAAGCAGCACGTATAATTCTCGCAGCGGGTTTGAAGCCCCGGCGTACAATTCGCGTTGGCTTGTGGAGTGGCGAGGAACAGGGACTCAACGGATCGAGGGAGTACGTTGCAAAGCATTTTGGTGAAATGAAGGGCGGGGGAAGATTCGCGGCGCTTCTGGGCCAGAAAGGCGAACTGACGACTAGGCCGGAGTATGAGAAATTCTCGGCCTATTACAATATGGACAACGGGACGGGTCAATTCCGCGGGGTTTATCTGCAGGGCAACGCGGCGGTCGCTGACATCTTTCGCGCGTGGCTGTTTCCGTTTAACGAGATGGGCGCATCGACTGTGACAATAAACAATACCGGCGGCACCGACCACCTTTCATTCGACGCGATCGGGCTCCCCGGTTTTCAGTTTATCCAGGATCCGGTCGAATACAGCCCCGTCACTCATCACTCGAATCAGGATAACTTTGACCGTATCCTCGAAAAGGACCTTCGTATCAATTCGACGATCATGGCGGCTTTTGTTTACCAGACGGCGATGATGGACCAGAAAATTCCTCGTAAACCGATGTAATAATTGTGTTTATCGACTTCGAAACGGCAACTTGAGGGTTGCCGTTTTTTTTTAAAACAGGAGAAATTGAAGCGGTTGAGGCTCTGGAAAACGCGTTCAAATCGACACTCGACCGGCTCGAAAAGCTCTCGCCGAAACCCGTGCTCGCATAGGTTAAGCAAAACCAAGGGATCTCAGTTTTTCCATCGTGACCCCTTCTCGATTGCTGTCCTTTTCCGTCTTATGCGTCAGGAGCCTTTCGACGTACTTTGCAATGATATCGACCTCAAGATTTACTGGAGCCCCCGGTTCGAGCTTAGAGAAGTTGGTCACGTCCCAGGTTTTTGGAATCACGGCGATGTCGAACTCGCTATCGCGCAACGCAGCGATCGTAAGCGAAACGCCTTCAACGGTTATCGATCCTTTATAAACCAGGTAACGGGAAAGCTCTTTGGAAAAAGAGACCGTTACCGTCCAAAAATCACCGGTCTGAACTGCGCTTTCAAATCTGCCCCTGCCATCGACGTGTCCCTGAACGATATGACCGCCAAGCCGGGTTGTCGGCGTAACAGCCCTTTCCAGATTTACAGGCGAACCAACCAGGAGGCCGCCGAGCGTCGAACGGTCAAGGGTTTCTTGCGAAAGATCGGCTTCAAAACCAACGGCGGTGATATTCAGGGCCGTCAGGCAGACTCCGTTGACTGCGATCGACTCTCCATCGAGCGCTCCTTCTACGACTTTTTCGGCCGCAAAGGCAAGCCTCGCACCCGATTCACATTCGGTGACGGTAACGACACTACCGAGTTCCTCGATTATTCCAGTAAACATTTTCCTTCCCTCTATCGAAAAAGCAGCAAGAGTATGTGTGCTCTCAGGCCGCGGATTCCGCCGCATCGCCGATCACACTCTCTAGCCACATATTTGAGAGCTTCTCCTGGATCGAATTGGCACGCAGCCTGTCGTTCAGGTTCTTGAAGTCCACAAAGTCAAGATTCTGGTCCTGGTTAAAGCATGAAAAAACAAACACTTCCTCGCCGGTATGCGGGTTGACGTGGCGTTGGAGGCACTGCGCACATACCTCCTTCATCATGCACTGCATAGGAGAGTTTATCGAACCGATCGCGGTATGTTTCTCTTTAAGATAGGGCTGAAGCGATGAGTACCTCGCTTCCTTTACACCATTCATCATACGGTCGGAACCAATCGCAATGATCCGGTCGACTTCCTGTAAATTGACTGTCTGTTCCCCGAGTTCGCCTTTCGCATAGGCGATCATTGCCTCGACAATGTTACCGCGAAAGTGCGCATCCTGTGCGCGCCGGGGTTCAATCTCGACACCAAAGTCCGTCGCCCAAATAACCTGGTCGGTGTTGTTCTCGATTTCTTCCCGTTTGAAAAGGTCGGCACCGTCCTTGTACCCGGCAAAATAAATTACCTTGTTGTCGTTCTTGCGGAGCGCATTCGCAATCGAAAAGAGGACCGCGTTTCCAAGTCCACCGCCGGCAAGCATGATCGTCTCGTTTTTCGGTATCTCGGTCGGCGTCCCGGTCGGGCCCATCACGATCACCTCTTCACCTGCCTTCAAAAACTGGCAAAGTCTTGAAGAGGTCCCCATTTCGAGAACGATCATCGAAAGAAGGCCCTTTTCCTTGTCGGTCCACGCACCGGTCAGCGCCAGTCCCTCCATTACGAGGCGTTTGCCTTTGACTAACGGCGCTCTGGTCTCGAAATTCTGCAGCCTGTAAAACTGTCCGGGTTCGAACTTCTTCGCCTGCAAAGGCGCCTTTACAATAACATCGACAATCGTCGGGGTCAGGCGGTCGACCTCTACGACATAGGCCCGAAGATCCTCATCCAGGCACTCGATAAGATCGGCAAATACCTTGTCTTTTTCAACCTGCGGCAGGTTTCCCCGCTTCTCAAGCTCGGTAGCAAAAAGATCTACAACCCTCTGGTATCCGTGTTTCGCGGAAGCCATAGCCTTGACGACGTTACCCGCAAATTGCGGGTGATTGTCGCCATAGTAGGAAATGAATTTCCCGTCTTTCTCGTACGAGGTAAAAAACCCTTGCTTAGACGGTTTCGCGTGGAATTTCCCGTCTCTGTTAGCGGAAACCTCGTGCGGCTCAAAAAACTGTCTCCATTCGTCGAGCTTGAACGTACCTGGAAATTCTTTTTCGTAGATCACATTCGGCGCGGTTCCGGCGGCGACGCAAACCGTTCTCGCCGGCATCCTGACCGATTCCCCGGTCGCGTCGAATCTACCGGTTTCAGGATTGTGCCTCAGACGTTCAAAAATAAGCGCGCGTACTGCGCTATTCTCGTCAGGTACGGCTTCGGTCGGGGTCATCAATTCCACAAACTCGATGCCTTCTTCGAGGGCCTTCTGGACTTCCTCGTGATTCAAACGGTACGCCGGTGAATCCTGGATCCGCTTTCGATACACGAGCGAAACACCGCCCCACGAACGGACGAGCGAAACCAAGTCCGGAAGTTCTCCGGCTGCCTCGGCCCGGTCGCGCTCATCTTTCACAGCTTTGCCGTGGACGAGAAACTCCCCGAGGACTTTCTTCTCCTCTTCGTCGAATAGTTTCCAAATTGCCTCTTCACCAATCGATTCCGCGATGTCTTCGAATTTTTTGAGCGTCTTTTCGACCTGCACCGGATAGTAGGCAAAGAGCTCGGTTGCCGTGTCAATTCCGGTCAAACCGCCCCCGATCACGACCGCCGGAAGCCTGACCTGCAGATTCGAAAGGGTGTCTTTCTTAAAGGCGCCAGTCAGCTGCAATGCCATCAGAAAATCGGATGCCTGCCTGATTCCGCGGATCAGGTTGTTCTTCATTTTGACAATCGTGGGACGGCCGGCACCGGTCGCGATCGCGATGTGATCAAACCCGTATGCCCAGGCGTCATCTATCGTCAAAGTGCCGCCAAATCTAATACCCCCGTAAGCTCTAAAGCGTTTTCGCCGCGAAAGCATGAGCTGGAGCATCGTCAGAAAATTCTTGTCCCAGCGAACCGTGATCCCGTATTCAGAAACACCGCCGAACCCGGAAAGCACACGTTCGTCAAGATTGTCTCTTATCTCGTCAATATACTTTACGGGCCGAGGACACACCGCGCCGTTTTGACCCGTGAAATCCTCTGCCATCGGCTCGATCTTCAGCCCATCCATGCCGACGACGCCAAAACCCTCGTTCAAAAGGTAATGGGCCAGAGTGTAGCCGGCGGGTCCGAGTCCGATTACCAGTACGTTCTTGCCGTTATACGGAAGTGCATGCGGGCGCTTGGCATTGAGTGGATTCCAGCGCGTCAGGAGCGAATAGATTTCGAATCCGTATGGAAGATTGAGTACGTCCGTAAGGGTCGCCGTTTCAGCGAGCGGAATGTTGACGGGATCCTGCTTCTGAAAAATACAGCCCTTCATACAATCGTTGCAGATACGATGACCCGTTCCCGCGCACATCGGGTTGTCGATCGTAACCAGTGCCAATGAACCGATGGAGTCACCTCGTTTCTTTAGCAGATGCATTTCGGAGATCTTTTCGTCAAGAGGACACCCGGCAAGAGAAATGTTAAGGGGATTCGTCCTGACCTTGCCCTCCCGATCGTGAAGACCGGTCGAACAGGAATCCTTTTCACGTTCGTGGCAGATCAGGCAATAATCGATTTCCGCGAGGGCGTCGCGCATAGTGCCCCGATGATCGGTCAGCTTGAACCCATCGCGGCGGCGCATCGTCTCTTCAGCTCCGCGCAGTCCACCGGGAAAACTGCTTCCCTCCCGCGTTATATGAACGAGGTTTTGGTAATCGAGCGGATGCGGGGTCCGGAACGCGTACCAGGGTCTCTTGTTAGTCTTAATAAACTCTGCCGCGGACCAGATTTCGAACATCTGAAGGACCGCTTTGATCTGGATCACCTTACCGGTGCCTTCGATTTCGGTCACAAAGGCGGTGAATACTTTGCCGAACGCCTTTTCAGCGAGACGGTCGAAAGTCTTTTCGATCTCGGCGACGGTCTTCTCGGCGGCTTTGTCCTGAACTTCGGCGGTCAACGCCTCTTCGGCGGCCAAAAGACGGGAAACGATTGTCGCGACCGCGAGTTCTTCGTCATGGACAAGAGCCTCATCAAACGAGGTATTGCGAAGCTCGCGGATCGCATGCGAGATTTCCTTGAGATTGAATCGGGCGAGCGTTTCCGGCTTGAACTTTCTGATAGCACGTCTTTGGACAAAGAACTTGTACTTCCAGATCGGGTCGTTTTTTACGATTTCGCGTTCCAACGCCTCACGCTGCTTTTCGATGTTAAAAAGGCGCGCAAT
>Ga0224512_10004818_pt1 | contig 11273 bp, 13 predicted proteins | sample SF_May12_sed_USG_4_FD_169103 | JGI IMG/M metagenome (GOLD analysis project Ga0224512, IMG submission 169103) | Sediment microbial communities from San Francisco Bay, California, United States - SF_May12_sed_USGS_13 | ecosystem: Environmental > Aquatic > Marine > Sediment | place: USA...
AGCGCAAGTACGACCCAGCCGGGGCGTTTCCCACGCTCTACGAGAAATGCGTGCTGCGGCGCTAGGGAATCGGCACGCCGGTTGACTGAGATCAAGCCCCGCTAGCCGCAGCGGCGCGAGCATTTCGCCTTGGAGACCCAGGATGCGCAGGAAACGCAAGCGCCAGCCCGTGAAAAGCCGTGCGGGCGCGGTCGCGCCGAATGCGCGTGGCGAGGAGTTGAACGCCGCGGGACGCGCGCTGCTCGGGCGCGAGGACAAGCCGCGCCGCATGCGACCGGAGCCGGGCGACGATGCCTCGGTCGAGGATCCGCTGCGCGATTGGCCCGAGGACTGAGACGGACGCCGCGCACAGCCGCTGGGAGCATTTCGAGCACGGCGCCGACGTCGGCGTGCGCGGCTTCGGCGCGACGAAAGCCGCGGCCTTCGAGCAGGCGGCGCTCGCGCTGACCGCGGTGACGACGGATCCCGCGGCGGTGCAGCCGCGGGAACGCGTTGCGCTCGCCTGCGAGGCGCCGGACGATGAGCTGCTGCTCGCCGAATGGTTGAACGCCATCGTGTACGAGATGTCCACGCGCAAGATGCTCTTTTCTCGCTACGCGGTGCACATTCAGGACGGCAGGCTTTCCGCCGAGGCCTGGGGCGAGCCAGTGGACCCCGTGCGCCACCAGCCCGCCGTGGAGGTGAAAGGCGCGACCTACACCGGATTGCGCGTCGCGCCGCAAGATGCAGGCTGGGTGGCGCAAACCGTGGTGGACGTTTGACATGGAGCCCGATCTCTTCGAGAAGCGCAGCGACTACGAGTGGGTGATTCCGCGCCGGGGCGCGATGCGCGTGCCCGCGGTGATCTTCGCCACCGAGGCGCTGGTGCGCGACATGGACCAGAAAGTCTACGAGCAGGCAGTGAACGTGGCGACGCTGCCGGGCATCGTCAAGGCGTCCTACGCCATGCCCGACGCGCACTGGGGCTACGGCTTTCCCATCGGCGGCGTGGCGGCGTTCGATCCGGACGAAGGCGGCGTGGTATCGGCCGGCGGGGTCGGCTTCGACATCTCGTGCGGGGTGCGCTGCCTGCATACGGGCCTCGCGCGCGCGGACATCGAGCCGGTGCAGGCGGCGCTCGCGCACGAGCTCTCGCGCGCCATCCCCGCGGGGGTGGGCAGCACCGGCGAGATCCGCCTGGGCGAAAAGGAAATGGACGCCATGCTCGCGGGCGGCGCCGCGTGGGCGGTGCAGCGCGGCTGGGGCGAGCCGGCGGACCTGGAGCGCATCGAGGAGCGCGGGCAGATGCAGCACGCGAAGCCGGCTTGTGTCTCGGCAAAGGCGAAGAAGCGCCAGCGCGACGAGATGGGCACGCTGGGAAGCGGCAACCACTACCTCGAGGTCCAGGAAGTGACCGACGTGTACGACGCGCCGATCGCCGCGGCCTACGGCCTGGCGCAGGGCGACATCGTGCTCATGATCCACTGCGGCTCGCGCGGCCTCGGGCACCAGATCGGCAGCGAGTTCCTGAAGCGCATGGCGGTGTCGGCGGCGCAGCGCGGCATCGCGCTGCCGGACCGCGAGCTCGCCTGCGCGCCGATTCGGTCGGAGGTGGGCGAGGAATACCTGGGCGCGATGCGCGCGGCGATCAACTGCGCGCTCGCCAACCGGCAGATCCTTACGCACCTGGTACGCGAAGTGTTCCGCCGCATGTTGCCGCGCGCGCGGCTGCCGCTGCTCTACGACGTCTCGCACAACACCTGCAAGGTGGAACAGCACCGCGTCGACGGCAGCAGGCACGAACTCTACGTGCATCGCAAGGGCGCGACGCGCGCCTTCGGCCCCGGGCATCCCGATATCCCGGCTGCGTTCCGCGACGCCGGCCAGCCGGTGCTGATCGGCGGCTCGATGGGCACGGGCTCCTACGTGCTCGCCGGCACCAGGGAATCGGAGGCGCTCGCCTTCAGCTCGGCCTGCCACGGCGCCGGGCGCGCCATGAGCCGCCACCAGGCGCTGAAGACCTGGCAGGGGCGCAGGGTCGTGGACGAGCTCGCCGCGCGCGGTATCCTCGTGAAGAGTCCTTCGCTGCGCGGCGTGGCGGAAGAAGCGCCCGGGGCCTACAAGGACGTCGCCGCGGTGGTCGACGCGGCCGACGCGGCGGGACTCGCGCGCAAGGTGGCGCGCGTGGAGCCGCTCGTGTGCATCAAGGGCTGAGCACCATGACGCGCACGCCTTTCACGCCCGCCGCGCTCGAGGCGTACCTGCGCACGCTGCACGGCGCCGAGGTGGCGAACGTGCGCGTGACGCCGCTCGGCGGCGGCCGCCAGGGCGACAAGGGCTACGGCTACGGCGTGCCGCTGCGCGTCGACTACCAGCTCGCCGGCGCGCCGCGGCGCGCGGTGCTGGAGACCGTGCGCCCAGGGCCCTTCGGCCATGAGCACATGGCGGACCGCGCGCAGCTGCTGCTCTGGGCGCACGGCGCGTTCAACCGCCTGCCGCGCCATGTTCCCTCGCTCGACGTGGGCGCGGTGCGCGCCGACGGCGCCCTCGAGCCGCTCGGCACGGCCGAAGAGCTCTTCATGCTCGCGCAGTTCGTAGAAGGCCACGAGTATGCCGACGACCTGCTGCGCCTGCGCGGCGGCGGCGCCGCCGTGCCGCAGGACTTCGCGCGCGCCGACGCGCTGTGCGATTACCTCGTCGAGATCCATCGCCTGCCCGGCCCCGACCCGGGCCTCTACGTGCGCCGACTGCGCGACCTGGTGGGCCACGGCGAGTGCATATTCGGCGTGGCCGACAGCTATCCGGCGGGGCCGCTCGTGGCGAGCGTGCGCGAGATCGAGCGGCGCGCGCTCGAGTGGCGCTGGATGCTGAAGGCGAGGGCGCACCGGCTGCGCCAGGTGCACGGCGACTTCCACCCCTGGAACATCCTGTTCCGCGAGGGCGCCGACTTCTCCGTGCTCGACCGCTCGCGCGGCGAGTGGGGCGAGGCCGCGGACGACGTTACCTGCCTGTCGCTCAATTTCCTGTTCTTCTCGCTGCAGCGCGCGGGCCGCTTGGAGGGCGATTTCGAGCGCCTGTTCCGCGGCTTCTGGGAACGCTACCTTGAGCGCTCGGGCGATGCGGAGATCCTCGAGGCCGCGGCGCCGTTCTTCGCCTTCCGCGCGCTCGTCATGGCGAACCCGCTCTGGTATCCCGTGCTCGAGGCGAGCGTGCGGCGCAAGATGCTCGATTTCGCGCTCAACGTACTGAACACGCCGCGCTTCGATCCGGCGCGCGCCAACGAGTTCTGCGGCGCATGAGCTTCGCTGTGTGGCTCACGGGCCTCTCGGGTTCCGGCAAGAGCGCCATCGCGCGCGAGCTCGTCGCGCAGCTGCACGCGCGCGGCATTGACGCGGCGGTGCTCGAGTCCGACGTCATGCGCACCCAGCTCACGCCGCACGCGCGCTACGACGCGCGCGAGCGCGATTTCTTTTACGCGGCGCTTGTGCACCTTGGCGCGTACGTCGTCGGCGAGGGCCGCCCGGTGGTGTTCGACGCCACCGCCAACCGGCGCGCCTACCGCGATGCGGCGCGCGCGAGGATTGCGCGCTTCGCGGAGGTCTACGTCGACACGCCGCTCGAAGTGTGCGCCGCGCGCGATCCGAAAGGGCTGTACCGGGCGGCGGGCGAGGGCAGGAGCGCGACGCTGCCGGGCGTGCAGGCGGCCTACGAGCCGCCGGTGGCGCCGGAGCTGGTAGTGCGCGGCGACCGCGGCACGCCCGCAGAGGCGGCCGGCGTCATCGTTGCCTGGCTCGAGGCGCGCCGCTGGCTGGGCTAGCGCGCCGCGGCGCCGCGGGCGCGCCCTGATCGGGCTTCAAGCTGACCGGCAATTGCGCTGGATCAATACCCCTTACTTTCGTAGGTGTATACGGTGGAAGAGATCTGGAACGAAGACCACAAGCGGAGAACTCGCCATGACGCAAACGCAGAGCACTGAGGCGGCGCGGGCGCCCGCCAAGAACGACTCCATCCACTCCGAAAGCCGTCGCACCTTCATGAAGCTCGCCGCTGGCGCCGGCGCCGCGGTATCGGTGACGAGCAAGCTGGCATGGGCGAATGGGGAAATCGGCTTCTGGGCGAAGGACCTGCCCAGCGACAAGCTGACCGAGATGTTTAACACCATCGTCCGCATCCGCTGGTACGAACGGACCTGTGTGGACAAGATGATTACCGACCCCAAGTATCGGGGTTACAACCACTTTTATCCGGGTCAGGAGGCGGTCGCCGTCGGGGTTTGCGCGGCGCTGAACAACAAGGGCCCGTTCAACGAGCTCGATCTGGTGTACAGCACACACCGGCCGAGCGGCCACGCCATCGCCAAAGGCGCCGACCTGAAGAAAATGGCCGCCGAGTATGAGTTCCGTGCCACCGGGCTCAACGGCGGTTACGCCGGCGAAATGCACATTTCCGACAAGTCCTGCGGTTTCATCGGCGCCGACGGCATGATCGGACCAGGGCACGTCATCGCCACCGGTTCGGCATTCGCGTTCCGCGCCCGGGGCAGCAAGCAGGTATCGGTGGTCTTCGGCGGCGACGGCACCTACGCGACGCCGCATTTTCACGGGGCGCTGAACAACGCGGCGCTCTTGCAGCTGCCGTTCATCTACGTGCTGGAAAACAACCTCTATCACCAGTACGCGCACTACTCGTACTCGTGCCCGATGAAGGATATCGCGAGTGCGGCGAAGACCTATGGCATTGCCGGCGTCGTCGTCGACGGCCAGGACGTGTTCCAGGTCTATAACGCGGCAAAGACGGCGGTCGATCGCGCGCGAGCCGGCGAAGGACCGACCCTCATCGAGGCGAAGACCTACCGCTACTACAACCACTGGGGCGCACCCGGCGCGAAGCCGGGCCAGCTCGGGGCGTTCGGCTACGATCCGCTGGCCATTTCCTCGTTCCGGCCGGAACGCGAGGTGCGCGCATGGATGGCGCGCGATCCGGTCGATATCTGCCGCGACACCCTGATCACCTGGGGCGTGTTCGATCGCGCCAAGGCCGATGCCATCGAAGCGGCCGCCAAGAAGGAGGCGATCGAGGCCTTCGAGTGGGCGGACAAGCAGCCCTTCTGCAAGCCGGAGGACGGCCTGAAGAACGTGTTCGTCGAGGGCGCGGTTCCGGCGCGCCAATTCGGCTGAGGAGAAAACCATGGCACGCAAAAGCTTTATGTATGCGGTCCTCGAGGCCGTGCAGCACGAGATGCGCCAGGACAAGGACATGATCTGGATCTTCGAGCTCACCCCGCCGGTGGCTTCCACGCCCGGCAAGCCGGTGATCAACCTCGAGAAGGAATTCGGTCGCAAACGCGTGGTGAACACCGGCATCGACGAGAACTGGATGGCCTCCTGCGTCCTGGGGGCGGGACTCGCCGGCAGCAAAGCGGTGACCTACATCCCGTACCAGGGCAACTGCATGTGTTTCCAGGTGATCCAGAATCACGCCGGAAAACTTCGCCACATGTCGGGCGGCGGCGCATCGATGCCGGTGGTGTTCCTGCTCGAGATGACCGGGCAGACGCCGGGATTCGCTGGCCAGCACTCCGACTACGAGATCGACACCTATTACGCCCACATCGCCGGGGTGAAGACGGTCGTGCCGTCGACGCCGACCGATGCGAAGGGCATGATGGCGGCGGCGATCCAGGATCCGAACCCGGTCTGCTACCTCTACGCGGGGGGATTGCGCGAGCTGATCGAGGAGGTCCCGGACAACCAGTACACGACGCCGCTCGACAAGGCGGCGGTGCGCACGACCGGCGGCGACATCACGATCGTCGGCTCGGGCGGCGGCATGCCCGAGGTGCTCAAGGCGACCGCGGTGCTGCAGAAGCAGGGCATGAAGGTCGAAACCATCGATCTGCGCTGCTTGAAGCCGATGGACACCGAGACGCTGGTCAAGTCGGTGCGCAAGACCAAGCGCCTGCTGACAGTCGACCAGTCGTACTACACGCTGTGCCCGGGCGCGGAAGTGATCGCGCGCGTGGCGGAAAACGTCACCGGCGCGCGCTACAAGCGCGTGGCCTTCCCCGACGCCCCGCCGCCGGCCTCGCCGGAGATGTTCCTCTGGATGCGGCCGAACGCCGAGCACGTGGTGGGCGCAGCGAGGAAGCTGGTCGGCTGACCGGCGCCCCCCGAGCCCGGCCCGATGGACGCGGATGCGCGCGCTGCCGCCACCTGCGCGAGCTGCGGCAGCGCCGACGTGGAGGCCCGGCGCGTGCGCTCCGCGTTCTGGCACGACGACCGGCTCGTGGTGGTGGAGGATATTCCCGCCCTGGTCTGCGGCGCATGCGGCGAGCACTCCTACGAGGACTACACGGTGATCGTGCTCGACCTGCTGCGCGGCGGCGGCTTTCCGGCGGACAAGGCGCGCGGCGAGTTGCGCGCGGCCGTGTTTTCGTTCTTCGACGGCGTGGCGGAGAAAGGCGAGTCATGAGCGCGCGCGTAGGCCGCGGCCGGCTGTTCGCTGCCGTGACCGGCGCTCTGGTGTTTCTCGCCGCGCAGGCGGCGGGAGAAGACCCCGGCTTCATGCCGAAGGGCGGCAGGGCTTTGCTGCTCGAGATGGCGGGCTCGCCCCCGGACATCGGCGAGCTGCGCAAGATCGCGCAGGCGCGCCGCACCGAGGTCGAGTGGCGCGGGTTCGCGGCCGCGCGCGCAAAGAACCTGAGCGGCCGGGAGCTCGACACGCTGGCGGCGTATTTCGCGGTCAACCTGCCGTTGGCCGAGGATGTCGCGCAGCGCGGCGACCTCGCCAAGGCACTGCCTGCCGACGGACGCGACCTCGCCTGGAACCAATGCCAGTTCTGCCACTCGCTCTTTACGAGCTACCTGACGCAAGACCGCGAACTGCAGGCCTGGCGCAACATCTTCCTGTCGCCGTTTCACCGCGAAATGAAGATGAGCCCGCAGGAACGCGAGGAGTTCGCGCGCTACTCGGCGCTCAACATGCCGATGAAGTTCGACGACGTGCCGCCGGACCTGCGCTTCTGACATGAGGGCCTTCCTACTCGCCGCATTGCTTTCCGGGGCGCTGGCGGCCCAGGCCGCCGACGTGTTCGACTTCATTCCGGCCGGCGGCCGCACGCTGCTCGCCGGCGTGTTCGCCGGCGGCGCGCCGGCCGACGAGGTGAAGGGCCTGGTGGCGGCCAAGCGCACGCGCGAGGAATGGCTCGCGCATCTGCGCGCGCGCAGCAAGGCCCTTCCCGGTCTGCAGAAGCTGGACGAGAAGCAGATGCTGACGCTCGCCGATTACCTGTCGTTCAACATGCCGCTGCCGGCGAGCAAGATGCCCGCGGACCCGGGGCGCGCGAGTTGGGAAAAGATCCTTGCCCCGGACGGGCGCGATTTCGCGCTCAATTACTGCCAGAGCTGCCATATCATCACCGTGGTCGTCACCCAGGACCGCCCCAAGAGCGCCTGGCTGGGAACGCTCAACAAGCCGAGCCACGTCGAAATCAAGCTTACGCGCGAGCAGCGCGAGGCGCTGGCGAGCTACCTCGTCGTCAACGCGGCGATCCCGATCGATCTCGTGCCGGAGGACCTGCGCGCCGGGGGCGCGAGCTACTGAGCGCTGAAGAGCGGGCGTGACGCATGCTTTTCACCTCGCTCGAGTTCTACGTTTTCCTGGTTCTGGCGCTCATCCTGTTCGCGGTGCTGCCCGCCGGCAAGCGCTGGGCCTGGCTGCTCGCCGCGAGCTTCCTTTTCTACGGCTTCACGCAGCCCTCGAACCTGCTCTACCTCGGCGCGGTCACGCTCGTCGTGCTCGCCTGCGCGCGCGCGCTGGAGCGCACGGCGCACAGGAGCGCGCGGCGTACGTTGCTTGCGGCGGGCCTGACGGCGGTGCTGGGGTCGCTCGTCGCGCTCAAGTACTACGATTTCCTTGCGGGCCAGCTCTCGCTGCCGGTGCTCGGCCTCAAGGCGCCGGTCGGCTATTCCTTCTATGCGTTCTCGGCGGCGAGCTACCTCATCGACGCCTATGCCCGGCGGCTGCCGGCGCATTCTCCAGCGGGCCACGTCGCGCTCTACCTCGCGTGGTTCCCCAAGATCCTTGCCGGGCCGATCGATCGCGCCACCAATTTCCTGCCGCAGCTGGCGGGCGGGCTGCGCGCCGATCCCGCGCGCCTGGTGAGCGGGCTGCAGCTGATCGGCTGGGGGCTGTTCAAGAAAGTGGTGATCGCCGACAACCTGGCGCCGATCGTCGACCGGAGCTTCGCCATCGCCGCCTTCGCCTCGCCGATCGACCTCCTCATCAGCGTCTACTTCTTCGCCTTTCAGATCTATTGCGATTTCTCGGGATACACGGACATCGCGATCGGCATCTCGCTGCTCCTGGGCGTGCAGCTGCTGGAGAATTTCCGCCGGCCGTACCTGTCCCGCAGCACGGCCGAGTTCTGGGGCGAGCGCTGGCACATTTCGCTGGGCCGCTGGTTTCGCGACTATCTGTTCATTCCGCTCGGCGGCAGCCGCGCGGGGCCGATTCGGCTGTACCTGAACCTGATGCTCGTGTTCCTGGTGAGCGGCCTGTGGCACGCGGGGCTCGGCTACGGCGTGGGCTGGACCTTCCTCGTCTGGGGCGCGCTGAACGGCGCCTATCAATGGGCGGGCGTGGCCGCGCGCCCCGTCTGGCGGCGCGTCGGCGAATGGGCGCCGCGGCTGCGCGAGAGCACCGCGCTGCTCGTGCTACGCGTGCTGCTGACTTTTCATCTCATCGCGATCAGCTGGATCTTCTTCCGCGCCAAGTCGCTCGGCGATGCCTGGCTGATCCTGAAAAAAATCGCCCTGAACCTCGTCGAGATCCCCTCCTTGCTGCCGAGATTTCCATTTACCGCCGATCATTACACGGCGTTCGCCCTGATCGCGTTCCTGATCGGCATCGAGATCGTCGATGAGCGCCGGTCGATTTTCCAGAGACTCGCTGCCGCGCCGGTGGCGCTGCGCTGGGGCATCTACTACCTCGCCATCATCGCGCTGCTGCTCCTCGGACGGTGGCAGGCGCGCGAATTCATCTACATGCAGTTCTGACGCATGCGAGCCCTGCTCAAACCGGCATTGCTCTTCATCGCCATCGGTGTGGCGATCTACGCCGGCCTGTATTTCGCCGCCGAGCGGCTCATGCTGCGCACCGGCCACACCAATCCGTTCTTCAAGATCGCGACGGCGCGGGAGGGCGCGTTCGACTGGGTGATCCTGGGCGCGTCGCACGCGATGCCGCTGGATTTCGCCGATTTCAATGCGCGCATGGAGCGCGACACGGGCTTGCGGATCCTGAATCTCGCCGGGCCCGGCACCGGCCCGCTCTACAACCGCTTCGTGCTCGAGCATCTGCTCGGCCGGCGGCGGGTGCGCAACGTGCTCTACGTCGCGGATGCATTCGCGTTCGACTCGCGCACCTGGAACGAGGAGCGCTTCGCCGATGCCAAGCTGCTGCGGCGCACGCCGTTCGAGCCGGCCATCGCCGCTCGCCTGTGGGACTACGCGCTGCGGGAGGGCGTGGATGTCCGCGCGGTGCTCGATTACGCGAGCGGCTTCTCGAAAATCAACAATCGCGAACGCTTGCAGCGCGACGTCTGGGAAGGCGAGGCGCAATTCGAGCGCGTGTACCGGCCTTCCGCGGCGGCGGTCAAGAAGCGCGTCGCCTATCTCTATCCGGAACCGGTTTCGGAGGCGGCGCGCGCGCGCTATCTCGAGCAGCTTGCCGCGATCGCGGCGCTTGCGCGTCAGGCAGGGGCGCGCATGGTGGTCGTGAAGATGCCCGTGCCGGCGCAATTCCGCGAGCAGCTTCCCGGCGAGGCGGCATTTGACGCCGCGCTGTCGCGCATGCTGTCCGCGCAGCAGGCCTGTTACGCAGATTTCTCGGCGGCGCTGGACGAGCCGCGCTTGTATTTCGACACCGACCACCTCAACCGTGCGGGGCTGACCGAATTCGTCAACCACAGACTCAAGGCGATGCTGGTCTCCCGCGACTGCGCGCCTCCGCCGGCGCCTCGAGGTGGCGCTTGAACCAGGCCGCGGCGAGGCGCGCGACCTCCTCGAGCGTGCCGGGCTCCTCGAACAGGTGCGTGGCCCGGGGCACGAGGACCAGCTCGCGCTCGCATTGCTCGAGCGCGTCGCGCGCGGCCTCGTTCAGCTCGATGACGCCGTGGTCCGCGGCGCCGACGATGAGCAGGGTCGGCACCTTCACGTTGCCGAGCACGCCGCGGCCCGCGAGATCCGGCCGCCCGCCGCGCGATACCACCGCGCGCACCGTCTGCGGCATGGCCGCCGCCACGCGCAGCGCGGAAGCCGCGCCGGTGCTCGCGCCGAACAGGCCCACGGGCAGGTCGCGCGTGCCGACACGGCGCTCTACGAAGCGCACCGCGTCGCCCAGGCGCTCGGTGAGCAGCGGGATGTCGAAGCGGTTGTCATAGTCCCGATCTTCGTCTTCCGTCAGCAGGTCGAGGAGCAGCGTGCCGAGGCTGGACTTGCGCAACTCGCCGGCAACGTAGCGGTTGCGCGTCGAGTGGCGGCCCGAGCCGCTGCCGTGGGAGAACACCACCACGCCGTGGGGCGTGGCGGGGAGTTCCAGCACGCCTTCCAGGGCGAGCGCACCCGCGGGGATGGAAACGTCGCTCATGACGGCGCATTCTGCTCGCGCTGCGGCGCGCTATCTTGACTTGCCTCAACCCCGTCGCGCGGCGCGGCGCGATCATTCGGGCATGGACGAGAACGTCCAGATCGCCGCGCAGCTGCGCGAGGCGGCGGCGCTCGTCGAAGCGCAGGGCGGCAATCCGTTCCGCGTCGGCGCCTACCGCAGGGCGGCGGACGTGCTCACGCGCGAAGCACGCCCGGTGCGCGAGCGCTTCGACGCGCAGGGGCGCGCCGGACTCGAGGCGCTGCCGGGCGTCGGCCCGGGCATCGCCAGCGCGATCGCCGAGATGCTGGTCAGCGGGCGCTGGGTGCAGCTCGCGCGCCTGCGCGGCGATGCAGACCCGGAGGCGCTGTTTTGCAGCGTGCCCGGCATCGGCCCGGAGATCGCGCATGCCATCCACGAGACGCTGCACGTGGACACGCTGGAGGGACTCGAAGCCGCGGCGCACGACGGCAGGCTCGAAGACGTGCCGGGCCTCGGGCCGCGGCGCGCGGCGCAGATCCGCGCTTCGCTCGCGAGCATGCTCGGGCGGCGTGTAGCGCGCGCGCCGCGTGTCGCTTCGGCCGCGCCCGACGTGGCGCAGCTTCTTGAGGTGGATCGCGAATACCGGGAAAAGGCGGCCACCGGGAGTC
>Ga0224512_10004819_pt1 | contig 11272 bp, 9 predicted proteins | sample SF_May12_sed_USG_4_FD_169103 | JGI IMG/M metagenome (GOLD analysis project Ga0224512, IMG submission 169103) | Sediment microbial communities from San Francisco Bay, California, United States - SF_May12_sed_USGS_13 | ecosystem: Environmental > Aquatic > Marine > Sediment | place: USA: California...
GCCAGAGCGGCGTGTCGTCCACGCTGGCTAGAAGCTGATCTTCACCGGGTACTCGGCCCGGTTGTTCTGCGTGCTGGTCTCACCTTCGACCGGCTCGATGTTGACGGTGAGCGTGCCGGACTCTCCCAGGCGGGGATTGCCCGAGAGGGGGACGTCGAGAGTGAGCTGTTCCTTCGGCTGGATCACGTCGATGTTGCGCTCGGCGGTGATGGTGTCGTTCGGGTTCTCAGGATACGAGAGCGTGACGGTCACCGGCACGTTCTGCTCTTCGAAGTCACCACCGTTCTCAAGCGTTACCTTCCAGACCAGTTCTTCCGAGGACACCGTCGTCTCGTTGCTGGTCGAGAGCTGCTGACCCGATGGCTGTGCCTCGACCGAGAGCAGCCCGAGGCCGCGCAGGGTTCCCGTCTCGTCGTCGCTGGCGGTCGCGTCATCACCCGACCCGCCTCCGCCGGTCTTCAGCTTCCCGACCAGCGAGCGCGCCCCGGTCGGCGAGGCCAGACGCGTGGTGTTGCCCGGCAGGAAGTGGACCTCGTCGCCCTCGGGAATCTCCACGTCGGCGATGTTGTCATCCTCGAGCGCCACCAGGGCCGGCCCCACGAATGAATCGTCGTAGATGACGTCACTCGCGAGGAAGCGCTGCATCTGCTCGGCGATCCCGGTGGCCGCCGCGTTGACGTTGCTCGATCCGATGAGCGCGGGCAGGTTGTCGGCGAGCGTGTTGAGGCCGTTCGTGCGGTATTCGAAGGCCGTTATGAGGCTGGCCTGCGCATCGTCCAACTTCCCCGGCGGGTCGAGTTGCCTCGTCTCGTCGACGACCGACTGAGACTGGTTGGCAAGCTGACGGACCGCCGTCTGGATCTGCTGGGGCCCGCGATTGTCGTTGTTGTTGAGCACCTCGCGCAGAGACTCTCCTTGACCGGCCGACTCGGTGATCAGGGCGGTCGAGTCGGCGACGTAGGTCTTGTACGAGTCGACGAGCTGATCCCGCTGGCAGTCGCGCACGACGAGCACGATGACCACGACCAGCACCACGGCCGCCACGAGCAACCCGAGCAGTCGCGGGCTGGGAGGAGGGATGGACAGACGACCGCCACCGCCCCCCCGGCGCTTTCGAGCACGGCCACGCGAGCGCGAGCGCTGCGGCGGAGCCGGCTCCTCGGCGTCTTGCCATTCGAAGTCCGCGTCGTGCGCGGGGGAAGGGTCGTCGTGTTCGTCGTTCATGGCCGGTCGGGGCGGGGCACGAAACGTTACCGCCGGCTCCGGGCGCTATCGGTATGGGCGAGGGGGGACTCGAACCCCCAAGCTCTTACGAGCACTAGACCCTGAACCTAGCGTGTCTACCAATTCCACCACTCGCCCGTGGGTCCTGCCCGGAGGTCAGGCTAGCGGAATCGTAACACGGCGTTTCACGCGAACCAGGACCCGGCGGCGCGCGGTCGAAGGGGTCCCAGTGCGCTCCGAGGACACCGATCTGCCGCCGATTCTCGGCCGCTATCGGCTGTGTAGACCCCTTGGTCGCGGCGCGAGCTCGGCCGTTTACCTGGCTGAGGACCTGAGATCGCGCGCGCGGTTGGCAGTCAAGCTGGTTCCCGACCAGGATGGCCTCGCCGATCGGGCACGGCGGGAGATCGCCGCGATGTCGCGGCTGGGCCACCCGAATATCGCGCGCCTGATCGACTGTGGGTGGCACGGGGACGTCCTGGCCATCGTGCAGGAGCTCGCCGATGGGGTCATCCTCAGTGAGCGGTGGCGCCTCAGCGCGCCGTCAGCGCGGGGTGTGATCGCCGTCGTCACGCAGGTTCTCGACGCCCTGACGCACGCCCACGCGCGGGGCATCGTGCACCGCGACGTGAAGCCGTCGAACGTGATCGTCGACGACGACGGCGCGGCGCGGCTGATCGACTTCGGGATCGCCCGCATGACCGGTGACAGTGCCTGCACCGTAGCCGGCGATCTCATCGGAACCGTCGCCTACATGTCGCCGGAGCAGGCCCGTGGCTGGTCGGCGTCGCCCGCATCCGATGTCTGGGCGGCGGCGGTCATCGCCTACGAGGGCCTCGCAGGAGCGAACCCGCTGCTCGGCCGAAATCCGCGCGAGACCGTTGCGCGCGTCAGCACGGCCCGCGTGCCGCGCCTTGGCACCGTGCGCCGACGCACCTCCAAGCACCTGGAATCCGCCCTTCATGCGGCCCTTGCCCCAGATCCGCAATCACGCCCCCGCGCCGACGAGCTTGGCAGCGCGCTGCGCGCTGCGCTGGTGCGGGGCAGGCACCAGCAGCGCGTCGGCGCGGCGATTGCGAGCGGAGCGGCGGGAGTCGTCGGTCTGGCGGCAGGAGCGCCGGCCATCGCCGCGCTTGCAGGGCTTGTAGGGGTAGCCGCCATCGCGCGGCGCACACCCGCACCACCCCGGACCTGAGCACCTCTTGGGTATGATCGCCCCGGAAGCAGCGATGCCGGGCCGCCGCTTTGCGGGCTGCCGCGCGCGTTACCCTCGGCGCAAGCGCTGAGGAGGGGCAGAAAGCCGTGCTCAGAACGATCGAGCAAAGAATCGAGTCCATAGTCGAGCGGACCTTCGGCCGTGCGTTTCGCAGTCGGCTGCAGCCGGTCGAGCTCGCGAGGAAGTTGGCGCGCGAGATGGAGCACCACAAGACCGTCTCGGTCTCGCGGGTCTATGTGCCCAACGAGTTCACGGTCTATCTCTCGCCGAGCGACAGGGAGGAGTTCTCGAGCTACGAGGCGAGCCTCACGAGCGAGCTCGGCTCCTACCTCTCGCAACATGCGAAGGCCGAGGGCCTTTCGCTGGTCTCCGATCCGGCCGTCGTCTTCGAGACCGACGAGGACCTGCGCATCGGCGAGTTCGGCATCGCCTGCCGGATGGCCGAGGCACCCGATCCGGACGAGCCCTCGATGCGCCCCGCCGTCCCGGCTGCGCCCCACGGCACGCCCATTCGCACCGCGCCTGCCCCAGACCTCGACGCCCCGGGGATTCCCGCCCCCGGTGTGGCCGGTGCGGCTGCCGGAGTCGCCGGGGCGGGAGTATCCGCGGGATCCGGCGCTCCGGCGCCGGTCTCCGCGACCGACCTCAAGGACGACGACCCGGAGCCCCCCGAGCCCGCCCCTGAAGCGCCCCCCGCTCCCGCACAGCCGACACGCATTCACGAGGGCCTCGCGGCCGTCTCCGGCACCCAGATGTTCAACGCCGACCAGGCCGCCGTGGAGGGCGTGCCCCGCGAAACGCTCACCCTGGTGACGCCCGGTGGACGGCGCCGAGTGACCAAGCGCGTCACGCGCCTGGGGCGCAGCCGTGACTGTGACGTGGTGGTGGACGACCAGAACGTCAGCCGCCGACACGCGGAGATCCGCCACGTGGGCATCGAGTACGTCATCGTGGATCTCGACTCGACCAACGGTGTCGAGGTGAACGGCGACCTCGTGACACGCCACGCGCTCGCGGACGGCGACGAGGTAATGCTGGGCGCGACCACCCTGCGCGTCGAGCTCTCGTGAGCGAAACCGGGCTCCTGATCGCCCAGGCGGCGTTCGTCGTCCTCCTCTACGGCTTCATCTGGCTGGTGGTCCGCTCGTCCAGCAAGCAGGTGGGCGTCTCGATGCCTCCACCGCCCGCCCCGGTGATCGAGCCGCAGCGCAAATCATCGCCTCCGCCCATGGACCTGGATATCGACATGTTGGATGCCGAGCCGGACCTGCTGGAGGCAAGCAGTGCGCCACCCATCGAGGAGCCGGTAGCGGCCGCGCCTCCCGTTGATCAGCACGCCCACGATCTCGTGACCGTGGAGCCGCCGCCGCGGGAGAACGACGACCTCGAGGGCCCGGCCGGCGCCTTCGACCTCACCGACGCGTCACGCCCCCGGCTGGTGGTCGAGAGCTCCCCGGTGCTGAGCGCCGGCACGGAGTTCGTACTCGAGGGGGGGATGACGATCGGTCGTTCGCCGTCGAGCGGCGTGCTGATCGACGACGACTTCGTTTCGCACATGCACGCACGCGTCATGCGGCGCGGCGAGTTCTACTTCATCTCGGATCTCGGCTCTACGAACGGCACCACGATCAACGGCCGGCCGGTCGACGAGGATCGTCAGCTGCGCGTCCGCGATGAGATCCGGCTGGGCGAGACGGTGCTCCGCTACGAGGAATGAACCTGCCGACCGTCCTCAAGGTCGTCGAGGTCGCGTCCGCAACCGACATCGGACGGGTGCGCGACCACAACGAGGACCGCGCGCTCGCCACACCGAGCCTGCTTGCCGTCGCCGACGGGATGGGTGGTGCGCAGGCCGGCGAGGTCGCGGCGCAGATCGCGATCGACCACCTCGATCGTCTCGGAAAACCTGCGGACGGCGCCGCGGTGGTCGAGGCCATCGAGGAGGCGAACGAGGCAATCATCGAGGCCTCCGCCAGCGACCCCGACAAGTCCGGCATGGGCACCACGATCACCGCGATCAGCCCGCAAGACGGCCACCTGCGGGTGGCACACGTCGGGGACTCGCGCGCCTACCTCTGGCGCGACGAGGCGCTGCGCCAGCTGACCTCCGACCACTCCGTCGTCGCCGAGCTCGTGCGGCAGGGCAAGATCACCGCAGAAGAAGCCGAGGACCATCCCCATCGCAACGTCATCACCCGCGCGCTCGGCGCAGACGCCCGCGTGGCGGTCGATAGTGGAGATCAGGCGGGCAGGGACGGAGACATCGTCCTGATCTGCAGCGACGGCCTCAGCGCCCAAGTCAGCGACGAGGCGATCGCCGCGGTGATGCGCTCCGAGGACGACCTCCAAAGCGTTGCCCGGATCCTGGTAGAGCAGGCCAACGCTGCCGGAGGCATCGACAACGTCACGGTGGTGCTCGCTCGCCTGGAGATGACCGAAGGCGAGGCGCTCGCCTCGACCACAGCCGAGCTTCCGGCAGCCGGAGCGGACAAGCCTCGATCGCGCCCCAGGCTGAGTCCCGTCGCGCTCAGCATCGCCGTGCTCCTGGCGCTTGCCATCGGCGGTACTGCGTGGCTCTGGTCACGTGCCTTTACGGTGCAGGACGGGGACGGGCAGGTCGTCGTGAAGCGGGGAATCCCGCTCTCGGTCGGTGGCATCCCGCCTCGGGTGACATGGCAAGAGACCGGCGTGGACGCGGCCAGGGTGAATGCCGTCGAGCCCGCGTCCCTGAGCGACTCCGCCCGTGGTCGCGGTGAGGCCGTACTGCTCGCCACACGCCTGGCGTGGCAATACGGCATTGGCGAGGCGCCGATTATTCCGGAGCCGCCGCGGGTAGATCCGGCCCCCGTGCCGCCGCCGGACCAAGCGCCATGACCCAAGCGCGTCGTTGGCGAGAGCTGGGTTTTCTCCTGCCTGCGGCCGTGCTCGGCGCCCTTGCCGCGGGCTCGGTGGCAGCGGCCCGCACGGACGATCTGGACCTCTCGCCACTGCCCGGTGCGCTCGCCGTGCTCGCGGTGTTCTTGATCATGCATGCCGTACTGCGCGTCCGGGCCCCGCTGGCCGATCCCTACGTGCTGCCAATCGTCGGTGTGATCTGCGGGGTCGGGCTCGCGGCCGTCTACCGTGTCGACGCGGAGCTCGCGCGCGACCAAGTGATCTGGGTAGCCGTGGGAGCAGCGGTATTCGTCGCCGTCATCGCGCTGCTGCCGGATCCACGGGTGCTGCAGAGCTACCGCTATCTGATCGGCCTGGGCGGTGTCGGCCTGCTGCTGATCACGATGGCGTTCGGCACCACGATCAACGGCGCCAAGCTCTGGATCGAGCTTCCGGGCGGCCAGACGGTGCAGCTGGGCGAGGTCGCCAAGGTGCTGATCGTGATCTTCATCGCCGGCTACCTGCGGGACAAGCGCGAGGTGCTCGCGATACCCGATCGGTCCATCGGCTCCATCGGTGTGCCTGCGGCCCGCCATTTCGGACCTGTGGTCGTTCTGGTAGCCCTTGCGCTCGCGCTGGTCATCGTGCTGAACGACTTCGGCACCGCGCTGCTGTTCTTCGGCGCGTTCCTGGCGATGCTGTACATGGCGACCGGGCGCATCGCCTATGTCGCGGCGGGCGTCTCACTGTTCGCGGTGGGCTCGGCGGCGGTATATGCCGCGGTGCCGAGGGTTAGCGACCGGGTCGACGTCTGGCTGCACCCGTTCGACGACCCGGAAGGCCGAGGGTTTCAGCTGGTTCAGTCGCTCTACGCTTTGGCCGACGGAGGCATCGGCGGCCGCGGACTGGGCAAGGCCTTTCTGGTCGGCGAGGACGGCCAGCGGGTGATTCCGGCACTGGAGACCGACTTCATCTTCTCGGCCGTCGCGGCGGAGCTCGGGTACATCGGCGGGGTCGCCGTGCTCCTGTCCTTCCTGCTGCTGATGCAGCGCGGCTTCGTGATCTCGTCCGAGGCCAACGACGGTTTCTCGAAGCTACTTGCGGGAGGTCTCACCGCCGTTCTGGCGCTGCAGACCCTGCTGATCGTCGGAGGCGTCGTGCGCCTGGTACCCCTAACGGGCGTGACTTTGCCCTTCATGTCCTACGGCGGCTCCAGCGTGGTGACCAACTTCGGCCTCATCGCGCTGCTGCTTGCGATCAGCCATCGCGCGCGCGCGGGCGCCGCCGTGCGCCGAGGCCGGGGGCGTGGATGAACCGCTCGATCCGCCGCATCTATCTCGCCTTCACCGCCGCCTTCCTCGCGCTGATCCTGCTGCTCGGCTACTGGCAGGTGGTCGCCGCGGACGACCTGAACGACCGGCCCCAAAACCCGCAGGCGCTGCAGCGCGAGAAGCGCATCGATCGCGGAACGATCACGACCAGCGACGGCATCATGCTGGCCGAGAGCGCATCGAAGAAGGTCGCGGGCCAAACCGAGTTCTCGCGGACCTACGTCAACGGCGCCCTCGCGCCGCACGTCGTGGGCTACTCGTCATCCCTCGAGGGCAAGACCGGCATCGAGTCGGAGTACAACCGCTTCCTCGCCGGCAGCTTCGGCGACCAGCCGATCCTCGAGCGCCTGCGCCGGGAGACCAAGCGCGGCGCGAACCTCACCCTCACCATCGACAGTCGAATACAGCAGGCGGCCGTGGACGCCCTCTCGGGTCAGCGGGGAGCGATCGTCGCGCTGGAGCCGAGCACGGGCGCCGTGCTCGCCATGGCCTCGGCGCCGGCATTCGATCTGTCCGACGTGGAGACCGACTTCGAGGCCATCCGCACCGGCGACGGCTCTCCCCTGCTGAACCGCGCCACCCAGGGCCGATACGCGCCGGGCTCGACGTTCAAGGTCGTCGCGACGACCGCCGCCCTCGCCTCCGGTCAGTTCCTGCCGACCACCCGCTTTGACGACACCGGGAGCTTCGACACCCCCGGTGGGCCGATCCGCAACTTCGGTGGCTCGACATACGGTGACCACAACCTGATCGAAGCGCTGACGCGTTCGATCAACACGACCTTCGCCCGTATCGGGACGACCCTGGGCCCCAGCGGCATGGGCAATGCGATGGACGGCTTCGGCTTTGGAGAGGTGCCGCCGATTGACCTTCCCAGCGACCAGGTCGTCGCGAGCGGCCGATACGAGGGAGGCAAGCTGCTGCCCAACGACGAGGCGGGCATCGACACCGCCCGTCTTGCCATCGGCCAGGAGCGCCTGGCGGTGACACCGCTGCAGATGGCTCTGGTAGCGAGCGCCATCGCCAATCGCGGCACCATGCCGCAGCCGTTCGTCGTGCAGTCCGTGGTCGATCGCAGCGGCGATGTGGTCTACGAGGCGCGGGTGAGCGACCTGAACCAGTCGGCCAGCGCCGAGGTCGCCGATCAGGTTGGCGAGATGATGACCCGGGTGGTCCTCGAGGGCACAGGGGTCGCCGCAGCTCTTCAGGGTCTGTCGGTCGCCGGCAAGACGGGGACCGCCGAGACCGCCGACGAGGGTCGCAACCAGGCCTGGTTCATCGGCTTCGCGCCGTCGGAGGACCCGATCGCAGCGATCTCGGTCGTCATCGAGGACACGTCGGGAACCGGTGGCAGCGTGGCTGCGCCGGCCTTCGCCGACGTGATGCGAGCGGCCGTTACGGCGAAGGGGTGAGCATCGCCACCGAAAGCCAGCCCATCTTCGGACTAGAGTCCGTCCGATGACGATAGGCCCGGGAAGCGTCATCAACCAGCGCTACGCACTGCAGCGCGAGCTTGGGACTGGCGGAATGGCGGAGGTCTACCTCGCTCACGACGACCTGCTCGATCGGCAAGTCGCCGTCAAGGTGCTGTCCGCCCGCTATGCGGCCGACCCCTCATTCGTCGAGCGGTTCCGGCGCGAGGCGAGCGCTGCCGCGGGCTTGAACCATCCCAACATCGTGGCCGTCTACGACCGGGGCGAGACCAACGGCAGCTACTACATCGTCATGGAGTACCTCGACGGGCCGAACCTCAAGGAGGTCATCCGCCGTCAGGCCCCACTCCCACCGGCTGCCTCCATCGACTACACCCTGCAGATCCTCGCCGCGCTGGGCGCAGCGCACCGGCGCGACATCGTTCACCTCGACGCCAAGCCCCAAAACATGCTCATCGCCGAGGATGGGCTACTGAAAGTGACCGACTTCGGTATCGCCCGGGCGGGCGGCCGCTCCGACTTGACCGCGACCGGATCGGTGATCGGCACGGCCCAGTACCTGTCTCCGGAGCAGGCCCGGGGGGACGACCTCACGGCCGCCAGCGACTGCTACTCGGCGGGCATCGTGCTCTACGAGCTGCTGACCGGTCGCGTGCCGTTCGACGGCGACCAGGCGGTGGCGGTGGCGATGAAGCAGATCAACGACCCCCCCACCCCGCCGAAGGTCCACCAGCCCAGCCTCCCCGACGACCTCAACGCCGTCGTCATGAAGGCGCTCGCCAAACGGCCGTCCGAGCGCTACCGCACCGTCGAGGAGTTCGCTGAGGCCCTCCGCCCCATCCGGGAGCGCTACGGCACCGCGGCCACGGCGGTCATGGGCGCGGCGGCCGCAGCCGCCGCGGGAACTCACGTCATGAGTCGGCAAGAGCCGACCGCCCAGACGCAGGTCGCCCCCCGACGCCCACCCCCGCGGAAGCCGCCACAGCGCATTGAGCCGAGCAGGTCGCGGGGGTGGTGGATCGCGGCCCTGGCGGTGCTGCTGATCGCCGCGGTCGCCGCGGGTCTGCTTATCGTCAATGGCGGCCTCGACGGCGGGGGCGATTCGATCACGATCCCCGACGTGGCCGGTTTGAGTCCGGAGGAGGCCGAGCAACGGCTCCGGGCCGCGGGCATCCAGGAGATCCGCAGAGCCGAGGTTGCGGATGACGAGGTTGAGCCGGGAGTCGTGGTGGGTACGAGCCCCGCCGCCATGCTGATGATAACCCCAGACACGTCCGTGACCATCGAGGTGAGCGCGGGTCCGAGCACGATGCCGCTGCCGAGTGTCATCGGGCAGCAGATCGACGACGCGATCGCCGAGCTGGAGCGCTCGGGGTTCACGAACGTTCGCCGAGTCGACGATGGCGAAAGCGACGAGGACGAGGGGATCGTCACCGCCCAGAATCCGCGGGGGGACTCCGATGTCGCCCCCGCGGCGGAGATCGTGCTGTCGGTGAGCACAGGGCCCCGGACCGTTGAGATACCCGATCTCTCGGGCGCCGACCGGAACACCGCCATCCGGCGCCTCGAGGATCTCGGACTCGACCCTCGGGTCAGCGGCGAGCCGAGCGGAGACTTCGCCCCCAACTCCGTGATCCGCACCGAGCCCGGCGCCGGGGCGAGCCTCGATCGAGGCTCTCAGATCCGTGTGATCGTGGCTCAGCGGCCAAGCAACGTCGAGGTGCCCAACGTGATCGAGCGAGGTCAGGAGGAGGGCACCGCCATCCTGGAGAGCGCAGGGTTCCAGGTGTCCTCGCGAGCCGTCGAGGACCTGCTGCCGGCCGGGGTGATCATCGATCAGAGCCCGGCGCCCGGCTCGGAGGTGTCCGCCGGAAGCACGGTGAGCATCGTCGTGAGCGCCGGCCCGGGCGATCAGGGTATCCCGGCGCCCGGGCAGGGCGACGGCGCCCCGCCCCCGCCCGGTGGCGGCGATGAGGACGACGGGTGAGCTTGCGCATCGCGGTGTTGCGCGGAGGGCGCTCGAGCGAGCACGAGGTCTCGATGGCCTCGGCCGAGGCTGTCATCGCCGCGCTCGATGTCGGGCCGCACGAGCCGATCGCCGTGACCATCGATCGCGAGAGCGGACTCTGGCAGCGCGATGGCACGGCGGTGCAGCTGGCGCCGAACGGCAACGGACGACCCCAGCTGCGAAGCGGACAGCACAGCGAGCCCATCGACCTGGTCTTCCCCGTCCTGCACGGCCCCTTCGGCGAGGACGGCACCGTGCAGGGCACGTGCGAGACTGCGGGGGCCCCATACGTCGGAGCCGGAGTCGCGGCCTCTGCAGTGGCCATGGACAAAGGCATGTTCAAGGTCTTCATGAACGGTATCGGGCTCGACACCGCGAAGCACGAGCTCGTGATCCACCGGGAGTGGCAGCAGCGCCCCAAGCGGGTAGCCGACCGCGTGGGCGAGAGCATCGGCTTCCCTTGCTTCAGCAAGCCGGCGCGCCTCGGATCCTCCGTCGGGATCAGCCGGGTCGGCGAGAAAAGCGAGCTTGCGGATGCCCTGGATCTCGCCTTTGCCCACGACTCCCGAGTGCTCGTCGAGACGGCGATCGTGGGCCGCGAGATCGAGGTCGGCGTGCTCGGCAACGATGAGCTCGTGGTCTCTCCGGTCGGCGAGATCACCTACGCGGCCGACTGGTACGACTACTCGACCAAGTACGAGCCCGATCAGATGTCGCTGGTCGTCCCGGCCGAGATCCCGGCGGATTCCGCCTCGCGGGCCCGCGAGGCCGCCGCGGCGGCCTTCAAGGCCATCGACTGCGCGGGGATGGCGCGGGTCGACTTCTTCCTGGAGCCGAGCGGTCGGGTGCTGATCTCCGAGCTCAACACGATTCCCGGCTTCACGCCCACCAGCGTGTACGCGCGCCTGATGGAGGCCGGCGGAATGGCCTACGACGCACTGATCGAGCGCCTCGTGCAGCTCGGACTCGAGCGCGCAGAAGCGGCCTCTGCCTACCGCTGCTGAGCATCGCGTCGTGACGACCCGCATCGGGGTCGTCGCCGACAGCCACGTTGGCGAGTTCATCGAACGCTTGCCCGCAGGCGCAGCCGTCGCGCTGGAGGGCTGCGATCTGATCCTGCACGCCGGAGACCTGTGCGATCTGTCGGTCGTGGATGAGCTCTCGGCGATCGCCCCAACCCTCGCGG
>Ga0224512_10004822_pt1 | contig 11267 bp, 8 predicted proteins | sample SF_May12_sed_USG_4_FD_169103 | JGI IMG/M metagenome (GOLD analysis project Ga0224512, IMG submission 169103) | Sediment microbial communities from San Francisco Bay, California, United States - SF_May12_sed_USGS_13 | ecosystem: Environmental > Aquatic > Marine > Sediment | place: USA: California...
GAGATAACGGCCATCGCCGTCGGTCAGACCGGCGAAGGACACGAGATTCAGCGCCGCGTCCGGACAGACGATAACGAGCTCTGTGCCGGATACGTAGTCAGAGACCGGTGCCCACACCGCCTCGTGGAGGCGCACCGAGAGCTGCCGGTACTGCTCGCCGTCCTCGTCGGTTATCGCGCCGAGCGCTGCGATCTGCTGGAAGTGGCGCCGATAGTCGGCGACGAGCGCGTCGATGGGATCGGCGCGTCCGAGGTCGACCACCTCCGGCTCCGAGCCGTTCGCGACTACGAGCACCGCGTAAGCGGGGTAAACGGAGTCGGGCTCGAGCTCGATGCGTTCGAAGCGTACGTACTCGACCAGCGCGCTGCCGGCGGGCAGCCCCGCCGCCACGCGCTCGAGAGAGACGGCTCGGTTCTGCCTCCAGCGCCGGTAGCTCGCGCTCTTCTGGGCCAGCTCGCCCTCCTCTTGCGCGATCAGGTGCGTCATCGAGTCCATGACGGCCCGGTAGAGCTCCGGCTCGATGTCGCCGGCCATCATGAACACCTCGGACGTCTCCTGCTTGTGCTGCTCCAGGCGCTGGGCGAGGGCCCTGACCCCTTCGTCGGGCTCGGAGACGATCACGCGCTGGCGATCGAATATCTCGTCGGACACCTGACCTTTGCTGCGCAAGACGGCCTCGACCACGTCCCGGCGCTGTCCGAGCGTGGGCGATTCTGCGTCCAGGTAGAAGCTGAGGTAGCGACTGACCGAGTGGCGGTGGAGGTCGGAGTAGTTGAGCGCGTCGGACTCGGAGAGGACGCGTCCGTTGCGGCGCAAGTTGTCCTCCCATACCTCGCACGCGCCGCGTGCCAGACGCAGCGCTTCGTCGGTGTTCCCCTTGATGTGATTGAGCGTGGCCGCGTTCTCGAGGTTCTCGGCCACCCGGGGGTGCATCGCACCCAGGGTGTTCAAGCGGATCGTCATGGAGCGCTGGTTGCACTGCAGGGCCTCGTCGTAGCGCCTCTGCGTCCACAGAAAGACGGACAAGTTCGAGAGCGAGTTGGCCACGGATGGGTGGTCCGGTCCGAACGCGTTCTCCCGGATGGCGATCACGCGCTGGTAGCACGTCTCGACCAGGTCGTACCGTCCCTGGTGCGTGTACACGGTAGCGAGATTCCCCAGGGGATAGGTCAACTGAGGAGCGTCGGGACCCAGGGTCGCTTCGAAGATGCCCAGCGCGCGAGTCAGAAGGGGTTCGGCGTCGTCGAAGCGGTCCTGCTGCATGAAGAGAGTCGCCAGCCCGTTCAGACTGTTGGCCACGTCGGGGTGGTCGGGGCCGAACGCCGACTCGCGGATCTCGATTGAGCGCACGAACGCCGCCTCCGCGTCGGCAAACTTGCCCAGCTCGCCGTAGAGGTCGGCCAGGTTGACGAGCATGCGCGCGATGTCCGGATCCCCGGGGCCACGCGTCGCTTCGTACGTGGCGATGGCGCGGCGATACATGGGTTCGGCGCTGGCGAGGTCACCGCGCTCGTGACAGAGGAGCGCGAGGTTGGAGAGCGTGCCGGCGTAGCTGGGATCGTCGGTGCCGAGCGACTCTTCGTAGATCGCCATCGCCTGCCGGTACGCCGCCTCGGCCTCGTCGTAGCTCCCGTTGATCCAGTGCGTGGTGGCGAGACTGTTGAGGCAGTCCGCCTTGCGCCAAGGCTCGTACCCGCTGGTGGCCTCGTAGATGTCCAGCGCCTCGCGGTAGAGCGACGCGGCGCGGTCGTAGGCGCCCATCTCGAAATTGACCACGCCCACGTAGGTCAGGCAGCGTGCGCACGTCCAGTGGCTTTCACCGTGGACGGTCCGCCGGATGTCGAGCGCACGATCCAGATACCCGATACTGGCGTCGAAGTCGGCTTTATAGAGGTGGGCGATGCCGAGCAGCTCGAGCACCCGGGCCACGGTGCTGTCGACCTTGCCCAATTGGCGCTCGGCCAGCTCGAGGGCGCGGAGCTCGACGGCGATGGCGGAATCGAACTGCGCGGCCTTGGACAGGGAGTCGCCGCGCGCGATGAGGTCGTCGACGGTCGACGCGGGCAGGCCGATTTGCGAGAGCGCGAGGAGTATCAGCGACGCGGGCAGAACCTTCTTGATCACGGTGCTCCGTCTTGGGCGCGCGGCAAAGGCACTCCGATGCCTACTCGGCCTCGAAGGAGTAGCGATGGAGCTGCGCGCCCGCGTCGGATGTGTAGACTTCGATGTGGTAGCGACCGGCCTTCCAGCCTCGTTCGCCGAGCAGCAACGTGCCCATCTCGCGCTCGTTGAAATCGGTGAAGTGGTCGTCCGTGAAGATGATTGTACCATCATTGCGGCGGACCACCACGCGGAAATGCTGTCCCTCGCGGGCGCCGCTGATGCGAAACATGACGACGAGGGGCGCGCCCGCGTCGGCCACGCGCGTCGCGGTTGCCCGCGTTCCGGAGAAGACCAGCGACTGCACGCCGCGGACTTCCGACGTGGGCGTGGGCTGGAGGCCCCGGTAAGCCGGGTACGCCATCACCAGAATGAGGAAGTAGGCCAGCGCGGGCCTCAGGAACAGGTTCGTCTCCGGCCACAGGTGACGGCGCAGCCGCGACCCCAACGACTCCCGCGGCTCGGGTGCCGCCGCTCGAGCGGATTCATTCGCCGCCTGCGCGACCAGCCCGCGAACGTCGGCGTCGGCGCGCAGCAGGCGAGCGGTCGCGTCGAATCGCGACGCCTGGTCGAAGCAGTGGTGGCAGCTCAGCAGGTGCAGCTCGAAAGCGTCGCGCTGCGGGTCGTCGAGCTGGTTCAGTTCGTACGCGTGCAGAAGGTCACCGAGCCGTGTATCCGTGCAGGTGCTCATGCCGAAACCCCCTTGCCTTGGAGGCAATCCCTCAGCATCGACCTGCCGCGGCTCAGCGTGACATAGTAGTTGTTCGCCGTTATGCCCACCCTCTCGCATACCTCCGCCGTCTGATAGCCCTGGTGCGCCAGGTTCAGGATGCGCGCGTAATAGCCGCCCGCCCTGATGAGCTCGCGCAGGCAGTCCAGAAGGTGCCGCTTGAGGGTGGCATCGACCTCGTGAGGCGGCGCGCCGACGTCTTCGTCCAGCTCCGCCTCTCGTTCGCCCATCCGCCGCTTCTTCTGCAGGTAGTTGCCGATTTTCATTCTCAGTACTCCGTGAGCCCAGGCGAGGAAGCCGACCGTGAATTCCTGATGTCTGTACTTCTCGAAGACGGTCGTGCAGGCCTCCTGGGCCAGGTCCTCACAGTCCTCCTCCCCAACCCTTCGTTTGGCGAGGTAGCGGAATCTTTCGAGCAGCTGCTCGAAGAGTTCGCGTTCGGCGGCGGAGTCGCCGGAGACGGCTTTGCGGGCGAGTTCTTCCATGCGGTGGATTTCAGCTAACCGTATGGTTTCACTGTAGTTTCATCAGTATAGCGGCGCGCCTAGCGTCGTCCCATACAAACCGATCCCCCGGACAGGGGAGCGACCCACCTGGGTGCTAACCCATTGCCATTATGCGCGTTGCAGGAATTTTCGTCCTCTCCAGTAAGAGACGGCCGCCGCCGCAAACGAGAGGGGTGAAAGGCAAATCGGCCATGTACCCCAACAGGGAGTCTGTCATGAAAACCGCAAAGCTCGTTACGTCGATGCTTCTGATCGTCGCCGTCGCGTTGGCCGCCGGCTGCAAGGACAACGGTCCCGTCGCGCCGTCGACGCCCACGCCGCAGCCCGGGCCGCAGCCGGAGGACGGCGTCGATGCCGCGCTGGTCGGCGTCTGGATCTACACGGGCGCGACCAGCAACGGCCGCCAGACCGAATTGGCGACGGTTCTGGAATGGGAGCAAGGCACCGTCATCGCGGCTTTCGAAGTCGTCGAAGATGGTTTCTACGCCTACGCCGAGTTCGACGAGGATCTCGAGGTCATGTTCTACACCGAGGGCACCATCAGCACCAGGGGCAACCAGTTCACGATCCGCGCCGACGGAGGGTCCTTCGACGGAACGTGGAGTCGCGCCGGCAGCGAGCTGAAGCTCAACTACACCGCCGATGGAGAGAAGATCTCGCTCGTCGCCGAGAACCTCGACGAGGCGGAGGGCAGCCCCTCGCTGACGGTCGCACGATAGTCGGCTGGGAATACGCAACCATGAATCCGGAACCCACGACCATGAACCGCGCGAAAAGGAGAAACAAGATGAAACGCCACACGCTCGCACTGATGCTCGCCGCCGCCACGCTCGTGGCCGCGCCCGAGGCTCGTGCTCAGGACGCGCCGGTCCAGCCCCGCAGCGTCGGCATCAACCCCATCGGCCTGATGTTCAATGGACTGAGCTTCGTCGAGTACACGCACCCGATGAACGAGCAGGTCTCGTTCGTCGCTCGCCTCGACTTCATCCGCTGGAGCGAAGAGGAGAAAGAGGTCGAGGGCTACACCGACGTGTACCGCTCCGAGTACACCGAGTCCGGGAAGGGACCGGGCGCCGGCGTAGGTCTGCGCTACTACATGCCGCTGTCCAAGTCGGTGGACTTCGAGATCTCGACCGGGATCGACGTCCTCATGGTGGGCTGGGAGTGGAACGAGCGTCAGTACGGTGCCGACGGATCGCTTTCCTACCGGCCCGACTCCGGCGACGGCACCACCTCTGCGTTCGCCTTCCACGGCGGCTTCGGGGCCAAGATCAACGTCGGTTCGACGCAGCAGTTCTTTGTCGAGCCGCAGGTGCTGTTCGGCACCGTCGGCGTGTCGGTGGAGAACGACAGCGGCCAGTCGCTGTCGGGGAGCGGATTCTTCTTCGGCGGCGCCCTCGTGCTCGGGATGAACCTGTGGCAGTAAAGGCGCCGCTTTCGCGGACAACCAAAGGGCCCGGCATCGCGACCGACAACGATGCCGGGCCCTCTCTCTCTCGTCTACTCGGCTTGCGCTCTGCGCTCCCCACCCCGGCGCAGGAAGCGCGGCGCCACGATCAACGCTCCGCCGTACAGACCGAGCGAGAGAAACAGCGTGGCGGCGCCGCCGACCCTCAGGTCTTCGAGGGCGAGCTTGATCGCCCCCAACGCGAGGATCGTGTAGACCATCCAGGACAGGGCCGGCAGGCGCGCCCTGCGGTCGAACCGGGCCAGGAGTGCTGCGGACAGTGCGAGCACACCGGTACGCAGACTGGCGAGCGCGCCGCGCCCAGCCTCGGGGCCGGCGACGAGCGGCGCCGCCTTGGCCAGCAAGGACACGACGATCCCGCCGCAGGCGAGCACGCCGATGAAGAGAAAGAGGTCGACGGCGCGGCAACCGAGGAACACGTCGACGGCGCGCCCCTGCGGCCGCGGCAGCCACGGGTAGAGGATGGTGACGGTCAGGGCGAAGAGCAGCGCCGTGTTCAACCAATCCTCGAAGCGCACCGACGAACCGACGAAGGCGTGCGCGATGCTTGCTGGAACGCCGGCGCGCAGGATCGCGACGAAGAGATACACCGCGCCGTGCAGGTAGAGCACGGGGCTGGCGATGCGCCCCGCCGCGGCGCCGGTGAGCAGCGCGATGACCGCGAATGCGAGGCTCGCGGTGAAGCGGGGCAGCAACAGCTCGCACCCGAGCAGGGCGAGGGCCAGACCGAGCATCGTGAAGAAGAGGAAGTTGCGCCGGTCGGGATCGAGCCGGGGCAGAAAGCCGTACGCGGACGTGTAGCAGGCGGTGGCGAGGACAAGGCAACCGACGCCGAGGGGAAACATCGAGTGCTCCCGGGCGTGGACCGCCACCGCCGCACCCCCCAGACCGAAGAAGAGCACAACCAGCGTCTGGCCGATCTCGAGCGGCGTGATGGTGCGCTTGCGCTTGAACACGCGGAAGCAATAGCTCCCGAAGTAGAGCGCGACGAGCGCAAACAACAGAAAGAGCGCCTCCCCGAGCCCCATCTGCGGCGTCCCCTGGGCGCTCGGGCTCCGGACCTGCTCGGCCACGACGAGCGCCATGCCCAGGTTCGCCGCGCCGGCCATGAGCGTGGCGAGGATTTGCCACCGGCGCAGGTATCCGAGCCACAGGGTCACGAAGCCGAGAACCAGGAGACAGAGGAGGAACGGCGTCAGGGCCTGGGTCTGGAACGAGAGGAGAAAGGTCAGGGGCGCTGCGGGCAAGGCCACGAGCCAGGCCAGGATCCGCAGCCTCCGCCTGCCCGCCACGACCAGCCCGATAACGACGAAGGCAAATAGGCTCGCCGCGCTGGCCGGGGGCGTCAGAAAGCGAAGTGTCGTGGTGGCCTCGACCAGGAGGGGCAGCGCGATGAAGGCGCCGGTCACGCCGTGAAACACGCCGCTCTGCCTCTGGCCCCTGCCCGCCGTGATGTCGGCCATGGCGATCCACAAGAGTGCGTAGACCATCCCGACCAGGCTGCCGATCTGGTGCGGCAGGTAGCCGGATTGCGTGGCCCACCGCAGCAGAAAGGCACCACCGAGCACGACCAGGCTGCGGCCCACGAGGGGAAGGATGCCGGGGCCGGATACCCCCTCCGCCGGGCGCGGCCGCGGGGCGGGTTTACCCCGTTCCGCGGGCTCCGGGGCCAGCAGGCCCTCGGCCCCCTCGGCAGAGAGCTTCTCCTCCACCCGGCGCAGGCGATCCGCTAGGGCGTCGATCCTGGTCTCCAGGCGTTCCAGATCCTCGTTCATTCTGCTACCCTCCCGCATGTGAGCCGGTCTGCGGAGACTGTAGGGAAGACCCCGGGGCACTTGAAAGCCCAAATGTGCCCGCGCCCCGAGGCCTCCCCGCGCGGTTTCGGGCGCCCGCGGCCCGGCGTTTGGAGCGGATCTTGCGAAAGTCCCAGAACGCGTATGCCGGCGCATCAAAGCCGGCCAGCAGCGTATCCCATTGTTATTTAATCGATTACAATAGAAGCGGCGAGGTGGATCATGACGACCGATGTGCAGACCGAGGCGCCGGCCATGGTCGATGAAACGTCTGCCGAGAGCGAGGCTCCGGTGGAAGTGGACCGGATCGAGAGCGCGGAACTCAGGGCAGAGGTGGCCTCTCTCCTGGAAATCACGAAGGGGAAGCTCAAACGGGACAACCACACCCCCTGTCCGGCTTGCACTCTCCTTGTCGATATCCAGGCGAACCGGTGTCCCCATTGCGACTCGTTCATCGCCGCCAACAACGCTCTCATGAGGGAGTCGCTGCGGCGACTCAATGAGATTCGCGCGGAGCTCGACGGCCGGCACGGTGAGTATGTGGACGACCTCGGGAAGGAGCCCGCCAAACCGCCGCTCCGCGAGCGGATCAAACGCTTCTTCTCGAGTCCGCGCGCGCAGAGACCGTCCGAGCCGGCCGGGCTCACGCAGGACGTCACCGCCCCCCGGCTCCTCCGTAACACGGCCGAGGGCGACCCGCTCAGGGTGCTCGAGACCGACGGTCCCTGGTACAAGGTGAAGACCCGCGACGGCCAGACGGGTTGGGTCTATTCGACGCTCGTGCAAGACCGGTAGCGCCGCGCCGGCAATGGCCGACAAAAAGGGACAGGCCCCGAGGGCCTGTCCCTTCTTGCTCTCTAAGCGTGGCCGCCTAGCGGCGGGTCGCCTATTCCTCGTCCTGGTAGAGCGCCTTGACGGCACCCCACGTCGTCTCTTCGACCGGCACGGTCACGTCGTGTGAGAACGCCGTGAAGCACTCTGCCGCGTCCCAGTCGAAATCGAAGTCCTCGTCGGCAAACGCCCAGATGCGCATGCCCTGACACAGCTGCCAATCGATGGTGAAGGTGAGCACGTCCGAGTAGTTGTTGCCTTCGGCCGTCGGCGTAGAGACCACGAGATCCCCGATCGGGTAGTACAATCCCAGCGTCATGTGCGACAGGGCGGGGTTTCCGTCCACGGTGACGATGGGAGCGCACGCGGCCGGCTGGGGCTCGAACACCAGCAGGATGTTCGCGTACGTGATCGGACTGTTGTTGAAGCCATCGACGAACAGGGTGAAGGTCATGAAGTTGAAGAAGTAGCCTTCCTCGCCGCCCACCGAGGGCGTGAATCCAGCGAGATTCGGCGCCTGGTAGATGCTCAAGTCAATGGTGTTGGTCGTCGTCTCGATCAGAACCTCGCCCCCGCGATCGTACGCGGGGTCGTACAGCGGATGACCCGAAGTGACGGTGTAATACTCGCTCGTGTCGTAGTGGTAGACGCAGGGAGCGTCCGGATAGACCACGAGGCACGGGTCGGCGGATGCCACGCCGGCAAGACACAGGAAGAGAGAGATGGCGACGCCATATAGAGCGAGCCGGCTCTTGGCAGATAGGTGCATAGAGACCCCCTGAGTTGGTTCGGTCGCATTGGCCCGCCAAACCTCAGCGGACTCCGTGATGCCCTCGCTCCTGGGCGGGATTATACCACATGCCCGCCGGTAATGGCCATGGCAAGCGCGCTTTGACGCCACGGGTGGCCGCTTTTTTTTCGACAAAACCGACCGTCCGCTGTGATTTTCGAGGCCCGGGAGTGTCCCACCAGGAAACACGGTCCCGTGACGGACCCATTACAGCCATAGACAGGCCGCCCAGTTACCGGTCTCGTTGGCTCTGCACGCGACAAGTGAATGGAGGAACGCATGAAGCCGCTCACCGGTCTCTTTTTCTCCGCGTTGTTGCTGGGAATATGGTCGCCGATTTCGATCGCGCAGGTACCGGAGCCGCCCCCGGCCGTGTTCGGCGCGGGCGGAGGCAGCTCGATCGATGGCACCACCTACCTGCACGACACGGTGGGGCAGGCGGCCATCGGAGCGATGACCGCACCGGGCCAGTTCCATGGAGCTGGCTTCTGGTACGAACCCGATCTGCTGCACATCGGGCCCACGTCGGCGGTCCTGATCGCGTCGTTCGCGGCCGTCGTGAGCACCCGAGGCGTCGAGATCAGCTGGCACATCACGAGCGCTGATGGCCTGCAGGGATTCAACATCTACCGGTCGCAAGCGTCCGAGGCGGGCTACGCGCCGCTCAACAATCGCGCGCTCCTGCCCCCCGGCACCACCTCGTTCCTCGACGTGGAGGTCCGCCCCGGGCGGAAGTACTGGTACCGGCTGGGTGCGGTGGACAGCGACGGAGAGTTTCTCTCGCCGGTGCAGACGGTGGTGACGCCGAGCCGCCAGGTGGAGCTCGAGCAGAACTACCCCAATCCGTTCAATCCGACGACCCGCATCGACTTCTACCTCCCCGCGGACAACCACGTCGTGCTGACCGTGTACGGTGTGCGCGGCGATCGCATCGCCACGCTCGTCGATCAGCCGACTCGATACGGCCACCACTCCGTGACGTGGGATGGCACGGACGCGCGCGGTGAAGGCGTTGGCAGCGGCGTGTACTTCTACCGCCTGCAAGCGGGAAACAAAGTGATCACCAAGAAGCTGGTCGTAATGAAGTAGGGGAAGTCCCCGGTTCCAACAGGAGGAAGATCATGAAACGGCTCGCAATTCTGACAGTAGCGCTGTTGGTCGTGTTGGTAGCGACCGGTCGGGGGCTGGTGCCGGAGACGATCAGTTACCAGGGTGTTCTGACCGACGGCGCGGGCACGCCCGTAGCCGACGGCAGCTACGCGATCACGTTCAAAATCTATACGATCGCGAGCGGCGGGACCGAGATATGGACGGAGACGCAGACGGTTAACGTCGCGGGCGGCATCTTCTCCGTGATCCTCGGCTCGCTCAACCCGCTCGGCATTCCCTTCGACGCAAAGTACTGGCTCGGCGTGGCCGTCGACGGCGGCGCCGAGTTCACGCCGCGCCGGGAAATGACGGCGACGGCGTACAGCTTGAACGCGCGCGGCGTGGCCGATAGCGCGATAACCGCCGGAGATATCGCCGGCGGCACGGTGGTGCGAAGTCTCAACGCGCTCACCGACGACGTGACGCTGGCGGCCGGAACCAACGTGTCCATCGCCACGTCGGGCGATTCGCTGATCATATCGGCGTCCGGGGGCGGGAGCGGCGGCTGGAGTCTGACGGGCAACAGCGGGACCGATTCCGGCACGAACTTCCTCGGGACCACCGACGCCGAGGGCCTGCAGCTGCGCGTCGACAACACGACCGCTCTCCGCATCGAACCGGGGGCCGTCCCCAGCATCATCGGGGGCGACGCGACGAACACCATCCTGTCCGGGCCGGAGGGGGCTGTCATCGCCGGCGGCGGCAATGCGACCGATCCGAACCAAGTCACCGATGATTACGGCGTGGTCGGTGGTGGCAGGGGTAACACGGTCGGTGACGAGGACGCCGACGCCACGACGGCAACCGATGCGGTCGTGGGCGGCGGCTTACTCAACCAGGCGATGGCCAGAGGCTCGGTCATCGGGGGTGGAGAGACCAACGAGGCCAGCGGGGAGTATTCGACGATCGGCGGCGGTCTGGACAACTTCACCACGGCGCACGCGGCGACGGTCGCGGGCGGCGACGGGAATGTCGCCTCGGGCCTCTTGGCGTCGATTGCGGGCGGTAACGCGAACCAGGCCCAGGGATGGGAATCGGCCGTGGGTGGGGGTGGGTCGAACGTGGCTAGCGGCTACGACGCCACGGTTCCCGGCGGTCGGGAGAACACCGCGGCGGGCGGCTACAGCCTGGCGGCCGGCCGCCGAGCGAAGGCGCTGCACGGCGGAAGCTTTGTGTGGGCGGACTCGACGGAGAACGCCGACTTCTCAACGCTGCGCCCCGACCAGTTCCTCATTCGCGCCGCCGGCGGCGTCGGCATCGGCACCAACGACCCGCAGCAGGAACTCGAGGTCGCCGGCTCCGTGCGGATGGCGGGCTTCGACCTGCCCACTGGAGCGGCGGCGGGCTATGTCCTCACGTCGGACGCCATGGGGCAGGGGAGCTGGCAGCCGGCGCCGGGCGGTTCCGCGTGGGGGCTGGCGGGGAACGCCGGCACCAATCCGGTAAACGACTTCGTGGGGACGACGGACAACGTCGCGCTCGAGCTCCGCGTGAACAATGCGCGTGCATTCACGCTGCTACCCCACGCGACGAGCCCGAACGTGGTCGGCGGGCACTCCACCAACAGCGTCAACGCCAATGCGTGGGGGCAGACGGTGGTGGGAGGCGGCGAAGCGGGCGGCGCAAACCAGGTGACCGACACCTACGGCTCCGTCGGTGGCGGGGTGGGTAACGTCGCCGGCAATTCCGACGGCAGTCCGACCAATGCCAGCTACGCCACGGTCGCGGGTGGAGAGGGGAATACGGCGTTCAACGAGTGGGCGTTCGTCGGCGGCGGCATGGACAATCGCGCTCAGGGGTCGTACAGCGTCGTCAGCGGGGGGACAGGCAATACCACCCT
>Ga0224512_10004823_pt1 | contig 11266 bp, 9 predicted proteins | sample SF_May12_sed_USG_4_FD_169103 | JGI IMG/M metagenome (GOLD analysis project Ga0224512, IMG submission 169103) | Sediment microbial communities from San Francisco Bay, California, United States - SF_May12_sed_USGS_13 | ecosystem: Environmental > Aquatic > Marine > Sediment | place: USA: California...
TGTGGCTCGCGACGTCATCGGTACTGACACCGAGCAGCCCGACGTTCATGCGCCGCAGCTGGAGGACATCGTCACGAAAGGCGCAGGCCTCGGTAGTGCAGCCGGGCGTGTCGTCCTTCGGGTAAAAGTAGAGCACCAGCCAGCGATCGCGGTAGTCGGCAAGACGGTGGGTCTTGCCATGCTGGTCCATCAGCTGGAAGTCGGGCGCCGGTCTGCCGACTGCGACCGGCTCAGGTGCCGCGCCCGGCGAAAACAGCATAAGCAGGGGCATCAGGACTGTCCTGATCCGGTTCCCGGTCTTCATGTGTACTCTCTGTAACTGTTCAATCAGCATGGGATGAGGTACCAGACCATAATTTAACGCTAATAGTAGTCGAAATTGTCCGCGAGGCCATTTCCCTTGTCCCGGGTCATTGCCGACCCTTGCAGTCGCCGGGGTATTGCTGATCCGGAAAAGCGGCCAGTTTCAGCTACTATTGGAAGAAACCGGACTGTCCCTTTTCCTGTTAACGGAGTGACTGCGATGCGGCGTTCCCTGTGTGTGCTTGGTGGTGTATTGATGTTCAGTGCCGTGGTATCGGCGGCAGGGCCCGATGCGGCGACGGCGCAGCTGATCGAGGGCCTGGGGCTCAAGCCGGACGCACAGCCCGTCCGCGAGGCGCCGTACTGGCAGAGGCCCCGGCGCATCGTGGTGTTGATGGAGGCGCGGCAGCTGGAATCCCGGCCCGACGCGGTGGAGTGGCTGAAGCCGGTGGCGGGGGATGCCGAGCTCGTCGTGGCCGCGTCCCGCGCGGAGATGGTAAAGCTGCTCGACGGCGCGGACGTGCTGCTCGGCTACTGCACGCACGAGACCCTGAAAAACGGCAAGGACCTGCGCTATATCCTCAATTATTCAGCCGGGGTCGATCGCTGTATGAGTTCACCCCTGATCCGGGAACGTGACCTGCTGGTGACCAACATGCAGCGCATCTACGGGCCCGGCATCGCCGAACACGCCATCGGCATGATGTACATGTTGACGCGCAAGCTGCATGTCTTCCACGACCGGCAGCGTGAGCAGCAATGGGACCGCAAGGCGGTGGCCCGCAGCGAGATGTGGGAGGTGCAGGGACGGACCCTGCTGGTGGTCGGACTCGGCGGCATCGGCACGGAGATCGCGCGCCGGGCGGCCGCCCTTGGCATGCGCGTGATCGCCACGCGCAATTCCTCGCGCGAAGGACCGGATTTCGTGGACTACGTCGGCCTTGCGCATGAACTGGACACGCTTGCCGCGCAGGCCGATGTGGTGGTCAATGCCACGCCGCTGACAACCGCGACCACGGGCCTGTTCGATCGCAAGTTCTTCGCGAACATGCGGCCCGGTGCCTATTTCATCAATGTCGGTCGCGGCAGGAGCGTGGTGACCGGCGATCTCATCGAGGCCCTGAACTCCGGTCAGCTCGGCGGCGCCGCCCTCGATGTGCAGGATCCGGAGCCGCTGCCACCCGGGCATCCCCTGTGGAGCGCCCGCAACGTCATTATCACCCCCCACATCAGTGCCGGCTCGGATGCCCAGATGGAGCGCTTCTGGCTACTGGTGCGCGAGAACCTGCGCCGCTATACCAGCGGCGAGCACATGCTCAACGTGGTGGACATCAGGCGCGGGTATTAGCGAGTCCCTTGTTACGCTTACTTTGCCCGCAGCTTGCCGAGCGTGAAATACACCGGGCAGAAACCGCTGAAGGCACTTTGCAGCATCAGTGCGCCGATGATGGCCGGCAGCAGCAGCCACAGGCTGTTGCTCAGGTAGCCGAGTACGGTGCCGAGCAGGACCAGTGCCCCGGCAATGCCGTCGTGCAATCGTGTGTTCTCGCCCATGGTGTCCTCCTGTCCGGTGCCGGTACGGCCATCGATGCGACGGGTATTCCGGCAGTGCAATGACTTGAGTATAGCCGGGCATCGCGGCCGGTGAATTGTTCGTATTTCTCCTGTGGCAATTCAGGACGTCATTTTCCAGCAGTTACAGCCGCAAGACACGGGGCCGGATTGATATCATCGTCTGCGGGCCCGTCGGAAGGCGACGATGCAAAAGGAGGCGGGACAGGTGAGGTACCAGTATACTGTCACCGGAATCGTGAAGGGGGTATTCGCCTGGATATTTCACTCGCAAGTGTGTCGGACCGCGGGCGCATCGCCGGTTACGCGGTCGCCATCTTCCTGAGTTCGGCCAGCCTCATGGTACTGGAGATCGCCGCGGCACGGCTGCTGGCGCCCTACATCGGCGTATCGCTGTACTCGTGGACGGCGATCATCGGTGTGGTGCTGGGCGGTTTGTCGCTGGGGAACTGGATCGGCGGTGTGTGGGCGGACCGTGGCGGCAGCGGGCGCTCGGCCGGCCTTGCGCTCGGGTTCGGGGCGCTGTCCTGTCTCGGTGTGCTGCTGCTGTTGACCCTGGTGGCGCAGCCCCTGCAGCGCAGCGAACTGGGTCTGATGACGCTGAGCTTCCTGTTTGTGGCGGCGCTGTTCTTCCTCCCCGCCATGCTGCTGGGTGTCGTGACGCCGCTGCTGACCACGCTGGCGCTGCGGCTGGATCCGCGCACCGGGCACATCGTCGGCATGATGCACGCGCTGGCGGCACTGGGCAGCATCATCGGCACGTTTGCGACCGGTTACCTGTTCATCCAGTACTTCGGCACCTACGCCGTGATTATCGGCACCGGTGCGGTGCTGGGCCTGCTGGCGCTGGCATTCCTGCTGCATGCCCGCTGGTCACTGCTGGGCCTGGCACTGCTCGCTGTCGCCATCGCGGGCTGGACCCAGGTGCGTGGCGGCTATCTGCAGCCCTGTGACCGCGAGAGCAACTATTTCTGTATCAAGGTTGTCGACATGAGCGGCAAGGTCCCGTTCGGGCATGCCCGCGGCATGGTGCTCGATCACCTATTGCACGGTATCAGCCACGAAACCCGGCCGGAACTGCTGATTTCGCCCTATACCCATCTCATGGACGAGCTGATCGCAGCGCACCTCGGTGACAGGGAGTCGCCCTCCTTTTTCTTCGCTGGCGGCGGTTCCTACAGTCAGCCGCGAGCCGTGCAGTCGCTTTACCCCGGTGCACGGATCGTGGTGGCCGAACTGGACCCGCAGGTGACGGCGGTGGCCCAGAGCAGTCTGTATTTTGAACCCGGTGATGTGCGCATCATTCACTCCGATGCACGGCAGGTATTGCAGCGTCTGCAGGGGGAGCGTTTCGACGTGATCGTCGGGGACGTGTTCCACGACATTGCCGTCCCCTACCACCTCGTGACGCGGGAGTATGCCGAGCTGGTGCGGTCGCGGCTTGCTCCGGGCGGGCTCTATACCCTCAACGTAGTCGACGTGTATCCCGATCCCAGGCTGGTCAAGAGTATGCTGAAAACGCTGCGCCAGGTGTTTGCCAGGGTGCGTGTCTGGATCGAGGACCGGACCTGGCCGGACTCGCGCGTGACCTATGTGATCTCCGCGGGCGATACCCACAGCGCGCCGGAACGGCTGGCCTCCAGGCGCGGGCCACGGCGCGAGTGGCACGATGTGACGGCTTCGCTCGCCGGGCAGGGCACGCCACTGTCGGCACTGCCGCTGTTGACGGATGATCACGTGCCCGTGGAGCGGCTGCTTTCGAGGCTGATCTTCACCGAGCTGGGGCGCTAGTTGTTGAGGACTGCACGGGAAGGCATGCAAGCTGTTGATCCGGGGTGTGCACGGCGTGTCCAGCGGGCATTGCACTGCATGAAGACGGGGCAGGGCCCCGGCGTCCTGCCGGACGAGCCACCCGGACCGCCGCCGGGTTAGAATGGCCAGGGTGACAGATAGACTGACGGGGTGGTATGCACTCCTGCGCATATACCGCTGAATTCCCGAATGTAAAGGTAACTCCGATGGCAAATTCGTTTGGTGATCAGTTTCTCAAGGCGGGCCTGGTAAACAAGACCCGGCTCAACAAGGCCAGGAAGTCGAAGATCAGGCAGCAGCAACAGAAGAACAAGCAGAAGTTCGAGGTGGTTGATGAGGCCGCGGTGGCTGCCCGTCAGGCAGCGGCAGAAAAAGCGGCGCGCGATCGCGAACTCAATCGACAGCTGAAGGAAGAGCTCGAGCGCAAGGCGATTCATGCGCAGGTGCGACAGCTGGTCGAAATGAACCGGCTGCCGCGGGACGGGGGCGAGGTGGGTTATAACTTCCAGGACGGTACAGCGATCAGGAAGATCTTTGTCACGGAAGACATCCACGACAAGCTCGGGCGCGGCCTCCTTGCCATCGCCAGGCTGGATGACCGCTACGAGGTGATCCCGTCGGTCGTGGCCGCGAAAATCATGCAGCGCGACGAATCCTGCATCGTCAGCAATGCAGAGACCCGGCTGGAGGGCGGGGAAGATGATCCCTACGCGGATTACAAGGTTCCTGATGACCTGATGTGGTAACCGGAACCCGTTGAGCCCTCGAGATGCCGGTGAAGCAGGTACAATAGCCACGATGAATGTCCCACAACCCATAAACGCCGGGGGTATCCACGACACCCTCCAGCGGGTGTTCGGTTATGCCGGCTTCCGTCCCCACCAGCAGGCCATTATCGAGGAGCTGATTGCCGGTCAGGACGCCTTCGTGCTGATGCCGACAGGCGGTGGCAAGTCCCTGTGTTATCAGATACCTGCGCTGCATCGGGCGGGCGTGGCCCTGGTGGTGTCGCCGCTGATCTCGCTGATGAAGGACCAGGTGGACGCCCTGCAGGCCAATGGCGTGGCCGCGGCCTTTTACAACTCCGCCCTCGGTTCGGAGGAGGCGCGCGAGGTGCTGGCGCGGCTGCATGCCCACGAACTGGATCTGCTCTATGTCAGCCCGGAACGTCTGATGAGCGCCGGTTTTCTGGAGCGGCTGGCTGAGATCGATATCGCCCTGTTCGCCATCGACGAGGCCCACTGTGTGTCCCAGTGGGGCCATGATTTCCGTCCCGAGTATCAGCAGCTGGGCGCGCTGCGCAGTCACTTCCCGGGCATTCCGTTGGCCGCCTTTACCGCGACGGCCGATGCCCAGACCCGTGATGACATCGTGCGGGTGCTCGGGCTCGGCCAGGGCAACTGTCACGTCACCGGTTTTGACCGCCCCAATATCCGTTACACGGTGCTGGAGAAGTACCGGCCCTTCGACCAGCTGCTGCGCTTCCTGGAGGGTCGCGGGGACCAGGCCGGCATCGTCTACGCCCTGAGTCGCAAGCGGGTGGAGGAGGTGGCCGGCAAACTCCAGGCCCAGGGTGTCCGCGCCGCGCCTTATCATGCCGGCCTGCCGGCCGCCCATCGCCGGCAGGTGCAGGAGGACTTCCTGCGGGACGAACTGCAGGTGGTGGTGGCCACTGTGGCGTTCGGCATGGGCATCGACAAACCCAATGTCCGTTTCGTCGTGCACTACGATCTCCCCAGGCATATCGAGGGCTACTACCAGGAGACCGGCAGGGCCGGTCGCGACGGCCTCGATTCCGAGGCCCTGCTGCTGTTCGGTGCCCAGGACGTGGGTACCGCCCGGCGCCTGATCGAGAACAACGACAACCCCGAACAGAAACGCATCGAGGTGCACAAGCTGAACGCCATGGTGGGGCTGGCCGAGAGCGTGACCTGCCGGCGCCGGGTACTGCTCAATTATTTCGGCGAGCGGCTGGAACAGGACTGCGGCAACTGCGATGTCTGCCTGAACCCGCCGGAACAGTTCGATGCCACGGAGGTCGCCCGCAAGGCGCTGTCCTGCGTCTACCGGGTCGGCCAGCGTTTCGGGATCGGCTATGTTGTGGATGTGCTGCGGGGAGCCGATAACGAGCGCATTCGATCACGGCATCACCATCAGCTTTCCACCTATGGTCTGGGCAGCGACCGCAGCGAGCAGGAATGGACGTCGATCATTCGCCAGCTGATACATCACGGCTACCTGATCCAGGATATCGCCGACTATTCGGTGTTGAAGCTGACCGCGGCCGCCCGGCCCTTGCTGCGCGGTGAAGAGACCCTGGCGCTGGCCCGGCCCCGCATTCGTGCGCAGACGAAGAAGAAGCGCCCCCGGGCGAATGCCGCACAGGGACCCTACGATGAGCTTCTGTTCGACCAGCTCCGCGACCTGCGCAAACGCCTTGCCGATGAACAGGGTGTGCCGCCCTATATAGTGTTCGGCGATGCCAGCCTTATCCAGATGGCGCGCGATAAACCGGCGGATGAGGCGGGGCTGCTGAATATCACCGGTGTCGGTCAACACAAGCTGGAAAAATACGGTAGCAATTTCCTGGATGCCATTGCGCTATACAGTGTAGAGGCGGGGCGGGAACAGCTGTCCTGATTCCGGGGACGGCATACTCGTCTGCCCGGTCCGAATAAATCTGTCCCGTTTGGTTTTCAGATATGCGAGAATGCGCGCCTCGCACGTTTTGTCTCCTCCGCTGTCCGCGCATTCCGTGTACGGTTTTGCCCGGACCGCAAGGCGTGCGGCCCCGGGGACGGTCCCGCGATTTCATTTAACCATCTGATTATGGAAGAAGTTTCTTGATAACCACCGCCAATATCACCATGCAGTTCGGGCCCAAGCCGCTGTTCGAGAACATCTCGGTCAAATTCGGCAATGGCAATCGCTACGGCCTGATCGGGGCCAACGGCTGCGGCAAATCCACCCTGATGAAAATCCTGGGCAGTGATCTGGAGCCGACCTCGGGCAATGTCAGCGTCGATGCCAATGAACGCGTCGGCAAGCTGCGGCAGGACCAGTTCGCCTTCGAAGACCACACGGTAATGGATACGGTCATCATGGGGCATGCAGAACTCTGGCAGGTGAAGCAGGAGCGCGACCGCATCTATTCACTGCCGGAGATGAGTGAAGCAGAGGGCATGCAGGTCGCCGACCTGGAGGTGCGTTTTGCCGAGCTGGATGGCTATACCGCCGAGGTGCGTGCCGGCGAGCTGCTGCTGGGGCTGGACATCCCTGCGGAACAGCATACCGGTCCGATGAGCGCGGTGGCGCCGGGCTGGAAGCTGCGCGTACTGCTGGCGCAGGCGCTGTTCGCCGACCCGGACATCATGCTGCTCGACGAGCCCACCAATAACCTGGACATCAACACCATCCGCTGGCTGGAGGGCGTGCTCAATGCACGCAACAGCACCATGGTGATCATCTCCCATGACCGGCACTTCCTGAACAGCGTGTGCACGCACATGGCCGATCTGGATTATGGCGAGTTGCGCATCTATCCCGGCAATTACGACGAATACATGATCGCCTCTACCCAGGCGCGCGAACGCCTGTATGCCGACAATGCCAAGAAGAAGGCCCAGATCGCCGATCTGCAGACCTTCGTCAGCCGCTTTTCCGCCAACGCCTCCAAGGCCAAGCAGGCGACCTCGCGCGCCCGACAGATCGAAAAGATCAAACTCGACGAGATCAAGCCCTCCAGCCGCGTGAATCCGTTCATCCGCTTCGATCAGACCAAGAAGCTCTATCGCCTGGCACTGGAAGTGGAGGGCCTGGGCAATGGTTATGATGACATAGCGCTGTTCAGCAATCTCGATCTGATGGTCGAGGTCGGTGAACGTGTTGCCGTGATCGGCCCCAACGGCATCGGCAAGAGCACGCTGCTACGGACCCTGGTCGGCGAGATGTCGCCCTTCAAGGGCAGCGTCAAGTGGTCCGAGAATGCCGCCATCGGTTATTTCGCCCAGGATCATGCTGCCGACTTTGCCAGTGATATGTCCCTGTTCGACTGGATGAGCCAGTGGAGGAAACCCGGCGACGACGAGCAGGCGATCCGCGGCGCCCTTGGCCGGATGCTGTTTTCGTCCGACGAAATCGGTAAATCGGTCAAGGTACTGTCCGGCGGCGAGCAGGGGCGCATGCTGTTCGGCAAGCTCATGCTGCAGCGGCCGAACATCCTGGTCATGGACGAGCCGACCAATCACCTGGACATGGAGTCCATCGAGTCTCTCAATACCGCCCTGGAGAACTATCCGGGTACGCTGTTTTTCGTGAGCCACGACCGCGAGTTTGTATCCAGTCTGGCGACGCGTATTATCGAACTGACGCCCGACGGCGTGGTCAATTTCACCGGCAGCTATGATGATTACCTGCACGGCCAGGGCGTCGAGCTGGTGGGCAAGACCGGCACCTGAGCGGGATACCGTATTTCATTCAATCGCGCCAGCACCCGATTAAGCGCGATAATATTTTTTACAAACAAGATCGCGCCTGCCAGGCGCTCCTACAGGTGTATCTTATTTTTGCAGGAGCGCCTGGCAGGCGCGATGGATGTCAGCGAAAAATATCGCGCCCTGTAAGCGCTCCTGCAGGTGTATCCTATTGCTGTACATCGGTCGCTCCCGGCGGTCGCTTCGGGCTCCTGCCCTCTCGCGACACTTATACTTCCCTGTATGTCGTCCTGCCTCCCGCGACACTCGTATTTCCCTGTACATCGCGTGAATCGGGCTAGAAAAGTTTCTTTGCCATGCCGAGCAGGCCGCCGGCATCGCCCAGTAATGAGCCGCCACGGCTCGATTTGTCGATAATCTGCGGTAACGCATCTTTCAGGCCATCCAGTATTGACCCTTCATCGGTGTTGAGTTCAGATGCCATGGCGGCAATCTTGTCGCTGCCGACGACTTCCCGGACCTGGTCGCTTGATATGTCTGCATTATTACCGTCACCCAGCCAGGACTCGGCGATAGATCCCAGCCCCTTGCCTTGCATGGCCGAGATGATGCCGCCGAGGTTCGACTGTCCTTCGCCGCCGGATAACAAGCCGCCCAGTGCGGACGCAACCGCACCCGAATTTGCGCCGCTGCCCAGCTTGCTGGCTAACAATTGTGTGCCCAGTTTCATAAGATCCATGGTATTTCTCCTGATTTGCCTGATTTTTAAAAGATTAAATGGGGCTGGAGCACGATAATTCTTGTACCCTGCACCCTTCCATTGGAGGGACTTTGTACCCTAGAGTAAACGGGTCCAGGAGTAAATGGGTCCAGATCGGTTGAATTGTAATAAATTATGCAGGCACATCAGTCGACCCGAAAGACAGGATTGAACACGTATTCCTATGAACAGATTCAGCCGGAAAAAAGCTGACACTGTCATCGTTCTTGATTTCGAGACCACCGGTTTGTCTCCAGATCACGGCGACCGGGCAATCGAGATCGGTGCGGTGCGCATTGAGGATGGCAGGATTACCGGTCGGTTCCAGCAGTTGATGAATCCCGGCAGGCGGATAAGCCCGTTCATCGAGGCCTATACCGGCATCACCAATGCCATGTTGCGCGATGCCCCGGCCTGCAGCGAGGTGATGGCTGAATTCAGTGAGTTCATGGAGGATTTCGATATCGTTGCACATAACGCCTCGTTTGACAGGCGTTTCCTCGAGGCCGAGCTGAAGCAGATTCAGCAGCGTTTCAATGGTGATTTCGCCTGCTCCATGCTGGTGTCCCGGCGCATCTATCCCGATGCCCCCAACCACAAGCTGGGTACCCTGGTGGAGTACAAGGTTCTTCCCACCGATGGTACCTTCCACCGTGCGCTGGCCGATGCAGAGATGACGACCCATCTCTGGCTACGCATGCTGGACGACATCGCGCACAGGCATCGTATTGAAAATATCCCGTTTTCTCTCATGCAGGAGCTGTCGACGGTGTCAAGGTCTTCCGCAACATCTTTCTTGCAGCGCGCAGGAAAGCGCATGAAAAATAAATCCGTTCCCTATTCTGCGACCGAATTGATCGAGGATGCGTGACATGGAAGAGCATACGAACAAGGTCAAATGCCCCAATTGCGGTCAGGAGATCGATGTCAGCGATCTCCTGTATCACCAGCTGGAAGATGAGCTAAGTGAGAAATACAGGCAGGCCCTGGCAGAAGAGAAACGGAAATTCGACAGCCAGTCCGCGTCCCTGCAAAAGGAGAAGCAGGAACTGGAGAGGGAAAAGCGGGAAATCGTGGAGCGCATCGGGGATGGCGTCAGGGCAGGGGTGAAGGCCGAGGTCAGGCGGCTGGAGAAGAAACTCCGGCAGGAGGCCGAGGAGGAGAAATCGGAACAGATCCAGTCGCTGCAGGATGAGCTTAACCGCAAGTCCGGGCAGTTGAAGGAGTTCAACAAGGCCAAGTCGGAGATCGAGCGGCTGAAACGCGAGAAAAGCGAACTCAGGGATGCTATCGAGGCCGAGTCACTGAAGCGTCTGAACGCGACCCTGGAAAAGGAGCGCGCGTTAATCCAGAAGGCCGAGGAGGAGAAGAGCCGTCTGAAGGTCTCGGAGCGTGAGCAGATCATCGAGTCGCTCAAGCAGCAGTTGAAGGAGGCGCAACGCAAGGCCGAGCAGGGTTCGATGCAGTTGCAGGGCGAGGTACAGGAACTGGGGATAGAGGCGTGGCTGAGGGACAACTTCCCGCTGGATACCATCGAGGAAATCAAGAAAGGTGCGCGCGGTGCGGACTGCCTGCAGATCATCCACACGCGGACGCGACAGAATTGCGGTTCCATCTACTACGAGAGCAAGCGGACAAAGGCCTTCCAGGTCAGCTGGATCGACAAGTTCAAGAGCGACATCAGGGACAAGGGTGCGGATATCGGGGTTCTGGTCACCGAGGTCATGCCCGCCGACATGGAGCGAATGGGCTTCAGGGACGGTGTCTGGATCTGCTCGTTCGATGAATTCAAGGGCTTGTGCACGGTGCTCAGGGAGTCCGTGATCCAGCTGAGCAGTGCCATCGCCACCCAGGAAAACAAGGGTGACAAGATGGGTATGCTCTACGATTTCCTCACCGGCAACGAATTCCGTCTCCAGATCGAGGCAATCGTGGAAGGCTTCACCCAGATGCAGGCCGATCTCGAGTCGGAGAAGCGGTCATTGCAGGGTATCTGGAAGAAGCGGGAGAAGCAGATCGACAAGGTCCTGCACAATACCAACTTCATGTACAGTTCGATCAAGGGGATCGCGGGCAACGCGATCCAGTCAGTGCCATTGCTGGAGTTGCCTCCCGGTGATGAGGAGACGGATACAGACTAGATTGGATGGAACCGGCCACGCCTGCAGGGGCGTAAAATAATGGGGACATTCCGCTTTTTTTGTGGACGGGAAGTACGGTTGTCCAATAATGTAAAAACGCGGAATGTCCCCATTTATTGCCCATTTATTGAACTGTCATTTCGTTAATGGAGAATGTGTATGTTTGAACCGATAGAAATACCCTTTGGCTGTGTGATGATGTTCAACGTGGTTGACCTGAAGGACGGCGTCACTGTCGAGGATGT
>Ga0224512_10004824_pt1 | contig 11266 bp, 10 predicted proteins | sample SF_May12_sed_USG_4_FD_169103 | JGI IMG/M metagenome (GOLD analysis project Ga0224512, IMG submission 169103) | Sediment microbial communities from San Francisco Bay, California, United States - SF_May12_sed_USGS_13 | ecosystem: Environmental > Aquatic > Marine > Sediment | place: USA...
CAGTTCAACTTCGACGACCGGGCCGGCGGCGCCGAGTGGCTGGCACTCGTGGCGCAGGCACTCCTGCTGAGCTTCACCGACCGGACGGCGGACCTTGGCACACCGGACGAACATGCCCGAACGCTGGTATCCAAGGAATGGGCCGCGCAGCGCGCCGCCAACGTGACCGACCCGAGCGCCGTCCGCGTGCCAGCCGTGGCCGACCTGGCAGTCGGGACCACGACGGCCTGGAGGGAGAGCGACCACACCACCCACCTGTCGGTGGCGGACGGCCAGGGTGGGTTCGTTGCGCTCACACAGTCGCTGGGCCCGACCCTGGGATCCAAGGTGGCCAGCCCGAACCTCGGCTTCCTCTACGCCGCCACCATGGGCTACCTCGGCGCGCTGGCGCCGGGTGAGCGGCCGTTCTCCTCGCAGTCACCGCTCATGCTCCTCGACGATGGAACGCCGGTCTTCGTGCTGGGGGCGGCCGGCGGACGGCGCATCATCTCCGCCATCGTCGCCGTGGTGAGTCGCCTGATCGACGAACAGCTCCCTCTCGCCGACGCGATGGCCGCCCCACGCCTCCACCCAACCGCAGATACGATCTACGTCGAGGTGCGTGATGGGGCGGCGGCGTGGACCGCGACCGACGTCGCGGACCTCCGCAGCTTCGGGTTCGCCGTCGCGCCCCGCTCTTCCCCAGCTTACTTCGCGAGGCTCCACGCGATCGCGTTCGAGCCCGCTCGAACCACCTACACCGGTGTCGCCGACGCCCGCTGGAACGGCGGTGCCGGGGCACCGCGCAGGAGATGACGATGGCGCTTCATGTTCAACGACGCGGCGGAGTGCTGCCGACGCTCGCGCTGGCGATGGCCTCGTGGGTGGCACCGGCGGTAGCACAGCAGGCACCACCCTACGACATCCTCATCGTGAATGGCCGCGTCCTGGACGGCACGGGAAACCCGTGGAACTACGCCGACATCGCCATCAGCGGCGACCGCATCGCGGCGATGGGACGCCTGTCTGGTGCAGCGGCGAGACAGGTCATCGATGCGACAGGCCTCTACGTGGCGCCGGGGTTCATCGACGTCCACACCCACGCAGGTGGCGGCCTGGCAACGGCGGACTTGAGTCATGCGAGGCCGCTGCTCGCGCAGGGCATCACGACCGCACTGCTCAATCCCGACGGCGGCGGCCCCGTTGACCTCGATCGGCAGCGTGAGGATCTGCTCCGTGACGGCCTCGGCGTCAACGCAGGCCTGCTCGTGCCGCACGGCTCGATTCGCCGATCCGTGCTCGGCATGGACGACCGCGCCCCTACCCTACAAGAGCTCACGCGCATGAAGGACCTCGTGCGCGCCGGTATGGAGGCGGGAGCGTTCGGGATGTCGAGCGGCCCGTACTACGCACCCGGGAGCTTTGCCGCCACGGAGGAGCTGGTCGAGCTGGCGAAAGAGGCGGCCCCGTACGGCGGCGTCTACACGAGCCACATCCGCGACGAGGCCGACTACAACATCGGTGTGGTGGCCGCCGTCGACGAGGTGATCCGGATCGCGCGCGAGGCCGGCGTGCGGGGGGTGGCGACCCATCTCAAGGCGCTGGGACCGCACGTCTGGGGATTCGGTGCCGCGCTGGCCATGCGGATCGATCGGGCTCGGGCGGAGGGCGTGGAGGTGTTCGCCGACCAGTACCCATACACGGCGTCCGCGACCGGCCTCACCGCAGCGCTGGTGCCCCGGTGGGCGCAGGCTGGGGGCGATGACTCCCTCCTCCAGCGGCTGGCAGTCCCGCTGGTGCGGGCGCGGATTCGTGCGGAGATGGTAGACAACCTCGCTCGCCGGGGTGGCGCCGACCGGATCCAGTTCCGCTACCACGACGCCGATCGATCCATCGAAGGCCGCACGCTGGCCGCCGTCGCCGCCGAGCGCGGGCTCGAGCCGGTGGATCTCGCCATTCAGCTCGTGCAGGCCGGCAGCGCGGGCATCGTCTCGTTCAACATGAGCGACGCCGACGTCGAGCATCTCATGCGTCAGCCCTGGATGATGACCTCGTCGGACGGCGATCTGGTTCCGATGGGCCGAGGCGTTCCCCATCCGCGGATCTACGGTGCGTTCCCGCGCAAGATCCGTATGTACGTGATCGAGAAGGGCATCATCGACCTCGCCGACGCCGTACGCAGCATGACGACGCTCCCGGCGACGGTCTTCCGCATCTTTGACCGCGGGGCCCTCCGGCCCGGATACGCGGCGGACATCGTGGTCTTCGACCTGGAGCGCCTCACGGACCGCGCCACGTATGCGGACCCTCACCAGCTGAGCGAGGGTATGGTCTACGTCCTGGTGAACGGACAGATCGCGATGGACCGTGGTGCGTTCACCGCCGTACGGGCCGGTCAGGTGCTGCGCCGCTAACTGCGAGCTTTCAACGGACGGACCCGTCCAGGCGTCTCAGGAGGGAGCCGGACTGACATCACGCCGTTGAACGAGGGTCACCAGATGACACGTCGTCTTGCTGGGTACGTCCTCGCGGGAGTGGCTACCATCGTTCCGCTCACGGATGCCCACGCGCAGGAGCAGGCGGCGCTCCAGGTCTTTCTCGACTGCCACAGCTTCCACTGCGACTTCGATCACGTGCGCAGGGAAATCACGTTTGTGAGTTGGGTGAGAGATCGCGCGGACGCCGATGTGCACGTCCTGGTCACGCAGCAGCAGACCGGCGGTGGGGGAGCCGAGATCACGCTCGCCTTCATCGGGCTCAGGACGCACGCCGGCAAGGCCGACACGTTGCGCTATTTCACGAGCCAGACCGACACACAGGCCGAAGCGCGCGACGGCTTGACCCAGCAACTCGCGCTCGGTCTGGTACGCTATGCCGCCGGCACAGGCGCCGGGCGCGACCTGCGCGTCGTGCATCGTCCGGCCGGTCTCACCACGCCGCCACAGGCGGGACTCCAACAGCACGACCCGTGGAACTACTGGGCGTTTCGTGTGAGCCTCAACGGATCGCTCGATGGCGAGGCGACCCAGAGTGGCTACGCGGTTCGTGGGTCCGCGTCTGCGAACCGAACCACCGAGAAACTGAAGCTCGAGTTTGGCGTATTCGGTCGCTATAGCCGAGATGAGTTCGAGTTGGACGACAGCACCACGTTCATCAATACCTCGGAGAACTACTCCGCCGACCTCCTGTCCGTGTGGAGTCTGAACGACCACTGGTCGGCGGGACTCAGCGCCGACCTCGACCGATCGACCCGCTCCAATACGGATCTCGCCGTCTCGGGTGGCCCAGCCATCGAGTACAACATCTTCCCGTATCAGGAGTCCACGAGAAAGAAACTGACCCTTCTCTACACGCTGGAGGTCGCGGCCTTCGACTTCGATGAGATCACGGTCGACAGCATGCTGTCGGAGATCCACCCGCGACATCGGCTGGAAGTGGGCGCGTCAGTGACCCAGCCGTGGGGAAGTATCTTCGGATCGGTCAGCGGCACGCAGTATCTGCATGACCTCGCGGCACATCGTATCGACACCTTCGCCGGTGCCAACATCCGCATCTTTCGCGGTCTCGACTTCAACATGTTCGGCAGCTTATCGCGCATCAAGGACCAGTTCTTCCTTCCCGCGGCCGGCCTGACGACCGAAGAGATCCTCGTGCGACGGCGACAGCGCGAGACCGACTACCGCTTCGACATCAGTATCGGCTTCAGCTACCGGTTCGGGTCGAAGTTCAACAACGTAGTGAACCCACGGATGGGAGGTGGGAGCGGGTTCTTCATCATGATGTAGCACCCGCTGCGGTGGTCGCTGCCGCGAACGCTTTTTGACATCGGCGCGCGGGTCGGTTATCGCTTTAGTTCGACGGTCCCACGTACCACGACGGTTCCGGCCAGATTGGCGAGAAGTGACACGATCGCGGCCCACCTCCCGGACTCGAGGAACGGATGAGACTACTGCGCCACGGCCTGACGCTCGTCGCCGCGCTGACCTTCCCGACCGTGGGCCTCGCCCAACAGGAGCCTAGCCAGGCCACCAACGGTCGCATCGCCGTGTTTCTCGACTGTCACACGAGGCTCTGCGACTTCAGCCATTTCCGGCGCGAGATCACGTTCGTCAATTGGGCGCGTGACCGGCAGGACGCCGACGTCCACCTCCTCATCACGCAGCAGCGCACGGCCGGCGGTGGCTCGCGCTTCAGCCTCGGCCTCATCGGCCTGCGGGCGCTGGCGCCACGTCGCGACACCGTCTTCTACGTGACCAATGCCGATGACACGTTCGAGGAGGAACGAGGTGGCCTGACGCGGACCATCAAGGTGGCGCTCGTCCCCTACGTGTGGCATACGGGGGTGCTCCAGCGGCTCTCGCTCGACTATGCCGACCCGACCGCCGGCGCGGTCGCGGAGCAGGCCGGGCCTATCGACGACCCGTGGAACTACTGGGTCTTTCGGATCGGCCTGCGTGGCTCTGCGGAGGGTGAGAGCCAGGAGCGCTCTCTGCGGGGCAATACCTCCGTCTCGGCAAGCCGCATCACCGAAGACCTCAAGATCGAAGTCGACGCGTACGCCAGCGGCGACCGCTCCGAGTTCGACGTCGTGGACGAAGCGGAGGGCATCGACACCACGTTCGTCAGCACGCGCGAATCCTATGGGGTGGAGGGATCGGTGGTGTGGAGCCTCGGCCCCCACTGGTCAGCCGGCGTATTGGCCGAGGTCGATCACCGGAGCACGGTCAACTGGGATCTCGCCGTACGGGGCGGACCGGCAATGGAGTACAACATCTTTCCCTATGACGAATCGACTTGGCGCCGGTTTACAGTTCGCTACGTTGTGGGGATCGCCGCCTTCGACTACACGGAGACCACGATCTTCGACCGCACGTCGGAAATCCGCCCAGTACACACTCTCGAAATCGAGGTCGGCGTGCAGCAGCCCTGGGGCTCGATTCATGGGGGGATCGACGCGTTCCAGTACTTGCACGACCTCTCGAAGCACAGCGTGAGTCTGGGCGGGGGCCTGAGTTTGCGGGTGTTCCGGGGGCTGGACTTCAACGTGGGCGGGGATGTCGCGCGCATCAAGGACCAGCTCTATCTGTCCCAGGTGGGGCTCACGCCGGAGGAGATCCTCCTCCGGCGGCGGGCGCGCGGAACAGACTTCCGCTACGAGTTGGATCTGGGCTTCAGCTACCGCTTCGGCTCCAAGTTCAACAACGTGGTGAACCCGCGCATGTAGCGGGCGGAGAGAGGGGGCGGTCAGACCGGCCCGTCCCCCTCCCGGTAGAGCCATCCGCCGATCAGCGCGGCGAGCTGGACTTCGACGAACGTCCACACGATGGCCATCCCCCACATCCAGAGGGACAGCGTGTAGAATCCCGTGGCGACGTCTACCACCATCTGCCACAGCCACCCCAACGACCAGATCACGAGGCCCGCATACAGCGCTGTCTTCGGGCCGGGGCCAAACCGCGATCGCATGGCGGCGTACGTCCAGGTGAGAATGACGCCGATGGCGAAACCGCCAACCACGAGGGCCACGAGGGAGCCCGTCCCCATGGGAGGGAGGTTGAGACCGGCGAACATCTCCTCGTACTGACTGGCGAACACGCTCGCGCTCAGGATTTCGGCGGCGTTGATGACGAGACCGGCGGCGAGCCCACCGGCAACGACGCGACCGTTATTGATCCGTGCCATGCCTGACTCCTCCGGGAGCGAAGTCGACGAGAATGCTTCCACCCCAGATGGGGCATGGATCCTTCCCTGTCAACCTCCCGAGCACCACCCATCGCGCGATGCCAGCTGGTGGCATAGCTTTCCCGTCGCCATGGCCACCGGAACACTCGAAGCGATCTGGATCAAGCGAGCCCATCGCGGGCCGATGGACCGCGTGGAGCGCGCGACGCTCGTGGTCAACGCCGGTCTGGTCGGCAACGCCGACCGCGGCGGACAGCGCCAGGTGACGCTCATCGAAGGCGAGGTGTGGGACGACCTGCGTGCCCGCTTCGGCCGCGAGCTCGAGCCCGCGGCCCGCCGAGCGAACTTGTTGCTGCGCGGCATCCGGCTTGCGGACAGCCGCGACCGCATCCTCATGCTCGGCAAGTGCCGTCTGCGCATTCGAGGAGAAACGAAACCGTGCGAGCGCATGGACGAGGCATACCACGGCCTGCGCAACGCGCTGGCGTCCGGGTGGCGCGGGGGAGCGTACGCCGCGGTACTTACCGGTGGTGACATCACGCTGGGCATGTCGGTCGCTTGGGAGGAAGACAACCGGCGCACCTGACACCGCCCGACTCTACCCCGCAGGACGAGGGATCATGACCAACAAGATCGTCAAAACCGATGCCGAGTGGCGCGAACAGCTGTCGCCCGAACAGTACCACATCACTCGGAAGAAGGGGACCGAACGCCCGTTCAGTGGCGAGTACGTCCACTGCGACGAAGAGGGTGTGTATCGCTGCATCTGCTGCGGCAACGCGCTCTTCGATGCGCAGGCCAAGTTCGACTCCGGCACGGGATGGCCGAGCTTCACCGATGTCGCTGGTTCCGACACGGTGGTGCTGAAGCCCGACAACAGTCTGTTCATGCGGCGGACGGAAGTGCTGTGCGCCGGGTGTGACGCGCATTTGGGACACGTCTTCGACGATGGTCCCGGACCGACCGGTAAGCGGTACTGCATCAACTCAGTCGCGCTGAAGCTCGAGCCCGACGGCGACTGACCCGACGGGCCGTGATCGTCTACACCGACAGTCCTCCATTCGGGACCGATCTCCTGGGTGAACCGGAGCCAAACTGGGCGGGGGCCACAGCACCCGCCGACCCTGGTCTCGCCACTCTCGTCGAACGGCTCTATGCCGACCGACCCGTCTATGCCGTCGACATCTTGGGTCACGAGACGTGGAGCCACGTGTTCGCGGTGGAGGCGGCCGAGCGCTCCCAATACGACATCCTGGTCGAACTGATCCGGGCTGGATTGCCCCTTCCCTCCGGGGTCGCCTGCATCGCCGGGAGGGGGCGCGGGTTCCATGGCTTTCGGGACCGTCCATGGGTGGCCCTCGCCGGGAACATTCACTTCAGCGCGCACCTCTCCATGCCCCCGAGCGTTCTCGACTCCGTGGCCGACGTCATCGCGTTAGCTGCCGTATCGGTGGTCGAGGCAATCGACGGGATCCCGGGTCTCGAGGGACGGGCGAGCATCAAGTGGGTGAACGATGTCCTCATCGACGAGGCAAAGGTGTGTGGCATCCTGGCGCACCTCGACGCGGCCGAAGACGGCGTGACATCAGTCGTCGTCGGCATCGGGCTCAACGTCGAGACGACGCCTGACGTACCGCCCACGCCGTTCGTGCCGCGAGTGGAGGCGCTCGGAGCCCTCGCCAGCGACCCGGCCCGGTGCGGTCGGCGCGCCGTGCTGGCGGCGCTCTTGGCCTCGCTCGATCGCAACATCCGCCGTCTGCTCGAGCGCGGCGCGTCGGTTCTTCGAGAGCGCTATCGGGAGCGGTCTCTGGTCGTGGGGCGCACCGTGGCCGTCTGCGCCGAGGGCACCGGGCCGGAGCCGGAGGTACTTGCCGAAGGCACGGTCGCGGAGCTTGGCGAGCGCCTCGAGTTGGTGGTGCAGGGCCACCCGCATCCGTTCGTCAACGGCCGCCTCATCCTGCGCCCGATCGGACCGCGCGGGCGGGCGTCGGGATAGTTGCGGAACCCGAGGCCGCGCTGCTTATTGGGAGGGTTGGGATGCGAGGGACGTGGCGGTGCGGATCCGATCGTCGGCACGCAACCTACACGTCTGCGGGGGTGAGCATGGGATCGCCGGACCTGCTTCTCATTTGCGTTTCTTCCTTCGCCGCCGTGTTTCTCTTGCTCTCGGCGCTCGCCTTGGTCATGCGGGCACTGATCGCCCTTTTCCCCCAGCGCACCGGCCTCACTGACACCGCCATGCTCGCCGCCGTGGCCGCCGCGGTCTCCGCGGCGCACCCGGGAGCTGCGATCACGAGGATCGAGGAGACACCATGATCTTCACCAAGAACCCGAAGAAGATCCGGGTGATGTTCACTCCGTTTCGAGACGGGCTCCAGAGCACGTTCGGCGGGAAGGTGCGGCTCAAAGATTTCCTCCCGGCCATGGAACTGGCCGCCCGGTCGGGCGTCCGTCACTTCGAGTTCGGTGGCGGAGCGCGGTTCCAGGCGCCGCTCTTCTACCTCGGCGAGGATCCGTTCGAGGATATGCAGAAGATGCGGGAAGCCGTCGGGCCGGACGTCGATCTCCAGATCCTGACCCGATCCGTGTCCGGGGTCACGCTGACCACGCAGTCGCTCGATGCGCTGCGGCTCCAAGCCAAGCTCATGAAGGCGAGCGGCACCACGTGGGACCGCAACTTCGACTACATGAACGATGTCCGGAATCTGGTGAACACCGGCCGGCCCATCGTGGATGCCGGCATGCACCATCAGGCCGTGATTGCGCTCATGGGTCTCCCGTTCCACTCCGACACGGTGCATACCGCCGAGTTCTACATCGACATCGGCCGGCGTTTGCTCGACAGTGACATCCAGATCGACAGCCTGTGCCTGAAGGATGCGAGCGGCACCACCGATCCCAAGACCATCTATGACGCGGCCGTGGGGCTCAAGAAGATCATGCCGCCCGAGATGCCGCTCTGGATGCACACGCACGACACAGCGAGCACGGCGGTGAGTTGCTACATGGCGGCGATCGCCGGTGGCGCAGACGGCGTCGACGTCTCCGTCCGCCCGCTTGCGAGCGGTACCGTGCAGCCCGACGCGCGCGCCGTTGCGCACGCCCTCAAGGGAACGGGATATTCCCTCGATCTCGATATCGGCAAGATGCCCGCAATCGAGAGCATGCTGGATGAGCTTCTCACGGACTACGACTTCAATCCCACGACGACCACCGCCGACGCTCGCGTGTTGGGGTTCCCCATGCCGGGCGGCGCCATCGGACCGAACGTCCACATGATGGCGAAGGCGGGGATCCTCGACCGCTACGGTGAGGTGCTGGCCGAGTTCCCGGTGGTGGTGGAGGCCGGCGGTGCGTGGACCAGCGTGACCCCCGGGAGCCAGCAGTACTGGCTCCAGGCGTTCAACAACGTGCTGTACGGGCGATGGAAGAAGATCGATCCCGGGTACGGCAAGGCGGTGTTGGGCTACTTCGGAAAGACGCCGCTGCCACCCGATCCCGATGTGGTGAAGCGAGCGTCCGAGGAACTCAAGCTGAGCGTTTTCGAAGGAGATCCGCTCGAGGCCGCACCGAACAACATCGGCCCGGCCAGGCAGGCGCTCGAGGAGCGCGGACTTTCCGTTACCGACCGGAACGTCTTCCTGGTGGTAGCGTCGATGGTGCCGGGAAAGAAGATGGACCTGAATGAGGGGATACGCCTCCTGAGCGGCAACCCGAAAATCGATGTCCCACTCAAGAAGAAAGAGACACCGGCCGCGCGAGAGCCGGCGACTCCCCAGGGTCCGCCCATGGCAGCCGCCACACCGATGCCGACTGGGCCGATCGTCACGCGCTGCACGGTCGAGGAAAACGGGACCAAGCGCACGTTCACGATCACGCTGGAGCCGGCTGGCGCGGTGGCAGCGGCGGGCGGGACGGCCGCGTTGGCCACCACCACGCCACGGTTGGCCACCGGGCAGCTCACACCCGTGTATTCGACGTTCGCGGGATCCGTCGAGATCGTCGACATCAAGGTGAAGGTGGGCCAGACCGTGACCGCCGGCAGCGTGCTCGCGCAGGTCGAGGCCATGAAGGCGACCCACGACATCAAGTCGCCCTGTGCCGGCACCGTGACGGAGATCCATGCGAAGGTCGGTGACGAGATCGATTCCTCGAAGCCCATCGTGACGATCGCCTAGGGCCGACGTCGATGGACACCCTGGTCGACCTCGTCCAGCAGTCTGGGCTCGCCAATCTGCGGCTCGGCAACGCCGTGATGTTCGTCGTGGCCGGGGTGCTCATCTACCTCGCCGTCCGCAAGCAGTACGAGCCCCTGCTCCTGATCCCCATCGGGTTCGGCGCGCTCCTCGCCAATCTCCCCCTGGCGGACATGGGATCCTACGGGGAGGGGATCATCGCCCTGATCTACGAGTCGGGCATCCGAACGGAGCTCTTGCCGCCCCTCATCTTCCTCGGGGTGGGCGCGCTCACGGATTTCCGACCGCTGCTGGGTCGACCGCTCACCTTCTTGCTCGGCGCCGCCGCCCAACTCGGGATCTTCGCTGCCGCCCTGACCGCCGCCTTCCTGCTCGGGTTCACACCCAAGGAAGCGGCGTCGATCGGCATCATCGGCGGCGCGGACGGGCCGACATCCATCTTCCTCGCAGCCCAGCTCGCGCCCCACCTCCTCGGCCCGATTGCGGTCGCGGCGTACAGCTACATGTCCCTCGTGCCCATCATCCAGCCGCCCATCCTGCGGCTCCTGACCACGCGCGCGGAACGGGCGATCGACATGCCGCAGGCCATCCCGGTCTCGCGCACGGCGGTGATCCTCTTCCCCATCGTCACGGGGCTCCTGGCGTCGCTCGTGGTGCCGACCAGCGCCCCCCTGGTCGGCATGCTGATGTTCGGCAACCTGCTCCGCGAGAGCGGTGTCACCGAGCGCCTGCGAAAGACGGCAGGCGGCGCGCTCATCGACATCGTGACCATCTTCCTCGGTCTCGCCGTGGGCGCGACCATGGACGCCGAGCATTTCGTGAACTACCGAACGCTTTTGATCCTCATCTTGGGCGCGGTGGCGTTCGCGTTCAGCACGGCTGGCGGCATCGTCTTCGCCAAGGGTCTGAACCTGGTGCTGCGCCACAAGATCAACCCGTGCATCGGGGCCGCGGGCGTGTCGGCAGTTCCCATGTCGGCCCGGGTCGTCCAGCGGTTCGTCTCCGAAGAGACCGACGGTCGGGTGAACCCGCTCATGCCCGCGATGGGGCCGAACGTGGCGGGCGTCATCGGTTCCGCCGTGGCGGCAGGGGTGTTCCTGGCACTACTGCAATAGGCCTCAGATCTGACTCCACGTCGCCCCGGGGAGGCCGCGCGGTCTCTGGGACGTCTATGAAGGCTTGTTCAGCACCACTTCCGCTTGCGCTTACCCCCCGGTGCATAGCTATGAATGCTCTGGTGAGTCCAAAGGCTCACCGTGACCGCGCGCATCGGCGCACCAAAACCGTTCTTCGTTTTGCAGACGAGATCACCCATGATGAAGACAGGAAAACTCCCAAAGCGCTTTCCTAAAGGCGTGGAACTGCTGCAGGATCCCCGGTTGAACAAGGGGACCGCATTCACCCAAGAC
>Ga0224512_10004825_pt1 | contig 11265 bp, 4 predicted proteins | sample SF_May12_sed_USG_4_FD_169103 | JGI IMG/M metagenome (GOLD analysis project Ga0224512, IMG submission 169103) | Sediment microbial communities from San Francisco Bay, California, United States - SF_May12_sed_USGS_13 | ecosystem: Environmental > Aquatic > Marine > Sediment | place: USA: California...
AGGATGTGAACGGCGTCTACGTCTCGGAGCGCCTGCTCTTTCCCGGCCTGCCGCGCATCGTCTCGCCGCCCGCATGGGAGGTCGTGATCAGCGCCCACCACGACGCGTACCTCGCCGCGCACGCCGAGGAGCTCGCGCGGTTCACGCGGCACGCCTTCAACCCCGATTACGAGTCACTCAACGAAAACTCGCGCGAGTTCCTGGAAGATCAGCACCTATCGATACTGGATTACTCGCACCGCAAGGACACGGTAGCTTTCGAAGTGGCGCGCGACCTTTTGCGCCGCGGCCAGCCGGACGTCTTCGCCGTATACTTCGAGGGGACCGACCGCGTGTCGCACCGTTTCTTGATCCACGAGCTGGCGCGCAGGCACCGGTCTGCCATGCAGCGGCTCTATCCTTCCGTCGACGACGAGGACCTCGAGGAGTTCGGGGAGGTTTTTCGGCGCTATCACGAGCAAGTGGACCAGTGGCTGGGCGAATTGCTCGAGCTCGTCGGCGAGAGGACCGCGGTGATGGTCGTCTCCGACCACGGCTTCGGCATTCGTACGCCGGTGAAGATACACCTCGAGATGGATCCGCTGCTCGAGTTCCTCGGCTATCTGCAGCACAAGGAGTCGTCGGAAGGAGGCGGAGTGGATTGGAATCGCACGCGTCTCTACGACGCCTACCGCAAGGCAAAGAAGCTCGGGCGCGTAGCCGCGAACCTCGGCGAGCGTGAGAAGAACGGCATCGTCTCGAGCGGGGAGATGGACGCCCTGCTCGCGGAAGCGCGGGCGAGTCTGGAGAGCCTGCGCACACTCGGCGGCGGCCGCGTCTTCAGCTCCGTCCGCATCCTCCGCGACGCCGGAGCCAGTGACAATTCGGGTGAGATCGCCGTCGAGCTCGACGAGGGCTGCGTGGCCGACACGGCGGCCTTTGCGGGACGCCGCCTGCCCGTCGCCGCGTTCACGCGCCTGGAGTGGATGCCCGGCAATCATCGCATCGACGGGGTTTTCGTGGGATGGGGCGGGCCGTTCAAGCGCGGCGCGCGCGTCCATGGTGCGGGGATACTCGACGTCGCGCCGACCCTCCTCGAGATCGCGGGAATCCCGCCCGCGCGCGACATGGACGGGCGCCCGCTGGACCGCGCGCTGGAACGCTCCCGCCGAAAGGAACTGGAACGCGGGTTCGTCGCTTCGTACGAGGGCAGCTCGCCGCAGCGGAGAGCCGTGTCATCGACGCCCGCCGACAGTCTCATTCTGCGCCAGCTCCGGTCGTTGGGTTACATCAAGTAGCCGATGCCGGTGGTGGCCGACGTTTCTGGAATGTCGAGAAGCAGTCGTTTGCCGATGGGACCGCAGCGCGCGCGCGGGTTGGCCAGTCTCGCTCTTCCCGCGGGGGCACTGGTCGCCTACGCCGTCGCGGTTCTGTCCCGCCCGCAGGGGGCGGTGCTGACCCTCCTGTCCGACGACTCCTTCTACTACTTCAAGATCGCGTGCAACCTGCTCGCCGGCGAGGGATGCACCTTCGACGGCATCGTCCCCACGAATGGATTTCACCCGCTGTGGATGCTGGTCGTCGTTGCCGTATCCGCGTGCACGGGCGGAGGCGAGCTCGCGACGCCCGTCGCGGTGCTTCTCCTCGGGGGGGTGATCGCGACGGCGACGCTGTTCCTCATCCACCGCACCGTCGAGCGGCACATCGCGCCCGGCTACGGTCTGGTCGCGGTGGCCGCCGCGTTGCTACCGAACATCCTCATCGCGATGCTGAACGGGTTGGAGACGGGTCTCCAGCTCCTGCTGGGGATGGCTCTGGTCGGCGCCTGCTACCGGCACCGTCTTCTCGCCCCCGACGTGTCCCTGCGCGGGCTCGCGGTGCTGGGACTCCTCATCGGTCTGGTCGTGTTGTCTCGACTCGACAGCGTGTTCCTGGTCGCCGCCGCCGCGCTCATGATCGCCGTGGCGTCCCGCCGGCTCCCGCTTTCCGAGCGACTCGCGCGGCTTCTCTACCTGGGCGCCGGGTTCGCCGTCGTGGTCGCGCCCTATCTGGCGTGGAATCTGACCGCCTTCGGGCACCTCACGCCCTCGAGCGGGGTGGCGAAAAGCGCCTTCCCCGCCCTCGCCGCGCGCATGTCCCTTTCGGGCGACCAGCTCTGGGGCTTCCTCATGCTGGCCGCCCTGTGGGTGGCGATCGCCGTGGCGCGTGCGCCGCGGAGGTGGCGCCGAGCTGCCGCCGGCCCTCGCGGCGCGACGGAGCCGCCCTTCTGGGCCTCTCCCGTCTCGCTCCTGGCCATTGCGTCTGCGCTCCATTTCGTCCACGCGTTCCTGTTCATGGCGTGGGGAGTCTACTGGTGGCACTTCACGCTCTACGGCCTCGGGATCGCCCTCGCCTCGAGCGGGGCGTTGGCCGCCGTCGTCGGCGCGCGCGTGTGGCCGCGGCGTCTCGCCGTTGCCGCCGTGAGTGCGCTCTTGATCGCGTTCTCCGCGTGGACGAATTTCCGCGGGTTTCCGGTCAAGGAAGCCCAACACGCGGGGTGGCTCGCGGCGGCGCGCTGGGCCGGGGATCATACGCGCGAAGAAGACGTGTTCGCGCTCGTCGACGCCGGACTCTTCGGCTATTTCTCACACCGGCGCGTGGTGAACCTGGACGGCAAGGCCAACAGCTACGACTACCTGAAGCGCGTCGACCTGGGAACGGTGGACGCGTATCTCGAGTCGGCAGGGGTCCGGTACGTGGCCAACATTCGCTATCGATACGCATCCGGCAAGTCCCGGATCTTCATCCCCCGCGTGAACAAGCCTTCGCTGCCCCTGGTCATGGACGAGACCTGGGAGGTCTACCGCGGAGAGCCGATTCCCTCCGACCTCCCGCGCTTCGGAGCGATTCCGACGTCGAGTTTCGTAATCTGGCAGCTTCCTCCTGTATCCTCGCCGTCGCCACGATGAGCCCGAACAGCATCCACACGAAGAAGATGTAGATGCTATCGCCCGGACGCTCGAAGTCCGTCCGCCCCATATGCAGGAGATGCATGACGAGCAGAATGTGCAGGATACCCATCGTGGTGCTGGCCAGCCCCTGTCCTCTTCCGGGGGGAAACTTGCGCACGCCGTCGAAGCAGATCTTGAACACGCGGTAACGGACGAGGAGCATCGCCGACAGCCCCAGCAGGCCCAGCGTGTAGAGGTTGAAGATGTAGGCGTTGTGCGGCCACGCCTTTGCCTCCAGTCCGACTCCGGTGTCGTACCAGGGGCCGTGTCCGACGAAGATGTGCTCCATGCTGCGCGACAGGGCCGGCAGCCACGCGCCGCCGCGGTTGTCGGGCACGACTCCCTCGAACTGCGTGGCCATCACACGCTGCGTGATGGAAGCGGCGTGCGTGTACTGCCTCATCATCATCTCCCCGACCACGAAGAGAGCTACGACGGCCCCGACCAGAATCATGACCCGCCCCACACCCAGAAAACGACGAAAGACCCAGAACGAATAGCCGATGCCGATCACGAGGGCGACGAACGCTCCCCGATTGGCCGTCGCCATTACCGCCATGAAGGACAGCAGGAAAACGGCGGCCCAGAACAAGTTCTCGATGGGATTCCTCGCGCGCAGGAAGTGAAGCGCCACGAAGAACAGCGACATAGAGACATAGTCCCCCACCAGCGAATGGCTGCCGACGCTGCCCACAGCCCGCATGCCCTCGATGCGCATGCCGAGCCTGCCGAAGTCGTGCGCCCCCGTGCTGATCCAGCCGGGAATGAGCGCGGAGCCGGGCGCAAACAGCTCGACGACCGCGGTGAAAGCCATTAAGCCCGCCGATACCGCGAAGACCTTCGTGATTCTGGATAGCTTCTTCTCGTCGTCGACGAACGTCACGATGAGGTAGAAGAAACCGACGGCCGTCAGCTGGCGCCACAGCATCTTGAGGTTCATCACCAGCGCGTGCCCGCCCTGCACGTGGACGAACGCGATGATGTAGGCGAGGAGAAAGAACGCAATGGTCCTGTCGATCGGCGTGCGCGTGGCCAGGGCCTGGCGCATCGACCGAGCCCGAACCACCCACAAGAGGGGGATGAGCGTCATGAGCACGACGTTGGTGCTGGTTAGCGCGATCCCGCTGGGAAACGGCATGAGAATGACGAACAGGTAAAGCGAGTAGACGGTCTGCAGGCGCAGCATGATCACGAATAGCAGGAAGAGCACCGTGACCTTGATGATGCGCTGCTGGGGAAAGACGACCTGCTGGGCCACGGCGAACGCCGCCAGGCCGACGACCACGGACAGCAGAAAGACGCGCCAAAGCAGGTCGCTGAGCGGTCTAGAAGGCGCGATCATCTTCACGGGACTTCTCCATGCGACCGGCCGGCCGGTCACCCTGGGCGGGGCGACGATGACCGTCGCCGCCCGCCCCCTCGTCAGGCGCGGGCCCGGCTCGGATAGAAGGGCATCGTCACCCGCCTGGCCGGCACCGCGCTCGTCCGGACCTGGATCGCAAGATCCGCGCCGACGCCGCCGGCGTCGACGTAGGCCATGCACAAACTTTTCCCGAGGGTCGGCGAAAAAGTCCCGCTCGTCACCTTGCCCGCCGCCTCGCCCGCGCGCAAGACCGCGTAGCCCTGCCGCGCGATGCTGCGTCCCTCCAGCTCGAACCCGAGAAGCGTCCTCCTCGAGCCCTCCGTCTTCTCCTTCACGAGGGCTTCGCGTCCGATGAACTCCGGCTTGCCCAGTTTCACCAGCCAGCCCAGCCCCGCCTCGAGCGGCGTGGTCTCGTCGTCGAGCTCGTGGCCGTACAGGCACAACGACGCCTCGAAGCGCAGCGTGTCGCGCGCCCCCAACCCGGCGGGGGAGAGCCCCAGCGGCTCTCCCGCCGCCGTCAACTCGTGCCACAGCGCCCCGGCACGCGCGGGCGGAACGAAGATCTCGAAGCCGCGCTCGCCCGTGTACCCGGTGCGCGAGACGATGATCCGATTCGGCCCGGAACCGAGCGCGCGCCACCGGTAGTAGGGGACGCGGTCGAATTCGTCGCGAAGCGGAGCGAGCATGGGCGCGGCCTTCACCGTGTCGTGCGCCCGCGGCCCCTGGACGGCGATGAGCGCCCAGTCGTCGCTGGCGTTCTCCAGCTCGACACGGCCGCGCACGAGTCTCTGCATGTGCGCGAGGTCCTTGTCGATGTTGGAGGCGTTCACGACCACGAGCGCGCGGTCGTCGGCGAGCTTCATGATCAGCAAGTCATCCACGACGGTGCCGTTCTCACGGCACATGACCGTGTAGAGCACGCCGTCGGGCGCGAGCTTCATGCAATCGTTGGTGACGACTCGGTCCAGGTACGCCCACGTGTCGGGCCCGGCGACGATGAATTCGCCCATGTGGCTCACGTCGAACAGCCCCACGCGCCCGCGCACGGCGGTGTGCTCGTCGATGATGCCGGTATAGCTGACCGGCATCTCGAATCCGGCGAACGGCACCATCTTCGCCGCGGCCGCTACGTGCGCTTCCCACAATGGCGTGCGTTTGAGTGTGGTCATGAATCTCCGAGTCCCGGCCGCTCGCCGTCGTCAGGCGACCGTCTCACCGCGCCGCGCGTCCACGGGCGCGCCGGCCAACTCCCGTAGCATGGCGCCGGTGTGCGTCTCGGCGCACTGCATGATCTGGTGCGGAGAGCCGGTCGCCACCACCATACCACCCGCTTCCCCGCCCTCCGGACCCAGGTCGATGACGTGGTCGGCCGCCAGTACTACGTCGGGGTTGTGCTCGATCACAATCACCGTGTTGCCCTTGTCCACGAGCTTGTCGAGGACATCGAGCAGCATGCGGACATCCTCGTGGTGCAGACCCGTCGTCGGTTCGTCGAGTATGTAGAGCGTCCGGCCCGTGCTGCGCTTCGAGAGCTCGGCCGCGAGCTTGACCCGCTGCGCCTCGCCCCCGGAGAGCGTCGTGGCCTGCTGGCCGAGCTTGACGTAGCCGAGCCCGACCGAGATGAGCGTGTCGCACTTGCGGCGGATGGCGGGGATGTTTGCGAACAGCTCGGCGGACTCCTCCACGCTCAGCTCGAGCACGTCGGCGATGTTGTGCCCCTTGAACTTCACCTCGAGCGTCTCCTGGTTGTAGCGGTGCCCCTTGCACGCCTCGCAGGTGATGTACACGTCGGGCAGGAAGTGCATCTCCACCTTGATCAACCCGTCGCCCTGGCACTTCTCGCAGCGCCCGCCCGCCACGTTGAAGCTGAAGCGTCCCACCTTGTAGCCGCGCACGCGGCTCTCCGGCAGTTGCGCGAAAAGGTCGCGAGTGGGGGTGAAAAGGCCCGTGTACGTGGCCGGGTTGGAGCGCGGCGTGCGTCCGATCGGCGACTGATCGATGCCGACCACCTTGTCGAGGTGCGCGAGTCCGTCGATGCGGTCGTGATGTCCGGGCAGGAGATTGCTCGCGTAGAAGTGCCGGTTGAGCGCGCGGTAGAGGATGTCGGAAACGAGCGTGCTCTTGCCCGACCCACTCACGCCGGTGACACAGGTGAACACGCCCAGCGGAAAGGTGACGTCGATGCCCTTGAGGTTGTTCTCACTCGCCCCGCGTACGACGAGCTCGGCGCCGTTTCCCGCCCGACGGGGCTCCGCGGCGACGCTCGCCGCGGCGGAGCGCAGGAAGTGGCCCGTGTGGCTTTTGCGAGAGGCGGCGATCTGCGCCGGCGTCCCCACCGCAACCACCTCGCCGCCGTGCACGCCCGCGCCGGGCCCGAGATCGATGATGTAGTCGGCGGCGAGCATGGTGTCGCGGTCATGCTCGATCACGATCACCGTGTTGCCCAGGTCGCGCAACCCCTTGAGCGTGGCGATGAGGCGCGCGTTGTCGCGGTGGTGGAGGCCGATGGAGGGCTCGTCGAGAATGTAGAGCACGCCCATGAGCTTGGAACCGATCTGTGTGGCCAGCCGCAGGCGCTGCGCCTCGCCGCCGGCCAGCGTGGAAGCGCTGCGGTCGAGCGAGAGGTAGTCGAGTCCGACGTCGACCAGAAAGGAGAGCCGGTTTGACACCTCGTGCAGGATGGGCGCGGCGATGTCCGCGGCGTTGCCCTCGAGCGCGATTCCGGCCGTCGCGTCGCGGGCGCGGCCAACGGGCAGCGCGCACACCTCGGCGATGGTCATGCCGCCGACGCGCACGGCGAGGCTCTCCGGCCGCAGGCGCGCGCCGCCGCAACTGGTGCACGGCTCGACGGTCATGAAGGTCTCGATCCACTTGCGCACGCTGTCGGAAGTGGTGTTGCGGTAGCGCCGCCGCAGCCACGGGATCAGGCCCTCGTACTGGGTGCGGTACTCGCCGTCGACCTTGGCGAAGTCCATCCGGACCACGATCTCCTGCTCGACGCCCTGCAGAATCGCCTCGCGCGCGCGCCGCGACAGCGCCTTCCACGGCGTGTCCAGGTTGAAACCGACCAGCGCGCCCAGCGCCTCGAGCTGCGAGCGTCCCCAGTCCCCCTTGAGTTGGCCCATGGGGGCGAGCGCGCCCTCGCGGAGCGGCAGCGACGCGTCGGGGACGATCAGCTCCTCGGCGAAATCCCTGCGCGCGCCCAGGCCGCCGCAGGCCTCGCAGGCGCCGTAGGGCGAGTTGAACGAGAACATCCGCGGCGAGAGCTCGGGAAAGCTCACGTCGCAGTACGCGCAGGCGAGGTGCTGGCTGTAGAGGCGCTCCTCGCCCGCCGCCGACACGAGCACCAGGCCGCCGGAGAAGCGCGCCGCCGTCTCCAGCGAGTCGGCCACGCGGCGCGCGTGCTTGGCCGAGACGGTGAAGCGATCCACGACCACCTCTATATGGTGCTTCTTGCGCTTGTCGAGCGCGGGCACCTCGGAGACGTCCAGCAGCTCGCCGTCGACGCGCACGCGGACGAACCCCTGCTTGGCCGCCCCCTCGAGCACCTTGCGGTGCTCGCCTTTGCGTCCGCGCACCAGCGGCGCGAGGATGGATACGCGCGATCCGTCCGGCAGCGCGAGGATCCGGTCCTGTATCTGTGCGATGGATTGCTGCGCGATGGCGCGCCCGCAGCGCGGGCAGTGCGCCGTGCCCACGCGCGCGTATAGCAGCCGGAGATAGTCGTAGATCTCCGTCATGGTGCCCACGGTGGAGCGCGGGTTGCGCGAGCTGGTCTTCTGTTCGATGGAGATGGCGGGCGAGAGTCCCTCGATGCGGTCGACGTCGGGCTTCTCCATCTGGCCCAGGAACTGGCGTGCGTAGGCGGACAGGCTCTCCACGTAGCGGCGCTGCCCTTCGGCGTAGATGGTGTCGAAGGCCAGCGACGACTTGCCCGAACCGCTCAATCCCGTCACGACGACGAACCGATTGCGCGGAATCGTCAGACTGATGTTCTTGAGGTTGTGCTCCCGGGCGCCCCGGATGACGAGATCGCGCTGCGTCTTCATGGACCCGAGCCGCCTGACCCCTCGCCCGATGGCGCGCGCAGGGCGTCGAGGCCCTTCTGCGCCAGCTTGCCCCAGCTGCTGCCGGCGCCGTGCGCGCGGATGACTTTCTCGTAGATCTCCCGCGCCGCTTCCGGCCGCTCGATCCTCGCGTAGCACTGGGCCGCCTGCAGCTGCGCGGTGACCACCCACATGCCGCCCGCCGACGAGAGGTAGGGCACCTTGAGGTACTCGACCACGGCCGACTGATAGTCGCCGAGCTGCTCGTAGGACTGGCCCATCCAGTAGAACGCGCGCGCGCGATCCTCGCCCTGCAAAAGCGGCAGCGACTTTTCGTAGGCGTCGATCGCGCCCGCGTAATCGCCGCGCTCCATGCGGCAGCGGCCCACGTTGAGCGCGGCCTCGGTGGCGTATGGCCTATCGCCGTAGCGCGAGAGCACCTGATACCACACCTGCTCGGCGTCGCGCCAGCGCTCCATCTTGTGGTAGGTGAGCCCCAGGTTCTTGAGCGCGTCGAAGGCGGTGGCGTCGTCGCGGGTGGTCTCCACCGCCTCGCGGTAGTGGATGACGGCCTCGTTGGGCCTGCCCGACGCGGCGAGCACGTTGCCCATGCGCAGGTGCAGCGTGCTGGTGCGCGGCGAGAGCGGGTAGTCGCGGAAGAACGACTGCGCCACCGCACTTCCCTTCTCCATCTGCTGCGCGCCGAACAGTGCGAGGGCGTAGAGGTAGCGCGCCCCTTCGCAGGCCCCTTCGCCGCTGCAGCTTTCCGCGAAGGGGCGCACGGCCGCCGCCGCTTCGGCGAAGCGTTTGGCGTCGTAGTGATAGCGGGCGGCTTCCACGCCGATCTCCTGCACCAGCGGCGACTCCGCGCCCGCCAGCGTTACCACCCGCGCCCGCGCCTGGTCGGCGTCCCCCGTCCGGCCCAGCCGGTAGAGGGCCATCGCTTCCAGCGCGCGCGGCTCCGCCGCGTCCTTGTCGCCGGCGCGCGCCAGGCGCTGGGCGAGCGCGAGCGCCTCCTTGGCCTGGTCGCGCTCGAGGTAGAGCCGCGCCAGCGTCGCCGCCGCGGCGGCGGATTCCGCACTCTCCTCGGGGCGGAACTCCGTGATCCAGGTCTCGATGAGTGCCACCTGCCGGTCGCCGTCGCCCAGGGCGCCGGCCGTTTCCACGGCGTTTTGGTACGCGCGCGGGCGCGACGCGCCGCCCTGATCGGAGGCCACGCAGGCCTGGAAACGGGCCAGTGCGTCGGCGTCGCGGCCGAGCCCGCGCAGGGCCAGCCCGGCGCGGTAACCCGCCTCCCAGCGCCGCGCTTCGCTGGGTGCGGCGCGTCCGGCGCGGGCGTAGCGATCGAGCGCGCCCTCGAAGTCGCGCTGCAGGTAAAAGCAATCGCCCGCCTGCAGCATCGCGCCCGTGCCGAAGTTTCCGTTGGGATCGCGCTGGGCCACGCGGTCGAAGTAGGGGGCGGCCTCGCGGGGGCGCTTGAGCTCGCGCAGGCACGCGCCGGCTTCGTACGACGCGCGCAGGCCCGTGCGCGAGCGCTGGTCGCGCGCGATCCGCTCGAGTTCGGGCAGCGCCTCCTCGCACCGGCCCGCACGCGCGCGTGCCGTGGCCAGCTTGAGCGAGAGCGCCGGCGAGTCCGGCCGCGCGCGCGCCGCGCGCTCGTAGAAGGCGGCCGCGCGGGCGAGGTCCTCGTTCGACGCCGATTCGGCGAAGTGGTCGCCGAGCCGCTCGGCCAGACGCGCGCTCTCCGGCGCTTCCGGGTGCGCGTTCATCAGGGCCTCGGCTGCCGCCACGTCGACGCGATCCAAGTCGGCCTCGAGCAGCGCGCGCTCGAAGGCGGCGGCCACCGCCCAGGGCGAGCCGCCGCCGGACAGATCCTTCCACGCGGCGTCCGCTCGCTTGGCGTGGTCGCGCGCGGTCTTCGCGGCGTCCTTGCCGCCGCGGGCACCCAGGGCGCGCCGTGCCATCTTCGCGTGGCAGAGGCCGCGCAGGTAGGTGGCGTGCGTGCGCGTCTCGTCGACCTTGGTCCCCTTCTCGATGCGCTCGCAAAGCGCCAGCGCGCCCTCGAAGTCCTTGAGCACCTCGACGCGCGCCTCCACGAGGAGCAGCAGCCCCTTCGCGCCCGCCCCCGCGATCTCGGAGATGCGCCCATCCAGCGCGGCGACGGCAGCGGCGTAATCGGTCACGGCGAACTCGTCGAGGAAGGCGAGGCGGGCCTCCGCCTCCGCGGCCTCCTCGGAGAGCGGGTGGCGCGCGGCCAGGTCGCGGTGGTGCCGGGCCGCGTCGCCGAAGCGGCCCGCGCCCTCGTAGGCGAGCGCCACCGAGAGCATCTCGCCGGGGAGTGCGCGCCGCTCCACGTCGAGCAGCCGCTCCAAGGCGTCCAGGGCGGCGGTGGTGTCGCGCGCAGCGGTGAAGCCGACCTGCGCGATCTCCTTCAGCACGTCGCAGCGCGCCGCGCTGTCGCTCGAGATCGCCACGAAGAGCGAAAGCTCGTCGATGGCGCGCGCCGGCTCGCCCATGCCCAGATAGGCGCCGCCGCGCAGGCGAGGCGCCGCGCGCGCCCACTCCGTCCCCACCGCGATCTGCTCGATGCGATTCGCCTCCTCCAGCGCCTGCGCGTGCCGCCCCGTGCGCAGCGCCGAGCGCGCACGCGTGTACGCCATCTGCGGCGCGAACGTCTCCGGGTAGCGCGTGGCGTAATCGTCCGAGAGTCGCGCCACCGCGCCGTCGTCGCCCGCCGCGTAGGCCGCCTCGACCGCCAGCACGTAGATGGCGGACCGATCGTCCACGTCCTGCTGGCCGAGGAGCTCCTCGAACCACGCCAAGGCGCGCTTGGGCTGGCCCGCGGCTGCCAGCAGTTCGCCGCCCTCCCGCCCCGCCGGCTCGTAGA
>Ga0224512_10004826_pt1 | contig 11263 bp, 8 predicted proteins | sample SF_May12_sed_USG_4_FD_169103 | JGI IMG/M metagenome (GOLD analysis project Ga0224512, IMG submission 169103) | Sediment microbial communities from San Francisco Bay, California, United States - SF_May12_sed_USGS_13 | ecosystem: Environmental > Aquatic > Marine > Sediment | place: USA: California...
ACTCTGCACGAGTGGGAACGTCATATCGTTGATGGTTGACGCATCAATATCCTGATCGAATCCTGCGGTTATTTCTGTCGGCAAGTCGCCGATGATGCTGTCCGGATCGGGTGCCAGCGACGTCACCGTGGGTGGCATGTCCGCCGGTCCACCCGGATCGGGCAGGGCTCCGTCGGTTATCCACTGTCGTACGAAGTCGATCGTGGATTGCGACACAGGGGGGCCGCCCAACGGCATCTGTTGTCCCTCCGATGCCGTGCCTTCAAGCTTTTGTATCAGGTAGCTCTGATCCGGATTACCGGGCGCAACGCGCAATACCGAAGAGTCTTGCTGAGCCGGAACGCCGACGAGGTTCGTGAAGCTGTTTGCGGCGTCGAGTCGCAATCCCTGCGGCGCATTCGCGCCAGCGTGGCAAACAATGCAGCTTGGGTTGAACACATTTGCCTGGACAGAAGCCAGAGTCGCTGCAAGCGGCACATTGCCGCCCTCGTTCAACGGCCGTCCACTGATATCGAGCCCCTCACCGTTGCCGGGCGAGCAGCTCACGATGCCGCAACTCAACAGCGATAACAGCAACACGCCGCGACGTCCCATGAGACTTGAGAATTCCATTTCTGTTGCTTTCATGACGGCAAGCGCACATCTCCAAAGCGGACCTGGCTGTTCAGTCAGTAGCCCGACGCCGCGAAATGGTTCAATTGCGGCGCCGAGCTGCGATGCTCGAGGAACAGGAATCGTCAACGACCCAGTCTCTACAACTGGCGTCATATAAGTATTTGAACTGTTTATTATTTATACAGACAGGCGGGCTTATGGCGCATTGATCGACGGTCGCCGCCACTCATTTGCATCGGTGCTCGATTGAACCTTGCTGTGGCCTGCGGTGACTTATACTGTAGGGTCACATGCCGGGCCGCCCACATGCCGCACACCGAAGTCGGGAAAGCAATGACAGGAGCGAAGGACGCCAATGAATTTGCGCTTCTCGGGCGCGTTCGGCGCGGGGACCGGGGCGCATTTTCCGAGCTATACCGGCTATACCATCCGCGTCTCTATGGTTATCTACGGCGACTGTTGCAGGACCCGGCCACCGTCGAGGAGGTCCTCGACGACGTAATGCTTGTGGTTTGGAAGGATGCGGGCAAGTTTCGCGGCGGGTCCGCCGTGTCGAGCTGGGTTTTCGGCATCGCGTATCGAAAGGCGCTGACGTCAATGAGAGCGGAACGTCGCTATCAGGCACCGTTGGACCACAGTACCGATGCGGAGACCGTCGCCAGTGCCGACAAGCAACACGTTGAATGGATCCGGGCCGCACTAATTCAACTGAGTCCCGATCACCGCCAGGTAGTGGAGCTAACCTATTTCAGCGGCTTCTCCTATCAGGAGATCGCGGAAATCGCCGACTGCCCGGTGAACACGGTAAAGACCCGCATGTTTCACGCGCGACGCCGGCTGAAAGTACTGCTGCCGGCACTGGCCGGCCGGGACAAGGAGCAAGATCGTGAACGCGCCTGACATGCTGCCGCATGAGAAAGCGGCCGAACTATTGCCATGGCTGGTCAATGACTCGCTGGACGAAGTTGAGAAGGTGGCAGTCCTCGAGCATGCCCATGCCTGCGTGATTTGCCGACGCGAACTCGTTGATCTGGAGCAACTGCGCGATTCGATTTGGCATGCGTCGGCTTCGCTGCCAACACCTGCGCCCGATATGCGAAACATCAATGCGCGGATTGACGGATTGATCAACAGGCGCAGTTGGGGACGGAATTTGTTATCACGGATTCGCGACACGAGGCCGAATTCCTGGCGGATCGCGTTTGCCGCTCAGTCAATCCTGATGATCGTTCTTGTCGGTCTGTTATTGTGGCCGGAGCCGGAATACTCCGAGTTCACCACGCTTACACAGCAGAATGATCTGCCTGATGGTCTCTACGTCCGACTCGTGTTCAGCCCCGAGCTCGCTCAATCGGACCTTTCGACTTTGCTGGAAGAGTTTGCGCTCGAAGTGATCGAAGGTCCGTCCACCCGCGGTGTTTATACGCTCGGCATGGCGGAATCGTCGTCGGTTGAAGATCGGGACAAACTGGTGATGAGTTTGCAGGCAGATTCCCGAGTGCTGTTCGCGCAACCCGTAAGCCGGGAGTCTGACCGATGATTCGTGCCATTGTCGTCGGAATACTGCTGATTGGTGCGGGCTCGATAGCCGGTTATGCAGATGATGCCCCCGATGAAGATACCGGAATGACCAGAATACTCGTGACGTTTGCAGATCCCGGTATGAGCAACGCGGCGCGCGCCGGCCCTGCCGGACCGGGTTACAGGCGTCGCTCGTCAAACTACCTTGCGTCTGTCGGTGTGAAGCGCAAAGCAAATCGGATCGCGAATGAGTTTGATCTGGAGACGCTCGATGAGTGGCCGATAATCTCGCTCAAGGTGCATTGCTTGGTATTCGGTGTCGCAAAAGAGGTCCAGGTCGAAGATTTGCTGGGTCGTCTACGACAGAGGCCGGAAGTGGAATCGGCGCAGCTCCTGAACGAATTCGAAGTAACCGGCACGAGTGCAGATAAAGGCGATCCGTACCTGAACCTGCAACACAATCTCACTACCCTCGAGCTCGTTCAAGCCCACACCTGGTCGCTAGGCGATGGCACGAACGTCACGATCATTGATACCGGTGCCGATCTCCAGCATCCGGAGTTGAAATCCCAGATTGCGAGCCATCAGGACTTCGTCAACGAAGGCGACAGCGATTTTTCTGCAGATGCACACGGCACAGCCGTGGCCGGCGTCATCGGGGCTGCCGCCAACAACGGAGTCGGCCTGATCGGCGTAGCACCATCGGCTCGACTGTCCGTGTTGAAGGCCTGCTGGCACAGGCAGGATGACTCACCAGCAATATGCAATAGCTTTACGCTTGCGAAAGCCTTGAGTTACGCGATCGATTCCGGCACCGATATTATTAACCTGAGTCTGGGCGGACCAACTGACGCGCTGCTGGGCCGTTTGCTGCGGCTGGCAATTGATCGTGGAATCATTGTTGTCGCCGCCGCACCGAGCCAGACCGCGGCGGGCTTTCCCGCCGGAGTGTCCGGTGTGATAGTCGTCGGTACCGATGATCAGTCTGAATCGCGTAAACATGCCCGTCGGTATTCGATCAATGCGCCGGGCAAGGATATTCTTGTGCCGGTGCCTCACGGTGGGTACGACTACGCGTCTGGAAGCTCACTATCCGCAGCACACGTATCCGGCGTCGTCGCATTGCTGGTTGCGCGACGGCCGGAGCTGACTAATGAGCAGATCAACACGCTGCTCATGTCAAGCCGGCCCGCGGTTCATGAATCCGTTAACGCCTGTCGGGCATTGGCGGCGCTCCTGCAGGAGTCCGGCTGCAGAATTCATGAGGCCGTATCACAGACACACTGATGGCAGCTCAGAAAGCTGCCGAGATGCTCAGCACGATTTGAGAATTTGCGGAGGACCGGGCAAAAAAACCGTCCACTGGTTCGTTGTCATACCAGCGCAGATCGAAAGTCAGGCGAGAGAACCTGGCCGACGCGCCAGCATGCCAGTAAAGGTACCGGGACACGCCGGCATCCGACATGTCATTGCCGCCGAGTGCGGCACCAATTACCCACGCATTGGCAATCGGCCATTCGGAACGCAGCTCCCAATGACGGGCTATGCTGTCAAACCCATACAGGTTACTCGTGTAGCCAAATTCTATCGAGTAATGCTCGCGCCAGCTTGCACTAACGAGTAGCTCGGTATAGTCGTACTTTCGCGCACCGGTCTGGCCAGGATACGTGTAACGGAGAATGGTCACCATAGCGGACACCGGCGCCGTCGGATCGAACTGATATCCTGCGTAATAGTCGAGTTCGGTATCGCGTTGCCCAGTCGCGGTGCTTAGATCGACCGTGCTCGCCCAGACGCCCGCGAACAGTCCCGTATCGTGCTCATAGTCAAGCCCCAGCTGTAGTGCCGGATTTCCGCCTGATTTCTCCAGTCCGCGATAAATGTACTCGCTGGTCAGCGTGGCCAACCCCGATAGCTCCGACGCCTGGGTACCCGACCCAAGCACCTGCAGAGTAAGGCAGGCGGCAAGCATTATCGATGAACAATGATTCATTCGCCTTCGCACGATTAGCTAAACGCGGCTGTAACGGTCAACGTTAGTATATTGATAAATCGGTCGATCGGGCGCCCGTTTGAACCTTTCCTCCCCATGCCGGTACTCACTGTGAAAACAGACCTGCGTGTCCGCGCAGTTCGCTATTCGAACGCAATCGGCAGGAGTCGCCCCATGAAGATCGATCGTAGAGTATTAACAGGTGGGTTCCCCCTTCTCGCTCTTTTCGCCATCGGCGGCTGTAGTAGCGGAAGTTACTCGGCACCGCCGCCACCGCCACCACCGCCGCCGGACACGACGGCACCGACCGTCTCGGCGGTGCAGGCTCCGGCCGGGACTGTCGATCGAATCGTGACACTAACGCTGACGGCGAGCGACAACATCGGCGTGACTGAAGTGCGTTTCTTCGTCGACGGTCAGCTGCTGGGCACCGTTGCCGCGCCGCCCTACAGCATCGACTGGGACACGTCGACTGCGACCGAAGGCGATCACGTGCTGAGCGCTGAGGCCACTGACGCCGCCGGGAACGTCGCCCAGTCTGCGGGGGTGAGCGTGACCGTGCGCAATATAATCCAGTTCGCGATCGCGCTGAGCGGTGAGCAGGAAGTGCCGCCGACCGATTCACAGGCGTCGGGGCAGGCGTCTGTGACCGTCAATCTGGTTACGGGTGAAGTGCAGGGTGAGCTGACGACAAATGGGCTCACCGCGACCGCCGCCCATATTCACGACGCGTTCGCCGGGACGAACGGTTCCGTGCTCGTGCCGCTCGACCAGGACGCCGGCGATCCATCGCGATTCACAGTGCCGGCCGGTGCGACGTTCGATGCGGCGGGACTCGATCGGCTGCTCGCCGGTGCCCTGTACGTCAACACCCATTCGGATGCAGCGCCCGGCGGCGAAATCCGCGGACAGATCCTGCCGAATGGATTCGTTTTGCGCTTCACGGACATCGCTGGTACCGCGGCAGTGCCGCAGGTTCATAGCTTGGCCAGCGGGCGCGCGGCGGTGACGCTCGATCAAGCAAACGGCACGCTGGTCGTGCAGGTGCAGGTCGAGGGGCTCGACGATGCCACCCAGGCACATGTACACGAAGCCTACGCAGGTGCGCGCGGCCCGGTGCTCGTCCCTTTGGCAAAGGATGCGACGAATTCTGCCCGGTGGTTCGTTGAGGACGGGGAGTTGAACACCGCAGGTCTCGACGCGTTCGCCGCTGGGCGACTGTATGTCAACGTCCACAGTCCCGCCAACCCCGGCGGTGAAATCCGCGGACAGGTTCTTCCGGATGGGATCAAAGTGATATTCACCGAACTATCCGGTGAGCAGCGAGTGCCCGTCGTCGATACGCGTGCTGAAGGTCTTGCGGCGCTGACGCTCGACGAGGCCGGCGCGCTGATGACCCTGCACGTCAATACCCGCAGACTAGCCGCCCCAACCAACGCGCACCTACACGGCGCGTTCGCCGGCGCCAACGGAGGTGTCGAAGTCGGGCTTACGCAGGATGGAGGTGACCCGGACCACTGGTTTGTCGAAGAAGCGGCGCTTAGCACCGCACAGCTCGACGCGTTGCTGGCAGGCGCGACCTACGTCAATGTCCACAGTACGGCGCATTCGAGCGGCGAGATCCGTGGCCAGGTAATTCCGGATGGTATTGTTTTCGCGTTCGGCCAGCTTAGCGGCAGCCAACGAGTGCCAGTCGTTAACACCGCGGCCACAGGTACATTTGCGGTCACGGCAAATCCCGTCGCCGGTACGCTCGTAGCTCACGCCAATACCAGCGGCGTCGTCAATCCGACGGTCGCCCATATTCATGACGGCTACGCTGGCACCAATGGTGGAGTCGCGGTCCCGCTCGTACTGGACCCGGGCGACGATTCACATTGGTCGGCCATCGATGCGCCTGTCGATACCAATCAGCTGGCCGCCCTTCGAAGCGGGCGCTACTACATCAACGTCCACACTCAGTCAAACCCCGGCGGCGAGATCCGCGGTCAGCTCGCACCCTCACCTGTCGAGGTGCGGTTCACGAACTTGAGCGGCACTGAAGAAGTGCCGGCGGTTGCGACCGCGGCGAGCGGCATCGCAGCGACCACGATCGATCGCGAGACCGGCACGGTGACGCTGCATCTGAACGCGAGCGGCGCCGACGATGCGACGGCCTCGCATATTCATGGGGCTTACGCCGGGCAGACCGGTGGCGTACGAATCGGGCTCCAACGGGACGCGGGCGAACTCGGCCATTGGTTTGTCAGCGGCGCGCAGCTCGATGACACTAGTCTCGCCGACTACCTGGCCGGTGCGCTGTACGTCAACCTGCATACGCCGGCCAATCCTTCCGGGGAGATCCGTGGCCAGATCGTGCCCCCACCTGTCGAGGTGCTTTTCACAACATTGAGCGGCGACGAGGAAGTGCCGCCGGTTATGAGCGCCGCGAGCGGCATCGCAGCGACCACGGTCAACCGTGACACCGGCGTCGTGACGCTGCATCTGAACAGCAGTGGCGCTGTCAATCCGACGGGCTCGCACATCCACACCGGCTCTGTCGGGCAGAACGGTCCGGTGTTGATCCCCCTGGAGCAGGATCTCGCCGATCTTGACCATTGGTCTGTTACCAACGCACGACTGGATGCCACCGAACTCGCCGACTACAGGGCCGGTCAGCTGTATGTCAATCTGCATACGATGGCCAATACCGGTGGCGAGATCCGCGGCCAGATTGTGCCGCCCGATGCAGCAGACTTCGATAGCCAGGCGCCGACAGTCACGCTGACAGCGCCTGCTTCGCCCGTCAGCGGCAGCGTAGCGCTGGCGGCCGATGCGACCGACGACCAGGGCGTCGCCGAGGTGCGCTTCCTCGCCAATGGTGTGCTGATCGACAGCGATGCATCGGCACCTTACTCAGTCGACTGGGATACGACGATGGTAGCCGACGGCGAGGTCACATTGACAGCCGAGGCCGAGGACTTCGCCGGCAACGTTGGCGTCTCCGGGGACGTGGTCGTCACCGTGCAGAACGGCTCTCCGGTTACGCTGTCGCAAATCCAGGCACAGGTATTCACGCCACTTTGCGCGGGCTGCCACTCTGGTCCGACGAGCGGCAACCTGCCGTCCGGCATGAACCTGTCGAGTGCCGCTAACAGTCACGCAGCGCTGTTCAACGTTGCAAGCCTCCAGGTACCGACCACCGACCGCGTCGAGCCCGGTGATCCTGACAACAGCTACCTGATACAAAAGCTTGGAGAAAACCCTCCCTCGGGTAGCCGCATGCCGCAAGGCGGACCATTCCTCGATCAGGCGACAATCGACATGATCCGGCAGTGGATCACCGAGGGCGCGCTGAACAATTGACGCCATGCTGTAACTGAAAACAAAAAACTCGGACCGACGCTCACGGCATTGCCGACAGTTTGGACCGAGAAGAATCAGTGGCCAGGGACGGCCCGATTTTTCAAGCGTATCAGGACCGCGATTTCAGCGCGCTAACGTTTGGATTTCTGTGGTACCAGCGTAACCCAACGACGTTGAGAACGTTCGACTCTGCACCTGATTCCTATGGAAGAACCTCCCTCCGGCGAGTGTCTGCACCTGGAAGGTTTCCACTTTGCTACTGACCACTTCCACAGGATAGGCACAACTACGAATTGCTGGCCGGGTAACCGAGGTGCAATAAAGCGATACAGTTCTTCGGTGTAAGAAGGAGAGAGATATCTGCTCGAGATGCAGATCGTCGTTGCTTCGTATTCTGCTGCTTGCGAGCCTGCTGCTCACGCATGCTGGTGAGCTGGCGGTAGCACAGGGGATAACCTCAAGCCAGGAGCAGGATTTCGGCACGAATGCGAGCGAATTAGCGGAATCGATGGCCTCGGCCGAGGCCCATACTCTGCTATCGAGTGCGGAGCGCGCGATACTTCGCGCTTATCACGCGTCGTTGAAATCATCCTCGATTCGTGAAGCGAGTCTCCAGCACCTGCTTCGGCAGCTGGCGCACAATCCGCCCGTAGTGTTTGTGGACGGGTACTGGGCAAGCCCAGTCGATCTTGCCGCAGTGCTTCAGAGCGCGCCGATTCGTGATGAGCTGCGCGCCATGCTACCGATTTCTCCTCTGGGCGAGGAGGCATCTGCGCTTCTCGCCGACCTGAACCGGCTTAAGCAGCTCGCCGCTGTCGCTTTCATCGCAGATCCGCTTCGGGCCCAGGCGGGCTTGCCGTACGTCGGTGAACTCGGCCGGGCTACTAAAGTGACGCGCGAAGCGATCGGCCTGTTCCTGGTGCCCATCAAGGACGTGGACTGGTCGCTCGCCGAATATATGCCGCCGCTGCCGGAACCGGGTAGCGAAACCGAATGCTACTTCTTCTGTGGCGACGCAGAGACGTGGGATTTCGATGGCGATGGTGTGCCGAATGTTCGTGACGAGGACGACGACGATGACGGCATCGCGGACGAGCAAGACGATTACCCCTATTGGCCAGCCGCGACAAGCTGCGAATGTGCCCCCGAAGTGTTCGTGGTTCTGGTTACGAAATTCGCCGTCAGTATCAAGAATGCCGTCCTGGCGGCCTTTACGATCTTTTCGGGTCCGGATGAAGCGAGCACCGGGGTAATGCTGGGCTCAATCGGTGCTGAAGACAGTCCCGTTCAACTCGTGCTACCCGCCGCGCTCGTGCCGCTCGACGAGCGGCCAGAAGCAAATGATTGTCCTGCAGCGGGCGCCGCCGGAGTGAGCTACATCAGCACCGATCCAAACAATTGCGCGGCACTCCGCTTTCGGTGCCCGTCGGGCCAGGTTGCGTTCACGAATCTCTGCGGTTGCGGCTGCGTCGTCGAGGCAGCCCCGTAGTCAGTCTCCGGCTGCCCCTCCCAGAGGAAACAGAATGAGTACAGAATGAGAGCAGCAGAATGAGGACACTCATAATAACGTTAGCCAGAATGAGGACACTCATAATAACGATAGCCATAGCTTTGCATGAACAGAATGAGGACACTCATAATAACGATAGCCACAGCTTTGCATCGCGGCTGAGAGGTGAGGCGGCGATTAAGTTGAGACGTTAGGCTGTCTTGACCCTGTACCGGTGCTCGGTTTTGGCTGTCAAAATGTCCGTATGGCGGAGATCCTCTGAGTCGCCAAAATATTGCAACTAGCCGGCGAGGCCTTTTAGCCTGATCTGACCCAGATGGTCGCGATAGTCACTCAGTGAGACGATGTTACCGATGGCGCGGAAATAGTTCCGGGTCAGATGACTCATCTCATCGATCCAGGCGCGACGACTCGATCGCTCCAGCCGTTCAATGATCCGCGGCCGGGCGGCCTCCTTCCGGCCTTGCTTGCCGGGCCGAAACTGTCGCCCGGTCCAGTCAACCAGCGTCAGGTAGTCATTTTTCGTGATCGGCAGGGCGAAACCATCGGCTTTCTGTTTGGCCATCGGCGCCAGCACTTCGTCGCGCGCTTCGATTCGAGCCCGAATGGAGGTGTGCTTTGAATCCGCGGCGGTTACCGCTATGCCTGCCCGGATGGGGTTCAAATCCACGTAAGCCATGCATTTGAGCACCGCGGCCTCATCCAACAGAGCCTGTGACTTGAATCGCCCCTCCCAGAAACGGCCTTTGCAGCCATCTTCCTTGTTCGCCAGCCGCGCAATGGGTTCATTGAGGCATTTCATGAACCAGCTGATGCTGCCTAGGCGCTCGCGCCATAACGCAAGCGTATCGGTAACCTTTTCAACTTCAGCCATTTCCAACCACTCTGGCAGCCGGTGCAGACGCTCCCAGCGGTCGACGATTTCAGCGTCGCTCCAGCCGTGCTGTTGCTCAGTATTAATATGCAGCACCAGGTGGTAGTGATTGTTCATCACCGCATAGGCACAGACGTCGATCGCAAATACCTCTGCCAGCTCGAGCAACCGGGCTTCAATCCAGGCTCTACGATGCTCAAAGTCGAAGCCAGTGACCGCATCTGTGCCACACAGAAAGGCCCGTCTGACACAGCGGCTCACACAATGGTAGTACGGCGTGCAATCCGGATCGATCAACACAGAACGTGGCAGAGTCATAGCCACTACATTAGTGCCAGTTGGCGATCTAGACCACTGTCATTTCTGCCGTATTCGACAACTTATTGTGAGTGTCCTGTTCTGATTGGTGTTCGACAACTTATTGTGAGTGTCCTGTTCTGATTAATCTCTATGTGAACAGCTATGGCAACGCGATGACTTTCGGCGCCACCAGACTCTCGAAATCCTTGTAAGACATTCTTACAAGTTCAGTGTGCGACCCTGCATTGAAGGCGATTTCCTCGTCTTCTGTCAGCTGCTCGGCTACATAGACCCGCATGTCGTAGAGATTGCCGAACGGCGGCATAGCTCCGACTTCGCAATCCGGAAACAAATCCTTAAACTGCGCTTCGGACGCGATTTCGACCTCCTTCGCTTCTAGGCCCCTTTTGAGATAATCGAGGTCTACTCGGTTGGACGCTGGCAGAACGGCCATCACAAATTTGTCGTCCACTTTCACAATCACTGTCTTCGCCAGTTCCTTGCCAGGGATGTGTGTAAGCTCTGCGATCCTCTGCGCGGTGTAGGCTGGCGAATGACTGATCGTGACGTACTTGACGTTATGGCTGTCGAGGTATTTTTTAAGCTTTTGGACTGGCATTTTCTTCCCCTTAAACGTACTGATCAGTGCTCAATAAATATGGCCTAACCCAGCACTATCAAGTCCCTCCATCAAATCACTACTCACGCAAAGCGATGCAGACCCAACTCGCCTGCCCGGGCGAACGCCTGGGAGAACTCGCGACTCATGATTGGACGGTCGAGCGGCGGGTTCTCGTCCGCCCGGTAGCAGGGCCGGTATTGATCCATGAGGTTGACGTAAGTCTCGGATGAGATCTCTTTTGCAATGAAAGCAAGCACCTGGTCAGTGCCGGAGCTATTCTCCGGCAGGACGAGATGTCGCACCAACAGTCCTCGCTGCGCGATACCGTTCTCATCGATCGTGAGATCACCTACCTGCCGGTACATTTCTTTCACCGCGGCGCGGTTAACCACTACATAGTCCCGGGCGTGCGAGTAGCGGTGCGCCGCCTCGGAGTCGCCGTACTTCATGTCCGGCATGTAGATGTCGATTACGCCGTCAAGT
>Ga0224512_10004827_pt1 | contig 11263 bp, 9 predicted proteins | sample SF_May12_sed_USG_4_FD_169103 | JGI IMG/M metagenome (GOLD analysis project Ga0224512, IMG submission 169103) | Sediment microbial communities from San Francisco Bay, California, United States - SF_May12_sed_USGS_13 | ecosystem: Environmental > Aquatic > Marine > Sediment | place: USA: California...
GCGAGCTGTGCCATGTCCAAGCCGTCTGATGTCCGAGTTTCGTCCGGCCGCCATGTTGCCCTCCTCGATGTCCTTTCGTTCATCTTGCCGCAGCGCGGGAATGTCTCCCAAGGGTCGGAGGTCCCAATGTGAAACGCGGTGGAAGCACACATCGTCGTTTCCGGTGACACGTTCGCGTCGTTTCCGGTGCCATTCCCGGGTCGTTGCACATCTGGAGCATCGCTATCTCACCGTTTGGACCTGGGCCACAACATGGATGAACATGAGAACGACGCCCCAAACCACACATAACACCAGTTACGTAGCGATACCGCCCATATCTGAGACCGCTCCAGAACGGCACCTCGGAGTGCGTTGTCGACGGCGCGTCGCTCGATGTCAACCCTGAGGATCGGGTCTTCCGGCTCTACGGGTCGGTGACCTCGCCGGGCACGGTTGGAGACGATGCGATCGGTAGGCGACCCCCTTGGCCGTATCTCAAGGGCTCCCAGCGAATAGAGGGCGGGCGTGGATCAAGAAACGGACCGGGTCGTGGCTATCGAAGCTACCGAGCGCGACGTGGCCGCCTTCGCCACGTTCTTCCAGCAAGCATGGCAAGAGGCCGGACCAGACGCTCCCGGCTTTGCCGGCGCCACCGAGGAAGTCGTGCGGGAGCTCACGACCCGGGAGGCAATACTGGAGAGAATCGGCGGACCCGATCGCAGGATGTTCCTCGCTCGGCAGGGCGGTAGGGTCGTCGGTTTCTCCGCCACAAGACGGATCGACGAAGCGACGGTGGAACTGGCCGGCGTCATCGTGCTGCAATCCATCGTGGGACGGGGCATCGGCACTCCACTCGTCGAGCAGGCCGTGGAGGTTGCCACGGACGAGGGCTACGCCCGCATGGTCGTACGGACCGAAACCACCAACGACAGGGCGTTGCGCTTCTACCAGGCCAGGGGGTTCACCCCCACCGGCTCAATGACGGAGCTAGTCGAGGGCAAACCCGTCGAAGTGTGGGAGCTGGTGCGCGATCTGTGGCGCACCATCTGAATGTTGTCGGGAGCGCGATCCTACGCCGATCACCCGGTCTGCTCCATAACGCCCCACCGACGAAGCGAGCCGAACGGCATTTCGGCGCTCGGTTACGCGATCGCCTCTGGGAACATTCGTCAGCGCTGATTGAAGAAGATGTCAGCGCGACGGCTGATCTAGACGCCCTCGGCGGCCCCGCACACTGTGTCGGTGATGAGGCGAGTCACCACGTATGGATCCATGTTGGCGTTGGGGCGACGGTCCTCGATGTAGCCCTTGCCATCCTTGGCCACCTGCCATGGGATCCGCACCGACGCGCCGCGGTTCGACACGCCGTAGTTGAACTCCGTCCACGGTGCAGTCTCGTGCAGTCCGGTAAGGCGCTCGTCAATGCCAGCCCCGTAATGCGCGATGTGATCGTCATGGGCCTTGCCCAAAGCCTCGGCCGCCTCGATCACGGCGTCGTAGTTCTCACGCATCGCATTGGTCGAGAAGTTGGTGTGAGCGCCCGCGCCGTTCCAGTCACCCTTGATGGGCTTGGGGTTGAGCGTGGCAGAAATGCCGAAGTCCTCGCCGATGCGATACAGAAGCCATCTTGCCAGCCACACCTGATCTGAACATTCGACGGGGCCGACGGGCCCGATCTGGAACTCCCACTGCCCCATCATCACCTCGGCGTTGGTGCCCGAGATGGCAAGGCCGGCTTCCATGCAAGCCTTGGTGTGGGCCTCGACCACATCGCGCCCGAAAACCTCGTCGTCACCGATGCCGCAGTAGTAGCCACCCTGTGGTGCGGGGAACCCGCCCTGGGGCCAACCGAGTGGCCGGCCTTCCTTATAGAAGGTGTACTCCTGCTCGATGCCGAACCACGGCTCGTGCTTGGCATAGCGCTCGGCGACCTCCACACATGCGGCCCGAGTGTTGGTGGCATGGGGCGTCATGTCGGTGTTGAGCACCTCACACATGGCAAGAACGTCGTTGCCGCCCCGCAGCGGATCTGGAATCGAATAGACAGGCCGGAGAACGCAGTCCGACTGGTCACCTGGAGCCTGGTTGGTGCTGGAGCCGTCGAAGCCCCAGATGGGCAGCTCTTGTCCATCTGGCACGACCATCGTCTTGGAGCGCAGCAACTGCGTCGGCTCGGAACCGTCCATCCAAACATACTCAGCGCGATAGGCCACGGGTTCTCCTTGGGTGCTCTCTTAACGCCGCGACAGGCGGCTGCCTAGGCCGAAACCTTAGCTGCCACCGGCCAAGGCCATGCGCTGTCTTAGCCCGAGACGGTGGTGGTTGTCTCTTCGTCTGGCGCGCTGTCGCTGAAGGTGCCAGAGATCTCTCCGGCCCTGAGCTGAATCGCTGCGAAGGCGGCACGGAGGTCGTCGCTCGCCAACTGATAGGCCTCAAAGGCAGCCACCCGCCCAGCGGCGGAGTCTGGATCGAGCAGGCCGGTCACCATGTTCTGGCCGGCGGTAGCCATAGCGAATGCTGCGTCGCGCAGCGGAATATGAGATCCCTCCAGGTCGGGCACCGTTGCGCCTTCGCTAACCCTGGTCGCGAAGTCCTCGGTATCGGTGGCCAACAGCCGAAGCGCATCGGCGGTGTCACCGAAACTGGTCGACCGAGCCTCCCAGTTGGCGTTTATCTCTCTTGCTCTTGTCAATAAGCCATCACTCTCGGCCACGTATCCCTCGACCGAAGCGATGTAGGAAGCAAGCACCGGCGGCAAAGTCGTGGTCGTGCTAGTTGCGGGAAGCGTTGTTGTGCTCGACACCGCCGAGGCGGTGGTCGTGGTGGTTTGCCCGTCCGGGACGGTCCCGGGCTCCAAGCTCTCAACAAAGATCCAGGTGGCCGCCACCAGCCCGGCGATCACGAATGGGAGGATGTACCTCCCGTACTTCGGATCAGGATTCGTGGTCATCGATCGGGACGATAGTGACGTCATCGAAGAAGGCCCCGGTTAGACAAGTAGTCTTCGAACATGGACCTCTCCGGCACGATCTCGCTGGTAACCGGCGGTGGCCACCGAGTGGGCAAGGGCATAGTCATGGCGTTGGCCGCAGCAGGATCTGACGTCTTCATCCACTACGGACGGTCCGACACGCAAGCGGCCGAAACTGCTGAACAGGCGGGTGCCCTTGGGGTGCGGACCGCTATCGGACCGGCCGACTTGTCAGATCCGAGAGCGGCTCCTCAGCTCGTTGCCGACGTCATAGGCAGCCTTGGTCCCCCCACCGTTCTCATCAACAGCGCATCTTCGTTCCCCGAGGACACCCTGGCATCGGTGAAGCTGGAGGACTTCGAGCGCACCATGCGACTCAGCCTGTACACCCCGGTCTTCTTGGCGCAGGCCCTGGTCGCCAACCTGCCGAATGGAGCAGAAGGGGCAGTTGTGAACGTGACCGACTGGCGCGCCGAGCGGCCGTACCCAGAACACTTCAGCTACACCCTCGCCAAGGGGGCGTTGATGGACTTCACCCGTGTCGCCGCCATCCAGCTTGCCCCCAGGGTGCGAGTGAATGCAGTGGCTTTAGGGGCGATCCTGCCGCCGCCCGGCAAGGATTCGGCTTATCTGAAGGAGCTGGCGGGCACGCTCCCGCTGAGAAGGATTGGTTCGCCGGAGCTGGTTGGGCAGACCGTTGTCCACCTGGTGCAGAACGACTTCATGACCGGTGAGATCGTTCGACTCGACGGCGGCGCGCATCTGGCATAGTGGTGCATCGAATGTCCATGGACCGCATCAACATCACGAATCTATTGGTGCGCGGCATCGTTGGCATCAACCCCGATGAACGGACCAAGCCTCAGGACGTTCTTGTCAATGTGACGATGCTCGTCGACACCACCAAAGCAGCAGTCAGCGACTCAATCGACGACGCCGTCAACTATCGAACGGTGGCCAAGGCCATGATCTCCCATATCGAACAGGGCGAGCCGATGCTGTTGGAGCGCCTGGCGGCCGAATTGGTTCAGATCGCATTCGACTCTGAAGACCGGATCGAAGAAGTCCAACTGAAGGTGGAGAAGCCCGGTGCACTCAGATTCGCAGAATCGGTCGGCGTCACCATCAAGCGGAAGAGGAGCGATGCCTAAGCCAACCGTCGTTCTGGTGGCGATCGGCAGCAACATCGAGCCGGACGACAACGTTCCAGCTGCCATCCGCGCCATCGACCGTCACTCCGGCCTCGAGCTGATCGGGATCAGCCACGTGTACGAAAGCCCGGCGGTGGGCCACCCCGACCAGCCCCACTTCCACAATGCAGCCGTCAAGATCAACACACTGCTCGAACCGGCCGCCGTGCGCCAGGCGTTACGGGGAATAGAAGGGAACCTGGGAAGGGTTAGGACATCAGACAAGTACGCGTCCCGTCAGATCGATCTCGACATCGCCTTCTTCGGCGACCAATCGTTCGAACTGGCCGGCAACCAGATCCCTGATCCGGACGTTGCTATCGAGATGTATCTGGCGGCACCGCTGGCAGACGTCGATCCACACCGAATAGAACCGACCACCGGCCTGAGCCTGGCCGATCTGAAGGAGAAGATGATGAGAGAGGGGACCGCCGAGGTGACACCCGTTACCTCGAACATCAGACGACTCGATACCGATGGCCGATACGCGACCGACATCGACGGCGCCCGCGAGGAGACCTACGCCCCCAAGTATGAGGAGCTGGTCTCCGAGATGCTCCACCAACTCGGCGAAGACCCAAAGCGCGAGGGCCTGGTGAAGACCCCGTTGCGGGTGGCCAAGGCGATGGACTTCCTAACCAGCGGATACTCGACCAGCCTGGAAGAGGTCGTTAACGATGCCATCTTCGAAGAGGACTACGACGAGATGGTCATCGTCAAGGACATCGAGTTCTACTCGCTGTGCGAGCATCACATGCTGCCCTTCTTCGGAACGGCTGCGGTCGGATACATCCCCAACGGCCGCATCATCGGTGTCTCAAAGATCGCCCGCATCGTCGACCTGTTCGCGCGCCGGCTCCAGGTGCAGGAACGTCTCGCCAATCAAGTGGCCGACGGACTCATGGACGTGCTCCAGCCCCATGGTGTGGCGGTCGTGCTCGAGGCAAGCCACTTCTGCATGATGATGAGAGGTGTCCAGAAACAAGGAAGCTCGATGGTCTCGTCCGCCATGCGAGGGACCTTCACCGACAACGCTCGCACCCGTTCAGAGTTTCTCGAGCTCCTAGCCCACTAAGCGGTTCTCAACCGCCAGCGCCGCCATGTTCCAAGACGGCACCGAGCGACTGCGGCTCTTCACTTCCCCCTCAGGGGGAAGTACCCGAGCGAAGCGAGGGGGATGGGGGTGGTCGCGTGATGTCTCGTCCCCACCCTCCCCCTATCCCCCTCCCTGAAGGGAGGGGGATAACTAACCCGTCCGCTCCTTGACGATCCGCGGGATGTCGAGTTTCCGGACCGCACGCAGGCCGGGAAGCTGGGAGAGCAAAGCCACCACCATGATGGCCAGAGCCGACCACACCAGAGTCATGGGCTCCATGTGCAGCTCCATGCGGAACAGATCGGTGTTGAAGCTCGACATGGCCTGGGCCGAGAACCAGTAGCCAAGCGCCAGGCCGGGCACAACGCCGGCGGCTGCCACCACCAGGTTCTCCGATGTGATGAGACGCGAGATAGTGCTGCGCTCCATGCCAACGGCTTGCAGTGTTGCCACCTCCCTGGTTCGCTCGGCGATATTCACACTCATCGAGTTGAAGATGAGGGCGAATGCCATCGCCGCACCGAACACCAGCATCACTCCGACGAAGCCATAGAAGAGGCCCATGTAGCGATCGGCCAGCTCTTGCAAGGCCTTGGCGTCCGACACCGCGGCAACCTGCGGCAAATCGGTGAGCGCATTGCGCACTGCAATGCGGTCCGCTCCGCCCTCGTAGACGACCAGGGCAGAGGTAACCGGCAGGTCAACATCCGTCAGGGCCGAGACGCCCTGGCGCGAGGCGTAGAGGAAAGTGCCCATCGGCTCCTCGACGAATCCGACGACGGACACCTCCAGAGTCCAACCCACATCGGGCAGCATCACGTCGACTAGGTCACCCTGTGCGATCCCCAGTTCCTCTGCCAGGAATGACCCAACCAGCATGCCGTCGTTGGGCAAGGTTGATTCGGTACCACCCGGCTCATAGAAGCCGTGCATGGCGGTGTCAGCCTCCAAGATGACGAACGCAGTGTCATACCGCTCACCATTCGCCTCGACCGAGGCGGGTAGCTCCAACGACCGCTCAACCACCGCCACACCGGGTATGTCCGCCAGCGCCTCAACATCGGAGGTGGCCTGCGGCTCAACGAAGAACACCCGGGCGTCCTCGCGGCTGATGTCGTTGAACTGACGATCTATCACGTAGTTGACCGTGTCCAACATGCCCCACGACACGAGGATCAGCACCAGTGACAGAACAACACCGAGCATCGTGAAGATGGTGCGCCGTGGGCTGCGCTCGATGCCGCGCAGTGCCATTCGCCACCGAATCGGTAGTGAGCGCAGAATCGGGAGCACCCTTTCGGGGATACTGGGCCGTCCCCGACCTGTCGGAGTCACTCCTCGCATAGTCTCGGCAGGAAGCATTCGAGACGCCGTCCGCGCTGGAGCCCATGCGGCCAATACCGCCATGAATAGCCCGAACGCGACCGCCGCACCCAGCGTGGACCATCTCAGCTCGACCACTTTCACCGGCACCGAGATGATGTCTGTGTACCAACCGGTGATGACGCGGGCCAGCAAAACGCCGACGATCGCCCCCGGTATGGCGCCGGCCAGCCCTGGAGCCAGCCCATATCCGAGATAGTGACGTAGCACCTGTCGCTGGCTGTAGCCCTCGGCCATCAATAGGCCCACCTGGGGCCGCTGAGCGTGAACCATCCGATTCACCATCACATAGGAGGCCATGGCCGCTGCCCCCAAGAAGAGAATCGGGAAGAACAGAGACATCTCTTCGAACCCCTGCAGGTCCTGGGCCAGCGCCGCATTGGATGCTTGTTCGGTCCGGGTATAGGCCTCGGCGGCGCCGAGCGAGCGGGCCGTGGCGATCAGTTCGTCGGACAAGAGCTGGTTCTCTTCGCCACCGTCGTAATAGACGCCAACATCGTTGGCTACGGAGACGCCTGTTAGGCCGGCAACTGCGCTTTGGGGGACGAACACAACGCCGAAGTCCTCCGGGGTAGTCAACAGGTCTTGGCGATCCCGAGCCGGCCAGATGTACTCGGGCGAAGAGACAACTCCTGCTACGTCGACCGTCTCCCATCCCTGGGGCGTCAGCACATCCAGCGAGGTCCCCGGCCCGAGCTGGAACTCGTCGGCCAAGTGCTGCTCAACGAGAACTCCCTCACCGTCGAGGTACTCACCTTCCAACACCTTGACCATGTTCACTTCCGGCTGCACGCCGTCGGGCAGGCCGATAACCCGCCCCAACATCTTCACCCCTCCGACATGAAGGGGAATGTCCACCACGGTTCGGGCCTCGACCGCCTCCACGCCGTCCGTTCCTTCGGCTATGGCGACAAAGCGATCGACATCGCTGCCGCGCACGAACACGTTGGCAAACCGAAAGTCGGTGGCCGTGCGCTCGTAGGAGGCTTCGAGATTGCGGAACGAGTCGTAGGCAGAGGCGAAGAGGGCAATGCCAAGGAATACAGTCACGGTGACCGCGGCGAATTGCGGCCAGCTTCGACCGATATCTCGCCGCAACTTGCGGTGCAGCGAGGTCACCAGCTCAGCTCCGTGGCAGCCACCGGCTCCCTCACCTCATGGTCCTCCACCAGCGAACCCGAGTGCAGGCGCAGAACGCGGTCGGCCATCTCGCCTATGGCTGCGTTATGCGTGACCAGCAACACCGTATGTCCTTCCTCGCGGTTGAGGCGATGGAGCAGGTCGAGGATCACTCGACCTGTCTCGAAGTCGAGCTCTCCGGTCGGCTCATCGCACAGCAATAGCGGTGGCCCTTTCACGAGTGCCCTGGCTATGGCCACCCGCTGTTGTTCACCACCGCTGAGTTGGCCCGGGAAGTTGTCCAATCGATCGCCCAGGCCCACCTGCTCTAGCACCAGTCGGGAACGGCCTGAGGCGCCATCGGCGGAGAGCTCGGCGACCAATTCAACGTTTTCGAGCGCGGTCAGGGTCGGGATCAGATTGAAGAACTGAAAAACGAATCCGGCGGCGTTGCGGCGAAACCGGGTGCGGCCCTTCATGTCGAGAGCAGTCAGATCGACTCCGTTGACCTCGATCTCACCTGCTGTGGGTTGATCGATGGTCCCGACAAGGTTCAGCAGTGTGGTCTTGCCCGAGCCACTCGGGCCGAGGATGACTATGAACTCGCCATCGGGGATGTGGAGCGTGATGTCCTTGAGAGCATGTATCGCGGTCGGGCCCTCTCCGTACGTCTTCCAGACCCCAGCCAAGGACACAGCCATAGTTCGCTCCTCGTACGCGGAATACTCCGCTGTCAAGGTAGAACGCGGGCATCCACCTCGACCCGTGCCAAAGGGCACTTTTGGGTAGGGGAACTGGACGGTGCTCATGGAGTCATTTGAGGCTGCGCGATTCCCCTCGGAAGCCCAGTCCGCAGAAGTGTCCTGGCACCGTGCGATCGGGACTTTTGGTCCCTTCCATCGAGTTCCCCATCGGGCGTACGGTGGATAAGGAAGATCTCGACAGCGCCGGAGGGACGCCATCGCCAACGCCAACGCCAACGCGGCAGGGCACCATGGAATCCACGACGTCGTCATCACCGACAGCGTGGAAGACCGGGCTCGCCGGTTCGCCCGTATCTGGACGGCCGCTGCCGTGGCGTTGTTCGTGGTGCTGGCGGCAACTGTCGGCCTGCCCCACAGCCCAGATCTCGAAGCGTGGGAGCGACAGGGCCAGCTGGCAACCATGGGAGTCATCGGCATCGGCGCCCTGCTGGCGTGGAGATGGGAAGGCATCGGTGGCTGCCTCTTGCTCATCGCATCGGCTTCTCTCGGTGTGTTCGCCTCTCTTCAACATCAACCATTGATCGCGTTCCTGCCCACTGCCATATTCCTCACCCCGGCAATAGCCTTTCTGGTCGCATGGCATCGAACACGCACGGTCGCTGCGATTCTCACCCTGGGCGCGACGCTGCTTGTGGTTCTGGTCGGTGGCGGCATCGCCGCTCAAGCGATGTACGACTATGGCTATGGCCCCGCCCACCCCCAGTCGGCACTACCGGACCTACCTGACAGCGCGGTGACATGGATGTGGTCGGGCGCAGTCAGCGATACCAGCGCCGTGGTCGTGGCCCGGGTTGACGATGCCGGCCAGGTCGATTTGACACTCACGGCCGAAACTGGAGAAGAAGCCAACTACCGGGGTCGCCAGATCGAGGATGCCTGGAGATTCGTACTGAGCGGCCTGGAACCGGCCACCGAGTACACCTACCAACTCGCGATAGACGGTACGTCGGTGATCAACCGTGTCGGTTCGTTCCACACGTTCTCGTCCGGTCCCGCAAGCTTCAGCGTTGCGGTGGGTAGTTGCTCTCGACTCGGCTCCAACGGGATGGTGTACGAAACCATTCGAGCCGTCGAACCGGACCTCTTCCTGGTACCCGGCGATTTCTTCTACGCCGACCACATCCAGAGGATCGACCAGTTCCGTGCGGCCTATGACGAGACCCTTACCAGTCCCGCCCAAGCCGCACTTCTGGCGGAGGTACCGGTCGCCTATGTGTGGGACGACCACGACTTCGGGGGAAACGACTCCGGCTCGACCTCTCCAACCCGCGACATCGCTCGCAGGGCATTCTCCGCATACGTCCCCCATTACGCCCTCACGGGCACGGGCACCATCAATCAGGCTTTCGCTGTCGGCAGGGTTCAGTTCCTGATGCTCGACAATCGCTCGGCACGTGACGCCAAGAACGATCCAGACGGGCCAGCTAAGACGATGCTCGGCACCGACCAACTCGATTGGCTGAAGGCCCAGCTCCTCGAAGCCAACGACGAGTATCCGTTGATCGTGATCGTGACGTCGGTGCCCTGGATCGCACAACCGGAAGACGGGGCCGACCATTGGGGTGGATACTCCACAGAGCGGCAGGAAATCGCCGACTTCCTCGTTGCCAATGACATAGATGGTGTGTTGATGGTGGCCGGGGACGCGCACATGATCGCAATCGACGACGGGAGCAACACCAACTACTCCGCAGTGGGGAACACGAGCTTCCCACTGTTCCACGCCGCGGCGCTCGACCGCCCCGGAAGCACCAAGGGTGGACCATATAGCGAAGGGGCATTTCCCGGTGGCGGCCAATTTGGGCTGATCGAGGTGACCGACACCGGCACCGACCACATGATGATTGGACTGTCTGGGTTCGACTGGACCGGATCCAAGCTCGTCCACTACTCATTCGAGGTCTCGGCCCCGGAGGTGTCACCATGATCACCACCGGGACGCGTGCTCGCTTTGCTACCCGCCTCGATGGATCTGGCCACCTGATCGCAGAGGTTGGAGGGAAGGGAGCAGGCCTTGACTGGTTGCTCGCCAATGGATATCCAGTGCCGCAGGCGGCAGTCATCACCACCGCCGCCTACCAGGCTGCTGTAGCGGAAGAGGGCCTCCGCCTCCTGATTCAAGACCGCCGAACTTCGCCGCTGCCCCGACCCGACCACATTTCGGCAGAGAGTGCTGCGATAGAGAGGTCTTTCATTGGCGCTCATATCCCGGACCCGGTCGCAGCGGCCATCGACAGGATCGGCGGTGAGCTCCTGCGGGCGGGGCCGGTGGCCGCCCGGTCTTCGGCAACCGCCGAGGACCTTGCCGACGCTTCGTTCGCCGGTCAGTACCTGACCATCACCAATATCACAGGAATCGACGAACTGCACCTTGCGATCCGTCGATGCTGGGCGTCACTGTGGATGCCGGCGGCTCGGGCCTACCGCAAGCGCCACCGGGTGCCGGAAGGCAACCTAGCGATGGCCGTGATCGTCCAGGGGATGGTCACGCCTGCCTGGTCTGGAGTCGTGTTCACCAGGGACCCGCAGGGTCGTCGCCACCTGCTGCGGATCGAGGCCGTACCGGGCCTTGGCGAGGACCTGGTGTCGGGGAGAGTCACGCCATCTGACTATCTCGTCCGCCGCGACACGCTCGAGGTCGTCGAAGCGTCGAGGCAGGACGACCTTGACTTCCTCGAGGACCTTGCCCGGCTCGCCCTTCGAATAGAGCAAGCCACTCAAGCTCCACAGGACATCGAATGGGCGTACACCGATTCTG
>Ga0224512_10004828_pt1 | contig 11263 bp, 6 predicted proteins | sample SF_May12_sed_USG_4_FD_169103 | JGI IMG/M metagenome (GOLD analysis project Ga0224512, IMG submission 169103) | Sediment microbial communities from San Francisco Bay, California, United States - SF_May12_sed_USGS_13 | ecosystem: Environmental > Aquatic > Marine > Sediment | place: USA: California...
CCCGAAGGGCAGCGGATTTTAAGTCCGCCGCGTCTGCCAATTCCGCCATCCGGGCAGGGCCACCAGGCTACTCAGCGGAGACGAACTACTCGTGCGGTAGCACTAGCTCGAACACTGTCAGATCACCGCGACGTCGGTAGGCGAGGCTGCCGTTCATCAGTTGAGCTAGTTGCCGCGAGATGCTCAGACCGAGACCGACAGAGGTCGTCGGAGACGAAGAGCTGCCGCGGGCGAAGGCGGTGAAGAGGGTGTCTTCGAGTTCCGCTCCAACCCCCGGACCATTGTCGGTCACCAAGACTCGGCCGGTCGATTCATCACCGGCCAATTCGACCCTCACAGCGTCACCGCCATAGCGAACCGCGTTAGTCAAGAGATTGCGGATGATTTGGCGGACCCGGATCGGATCTCCCACCACGACTGGGCTCTGTCCCACGATCTCGATCGTGGCCGCAACGTCGCCGATCGAGTCGACAACGGACGCCACCTGGGCTGCCAGGTCGAGCGGTTGGTGGAGCAGCGGCAGCTGGCCGAGCTCGGCTCGAGCAGAAACCAGTAGATCCTCGACGATGGTGTTCGCATCGGCCGACTCCTGGGCGATGAGCGAGACCAGGGCCCTGCGTTCGGCCTGACTAAATGTGTCCCAGCGGTCTTCCAGCTCTTCGGCAAAGCCTGATGCGGCCGCCAGCGGGGTGCGCAGCTCGTGGGCCACAGATGCAATGAGCCGGTCTCGTTCCACGGCCTGGCTCTCGATCAGCTTGACTGAAACCGCATTCTGGACCGCGAAAGAGGCGTGGGCGGCCATTAGCGCCAGAATCTCCAGATCGGATTGGGCGAACACTTTGCGGCTTCCGACGTTGCCCGCGGCCAATGTGCCGCGACTTCGGCCTGCGATGGTCAGTGGGGCGATGGCGAGCGATCCGGCGTCGGTCGCAACTGCGCTGGCGAGGGCCTTTCCCTTGATCCGTGGATCGGCCTGCACTGCAGGCGACAGGGTGGGGGACCCGGTCCGTAAAACCCAGCCGGCGATCCCATCGTGGACCTCGCGCGAATCGGGACCGGGACCGCCAACGCCGATGGCGACTCTGGCGGTGACGGTTTCGAGCGCTTCGTCAAGCAGCAGGAGTTCAACCCAATCGGCATCGAGGAGCCGATGGATCCCCGCTGCAATCGTCTCGAGAAGCACGTCGATGTCGAGCTGGGAGGAGATGTCACGATTGACCTCGTGGAGGAGATGGAGTTGGTCTGCGCGACGTTGCAGCTGTTGTGCCAGGGCATGACGTCCGGCAACATCGGCGATGGATATCACTACATGGGAGAAGTCGGGGCCTGTCTCCGTGCTGCCGGCGGACCAATGAAGGGAGCATTGGGAGGGTCCGGGGTGGTCGGGATCGCGGGTGTACTCGTAGTGCATGGCGCTTTGCGCATTCCACACGGCGGCAACCTGTTCGATGAATGACAGCCTCGATCCGTGACTTGAAAGCGAAATGCGACCGCCGTGTTCGGCCGGGTCGTACTCATAGGTGTCTATGGCGGCCTGATTGGCATTCTCGACTCGGACTGCCGCGATGAGTGGGTTGAGTGCGCCCGGGTTGGCCGCCAGGTGCTTGATGATGTCATCGACCCCCGCTGCCCGATGACGTTCGAGCAGAACGAGGACCTCGCTGTAGTCCTGTTCCCATGTCGGGATCGGCGACGTGTCGAAAATTCGACGAAACTGCGCTTCGGCATCGATATCGGCAGGGCGACGCAGCTCGAGAGATTCAGCCATGGCCCCATCATCGGCAGGCGGGGGGCAAATCTCAAATAGCTAGCGGTGTTAGCTACCACTCGGTGAATTCGTACCGTGCTCAGGTGCGGCTGCACAGAAATTCCAGATAACCCCAAGGACTAGTGCCATCGGGGTTTCTTCCGAGGGCCCTCAAGGCTTTGGCGGGCAATGCCGTTAACCACTATACGTGGTCGTTTGGGGACACCGTCGGCCGCCAAAGGAATACGCAATTAGGGGTGATCCATGAGTCCTGATCGCGTGCTCGAAGGGCCGGCCGATATGGCCGGACCTGAACAGCGCACGGCTGCTGACGTTGTCCCCAAGCGCCCACCGGGACGCTCGGTCCCGCACCGGCCGCTGGGCCGGTACGTTGTCGCATTGAGCGTTATCGGTCTTCTCGCCATCGCATCGACATTCATCACGTCTGCCGCGCTCAACCGCCAGGAAAAGGACGCAGGTGTGATCAGCACCGCGGCCAATCAGATCCTCTTGAGCCAGCAGATCACAGAGGCAGCTCGCGAGCTCGAGGTGGGCAACGGCGCTATCGCTGCGGGAACACTCAAAGATTCCTTGAATCAGCTCACCAGGACCCACGTCGACCTGCTGTTCGGCGACGAACAGGTCGGGATCCCCGATGATCTGTCGCTCACTCTGGGCGAGTTGTACACCTCGCTCGAACCGCATTACGCGTCCTTCGTGCGGCGCGCCAGCGGGATTTTGGTGCTCGCAGAGTCGAGCCTCGAGCTGCCGCACATGCAGGTCGAGGAGTTGGCGGCCGAAGCAGAGCTTTTCGAGACGGCGATGGGCACGATCGTCTTCCGCTACCAGACGGAGGCCGAGGCCCGCGTCGCCAATCTCCGGGTGCTCGAGTACGGGCTGCTGTCCTTGACGGTCATCGTCCTGATTGTCGAGGGGCTCTTTCTCTTCCGCCCGGCTGCGACGGCAACTAGGCGACGCTGGGAAGAGCAGCTGGCATCGCACCTCTCAGAGCGCGAGGATGACCAACGCCGTCTGAGCTACCTCGCTCGCTTCGATCCGCTCACGGGGTTGATCAATCGGTTCATGTTTGGCGATCGGCTCCAGAACGCCATTGCCAGGGCGCGTCGTGACGGTGGCCTGGTATCTCTGATGTTTCTCGATCTCGATGAGTTCAAGGCGGTCAACGACCGCTTCGGGCACACAACCGGAGATGAGGTCCTGCGCGAGGTTGCCGATCGCCTCAAGAACGCGGTCCGTGAGAGTGACACTGTCGCTCGAATCGGTGGCGACGAGTTCACCATCGTCCTCGAGGGGAATCAACGTGTTGAAGACGCGGGCCACGTCGCGACGAAGATCTTGCGGGCTCTCGAGGTCCCATACGATGTCACAGGGCGCCAACTCCACATCACGGCAAGCATCGGGATTGCGCTGTATCCGATCGATGGCGAGGACAGCGACGGCCTGCTCCGAGACGCCGACATTGCGATGTACACGGCGAAGTCGGCCGGCCGCAATACCTACCAGTACTTCACGCCAGAATTGCGGGAACAGACTTCTGAGCGACTGTTCCTGATCGACGGTCTGCGCCGCGCCCTCGATGGCGGCCGTGAACTCGATCTGCTCTACCAACCGTACGTCGACTTGGCCACCGGGCACGTCCTCGGCGTCGAGGCGCTGGCCCGATGGAATCATCCCGAGTTGGGGCTGGTGTACCCGAACCGGTTTGTGCCGATCGCCGAGGAAACCGATCTCATCATCCCGATGGGCGAGTGGGTTCTGCACGAAGCATGCCATCAGCTCAAGCAGTGGCAGGATGCAGGCGTTGCCGATCTCGCGGTGTCGGTCAATATATCGTCTCGCCAGCTCCGCAGGGGCAACCTCGTCGAATCGGTTGACGGTGCCCTGCAGGCGGCCGGCCTCGAACCGCGGTTCCTCGAGATTGAGCTGACGGAGGGCACGCTCGGCGACGACACGGAATTGGCGAGACGTACCCTCGAAAGACTCCGCAGCCTCGGCGTGAAAGTCTCGATCGACGATTTCGGTACCGGTTACTCATCTTTGAGCTATCTCCAGCATTTCCCGATCGACAAGCTGAAGATCGACAAGAGCTTCGTGAACGAATTGAGCGACGTATCCACCTCGGCGCTTCCGGCGGCCATCATCGGCCTGGCCAAGAGCCTCGAGCTCGACGTGATCGCAGAGGGTGTCGAAACGACCGACCAAATGCGGCTGCTGGCCGAGCTTGGCTGCTACAAGATGCAGGGCTTCCTGTTCAGTCGTCCGTTGCGGGCTGCCGATGTCGCTTCCTTCGTGGCAGGTGCGTTCGAATCGCTGCCGACGCCGATCGTGGACAGAGCCGGCGAGGCCGCGGTCTAGCGAAGTCTGGATCGTGATTTAGGCTCTCGAGCATGAGAGCCTTCCACATCGTCTTGTTTGCCCTCCTCGCCGGGTTTGCCTCACTGGCGCCCGCTAGCCCGGCCCAGGCGGCGGCGCCGCTCACGGACCGGGTAGACCTCGAGGTGGTCGCCTCCGGTCTCTCGCTGGCGGTCGATCTGGCCGCGCCGCCAGGCGACGATCGCCTCTTCATCGTCGAGAAGGTCGGCCGGATCCGGATTGTCGAGAACGGCTCCGTGCTGACTACGCCGTTCTTGGACCTGACCGGCCCGGTATTGAGCTCGGCGAATGAACAGGGCCTTCTCGGCCTGGCGTTCTCACCGGACTACGCGACCAGCGGTCTGTTCTACGTCTACTACACCGCAGACGCCGGAAACGGTGACACCGTGGTGGCCGAGTACTCGGTCAGCGGCAACCGCAACGTGGCAGACGCGGGGAGCGGGCGCACCCTGCTCACGCTCAACCAGCCCTTCACGAACCACAACGGCGGTTCGCTTCAGATCGGTCCGGACGGCTATCTGTATGTCGGCCTGGGAGACGGTGGCGGCGGAGGCGATCCCGGCGAGAACGGTCAGAACAAGTCGACACTGCTCGGGTCGATCCTGCGACTCGACCCGACCACCGGTGAGGCCGCGCCGGGCAACCCGTTCATAGGCAAGGCCGGCGCCGACAAGATCTGGGCATACGGGGTGCGCAACCCGTGGCGGTTCTCGTTCGACGCAGCCACCGGCGACCTGTTCGTCGGCGACGTAGGTCAAGGAGCGGTCGAAGAGGTGGATGTCATCCCGGCTGGGGTTGGCGGGCTCAACCTTGGTTGGGACGTCTGGGAGGGGAGCCGGTGTTACGAAGGGCCGTGTTCGGAAGACGGCATGACGTTCCCGGTGCATGAGTACAGCCATCGGTCCGGTGCCATATGCGGCAGCTCTGGAGGCTCGATCACAGGCGGCTACGTGTATCGGGGGAACGAGATGCCGTGGCTGCGCGGTCACTACTTCTATGCCGACTGGTGTCTCGGCGACCTGAAGAGCTTCCGCATGAGCGGGGGCAACGCAGTCGATCACACCGATTGGCGCCAGGCGTTGTCGGCACCGGGCCTCATCACGTCGTTCGGCGTTGATGGATTCGGCGAGCTGTACCTCCTGGCCCAGGGCAAGGTCTACAAATTCGTGTCGGAACGTGGTCCGGATTGTGACTTCAACGGCGATGGCCGGGCCGACATCGCGGTCGGTGTTCCTGGAGAAAAGCACAGCGGTGCTGCTGGAGCCGGCGTGATGAAGGAGTTCCGGGGAGCGGCCGGACCAGTCGACCCGGCTGACGACGCCACATGGCGCCAGGGTGCCGGCGGGGTTGCCGGTGTTGCCGAGCCGGGTGACAGGTTCGGGGCCGCTCTCGGTTGTGGTGATTTCAACGGCGATGGCTACGCGGATGTAGCCGTGGGGGTTCCCGATGAAGGCCCCGGATCGGTCCAAGTCCTCTACGGATCGCCGTCCGGCCTCACCGGTGCCGGATCTGACTATTTCGACCAAGGGAGTCTGGCCGTTGGCACCCCGATGCCGGGGGAGCGTTTCGGTGCAGCCGTGGCGGCCGGAGACTTGAACCGCGATGGTTATGCCGATCTCGTGGTCGGGGCTCCGGATGATTCGGAAGCGGGCCCGGCTCAGTCGGGGTCGGTCATTGCGGTGTTCGGGAGCTCGGCGGGTCTCATCTCGGCCGGGGCAACGCTATTCCACCAGGACACCCAATTCATCGTCGGCGTTGCCAAGGCGGGTGATCAACTCGGCTACTCCGTTGACGTTGGCGACCTCGACGGTGATGGTCACTTCGATATCGTCGCCGGCATTCCGGGGGACACAGTCGCCGGGAAGGCAGATGCAGGCGCAGTCGCCGTCATTTTCGGCAAGCCAACCGGGGTCGGGTCCCGCGATGTTCTGCTCACCCGGGACACACCCGGCATCAAGGGCAGGTCTGCGGCGAACACCCGGTGGGGCACCGCTGTGGCCGTCGGGTCGTTCGATGGCGACGGATTCGACGATCTGGCAATCGGGATTCTGCGACCGAGCATGGCGGGGGCAGTGCAAGTGGTGTATGGGGGTGCCGCCGGCCCCAGCGCCCGCGACGCCGTCTACCGCCAGGGCGCCGCTGCCATTCCAGGCACCAGCGAGGCTGGTGACCGCTTTGGGGCGACATTGGCGACCGGAGACGCTGACGGCGACGGCTACGACGATCTGGCCATCGGCACAGCCGGTGAGACTCACAGCGGTTCGCTCCACGCCGGCATGGTCGGCGTGCTGTCGGGAAGCTTGGCCGGCTTGCAGCGCGGCAGCTATCAACGTTTCCACCAGAACATCGCCGGCATCAAGGGGGTTGCCGGACCCAACGATGAGTTCGGGGCCGCGCTTCGTTTCCTCGATACCCGCGGTGATGGTCGGGCCGACCTGGTCGTCGGCATACCGGAATACGACGGTGCCGGAGAAGTTGCGTTGATACCGGGCAAGGTCGGGGGCCTGTCACGCGCGGGAGATCAGCTGTGGTCGCAGGAAACCCCTGGTGTCGGCGGCAACTCCGAGCTTGGTGACCAGTTCGGCGGGGCGCTCTAGATCGACTGGTCAAAGGACGAATTCGCGCTGAGTTTTCTACTTGTCGGAGCGGTGGCGCTTGACGAAGTCGGCGTCGAGTTCCCATCCGAGTCCTGGCGTATCAGGAAGCCGAAAGACGCCGTCGCTGAAGTCGGGTTTGTTGGCGAGCATGTTCCAAAAGATTGGGTCGCGTTCGGGGTGGAACGCTTCCACGTAGGTGCCGTGAGGTTGGCTTGCGAGGAGATGAGAGGCGATCTGGGCTTCCTCGTGGTGTCCAAGCTCGACGTTGAAGGCCATCGCCATGGCGGCGACCCGCAGCCATTCGGTAGGCCCACCACCCCACGAAGCATCGAAGTTGCACACGTCGATGGCGCCTTCCACGAAGAGATCGCGCATTCCGCCATGGGAGATCTCGCTCTGCCCCGCTGCGACCGGCACTCCTGTCGAGCGGACATCGCGCATCGCAAGGCGGTCGTTGGGCCAGCGGCACGGTTCTTCGAACCAACGGAGCTCGACGAATTCGGAAGCCAAGGCGACAAACCGCACAGCTTCACTCTGCGTATAGCCCTGGTTGGCGTCGACGATGAATGTGAACCCGTCGGGGCCGGCGCCGACCGCCCGTCGCAAACGGTCGGCGTCGTCCTGTGGGGTGAGGCCCCCGATCTTGAACTTCATTCCGACCATGCCGAACTCTGCAAACCGGTCGACTTCGGCCTCGATGGCTGGCTTGCCTGCCACTTCGTAATAGCCGCCGATGCCGATGATGGGCAATTCGTTTCGAAAGCCGCCCCATAAGCGGTGGAGCGGCTGGCCGAGTGCCCTTCCGATCGCATCCCAGACCGCGGTGTCGATGCACGCCATCGCCTGCACGGCGAGGCGCCTGTCGCGCAGCTGGTCCCTGGTGACGAACGACATGGCCTGCCAGATCGCCTCGTAATCGAAGATGCTCTTACCAACCACCATGGGCACCAGCTCACGATGGATGATCGCCAGGATTTCGTCCTGCTCCCCGTCGGAGTCTGCGTTGTAGGCCTCGCTCACGATCCCATCCGAGGTGTAGAGACGCGTGATGATCGTGCACCGATTGGGCATGTGGTAGTAGCTACCGCGATAGTCACGATCGAGACCGAGACGAATCGGAACCGTCTCGACCCTCTCGATCAGTCCTTCGTCGGGGCGCAAGGCGCGAGCAGAGGCCGTCTCGACCGTCACTTCGTCCCTCCTTTCGAATCGTTTCCAGTTTACGTAGCCGATTCGAATACCGTCAAAGGACGGAGTGAAGGCGGTCGTTTGGCAACGGACGTCGCCAGGCCGTATATGAAAACGATTCCGGCCGCTTCGATGTATGGGGTGCGGTTGGTGTCACGCAGCGGGATGGGCAGTCGATCGTACGGACGAGCGCTTGACGTACTCGGTGGGAAGCATGACGACCCGCGGCGGCGCGCCACCAACGAGCATGTCGACAATGAGCTGAGCGGCTGCCCGGCCGAATGCAATCGCATCGCGTTCCACGGTATTGATGGGGGGCTCGAAGTTCCGCATAAGAGGGACGCCGTCGGCCGCGACGAGATCGATGTCGGTTCCGATGTGGAGTGCGGCGCCACGTATTGCAGCAACCACACCGAGCGACAGTTGGGCGCCACCAGCAAGAAACCCCGTTGGCCGGTGATGCTGCAGGAGTTCTTTCGCTTGCTCGTGTCCGAACTCCTCGGCGTATGAGCCGTAGCGGACGAGATCAAAGTCCGGATGGCGGCCGACCGCTTCATGAGCATCGAGGTATGCCCGGAGTCGTTCTCGCGAAGCCCTCACGCCTTCTGGCCCACCGATATATGCGACCCTGCTGTTGGGGACGCGCAGCATGTCGAGCACTCCTTCGCGAACTCCGAGGTAGTGGTTGGACAAGACCGAACTGGCTTTGACGGCGGGAACGTCGCGGTCGAGCAGCACGAGAGGGCCTCGCGCATCGTTGAGTGCCGCCAGAGTCGGCGCGTGACTTTCCGACTCTAGTGACAGGATGAGCCCGTCGACCCGCCGACGGTTCAGGAGTTGGATGTGCTCGGCGTCAAGGCTCGGATCCCCGTCGGAGTTCGTTAACACGAGCGAATACCCTGCGGCGCGAAGCGTCGTCTCTGCACCACGGACGATGTCGGCAAAAAGCGGGTTCGAGATGTCTCTGACCACGAACCCGACAGTGTTGGTCGACCCTCTTCTCAGGCTCTGTGCCAGCAGATCGGGTTGGTAACCGAGTGCACCGACTGCGGCCATGACCCGTTTTCGCATCGCAGGGCTGACGTCATCATGCTCGTTGAGGACCCGAGATACTGAGGAAACGGCAACCCCGGCGCGTTCAGCGACCTCGCGCATGGTGGGCTGGCGACGAGCCCCTGGCATCACTTCCTCGAATCAGTTGAAGTCCAACGGCACCCTACCGGGACTCTTTGAACCATAGCGATGCCGAACCAGAAGCGATCAGGGATCGCAAGTCGGGTTGCAGACGTCGATCGTGATCCCGGGGCTCACGATCAGGGCAGCTTTCTTCGAAATGCCGCACTCACCCACGGTGCTGTCGATGCCAACGGCGGGGCGGGAGATGTCGCTCACCTGCCGAGAAATCCCCCGTCGACTGGCAGCACCACGCCATGGAGGTAGTCCGAGGCCGCCGAGGCCAGAAACACGGCCGGTCCCTTGAGATCCTCTGGCTCCGCCCACCTGCCGATTGGAAGCCTGCTCACGATCTCTGCGTTCCGGACCGGATCGCCCCATACGTGCTCGTTCAGGCCCGTTCGGACATACCCCGGAGCGATCGCGTTGACGTTGACACCATGTGAGGCCCATTCATTCGCAAGGGCTTTCGTCAGCTGGGCGAGGCCACCCTTCGACGCGGTGTACGCCGCCACCCTGAGTCCGCCGAAGAAGGCGTACATCGAGGCGATGTTGATGATCTTGCCTGACCCCTGCGGCACCATGATCCGACCGGCATGCCGACAGAGCTCGAAGCTGGATGTCAGGTTGACTTCGAGGACGCGGTCCCAGTCCTCTACTGGATGCTCGAGCGCATCGCTCACCGCCACAGTGCCGTGACTGAGCACGAGGATGTCGAGCCCGCCAAGGAGGGCAACGGCGGCATCGAATGCTGGCTCCACCTGGTCGCGTTCGCCTAAATCGGCCCGCACGGCATACACGCCCGCATCTGCCCCGCCGAGCCGTTCGGCGGCATGGTCGGCGGCCTCCGATCTGGCCATCATCACCACTGATGCACCAGCTTCGAGGAGCCCCTCGGCGATACCGGTGCCGATACCTCCGCCGCCACCGGTGACGAGCGCCTTGCGACCCGTCAGATCAAATGGCCTTGGCTTATCAGATGGAACAGGCATCACAACCTGTACTTGGCCACGATCGACTCGTCGACCTCGATGCCGAGGCCCGGCTTCTCCATGGGAACGTCGACCCAGCCGTCGTGCTGTTCGAATGGCACGCTCACCAGCTCATGCTGCATGGGGTTCTCCTCAGGCTTGAGTTCGAACACGAGACAGCGATCCGAGATGGCGGATACGGCGAGGCTGGCGGCCGTGTTGATGGCGCTGCTCCAGGTGTGGGCGTTGAACCACGTGTTGTACTGCTCGCACATCTTCACCATCTCGACGAATCCCGTGACCCCTTCCGAACGCCCAGGATCGCACCCGACGATGTCGACCACGCCCGCTTCGAGTAGCTCGCGGTACCCCCTGGTGTTCCAAGTCCGCTCGCCAGTCGCGATCAGGGTGGTCACCGACTCGCGCAGTCGGCGGAAACTATCGATCTCGTACGGTTCGAGAGGCTCCTCGATCCAGACGAGCCCGTACTCCTCGAACCCGCGCACCCTGCGGATCGCCGATGAGATGTCCCAAACCAGGGACTGGCCGCGGTCGATCATCAGGTCGGCATCAGGACCCACGGCCTCACGCAGTAGCCGCATGAAGTTGATGTCGCGGTCGACGTCGAAGCCGAGCCCACCGCTCCGCTCGCTGAAGCCAACCTTCACGCCTTTGAAGCCGGCTTTGACGATATCGCCGTGACGGGCCGCCTCCGCCTCAATGTCCGGCAGCGTGGCATGGGTGGCTGCAATCGCGGGCAGCCGCTCCTTGATGGCGCCGCCGAGCAACTGCACGAGTGGGCGCCCTAGCACCTGTCCCTTGAGGTCCCACAGCGCCATGTCGATTGCGCTCAACGCAAATGAGGCAATGCCCTCGGGGCCATACCACCACGTCCGCTTCTTGATGTTGCGGGCTGTTGCCTGGTTGTTCACGGGGTCGGTGCCGAGCACAAGGTCCGACAGCCCATCGATGATGACCTCGGTCGCTCGACACGCCTCGGGGAAGCCGGAGCCAGACATGGGAATGCACTCGCCCCAGCCGACGGCCCCGTCTGAGGTCTCAATGCGGCAGAACGTCAGGTATCGAGTGAACCCCGCGTCGTTGGTCTCCGGGTACGCCACCGAGATTGCTTCTACCCGTGCCACCGTGGTCATGATCTCCGGCACCTCCGCGCCCTGGATCCCGGCTAGGGA
>Ga0224512_10004829_pt1 | contig 11262 bp, 9 predicted proteins | sample SF_May12_sed_USG_4_FD_169103 | JGI IMG/M metagenome (GOLD analysis project Ga0224512, IMG submission 169103) | Sediment microbial communities from San Francisco Bay, California, United States - SF_May12_sed_USGS_13 | ecosystem: Environmental > Aquatic > Marine > Sediment | place: USA: California...
GGCCTTCGGCTCGTCGATGGTGGGCGGAGTCAGTTCGACGAATACGCCGCGCGCCGCAGGGTCCAGCGACACTTCGATCGGCCTGCCGTCGACATGGGTGCGAACCGGCGCCGCGGTGGAGCGCGGCGGCACGAAGACCGTGCAATCCCCGGTCGGGCAGGCCAGGCATGCCCGGCGCCAGCCCTCGTCCAGCCGCCGTTGGGACAGCGATCGGCGGTCGGCATCCGCCGGGGCTGGAGCCGCACCAGCGACGAACTGAACCGAGCACGACATACAGCGCCCCTGTCCGCCGCACGAACTGGCAATGCGAACCCGGTTTCGCCGCGCGATTTCGAGTACGGATTCACCTTGCCGTCCCTCCAACGTCTGGTTCATGGGATTGAAGGTCACCCGCGGGCCGCCTGGCGCGATACCGTTCACGTGACGGCCTCGTCTTGCGGCACTAGGCGATAGCGGCAGCGCTCGCGAGCGGCGCAGCCGGCGCAGATTTGCCAAGCCGCCCAGCGCGGCATGTCTTCGCCGACGCCGAGCACCATGGAGAGGGACTTGACGGGCATCATGGCGCCGGAAGCGCTGAGCGTGATGCCGATCTCCTCGCCGCCGGCGAGTGCGACGACCGTCGGCTGGGTGGCCATGGCAAAACCGGTCTCTCCGGGGCTCATGGGCGAGCTGCACTCTTGCCCCCGCGCCTTCGCTTCCTCGTCCAGCAGATCGCGTATGGCATCCCCCAATTTGGCGACCGCCAGGATGCCGATCTCTTCGAGCACCAGCGCCCGCATCGGCTGGCGCTCGGCAAACAGCCGGGAGACATGGGCGTCAAGCCGGGGCCCAAGAGTGCCGGCAACCGCAAGCATGGATGTCGCGTCCGCCAACTGCTCCACCAAGCGCGGTGCGCCTTCGATGCGGGCGCCATTGGCGAGGCGCATGACCGTTCCTTCCGCCGCGGCGACCTGCCACTCCCGATACGCGATGGCCGGTTGAAGCAGGTCTTCGGTTTCCACGACCCGCAGCAGGTCCGGCACCAGGTCGCGCACCCGCGGATTCAGGCGGCCGCCAAAGCGCAAGCCGTTGCGGCGCAGCACATCGGCCGCGGAGATCGCGATCTGCACGTCTCTGGTCGTTGGCATCGTGGGCGCCTTGCCTTCCTCCCAACTGCGGCGATCAGCCGTAGGCGCCGTATTTCCGGACCGCCTTCGCCATGGCGAAAACATTCTCCGGCCTGGCTTCGTCGGGAATGCCGAGAGCGCCGTCGACGATCAGCCCGCCGCCCTTGCCGGCAACCTTGATCAGATTCTTGACGTACTCGTCGGTATCGTCGGGCGTGCCGAGGTTGAGCACCGATGGCGGCACGTTGCCGCGCAGGCAAACGACGTCGCCCAACACGGCCTTGGCCTTGGCCATGTCGGTGCGCTCGAACCAGTAGACGCAAGTGCCCGGCGGCACGTCGGCAATGGTCTCCAGCCGCGATTCGCAGTCGCCTTCCCACAACACCTGCGGGTTCAGACCGTTTTCGATCAGCGTCATCATGACCTTGCGGAGCGGCGGCCAGAAGAAGGTCTTGAACTGCTCCGGCGACATGAAACCGTCGAGCCCCCAGTGCAGCGGGATGAAGACCTGCTTGCTGAACGGGTTGCCCTTGCCCGACCGGACCGCGTCGCGGGCGATCAGCACCGCCGCCTTGTCCATCGCCTCCAGCAGCTTGTCGCGATGCCGGAACATGTCGAGCATGGCGCCCTTGGAACCGCGGAGGTAGTCGGCAAAATGGTCGAACGGGGCCGCCGCGCCGCTGCCAATGCTCTGCGGGAAGCCGGCCTCCTTGGCCTCAACCGCGAACCTCTTGAGCTCACCCATCATCGCCTCCATCGGCCGGCCGGCCTCGGCCAGCGTCTGGAAGGCCTCGATCAGGTCAGGCCGGGTGAAGGCGCCCGTCGCCCGGATCAGCTTCAGGTAGTAGAGCGTTGGGAAATCCGGCAGCTTTGCGAACGCCTCATAGGCGGTGGCCACGCGCGGCAAATAGGTGCGCAGGAAAAAGCCGGTCGGATCGAACAGATAGTCGTCGTATTCCTCGGGCTTCATGTACTCCTTGTCGATGTACTGATAGCCGACATTCGGGTCGGTCCCGTGCCCCGGCCATTCGAGCTGCTTGTAGCCCATCGTCTCCATGGTCTGGCCGATGACGATGTTGATATGCAAGGCGGCGAAGGTGTCGGGCTGCAGGTCATCGAGCGCCTTGCGCAGCGAGCTGGTGTATTTGTCGCCGTCATACATCAGCTCTTCGAAGGTGTGCCCGCAATAGGTCGCCGTCCAGAAATGCGTGAAGAAAGAGAACGGAACCCGGTCGGGCTCGCGCAAGGCGATCGCGTCGGCGACGCGCTTCTCGCGCTCGGCGTAGAGGTCCTCGCCGGATTTCTGCTCGCGTTCGATAGTCATGGTGGTCATCTCGCGATCCAATCCTTGCATTGGGCGACGGCGTCCATGGCTGTGAGGCCGAACGCGTCGGCGCCGGTATAGCCGCGAACCTGTTCGTCGACCTGGCCCCCGCCGATCGAAATCTTCAGCTGATCGCGAAGCCCCGCCGCCTCGATCGCCTCGATCGTGTCCTTCATCGAATCGAACGCGAGGGTGAGGAAGCCGCTGAGGCCGGCCACCTGCGGCTGATGGGTCTTGATGGCTTCGACGAAGGTCTCCTTGGGCACATCGACCCCGAGGTCGATGACCTCAAAGCCGTTCACGTCGAGCATGAAGGTGACGATGTTCTTGCCGATGTCGTGAAGATCGCCGGCCACCGTGCCGATCAACACCTTGCCGGCCGTCTCCACCGCCGGGCCGGCCCGCTCCTTGATCAGCGGCTTCACAATGGAGCCGATCTGGTCGAGCATCTCGCCGGCCAGCACCAGTTCGGGAATGAAGTACTCTTGCGCTTCAAACCGGGCGCCGACGATATCCATCGCCTGGCGGCACGAGGCCAAGATGTCGAGTGGCGGCACGTCGTTGTCGATAAGCTTGCGGACAAGCTCGATGGCTTCGGTCTCCTTCATGTCGGCTATGGCCGTGACGAGATTTTGCTGATCCTCTGACATACCGGTTCCTGTTCTTGTGATTGTTGGACGCGCTCGACCGGCCTCGCGCCGCTACCGATGGCTTTGCCTCCCGGCGCGGAAAACCTTCCGAAGCCTTATTGTCCCCTCCCGGGACTAGGCGAGGCCCATCGCCCGGCGCATTTCCGCCTCACGCTCGGCTTGCGTCATGAAGACTTCGCTCGTCCGGCAATGCGCTTCTGTTTCACGCATGATCTCGTCATCGGGCCTGTCGAGATCGATCGGATGAATATGGGGCTGCGGGATGTACCAGGGCGTATGCACATAGACTTCGACCTGATTGCCCTCCGGATCGTCGAAATAGATCGACCAGGCGTTGCCATGCGTGCAGCTGCGCTTGACCTCGACACCGCTGGCGGCGACCTGGTCGCGCACCTGTCGGAGCTCGTCGAGCGACTGGACCAGAAATGACATCTGCTGCGCGATGTTGAAATCGACCTGGTCGGGACGGCCGCTCACCAGCACGAACTGGTGATGCTCCTTGGGATTGGCCGACATGAAAACCATGTCGACGGGTGCGGCGGGATGGGGTCCCTCGTCCGTCACGGTTAGCCCAAATACCTCGGTGTAGAACTCCCGCATCTTGTCCAGATCTTCGACAAATATCGCAATATGCGTGAGTTGCGGTTTGATTGTCGCCGCCATGGTTTCAACCCTCGTACTTGCTTGGACCGGATGTTTCGTTCGCCCGCGCCGGAATGCTCAAGGTCGGGGAATGGGTCCGTCCTTGAGCTAGATCAATCCGGCGTCCCGAAAGCTCCAGGGTGCGAAAGCGCGGCGCGGCGCCAAATCCAAGCTCAAGCCGCATACAGCCAACTGTATCGTGCCTTTCAGGCGTTTGCGGCCCGCCTGGTTGGGCTCAAATCATCGCCCGAACAAAAATTCAAGATGTCCGCTGTTCGGACGCGCCGGCTCGAATTGGCTCCGCCTCGCTGGCGCGCAGGCATCCACCGGGGGTAGCAGACCTAATCGACCGACTGGAGTTCCTTTTCGTGGATCCAAGCGGCGCGTTTGACGACGCTGTGGGTCCGGTTCCACTCGTCGAGCATCGGTTTGGCCTCATTCTTGAGGCGCTCCCATTGATCGGCCGTGGCCGTGTTGCAGGCCAGTTCGATGCGGTGACCGCTGGGATCGAAAAAATAAATCGATTGAAAAACGGTGTGATCGGTGGGGCCGACGACCTCAAGACCGGCCTCTTCGACCCGCGCCTTGTATTGCATCAACGTTTCCATGTCCTCGACCTGGAGCGCCAGATGCTGGACCCAGCCGGGCGTGTTCGGGTCTTTGCCCATCTCCGGGCTGTTCGGCAACTCAAAGAAGGCCAGATAGCCGTCTCCGCCGGTCTCGAAAAAGATGTGCATGTAAGGATCGGGTTCGTGCGTCGACGGCACGCGATCCTCTGAGATCGCCATCACGTAATTCATGCCCAGGAGCTTGGTGTAGAAGTCCACGGTCTCCTGCGCGTTGGCGCAGCGATAGGCGATGTGATGAACGCCCTTGATGGTCATCGGGATCCTCCGCTTGAACAGCGTTGACCGGCGCACTTTTCGGTGCTCGGTGTCATTGCCCGATGCTTCGTCGTCGCGGGTCGGATATTAGTTTCATTTGTAACCAATTGAAATTGATTTGTGGCCGGACCGGCTGGGTGCGCGATCGATACGAGGTACCACGACGCCTTAGGTCCACGGGCCGATGGCCATCGTGCGGACAAGTGCCGACGCGGCGTCCCGTGCGTCCCGTTGGTCCGGTATAGTGTCGGATCCACAATGTTCGCAGTCTCGCCGGCTCCACACAGGCGGGGCCCGGATGCCAGGTCATGTTTAATATTGGTGTATTCGTCAGTGTACTCATTATACTGGAGCCCGGAACTCCCCTGGTGACAATGCCGCAGGTGTCTGTTGCGACTGAACCACGCGTTCAGCGACACGTTCGCCGATAGATAGAGGTCCGACGATGCGATTTTCGATCTTGCTGTTCGGGTTGGGGCTGTTGCTGCGCTATTGCTCCTGGCGGTATCCGGCATTCAAGAAGCGCCTCGCCGAGAAGGACTTCACCGCGCAGATCCGCACCAAGGATGGCTCGGCAGGCCGGTCCTACACCTTCGCCGGCGGCAAGGTTCGCTCGCGTCGCAGGATCGTGGCGAACCCGGACGTCACGCTCACCTTCAAGACCGCGGCGATTGGCGCGCGCCTGCTGATGCCGCCGATCGATCCGTTGGAGCAGATCAACGCACAGAAGGATTTTCTGATCGCGCTGGACGGGCCCGATGAGCTGACATCGTGGTTCACCCAGACCGTGATGATGACCCAATCGGCGGGCTGGACGTTTGGCACCGATCTCGGCAACGGGACGATGCGCTACACCAACATGACCAATGGCGGTCCGGTCTTCCTGCACGTCAAGGATGGCAAGATCGTCCGCCTCACGCCGATCACCTTCGACGCAACCGATCCCGGACCATGGACGATCGAGGCGCGCGGCAAGCGCTTCACGCCGCCGCGCAAGACCTCGCTGGCGCCGCACGGCATGAACTGGAAATCGATGGTCTATTCGCCCGATCGGCTGCTTTATCCGATGAAACGGGTCGATTTCGATCCCAACGGCGAGCGCAATCCGCAGAACCGGGGGATTTCGGGCTACGAACGCATCTCCTGGGACGAGGCCCTCGACCTCGTCGCCGACGAGATCAAGCGGGCCAAGCGCGTACACGGTCCCGGCGCCATCGCCAACAGCCACGGCTCGCATCACACCTGGGGCAATATCGGTTACTACCTCAGCGCCAACTTCCGCTTCATCAACGCGGTCGGCATGACCCGCGTGCACCACAACCCCGATAGCTGGGAGGGCTGGTACTGGGGCGCGGCCCATCACTGGGGCCAGTCGCTGCGCGTCGGCCAATGCGAGACCTATGGCGGCGTCGCCGACCTACTCAAGGAAGCCGAGATGGTCGTCTTCTGGTCGAGCAATCCCGAAGCGGTCAGCGGCGCTTACGGCGCGCTGGAGGGCACCATCCGGCGCAAATGGCTTAAGGAACTCGACGTCGAGATCGTCCACATCGACCCCTACTTCAACGACACCGCCCAGTTCCTCGGCGGCAAGTGGATCGCGCCCAAACCGACCACGGATCCCGCGCTGGCGATGGCGATCGCTCACGTGTGGATTACCGAGGGCCTCTACGACAAGGACTTCGTGGAGAACCGTACGATCGGCTTCGACAAGTGGAAGGCCTACATCCTCGGCGAAGATGACGACGGCGTCGTCAAGACCCCGGAATGGGGCGAGGCGGAGACCGGCGTTCCGGCCAAGGATATCCGCGCGCTGGCCCGCCAGTGGGGCCGCAAGAAGACCTATCTGGGAGCCGGCGGCTGGGGCAACGGCCACGGCGGCGCCTGCCGCAACGCGACGGGCATCCAGTGGGCGCGCGCGCTGGTCTGCCTGATCGCGATGCAGGGTATCGGCCGGCCCGGCGTCAACATGGGCAACCTGCAATGGGGCACACCGGTCGACACCAACTTCTACTTCCCCGGCTATGCCGAGGGCGGAATGTCGGGCGACCTGCACCACACCGCGATGTCGGTCGAGCTCTACCAGCGCATGCCCCAGCTGCCGAGCATGAACACGGTCGAGCAGTCGATCCCGCGCCTGCAATTGCCCGAGGCGATCCTGAATGGCAAGGCTGAAGGGTACGTCTGGGACGGCAAGTCGATCGAGGCCCAGTTCACCAAGTTCAGCTATCCCAGGCCCGGCTACTCGCCGGTCAAGATGCTCTACAAATACGGCGGCTCGATCTTCGGCACGATGAGCAACACCAACCGGCACGTCGAGATGTACCGCTCCGACAAGCTGGAATTCGTCGTAAACCAGTCGATCTGGATGGAGGGCGAGGCCAAATTCGCCGACGTGATCCTACCGGCCTGCACAAACTTCGAACGCCCCGATATCAGCGAGTGGGCGGCGCTCGGCGGCTACGCTTATCATGGCCAGACCCAGCTCAATCACCGGGTCATCATCTTCCAGCACAAGGCGATCGAGCCGCTCGGCGAATCGCGCTCGGATTTCGAGATCTTCAACGGCATCTGCAAGCGTCTCGGTCTCAGCGCCTATTTCTCCGAAGGCATGACCGAACTCGATTGGGTGAAACGCCAGTTCGAGGCGTCCGACCTGCCGAGCGTGGTCAAGTGGAAGGATTTCATTCGCCGCGGCTACGTTGTGCTTCCGGCTGAGAAGGAAGAGCTGCGCGACCCGGTTTCGTGGAACTGGTTCTATGAGGGCCGCAAGAAGGATGTGCCCGAACCGATGCCGCTGCCGTCGGACTATACCGAAACCTATCTGGAGGGCCTGCAGACCCAGTCGTCCAAGATCGAGTTCGAGTGCGAAAGCCTGAAGCGATTTGACGCGCACGACCCCGAACGCCCGCCGATCGTCAAATACAAGCCGGCCATGGAAGGGCCGAGCGATGCGGCGCGGTTCGCCGAGTATCCGTTGCGCATGATGACGCCGCATCCGCGCTTCTCGTTCCATACCCAGGGCGACGGCAAGGATTCCTTCCTCAACGACATCAAGGACCACCGTGTGCTGGTGGACGGGCACTACTACTGGATCATCCGGATCAACGCCGAGGACGCTGCAGAGCGCAAAATCGGCATGCACGATCTGGTCAAGGTCCACAATGAACGCGGCGCCGTTGTTTGCGCGGCGTTGGTGACGCAAAGACTGCCGCGCGGCGTGGTTCATGGCTTCGAGTCCTGCGCCACCTACGATCCGCTGGGCGAGCCCGGCAAATCGGTCGATCGCGGCGGCACGCTCAATCTGCTGACGCCGGAAAAATCGCAGCTCAAAAAGGGGCACTCGATGGGAAGCAGCACGGCGCTGGTCGAAATCGAGCCGTGGGACGGCAAGGCCGAACATCGGGTGGCAGCAAAGCGCTCGGTCAAACCTGCCAAGACCCCGGCCAAACCCGCGGCGAAGAGCAAATCCAAGGCCGCCGTTCCGGCCAAGTGAGAGGACATTGAACGATGAGCGCTCCGGACGCCGAGGGATCTGTCGCTAAAGAAAAGTGGAACCTCATCGTCGATGTCGATAGTTGCACCAACTGTAATCTCTGCGTGCTCGCCTGCCACGACGAGCATGTCGGCAACGACTTCCCGGGCTACGCAGCGGAGATGCCCAAGCACGGCCACCGCTGGATCGAGATCATGAGGAAAGAGCGCGGCCAGGCGCCGATGATCGACGTCGCCTACTTGCCGGTCATGTGCCAGCACTGCGACGAGGCGCCGTGCATCGCCGCCGCCGAGAACGACGCGGTCACCAAGCGCGAGGACGGTATCGTCATCATCGATCCGGTCAAGGCCAAGGGTCAGAAACAGCTGGTGGAAGCCTGCCCCTACGGCGCCATCTGGTGGAACGACGACAGCCAGATTCCGCAAGCCTGGATCTTCGATGCCCATCTGCTCGACAACGGCTGGACCGAGCCGCGCGCGGCCCAGGTTTGCGCCACCGCAGCGCTGCGTGCCGTCAAGGTCGAGGATACGGAGATGGCCCGGATCGTGCGTGAGGAGGGGCTGGAGGAACTGAAGCCCGAGCTCAAGACCAAGCCGCGCGTCTGGTACAAGAACCTCGGCCGCTACAAACGATGCTTCATCGGCGGCAGCCTGGCGAGCGAGCGCGACGGCGCCGTCGATTGCGTCGAGGGCGCGCGAGTGACGCTCCACAAAGACGCCGACCAGCTCGCCGAGACAACGAGCGATGCCTACGGCGATTTCAAATTCGACGGGATCGAACCGGACAGCGGAGGCTACGTCGTACGCATCGCGGACGCCGGCGAGGGCGCCCGGGATGTCGAGGTCAGCGTGAGCGAGAGTGTTTATTTGGGCGAGATTCGACTCGCATAGCAAAGACCTCGCCGTGCAGTCCCGGCACAGGATCGATCACTTCTCGAGGAACAATGGCCCATGGCGACAATCAACGACGTTTCAATCATCGACCCAAGCACTGCCGAGGCCAAGCCGGTCGAATCCGGATTTGAAAGAACGATCTGCAGCGAGAGTCTGTGTGGTTCGAAGACCCTGACGGTCTACCGGCGAACCGTTTTGGCGGGCCGCCGGTTCGAGGCCGTGGCAGACAACGACTACCACCTCGTTTACGTCATGGAGACGCCGAAAGGGGGCGTCATCAGCTTCAACGACGCGTGGCACGAAGCCGAGGAAGGCGCCGGCGTGCTGGTCACCCCCGGCGAATCGGCGCGGTTCGAAGCGTCCGGCTCGGACATGGAATTGCTGCACATGGTGACGCCCAAGCCCCCCACCGCCGTCGAGGACGGATTGCCCGGAGGGCCGGGATATTTTTTCAATCGCAAGACGCTCCGCCCGCTCAGCGACGCCAGCGGCGGCCGCGTGCGTCGTTTCTGCGCGGAGTCCACCGTTAGGTTTCCCGATGGCAGTAGGCTAACGCCGACCAACGCCATTCAAGCGGGCGAAATGCACTATCACGAGGGTGGCTCGTCGCCCTATCACGCGCATGTCAGCACCAGCGCCAACCCGGACGGCGCCGATCACTGCTACATGACATTCAAGGGTCGCGGCGTCGTCGAAGTCGGAGATACCACCCAAGAACTCGAGCCCGGCACGCTCGTCTATTTCCCCCCGGGCGTGCCGCACCGGCTTCACGCCCACGGCGGTCCGCTCGACTACTTCGAGATCCAAGCCTGGAGGAGTTTCAAGACGAACGTGCTCAGCGAGGAGCCGTTGGGGCTCAAGTGGTACTACGAGCCAGAGACCCCGGGCGCCCCGCCGGTGGAGTGGGACCAGAGCTGACGAAACGCCCCCCGGCGATTCCGGGACGGTTCAGTCGGGCAGGTTGACTGCCCGGCGCGCAGGATAAGGTTCTCCCACCAAGCCGTTGTTCAGAGGCCCCGCATCGATTCAAAGACCGCCCACGCCTTGGGCGGCGACGCCCAGAACGTCACTGCCATGCGGCGCTGGCTAAATGAGGGTGAACGCTCACTTGCTGATAAAGACAACGATTTCAGCTGTTCGCCGTGTCGGACAAGCTCGCATAGTCGTCCTTGCCGAGCTCCTGGATAATCTCCGAAACGTCGACGGCACTCGTCCCCATTTGCGGTCATGGCTATCGCCCCAATTGAAGGCTTGCCTCAAGTGCTTCCGTAACGGCGTCGGTAGCCCCGTTCGTCTCCAGTTGGCGGCTATGGGGCAAATTCCGCCCCCGAGGCCAATATCGGCAGGTCCGGAAGGTGCTCACGTATTCTGCCGTTGCCCCTCACGCAATTGTATGGACAAATTATTGTACATCACAAAAATGGCGGTAGACTGAAAACAGTCGGTGCGATTGCCGACGACAGTCTGCAGTCACACCGCGATGGCGCGACAGCACCGAGCCAAGCGTTGCCTTTCGGATCCCAATTCATCGCGTTGCGCATGAACGGAGTGATCGTTGGCCAGCAAACCTGACACGGAAGGTCCGTCCGCAGCGGCTGGCAAGCAGTATGTTGCGAGCTACGGTCGTTACTTCGAGGAATTCGTCGTCGGCGACGTTTACGAACACCGGCCCGGCCGCACGATCACCGAGGCGGACAATATCCAGTTCAGCCTCCTGACCATGAACCAGCACCCGCTGCATTGCGATCATGCCTTCGCGGCGACCACGGAGTTCGGCAAGCCGCTCGTCAACAGCGCGCTTACACTCAGCGTCGTCGTTGGAATGACGGTGAACGATGTCTCCTGGAAAGCGATCGCCAATCTCGGCTGGGAAGAGGTCCGCCTCACCGCACCTGTCTTCCCGGGCGACACGGTTTACGCCCGCTCGGAGGTGATCGCAAAACGCGCCTCCGCGTCGCGGCCAGCGCAAGGCATCGTGACGACGAAGACGACCGGATACAAAGCCGACGGAACCGTCTTCATGACATTCACGCGCGCGAGCCTGGTACCGATGCGCGCGGACGCCGGCGAGGATAGCGTGACGCCATCGTGACCGTCGATGCGTCGCGAAGCTAATTTGAAGAAACGGTGCCCGATGGAGGGATGCGATGCCTCGAGACGATGACACGGCCACGCTCCGCGAAGGGATCAGCGGCCGTCTTGCCCGCTTTGCCGTTGCGACCGACTGGGACGACATTCCCGATGAGGTTCGCCGACGGGCGCAGCATCAT
>Ga0224512_10004830_pt1 | contig 11262 bp, 9 predicted proteins | sample SF_May12_sed_USG_4_FD_169103 | JGI IMG/M metagenome (GOLD analysis project Ga0224512, IMG submission 169103) | Sediment microbial communities from San Francisco Bay, California, United States - SF_May12_sed_USGS_13 | ecosystem: Environmental > Aquatic > Marine > Sediment | place: USA: California...
GGACGCAGTCGACATCACAACGAAGGCAGCGATCTTGTCATCACCGGAAGTCGAGAGCCTTGCCAGCGTCAGCGACGATGTCGCCCCGGCTGCGATGAGCGACGCGAGCACCAGTGAACCCATCGTTGCGAGCTCACGCGCCTCTGGCCGGAGCACCGCCCAGCCGAGGCTCGCCACAACCGCGAACGCCACGCCGATGCCCATGCCCGCTGCGCCTAGTCCGGTCGCCGCGAACACACCGAACAACGCCGCCGCCAGGATCGGCCACGGGTCGATGTACAAACCGCGAGCTTCGCTCTGGCCGCTCAGATCCACGGCCCAGAGCCCGACGAGCCCCACAAGGAGCGCAACCATCACGGATACCGTGTCGAACAGCAGGTTGGCGGCGAGCAGCGCGATTACGCCGGCAGCAACGACCAGTGGCTCGAATCCGGCGATGAAGCCATACGTCTGCGCTCCACCAGAAACCGGCGGGATCAACGCAATCTCATCGGTGGGTCCAACTGCGTCGCTGGGCGTCGCCTCATCGCCGTTCACCCAGACCTTGGCGTGTGACATGCCGTGACCGAAGGTATCACCGAAGCGCTCGGCGAGACGCGCAAGCACGTCGGCCACCGTCTCGGCGTCCACCTCGACCCGCCCGGTGCCGGCGATTTCTCTGAGATTGGCGAACAGACGAACCCTCGCCATTCATCTCCTCAACTGGACTGCGCCCAGGGTAACCGGCGCTACCTACCGAAGCCTTCATCCCGGCCGGTTCGCGGTTTCGTACGTACCCAGACACACGACGACGCGCAGATTCCCGATCCGCGTGGGTGAATGACGCCATACCCATGCAGACGAGAGGCCCCGGAACACGGGGCCTCTCGCAATGTCGGGCCCGCTCAGAGGTTACCGCGGGCCGCCTGATCGCGCTCGATCGCTTCGAACAATGCCTTGAAATTGCCCTCCCCAAACCCAATCGCCCCGCGGCGTTCGATGAATTCGAAGAACACGGTCGGACGATCTTGCAGCATCCGCGTGAAGATCTGGAGGAGGTGCCCTCCGTCGTCTTCGTCGGCGAGGATGTTCAGGTGATGCAACTCGGCTAGATCGGCATCGAGGTCGGGAATCCGATCGAGTAACTCGTCGTAATACGAGTCCGGCACCTGCATTGTCATGAGCCCGCGGCTCGTGACATCGCGAACCGTTTCGACGAGGTCATCGCAGGCGACCGCAATGTGTTGTACTCCCGCCGAGCCATAGAAGTCGAGATACTCCTCGATCTGGGATTTCCGTTTGCCCTCGGCCGGTTCATTGATCGGCAGCTTGATGACACCCTGGCCGTCCCACACCACCTTGGACATGAGCGCCGAATACTCTGTGCTGATTGCCTCGTCGTCGAAGTGTCGAAGCAGCACGAACCCGAACACCCGCTCGTAGAAATCGACCCATTCGTCCATCTCGCCGAGGCCCACGTTGCCAACGACATGGTCGATTCGGGTGAAGCCGGCCGGCCGCGCGACCGTGTCCTGCCACACCCGGAAGTCCGGAGGCGGCCACACACCATTCGATTCAACGAGGCTGTGGACGGTGTCCCCGTACGCGTGGATGGCCGCGACCCTCGAGTCGGTGCCACGGCCGCTGACCAGCTCCGGTTTCATCGCCGGCTCTGCGCCGTTGGCCACCGCCATGGAGAAAGCTGCCTCGGCGTCCGGGACGGCGATTGCAACGTCGCGGACTCCTGGTCCGTGTGCGCGGACGTGCTCGGTGATCTCGTGATCTGGTGAGAGCGCGCCCGAAATGATGAAACGGACATCGTTCTGCTCGAGCGCATACGAAACGCGGTCGCGCACACCGGTTTCCGGTCCCTGGTACCCGACGATTCTGTACCCCATCAATGCTCGGAAGAACTGGGCGCTCTGATACGCGTTACCTGCCCAGAATTCGATGTGTGAGAAACCTTTGATCGGGAACTCGGAGCGATGGGCGTAGAATGCGCTGGACACGGCATACCTCACTGTTCGCAGATCGTGCATCCGGGTTCGCAGATCGTGCATCCGGGCTGGCAGCTCAACCGGGGTCGAGTTCGCCGTGATCCTAATATATCTGCGATATATCACAAGTGATTGGTCCGGTACGGGTGAATAGCACCAACTACCCTCTCGCCCGTGCCAACGAGACGATCACGCCCGAAGCTGTCGCTCACCGAGCACGCGTACACACAACTCAAAACCGAGATCTTGTGCTCTCAGCTGAAACCGGGCTCCATCGTGATCGAGGCCGAAATTGCCGAACGGTTCGGGTTTTCAAAGACGCCGATACGTGAGGCCCTCCGGCTCCTCGTGCAGGACGGCTGGATCGAGGTCTTGCCACGGCGAGGCTATCTCGTCCGCCCAATCGGGCTGGATGATTTGCGCCAGATCTATGAGTTCCGTGGACTCATAGAACGTTCCGCGGTCGCCCTGGCCGCCTCGGCGATCGATGACAACGTCATCGCTGCACTTCGATCGGACATCGACGACCAGGCAGCGTCCGGGCAGTCGATCGAACGCTCGATCGACGCGTCTCGACGTTTTCACACGCGCCTGGCGAGACTCACGAACAACGACCGGCTGATCGACACGCTCGAGTCGCTGCTCGATGAAGTAGAGCGGCTCCTCCGGATGCTTCCGCAGCTGGTCCATGTGATGACGTCCAGCGAGGAGATCGAGGCGCACACCCGCTTCGTAGAAGCGCTCGAGCGAGGCGACTATTCGGCCGGCGTCGGGTTGCTCGACAGCCACCTCGAAGACATCGGACGGACGCTTCTCGACGCGCTGAGCGGGGTAGGTACGCAGAGCCCGGTCAGCCTCATCAGCGCGGCTGGACTCGACGCAGACGACCTCACGCAATAACGCCGATCTGGGCCAGCCTCGCCGACCTCCGCACAGGCGCTCAGTCGACAGATGTCGGTGCGCGCCCGACGGTTCCGCCGTCCGAACGCTGACGCACCGTCACCAGGCCGTGATACGCAATATCCGAGAGCCACACGAACAGGCCGGCAAGCGCCGGCATGAGGACGAGCACAACCACGACGAGCGGAAGACCCAACCCCTCCCAGTGAGGAAAGAGCAGTCCGCCGATCACGACCGGGAGCACCGCCCGAACTGCCCACCGAGTCGGATGCTCGGCAGGTATCGCGATCGCCCACCCCAATCCCAGGCCCGCCAACGCGGCCCCGCTGAGGCCGCTGAGATGGAAGAGCAATGCGAGCGTTGCGCCGGCGATGATACCCGCCGCGCCCCGCGCAACCGACTGGGCAGTTGTCGACGCATAGGCGCTCGACCACACGGAAACGCCGAATGCCACCGGGACGACGATCCAGAACACCGTGATCACGGCTGCGATGATCTCCGCGGTCTCGAAGGTACGGGACCCGTAGTCCGCCAGGTAGATGATGCCATTGACGGCGAACGCCACGCCGGCGGCCAAGAGCATGAGCAGCGCTGCCGCGATGCCTGCAACATAGGCCCAGACAACGCCTACCCACACTGCGCGACGTACCGACTCACGCGTCGGCTCCCAGAACCAGCTTGACCTGTCCAATGTGCGTTCCGACATCCTGCTTCACCCTGACAACGACGTCGATGACGATTCCGTGCCCGATGTTCGCAGAAGATCTGCGATCGTCAGAACTCAATCTCAGGATCTCTGATCGTCGCAACGTAGGATCGCCTCGTCACGGCGAAGGCGAATCCGCGATCAGCTGATGGCTTGGGCTGTGAGCGCGAAGACGATCGCCACTATCAACATCGAAGGAAGGACGGCGGTGACGACCGCAACCTGCGTTTCCTGGACGTGAAGCGCCCAGAGCACACGGGCCGCGAGCAGGAAACTCCACACCGCCCCGACCGCCAGCCCGATTCCAGGTACGAGGCCCAGCGCGAGCGGAACTGCGGTGAAGCCGGCAACCCGGAACAACGCGATGAACCGACCCGTCCCTTCGAATGCCTTACCGATGAGCCAGAGGGCCGCGGCGTATGCGAGCAGGCCGAAGCTTGCCACGAGAAAGCTCCGGACGGCCCAATCGACGGGATCAACAACCGCAACACGCACAGTGGCGGCGAGCACGGCGAAGAACATCAGCGGAAGCGTTTGATCCGTCGCTCGTGGATCGGAGCCGATGAGTCTGATGGCATCGGCATCGCCCCTGAGAACCAACATTGTTCGATATGCGAGTGCTGGAGTCACCTGTACTTCCCCTGGCGGTATTGCAGGGATCGGACACTCTGCGTGGCAGCTTGAGTGAGACCTAGGCATCCGGCAATTCCATGGAGCGCCGATGGCCTCGCCGCTGAGAGGTTCAGTCGAGCAGAACGGTGCCGGTGCCGTCGCCATGCAACCGCACCGGCAGTTGGTTGCCTGCGGCCATGATCGCGACCGTCGGGTTCTCCTCCATCCAGTCCGACTGGTAGGTGTTCTTCACTCCACCGACTCTTTGGACAGCAACGACGCGGTACTGGAAACGCCCCTTGTCATCGGGCCCGCGCGGCTGCACGTGTGAGAACGTGGCGGTGATGAGCCGCGTGTTCCGGTCTGAGATCGTCTCCCGCGGCTCTGTCGGAGTACGCCTCCGCCGGCGGCGGACGACTGCAATGCCGACGGCCACCGAACCGATGACTCCGACCCCGGTGATGACGAGCGGTACCAGCCACAATGCCCTGAACGTGTCTTCGATCGCGTCCTCAGGATTGTCCGGGTCGTACAGCACGGTGACAGCCACGTCGCGGGGCGGCCGAGAACCGGAGGTGACAGACGACCGGAACTGCCACACCTCGCCCTCAATCGTCTGGTACCGGATGATGGCCGTGAACTGGAGGTTGCCGTCGCCGCCGACATCCTGATCGACCTCAGCTATCGCACCCTCCACACGTGCGTAGGTGTCGACAATGGTTTTCGTCTGAAGGAGCCCGACGATGCCAACGACCGTTACCAGTGCGAACAGGACACCGAAGAGCGCCAAGAAAATTCGCGACACGATGGTCACATTCGCCTCCTTCCGTTGCCGGCTGGCGCCGCAGCCGTGACATCGTATCGGCTCGATCACCGGAGGGTCTGGAGTGATGCGTGCCGGTTGAGCCTGAAGTCACCGTAAAGGATACGGGCGCAACGCCCCAGCTAGCGAGCCGGGGCGCAATATCACCTCGAATCCAGACCACGCTGTCCATGAGCCCGTCAATTCGTGACCGAGATCGCGTGACTCGCGAAAAACGGGATCAAGCTCGGACGCAATCCACCGTGAAACGATCACTGCTGCCCGTCGTCACCAATGAGCCGCGGCTAGCGGCAGCGTTCCTGCTTTCGGGCGGTGGCAGGTGCCTGAGCATCACCAGCTGGTGTCGATGGCGCGCCCCTCGGCATACCCCGACATGGTCTGCACACCTACCGCTGCCCGGTCGTGAAACTCGTCGATCGAGGTTGCACCGGCATAGGTGCACGCGGACCGGACGCCGGAAACGATCCGATCGAGAATGTCCTCGACGCTCGGTGTCGCCTGATCGAGGTACATGCGGGACTCCGAAATCCCTTCCTCGAACATCTCCTTACGCATCCGCTCGAACGCGCCGTCGGCTTGTGAGCGGTTCACGACGGCCCGCTTGGAGGCCATTCCATAGTTCTCTTTGTACAATCGACCATCGGTGTCGCGGTGGGTGTCGGCCGCTGATTCGTAGGTGCCCGCCAGCCATGACCCGATCATCACCGATGATGCGCCGGCCGCCAGCGCGAGCGCCACATCCCGCGGATGGCGCACGCCACCGTCGGCCCACACATGCCTTCCCCTTGCCCGCGCCGCCGTTGCACACTCGAGAACCGCTGAGAACTGGGGCCGACCGACACCGGTCATCATGCGGGTGGTGCACATCGCACCCGGCCCAACACCGACTTTGACGATGTCGGCGCCCGCGTCGATGAGGTCGTTGACACCCGCTGCCGTGACGACGTTGCCGGCCACAACGGCGTGGTCAGATGTGACCGACCGGGCAGCCTTCAATGCATCGACCATCTTCTGCTGGTGTCCGTGGGCCGTGTCAATCACGATCACGTCCACCCCGATTTCGGTCAGCCGCTGAACCTTCGCGGCGACGTTGCCGCTCACGCCCACCGCAGCTGCGACCAGCAGCTGATTTCGCCCATCGACGGCCGGCGCGTACAGCGTCGCGCGGACGGCACCGAGGTCAGTGATGAGGCCATGAAGACGCCCGTGGCCGTCGACGACGGGCGCAAGGTGCACGCGTCGCTCCGCCAGCGTCTCGAACATGAGCTCGGGTGACAGATCAGCGTCCAACACGATCGCATCCGGTGACATCACATCGCGCAGAGGCGTGAATCGGTCAACGCCGGCGCCGTCGGCTTCGGTGAAGATGCCAACCGGCCGTCGGTCGTCGTCCACGACCACAACGGCGCCGTGGGCGCGTTTGTGGATCAGATCCATCGCCGTGTTGATGGTGTCGGCTGGTGTGAGAACGATCGCCGTGTCAGCGACCAGATCTGCCGCTTTCACTGCCGCAGTCATATCGGCGATGGCCTCCATATCCACATCCTGGGGCAACACCGCAATGCCGCCGCGACGAGCCACAGTTTCTGCCATGCGCCGCCCTGCAATAGCCGTCATATTGGCGACAACCACCGGAATCGTCGTTCCGACCCCGTCCGGAGTCCGGAGATCGACGGCCATGCGCGAGGCGACGTCGGCAAACCCGGGCGCGAGAAAGACGTCGGAGTATGTGAGGTCGTATGGCGGCACGACGTCATTGAGAAAGCGCATTTCGGTCCTCCAATGATTGAGAGTATCGCAGGGTTGACGCTGATTCCCCACGCCGCGACCAGGACCGCCAGGTAGCGCGGGCGAGCGCCGGAAGGAAACCGACTGTCCCTGTGACCGTCAGTCCTCGGGTATACCGACCCGTGACACGACCGGCCGGTGATCACTGGATGTTATCTCGACCACACGTGCGCCGGCCGGCCGCAGATCCTGAGAGATGAGGATGTAGTCGAGCTGGAGCGTCGGGAGGTCGGCCGGCGACGTGAGCGGCACGATGTCGGGCAGCACCAAGGTGACATCGAACAACCCGGCGTTGAACAAGGTCAGCATTGGTTCAACGTCCCGCGTTCCGTCGAATGAGCCGGCCATGACCGTCCGCGCCTCGCCGCCCCACACCGCGGCGAGCATGCCTCCGACGTCCTCGCTCCCGACCGGAGCGCCAACCGCGTCGACCGCAAGTAGACGGATAGCGTCGCCCTCGCCGCCGATGCGCGCCTCGATGATCTGGGCTACCCCCGGAATACTGCGGTCGCCAACCTCGTCGGCCGCCACGCCGAGTTCGATCGCAGCGCCGGTTCCGTCGGGCCGGCCGACCCACTCGATCGTCGAGTCGGTGCGTCGTTCGAGAAACACAACAAGATCGGTCGCGCCGTCCCGGATCCGACCCCGCTGAACGTCCTGCAACGCGACGACGTCGGCGCTGAGATCGATCACCACTTGCGCGGCAGCATGCGGGTCGAATTCACCGTCGGGCCGGAATCCGCGGTCCATGTTGAACGTCGCCACGAGCAGCTCACCTGGCGTGGCGGGCTCGTCTACCAGGACCCGGCCAACAATCGCGCCTCCAACTGCGGCGGCTGCGGCAGCCACGCCCAACGCGGTCGCGGCCAGCGCGACTCCCGACCGCCCTGGGTTGTGACGGGTGCTGAGTACCCCACATCCAAGAAGGGCGAGCGCGGAACCGAGCACCATCTGCTCAGGATTCAAGCCAGAGCCATCGATCTCGCGGCCAATCACCGGGAGGAGGGCAAGGGCCGGTACCGCTCCGGTCGCCCACTGGACCCGCTCAGGCGCGGCCGACGAATCACGTTCCAATGCGCCCGTGAGCGCAACGCCCGACGCGGCGCCGATCACCGCCACCAGCATCGCTGCCCAGCCGCCGTCTGCGTTGGTGAGCAGGGCGGCGGCAATGACGGCAATCAGTCCAGCAATCGCCGGGTGGGATTCAGCCCGACCTTGTGTTTCCCACACCAGCGCGCCTGCAATGCCGAGTGATGCAGCGCCCACCGCGATCCAGGTCTCGCCACCAACGAGGAGATTCAGCCAGCCGATGTTGGAGAACAGCATGACGTGGAGTGCAACCCAGAGCGCAACGCCGCCGAGAGCAACCGCCGGCACCCTACCGGGCGGCCGGGTCGGCATGGTCAACCGCTGCTCGGTGATGGCTGACCCGACCGTCACAACGCCTGCTGCCAGAAGTCCCAAGGCCGGCGCTACGCCCCGCCACCATGGCAATGGGAGTGTCGCCAGCGATGCGAGGATCGCGAGATCGACGGTTGCACCGACAAGGACGCTCAAGCCCACCAACCGGCCTCCGAACACGATCGCAGTCGTCGCCACCACTGCTCCGAACAGCCCAAGGACGATGGCAGCCGCGACTGCTTGCCCGATGAGCGTCGGTGCCGGTGCCAGGACTTGCAGGAGCACCCGGGCGGCCGCAATGCCCACGCTGAGACCGACCACAACCGACCGGCTCGCCCGCTCGACCAACGGGATCGTGACGAGCGATACCACGAACACGACGACGAACGCCTCGATGCGAACCGGCCCGCTCCGTGAGCCGAGCGTCACCAGGACGCGGATCGCGTCGAACACGAATACGGTGGCGGCCGCCATACCGACCATCGGAAGAACTGGCGTCCGTCGCGAGTCGCGACTGAGCATTTGCTAAGGCTACTTCTCGGCCGCTACCCGGCCGTAGTGTCAATCGTTTCCAGCATCCACGAGCCGGGTTGCGGCAAGTTCCTCAGCGCGACGTCGCCGCGACCGGGCGACCCCGAAAAGGGCCAGTCCGATGACAAACGCAGCGACGGCCGCGACGCCTGCAATCGACGCCGCCGACGGACCCGACATGGCGTCTGATGTCGCGAACAACACAGAAGTCGCATCCGTTGAGTTGACCTGCCAGACCAGCGTCGAGCCATCGATCGAGTCCGCATTGTGCTGGACGATCTCACCAGGGAGCGTGACGATGAACCGAATCGTGAAGATCGTATCGATGATCTGGGCCACATCCAGCCCACCGACCTCTTGGTCGCCAAGAGCATCGAGGCCGGCGGCCGCGTCACCCACGTCGGCCCTGAATGAAAAGGTGTCGCCGTCACGGCTCAAACCCAGGGTTCGGAAGGTTGCCGGGACCGACAACTCTGACTGGCCGAGCTGTTCGTCGATCCCGGCAAGGCGGACCTCGAGCTCGGCGAAATCACCGAACTCGGTCGAGACCCGAACACCTTGGAAAACTCCCTCGGTGAACTCCTCCGATGTCCAGCCTTCGGGCACATCCGCCAGTTGGTCGCCGAAGCCCAGGAACTGCTCACCGCCCTGTTCTTCCAGGAGCTGGCGGAGTTCGTCATCTAGCGCGAGTTCGATGGTGACTACACCGGATTCGTCATCGTTGACGACGACATTGGAATCGAATCTGGCTTCACACGATGCGAGGAAGAAACCGGCAATGACGAACAGCAGGAGGATTCGGCGCGGGATGGTTGTCCCCTTTGTGGGCAAGCCGAAACGTTACTGCCGCGTAGCGCCTATCGGACGCGCGCGCGACTCAGGATTCCTTGTGCTGAAAGAACTGGATACGAACGCCTTCCGGGTCCACGACCTCGAATGACCGGGTGCCCCAGGTACTGTCCACGAGGGGCCCGCAGGTCACGCCCTGATCGGCGAGACGTTGGGCGGTGCGACCAGGGTCGTCAACCATGAATGCCAGTGCCACTCCGTGCGGCGCCCCGGCCGCGCCACCCCTCAGTTCAACGAGGCGCCCGTCTGAAGCCTCGAGCAGGCAACCCTGGTTGCCGGTTTCGTGCCAGGCTCGGATACGGCGGAAGCTCAACGCTCCCTCGTAGAACTCGACGCAGGCATCGAGATCTGTGACATGGAGCGCAGTGTGCATTTGCCGAATCCGATCGGATGAACCGAGTCCTTCACCGACGAGCACCGCCTGAGCCTGCTCGATCGTGAACCGGCCCTCAGTCACCTCGCGTCCGACTACTACTCCGGCGAGGCCACGGCCTTGGTGGCGAATGTCACTCATCGCTTGCAGGTCCTCCAGATTCCGGACGCCGCCGCTGGCGATGATGGCGGCGTCGACGTACCCGAGCGCCTCGGTCAGCATGGCGAAGTTCGGCGCCTCGTTGAGCGTGTCTCGCCGCCCTTCGGAAATGAAGAATCCCCACACCCCAGCCGATGACATCTCGACGAGAACCTCTTCGAGATATCGCCCGCTGTTCTCGGTCCAACCGCGGACGAGGAGCTGCTCGTCGTCGAGGACGTCGAGCGAAACAATGATCCTCTCGGGTTGCTTCCGACACAGATCCCACACCATGTTTTGGTGTTCGATCGCGGCAGTTCCCATCACGATCTTCCACGCTCCGGCCTTGATCAGCCGCTCAGCCTCCGGTTCTGAGCGAATGCCCCCGCCAACCACCACCGGGACGTCGATCTCACGGAGGATGTGGTCGATCAGACTGCGGTTTTGATAGTCACCATTGGCCGCTGCATCGAGATCCACGATGTGCAGATAGTCGGCGCCCTTCTCGATCCAACCCCGGGCCCTGGCGAGCGGATCTGCGTCGAGTGCCGTGACGGCAGCCAGGTCGCCGCGAGCGAGACGAACAGCCCGACCGCCGAGGATATTGACGCGCGCATAGAGGTCCATCGCCTTCAACTTACTGCCTCGGATCGGCCCGCGGGCAGTGAGGCCGCTCCAAAGCCGGGCCGCATGGGCGAGAGAGACCCGCACCACAGCGCGCGGACTCTCACCGGCGGCGGCGCGCACTCCCCGGCGTTGACCGTAACATCCGCCCTGGTCAACAGCCGGGAGCCTGCTCAGACCGCATATGTCGTGATCGCTCTGTCAGTCAGCCAATCGGCGCAACACGAGACCGAAGCCAAGCAACGCGACCGCCGCTGCGGCCGCGACTGCGATGTTGATCCCGGTGAATGGCAACTGGTCCCGTTCAACCTGAAGACCGGCGACTTCTGTAACCGTGGTCGATGTGGTCGGTGCGAGCGTCGTGGTTGAAGACACCGGCGGCTGAGTGGTTGTCGTCGTCGACTCTGCCGGTGACACGGCTGCGATCGTCGTCGTTGTTGACGGTTCGGTCGGCGGTGGCGGCTGGGTCGTCGTCGGGGGCTGCGTCGTCGTTGCGGGCTCGGTCGTGGTGGTCGTGGTCGTTTCTACCGGTGCGCAATCG
>Ga0224512_10004831_pt1 | contig 11260 bp, 11 predicted proteins | sample SF_May12_sed_USG_4_FD_169103 | JGI IMG/M metagenome (GOLD analysis project Ga0224512, IMG submission 169103) | Sediment microbial communities from San Francisco Bay, California, United States - SF_May12_sed_USGS_13 | ecosystem: Environmental > Aquatic > Marine > Sediment | place: USA...
GAGATTCGAACTCCCGACATCTTGCTCCCAAAGCAAGCGCGCTACCAGGCTGCGCCACACCCCGCAAAGGGCGCTCATGATACTCTTTTTTCGGCTTGCTGCTAGGGGGCTTTTCTGCTACAAAAGCGCCTTCGTTTTTCCGGCCGGACAGAGAAATGCCCGTAGAACTCACTCGCAAGAGCTTCACGCCCTACGCGCCGAAAAAGGGCGAGGAATACATGAATGCGAGAATGCGCACGCATTTCCGCAAGATGCTGGAGCAGCTGAAGGCCGAGCTGTCCGCGGAGATCGATCGCACGGTCCACACCATGCAGGACGAGGCGACGGTGTTCGCCGACCCCAACGACCGCGCCAGCCAGGAGTCGGACATGGCGCTGGAGCTGCGCAACCGCGACCGCGAGAGAAAGCTCATCAAGAAGATCGACGAGACCATCGGCCGCATCGACGCCAACGAGTACGGCTACTGCGAAAGCTGCGGCGTGGAAATCGGCCTGAAGCGGCTCGAGGCGCGCCCCACCGCCACGTTGTGCATCGACTGCAAGACGCTGGACGAGCTGCGCGAAAAGCAGGTCGCGAAGTAGGTTTCGCGCGGCAATGAAAAAGGGGCGCTTTGGCGCCCCTTTTTCTTTGCGGCCGGCGGCAGTGCGCTCGCTAGGCCTGCTTCGCCGCTTCCGGCGCGCCGATCGCCTTCATCGACAGTCGCACGCGTCCCTTGTCGTCAGCTTCGAGCACCTTCACCTTCACTGTCTGCCCTTCCTTGAGGTGGTCGGACACGGCGTTCACGCGCTCCTGGCTGATCTGCGAGATGTGCAGCAGGCCATCGCGGCCCGGCAGCAGCTGCACAATGGCGCCGAAATCGAGCAGGCGCAGCACCGTGCCTTCGTAGATCTTGCCGACTTCGACGTCCGCAGTGAGCTCCTGGATGCGCTTCTTGGCCGCCTCGCCGCCTTCCGCGACGACGCAGGCGATGGAGATGGTGCCGTCGTCCTCAATCTCGATGGTGGTGCCGGTTTCCTCCTGGATGCCGCGGATCACGACGCCACCCTTGCCGATCACGTCGCGGATCTTGTCCGGATTGATCTTGATCTTGATGATGCGCGGCGCGTAGGTCGAGAGCTCGGTGCGCGATCCTTCGATCGCCTGCTTCATGATCTCCAGGATCTGCATGCGAGCCTCGCGCGCCTGGTCGAGCGCGATCTTCATGATGCTCTTGTTGATCGATTCGATCTTGAGGTCCATCTGCAGCGCCGTCACGCCGGTCTCGGTACCCGCCACCTTGAAGTCCATGTCGCCAAGATGGTCCTCGTCGCCGAGGATGTCGGACAGCACGGCGAAGCGGTTGCCTTCCTTGATCAGCCCCATGGCAATGCCGGCGACGTGCGCCTTGATCGGCACGCCGGCATCCATCATCGCCAGGCTGCCGCCGCACACCGAAGCCATCGACGACGAGCCGTTCGACTCGGTGATCTCGGATACCACGCGCAGCGAGTAGCCGAAGTCCTCGGCGCTCGGCAGCATGGCTACCAGCGAGCGCTTGGCGAGGCGGCCGTGGCCGATCTCGCGGCGCTTGGTGAAGCCGAAGCGCCCGGTCTCGCCGGTCGCATAGGGCGGCATGTTGTAGTGAAACATGAAGCGCTCGCGGTATTCCCCGGCCAGCGCATCGATGATCTGCTCGTCGCGCCCGGTGCCGAGCGTCACGCTGACCAGCGCCTGGGTCTCGCCGCGCGTGAACAGCGCCGAACCATGCGTGCGCGGCAGCACGCCGACGCGAACGTTGATCGGCCGCACGGTGCGCGTGTCGCGGCCGTCGATGCGCGGCTCGCCATCGAGAATCTGGTTGCGGACGATCTTCGACTCGAGGTTGAAGAACACGTCCTTGGCGACGTTTGCCTCAAGCGCGGCACCCGCTGCCTCGGCCTCCTCTTCCACCTTGGCCAGTGTCGCCTTGCGGATCTCGTTGAGGCGCGTGTTGCGTGCCTGCTTCTGCCGCATTTCGAACGCAGCGCGCAGGTCGCTTTCGGCCAGTTCCGCGATGCGCTGGATCAGCGCCTCGTTCTTCGCCGGCGGCTGCCAGTCCCACGCCGGCTTGGCCGCGACCTCGGCCAATTCGTGGATCGCCTGGATTGCCGCCTGCATCTTCTCGTGCCCAAACTCCACGGCGCCGAGCATCACGTCCTCGGGCAGTTCGCGCGCCTCGGACTCGACCATCAGCACGCCCTGCTCGGTGCCGGCGACCACCAGATTGAGTTGCGACTCCTTGAGCTGCGTCGCGGTCGGATTCAGCACGTACTGGCCGTTCAGATAGCCGACGCGGCAGGCGCCGATCGGTCCGTTGAACGGGATGCCCGACAGCGTCAGGGCAGCCGATACCGCAAGCATTGCCGGGATGTCGGAATCCACTTCCGGATTCAGGGACAGCACCTGGGCCACCACCTGCACTTCATTGAAGAACCCGTCCGGGAACAGCGGCCGGATCGGCCGGTCGATCAACCGCGAGGTCAGCGTTTCCTTCTCCGAGGGGCGTCCCTCGCGCTTGAAGAAGCCGCCGGGGATCTTGCCCGCGGCATACGTCCTCTCGGCATAGTCCACCGTCAGCGGAAACCAGTCCTGGCCCGCTTTCGGCTCCTTGGCGCCGACCACGGTGGCGAGGACCACTGTGTCGTCGATGGAGCACAGCACGGCGCCATGCGCCTGGCGCGCGATCTCGCCGGTTTCGAACGTGACCTGTTGATCACCCAGGGTGAAAGTCTTCTTTGTCGGATTCAATGGGTTACCTCGCTTGGTGGCCAAAAGCAAAAACGCTCATCGCTTGATGAGCGTTGCTCGCGGCGGCATTAGGGTTACTTACGCAGACTCAGCCGCTCGATCACCGAGCGGTACTTGTCGGCATCCGTGCGCCGCAGGTAGTCGAGCAGCTTGCGACGCTGCGACACGAGCTTGAGAAGCCCGCGACGCGAATGGAAATCCTTGACGTGGGCCTTGAAGTGCTCGGCGAGACTGTTGATGCGCTCGGTGAGGAGCGCGACCTGCACTTCGGTCGATCCGGTATCCTTGCCGGAGCGCTGGTACTGCTGGACGACCTGCGCTTTTTGCGCAACCTGCAAAGCCATACTCTCTGTCTCCTGGTTTAAGCCGCGCATTTTAGCGAGGCCGGCGCCGATCTACAAGTTTTTGATGTTTTTCAGCCGCTTGCGTGGTTAACGAGCCTGCGCGGACGCAATTTCCCCGGGGTATGGCCCTCGCCCAGACCGAGCAGCCTCCCCTGCAGGCCGTAAACGCTGCATTGTCCCGCTGGCGCATCCTCCATGCTGAGCGCCTGGCCGCGCGCGAAGCGCTCTGCCAGCGCCGCCGGCAGGTCCACCCGCGGCAGACCCGCCAGCAGGCACCCGAGCGGCAGGAGCCGGGCATCGCGCTCCGATGTCGTATCTCGCTGCAGCTGCTCGAGCGTCACGGCATCTTCGATGTGAAAGCCGCCCGACTGCGTGCGCCGCAGCGCGGCGAGGTGCGCGCCGCAACCCAGGGCACGGCCGATGTCCTCGACCAGGGTGCGCACATAGGTGCCTTTGCTGCAGCGAACCAGGAGCTCAAGGCTGTGGTTCTCGAAGTGCGTCAGCTCGAGCGCGTGCACGCGAATGCGGCGCATTGTCCTCGGCACCTCGATCCCCTTGCGCGCCAGCGCATACAGGGGGCGCCCCGCGTGCTTGAGTGCCGAATACATCGGCGGCATCTGCTCGATACCTCCCCGAAACCGGCCAAGTACCGGCTCAATGTCTTCGACGCGTGTCGTGCAGGGCTTGCGCTCGAGCACTTCACCGTCGGCATCCGCCGTCGAGGTGGTGACGCCGAGATGCGCGCGTGCGACATACTCCTTGTCGGCATCGAGCGCGAGCTGCGAGAACTTGGTGGCCTCGCCGAACAAGACCAGCAGCATGCCGGAGGCCAGCGGATCGAGCGTGCCGGCATGCCCCGCCTTGGCGGCGCCATAGAGGCGCTTGACCGCCTGCAGGACCGCGTTCGAGCCAACCCCCGCAGGCTTGTCGAGGAGCAGCATGCCGTCGAGCCTGCGGCGCATCAGCTCTTGGGCCGGACGCTGTCGATGAGCCGCGAAAGGTGCGCGCCGCGCGCCACCGATTCGTCGTGCCGGAAGCGCAGCTCCGGCGTCATGTAAAGCTGGATGCGCTTTGCCAGATGCGAGCGCAGGTAACCGGCGGCGCTTTTCAGTGCCGCTGCCGCGGGCTCGACCTGCGCCGCCTCGAGGCAGGTGAAATAAACCAGGGCGTGCGACAGGTCCGGAGCGACATCCACTGCGGTCAGGGTGACCAGCGCGAGGCGCGGATCGCGCAATTCGCGACTCAGGAGAACGGACAGCTCGCGCTGGATCTGGTCGGCGACCTTCTGCGGTCGGCCGCGGCTCACAAGGTTCGCGCAACCTCGAGGACTTCGAACACCTCGAACTGGTCGCCTTCCTTGATGTCCGAAAAGTTCTTCAATGACATGCCGCACTCGAAACCAGCCTTTACTTCGCGCGCGTCGTCCTTGAAGCGCTTGAGCGATTCGATCTCGCCGGTGTGGATGACGACGTTGTCGCGCAGCACGCGCACCTGCGCGTTGCGCCGCACGAGGCCGTCCACGACGTAGCAGCCGGCGACGGCGCCGACCTTGGAGATGCGGAACACCTGCCGCACCTCGACCATGCCGAGCACCTGCTCCTTCCTTTCGGGCGCCAGCATGCCCGACAGCGCAGCCTTGATCTCGTCCACGGCCTCGTAAATGATGTTGTAGTAGCGCACCTCGATGCCCGAGCTCTCGATGAGCTTGCGCGCGGTGGCGTCGGCACGCGCATTGAAGCCGATGATCACCGCTTTCGCCGCCAGCGCCAGGTTGACATCGGACTCCGTGATGCCGCCGACGCCGGCATGCACCACGCCGACCTTCACCTCTTCCGTCGACAGGCGCGTCAGCGCATGCACCAGGGCTTCCTGCGAGCCCTGGACGTCGGCCTTGATCACCAGCGACAGCACCTTTGTCCCGCCCTCGCCCATCTGCTGGAACAGGTTCTCCAGCTTGGCCGCCTGCTGCTTGGCGAGCTTGACGTCGCGGTACTTGCCTTGGCGAAAGAGCGCGATCTCCCGCGCCTTGCGCTCGTCGGCAAGCGTGGTCATCTCTTCCCCCGCCGAGGGCACTTCGGACAGCCCCTGGATCTCCACCGGGATCGACGGGCCCGCGGTTTCGATCGACCGGCCGTTCTCGTCGAGCATGGCGCGCACCCGCCCGTAGACGGATCCGGTCAGCACCACGTCGCCGCGATGCAGCGTGCCCGCGCGCACCAGCACCGTTGCCACCGGGCCGCGCCCCTTGTCCAGACGCGCCTCGATCACGACGCCGCGCGCCGGAGCCTGCACCGGCGCCTTCAGTTCCAGCACTTCGGCCTGCAGCAGCACGCGCTCCAGCAGGTCGTCCACGCCCTTGCCGGTCTTGGCCGATACCGGCACGAACGCCGTGTCGCCGCCGAATTCCTCCGGCACGACGCCATGCTGCAGTAGCTCTTGCTTGACCTTCTCCGGATTGGCTTCGCCCTTGTCGATCTTGTTGAGCGCCACCACCAGCGGCACCTTGGCCGCCCTGGCATGATTGATGGCCTCCACCGTCTGTGGCATCACGCCGTCATCGGCGGCCACCACCAGGATCACCAGGTCGGTCACCATCGCGCCGCGTGCGCGCATGGCGGTAAACGCCTCGTGGCCGGGCGTGTCGAGGAACGTGACGACGCCGCGCGGCGTTTGCACGTGGTAGGCCCCGATGTGCTGCGTGATGCCGCCGGCCTCGCCCGCCGCCACCTTGGTGCGCCGGATGTAGTCAAGCAGCGACGTCTTGCCATGGTCGACGTGGCCCATGACGGTGACCACCGGCGGCCGCGTCTCGCCAACCACGGCTTCATGCTCCGCGTCCTGCGCGGTTTCGGCGAGATACGACTCCGGGTCGTCGAGCTTCGCGGCCTTCGCCTTGTGGCCCATCTCCTCGACCACGATCATCGCCGTTTCCTGGTCGAGCACCTGATTGATGGTGGCCATGGTGCCGAGCTTCATCAGCACCTTGATCACCTCGGCCGCTTTCACCGACATGCGGTGCGCCAGCTCGCCGACGGCGATGGTTTCGGGCACCGCGATGTCGCGCGTCACCGGCTCGGCGGGCTGGCTGAACGGCGGCTGCTCGGTCGCCGCGCCGCCCCGGTGCCGCGCGCCGCCCCTGGCGTGCCATCCGCCGATGCCGCCGCCCACGTCGCCCCGCGTCTTGATGGTGCGCCGGCGCACCGAATCGTCGCGCATGGTGGTGGTCGGCTTCGCCTTCTTGGGCTTCTTGTCCGGCTTGGCATCGCCCGTCTTGGGCGCATGCAGCGTGCCTCCGGCCAGCGCTGCTGCCCCAGGTTGTGCCTGCGCCTTTTCGATCGCCACCTGCGCTTCGCGCTCGGCGGTCCGCTGCTCAGCCTCGCGCCGCTCACGTTCCTGCTTTTCGCGCAATTCCGCCGCCTGCAGCGACGACAACTGCTCCTGCCGGCGCGCCTCGTCCTCGCGCAGCTGTCTTTCCTTGTCGTCGAGCGCCCGCGGCGCCGCGGGCGCCGGCGCTTCCGCGGGCGGCGGCGGCGCCGCCGGCGTCTCGGCGGCGCTTTCCTGCGCTGCCAGTTCGGCGGGATCGCGCTTCACGAATACGCGCTTCTTGCGCACCTCGACCTGGATGGTGCGCGCCTTGCCCGAGGTGTCGGACTTCTTGATGATCTCGCTGGACTGCTTGCGGGTCAGCGTAATCTTGTTCTTCGCGTCTGCGGAGCCGTGCGACCTGCGCAGATACTCGAGCAGCCGCGCCTTGTCGCCTTCCGTGAGCGAATCGTCCGCCGCCTGCTTTTGCACGCCGGCGGCGCGCAACTGCTCCAGCAGCACGGAGGGCGGCACCTTCAGTTCGCTGGCAAATTGGGTGACGCTGGTCATGGCCACGTTACTGCGCCTCCTTGATTTCCGCCTGGCCGTCGGACTCGAACCAGTGCGCGCGCGCCGCCATGATCAGGCCCTTGGCGCGCTCGTCGTCGATGCCGGTCAGTTCCGAGAGCTCGTCCACGGCCAGATCGGCCAGGTCGTCGCGCGTTTTCACGCCGCCCTCGGCCAGCTTGGCGGCGAGCTGCGTGTCCATGCCCGCCAGCTGCAGCAGGTTCTGGTCCACGCCCTCGACCTGCTCCTCGCTGGCGATCGCCTGCACCAGCAGCGCATTGCGCGCGCGGCTGCGCAGTTCGTTCACCGTGTTCTCGTCGAACGCCTCGATCTCCAGCATCTCGTTGAGCGGCACGTAGGCGATCTCTTCCAGCGTCGAGAAGCCTTCCTGGATGAGGATATTGGCCACCTCTTCGTCGACGTCGAGGCGCTGGATGAAGAGCTCGCGCACGCGCGTCGATTCCTCTTCCTGCTTCTTGGTCGACTCCTCTTCGGTCATGAGGTTGATCGTCCAGCCGGTGAGTTCGGACGCGAGGCGCACGTTCTGGCCGCTGCGGCCGATGGCGATGGCGAGGTTCTCCTCGTCCACCACCACATCCATCGAGTGCTTCTCCTCGTCCACCAGAATCGAGCTCACCTCGGCGGGCGCGAGCGCGCCGATGACGAACTGCGCGGGGTCCGCGGACCACAGCACGATGTCGACGCGCTCGCCGGCCAGCTCCTGCGTCACCGCCTGCACGCGCGAGCCGCGCATGCCGACGCAGGTGCCGATCGGGTCGATGCGCCGGTCGTTGGTGTGCACGGCGATCTTGGCGCGCACGCCGGGGTCGCGCGCCGCGGACTTGATCTCCAGCAGCCGTTCCTCGATCTCGGGCACTTCGAGCTCGAACAGCTTCATGATGAACTGCGGCGCGGTGCGCGACAGGATCAGCTGCGGCCCGCGCGCGCCGCGATCGATCTTCGCCACCCAGGCGCGCACGCGGTCGCCGACCCGCAGGTTTTCCTTCGGGATCATGTTCTCGCGCGGCAGCAGGGCTTCCAGACGGCCCGATTCGACGATCGCGCTGCCCCGCTCCATGCGCTTGACCGAACCGGTGACCAGCTCGTCGCCCCGGGCGAGGAAGTCGTTCAGGATCTGCTCGCGCTCGGCGTCGCGGATGCGCTGCAGGATGACCTGTTTCGCGGTCTGCGCGCCGATGCGGCCGAAAGGGATCTTCTCGATCGGCTCTTCGAGATAGTCGTCCATCTTGGCGTCCGGCTTCCTGTCCTGCGCTTCCTCGAGCGACAGCATCTGCGCCGTGTTCCACTCCGGCGTATCGTCGGGCACGACGTGCCAGCGCCGGAATGCCTCGTAGTCGCCCGTGTTCTGGTCGATGGCCACGCGCACATCCACGTCCTCGGTGAAGCGCTTCTTGGTGGCCGAGGCGAGCGCCATTTCCAGCGCGCCGAACACGACGTCGCGGTTGACGTTCTTCTCGCGCGCCAGCGCGTCCACCAGCAGCAGAATTTCCCGGCTCATCTTTGCTCCAAGCTCATTGTTCCGGAACGAGTCGCGCCCGATCCATGCCTTCCAGTTGCAGCGCCACCGGCGTGCCGTCCACCTCCACGGTCGCCGTGGTGCCCTCGATGCCGCGCAGCACACCCACGTAGCGCCTGCGGCCCGTCGCATCCGCCAGCCGCATCCTCACATCCACCCGCTGGCCGGCGAAGCGCGCGAAGTCCGCGGGCCGTCGCAGCGGCCGGTCAAGGCCCGGCGAGGACACTTCCAGCCGGTCGTAATCGATGCCTTCGACCTCGAGCAGGTGGGACAGGTGCCGGCTGACCGCCGCGCACTCGTCCACCGTGATGCCACCGGGCTTGTCCATGAAAATGCGCACGAAGCGTCCCCGGTTGGACACCTGCGTGTCCACCAGTTCAAACCCCAGACCTGCCAGGGTCGGCTCCAGGATGCCTTCGAGCGTGCTCGCCACAAACAAAAAATGGGCCGAAGCCCATCTACACCAAACGGCTTGAAGTTTAACCGCTTTTTGCCGCTTTCACAATCTCCGCGACGCTTTTTTCATCCAGTTCGAGCCAGCGCCCCGGTCGCAGATCCCGCGGCAGCTCGACCGGTCCGTAGCGCACCCGCAGGAGCCGGCTGACCTTGCGGCCGATCGCCTCGAACAGGCGCCGCACTTCGCGGTTGCGGCCCTCGCGCAGCGTTGCCCGGTACCAGCGGTTGGCGCCTTCTGCGGCGCCGGAGGGCTCGAGCGTGTCGAAGCGGGCAACGCCGTCGTCCAGGGCGACACCGGCCAGAAGCTGGCGGCGTTCCTCGGGCTGCAAGGCGCCGAGAACGCGCACCGCATACTCGCGCTGCACCTCATAGCGTGGGTGCATCAGGCGGTTCGCGAGCTCTCCTGAGTCGGTGAAAAGCAGCAATCCCGCGGTGTTGATGTCGAGGCGCCCTACCGCCACCCACTTGCCGCCCGGAATCGGCGGCAACCGCTGGAACACGGTGGGTCGGCCCTCAGGGTCCGAGCGGGTCACCATCTCGCCGTCGGGCTTGTGGTAGAGCAGCACGCGGGGCACCGCGCCGGCTGCCTTCAGGACAAGGGTCTTGCCGTCCAATTCGATGCGGTCCGAGGCTTGCGCGCGGTCGCCCAGCCTGGCGGTCGCGCCATTGATCTTCAGGCGTCCGGCGCTGATCCAGGCCTCGATCTCCCGGCGCGAGCCGTGGCCAGCCGCCGCCAGAAGCTTCTGCAGGCGCTCAGCCTGCGGCGGGTTCGTTGGCGGCTTCGGGGACGACGGTGGCCGGCGCGGGTTCAAGCTGCAGCGTCTGGGCGATGTCCTCGAGCGGCGGCAATTCCTGCAGCGAGCGCAATCCGAGGTCGTCGAGAAAGGACTTCGTTGTGGCGTAGAGCGCGGGCCGACCCGGCGTCTCGCGGTGGCCGACGGCGTCGATCCAGCCGCGGCTCTCCAGGGTCTGAATGATCTGCGTCGACACCGTCACGCCGCGGATGTCCTCGATGTCGCCGCGCGTCACCGGCTGGCGGTAGGCGATGATGGCGAGCGTCTCCATCACCGCCCGCGAGTAGCGCGGCGGCTTCTCGGGTTGCAGCTTCTCGGCGAACGGCCGGAATTCCGGCCGCGTCTGGAAGCGCCAGCCGCTCGCCAGGCTGGCCAGCTCCACCGCGCGCCCGTTCCACTCCTCGCGCAGTTCGGCGAGCAGATTTTTGAGGGTGTCGGCGCCCAGCTGATCGTCGAACAGTCGCCGCAGGTCGACCAGCGACAGGGGTTCCTGCGAAGCGAGCAGCGCCGCTTCCAGGATGCGCTTGGCTTCAGTGGGGCTCGGCATGGGCCAATTTTACGTAGATCGGTGCGTAGCTCTCCGACTGCGTGAGCTCGAGCAGCGACTCGCGCGCCAGTTCCAGCACCGCGAGCAGCGTCACCACCAGCACTGCCACGCCGAGCGCCGGGTCGAACAGCTCGCCGAACTCCAGCACGCGCCGCTCCTGCAGGCGCCGCAGGATGCCGCTCATGTGCTCGCGCACCGACAGCTCCTCGCGCGAGACGCGGTGGTGCGCCGAGAGCCGCGCCCGATGCAGCAGCGTGCGCCAGGCCTCGGCGAGATCCTGCGCGTTGACTTCCGGCAGGCGCTCGGCCACGGTGCGCTCCACCCACACGCAGACCGCGATGATGTCGCGCCCGACCTGCGGCATCTGGTCGAGCTGCAGCGCCGCCTTCTTCATCCGCTCGTACTCGAGCAACCGCCGCACCAGCTCGGCGCGCGGATCCTCCTCGCCCAGTTCGACGGCCGGCGGGCGGGGCAGCAGCAGCCGGGACTTGATCGCCATGAGCGTGGCCGCCATCACGAGGTACTCCGCGGCGAGCTCGAGATTGGTGGCGCGCATGGCCTCGACGTACTCGAGGTACTGGCGCGTGAGCGGCGCCATGGGGATGTCGAGAATGTCGAGGTTTTCCTTGCGGATCAGGTACAGCAGCAGATCGAGCGGCCCCTCGAAGGCCTCCAGGATCACCTCGAGCGCGCCCGGCGGGATATAAAGATCCTGCGGGATCTCGATCAGCGGCTCGCCGTAGATGCGGGCGACCGGGGTGGCAAGCGCCAGTTGCGTCGGCTCGCTCATCACGTATACGTGAGACCCATCGCTTCGCGCACATCGCGCATGGTTTCCAGCGCCAGCTTGCGCGCCTTGTCGCAGCCGTCGGCGATGATGCTCTTCACCAGCGTCGGGTCATCGAGATAGGTCTGCGCGCGCTCGCGCATCGGCGCGAGCTCGGCG
>Ga0224512_10004832_pt1 | contig 11260 bp, 6 predicted proteins | sample SF_May12_sed_USG_4_FD_169103 | JGI IMG/M metagenome (GOLD analysis project Ga0224512, IMG submission 169103) | Sediment microbial communities from San Francisco Bay, California, United States - SF_May12_sed_USGS_13 | ecosystem: Environmental > Aquatic > Marine > Sediment | place: USA: California...
GACCTGCGCGCGCTTTGCCGAGCGTGCGCTTGCCCACTTCGCCGATCTCGGCATGGACCAGGTGGAGGCGCTGATGAGCGATAACGCGCTCAACTACCGGCGCTCGCTGGCATTTCAGGGCGTGCTTGCCCGCCGCGGCATCCGCCACATACTCACCCCGCCCTATACCCCGCGCTGGAACGGCAAGTGCGAGCCCTTCATCCAGACCTTGAAGGCCGAATGGGCCTATGCGCACGAGTGGCCCTCGTCGGCTACGCGTGCGCGGGCGCTCTCATCATGGCTTCGGACCTACAATCGCCAGCGACGCCACAGCTCGCTCGGAGACCGGCCACCCATCAGCCGCGTTCCTAACCTGTGTGAGCAGCGCAGCTAGAGCGAGGAATATGCTTCAAAAGGCGCCAATGTCCGCATACGAACCTCAGCCCATCGACACCTCTCGGGTGAAGCTGCCGGAAGAGCTCGAGCAGCTGGTGGAGCTTCTCGCCGAGAATGCCCACGACAACTGGTCCCTTCAGCGGATGTCGGAAGGGTGGACCTACGGACCCGCGCGCGACGACGTCGCCAAGACCCATCCCGACCTCGTTCCATACGCCGACCTTCCAGATTCCGAGCGCGAATACGACCGCCGCACGGCCATGGAATCGCTGCGAGCGATCGTCGCCCTGGGCTATCGCATCTGCTGAGCCGGAGCGCTCGGCCGACCTCGCGCGACGGCGACTTTTGCGAGAAACGCCGACGTCACCTTTGGGGGGTTGCCGCCCGCGGGCGGTGCGGCAAACCTGCTCCTGAGTTCATCTCGGGAGAGGGCATACCGTGGCCGACGATACGAGCAGTGCGTTCTTCGAGCGCGAAGACGGCAAGCGACGGGTGTTGGTGGAGATCCGCACTCGAGCGGGTGCGGATCTGTCCGCCGGCGCAATGGGTCAAGAAAGGGCCCTCTCAGGGGTCGAGATCGACACCGAGTACGAGCCGGTTCCTCTTCCGGCGCCTCAGGGCTTGGCGGCCGATCTCGAGGCTCAGCGAGAGGAGACGGTCGTCGTTCGGGCCTTCGTCTCCGAAGCCGAGCGAGAAGCACTGGAGGCCGATGACGCGGTGGTGTCCGTGCACGACGACGTGCGAATTGCCCCGTTTTGCGGCGACCCAACGGCGCGACTGGTCGCCGAGCCGCGACACCCCGCGCCGAGGCGGGAGCTCGCCCCGTCAGACGCCGGGTGTGCCATTCCGCCGTGCGACTGCGAGCCCTGGACCGCGAAGGGGGCGCTGAGGGACGCCGCGCGCCAGCTGCGTGCCGATCAGGTATGGAGGCGGGGCTTTCGCGGCAAGGACATCGTCGTGGGCGTCGTCGACGGTGGCATTGACGCGCGTGGCCGCGGCACCGGTGGCACCATCCCGCGCGTCATCGGCGGCTGGCCAAAGGCCGACTGGGGCACGTTCGCCGACTGGGGTGGTCACGGCAACATGTGCGCCACCGACGTGCTCGGCATGGCACCCCAGGCCCAGATCTACGACCTTCGAATCGCCGATGGGGGAGGGTACGACTTCCTCTCGGCTCCGCTTGCGGCGTTCGCCTGGGCCATTCGCCAGCGCAAGATCAACGGCACGCCACACGTTCTCTCGAACAGTTGGGGCATGTTCGCGGAATGGTGGGCGCCGGACTACGTTCGCAACCCCGACCATCCCTTCACGCGCAAGGTCGTAGAGGCGATCGACCTGGGCATCCACGTGGTCTTCGCCGCGGGCAACTGCGGGGAGGCCTGCCCCGATGGGCGCTGCGACGACGTCGGCCCGGGGAAGAGCATCTGGGGTGCGAACGGGCATGAGCGGGTGATGACGATCGCGGCCGTCAACACTCACGATGAGTACATCGGCTACAGCAGCCAAGGGCCCGCTGCGCTCTGGGAGCACAAGCCGGACTTCTGCGCGAGCAGCCACGTGGCGGGCTACTTCGATTCCGATTCGGGCACCTCCGCAGCCTGCCCCATCGCCGCGGGTGTGGTGGCGCTTCTCAAAGAGGCGCAACCAACCCTCACGCCCGATCACGCGCGCAAGGTGTTGAAGGCGACAGCGCGCAATATCGGCGACCCCGGTTGGGACCCCCACTCGGGATCAGGCGTGATCGACGCGGCGGCCGCGCTGGCGGAGGTCCTTCCCCAGACCCAGGATGAGAGCCAAGACCTCGCGGTGCTGCGCTCGGTCGTGAGATCGGCACGGCGCAAGCCGAGCTATGCCCAGTGCTTGGCGGCCGAGGTATGCGGGTATGGCCAGGCGCCCCAGAGCCCCGATGTGTGGATGCGCCATGCGGATCGGGTGAACCGAATCCTCGACGCACAGCCGCGCTTCCGGGGCGTGGTCTGTCGGGAGCTACGCCGAGCTGCCATGTGCGCCGGACGCCGCAAGCATCTGATCCCCGTGGTGCGCCGCGCGCGTCGGTCGTCGGTCCTCAAGCGCTGCCTGTGCCGCGAGATCTGTGGCCGCGGGAGCGCCATGAAGTACACCCCCGCGCAACGGCGCATGATTTCCGCCGTCAGACAAGAGCTGGATCGCTGCCCTTGGACCAAGCATTGGTTCTGTGAGGCCATCGGCTGCCCATCGCCCCAGGCCCTCGAGCCAGAGGTTGAGGACGACCTCCTCGTATCGTCGCTCGACGTGGAGCTCGACGAAGAGCCGGAGCCGCTCATCACTGCCTTTGGTTCGACCGGCGGAGAACCCGATGATTTGGTCTCCGCGGGGTCAGAGCTCGCGCTCCTGGACATCGACGACGAGGTCGATCTTCTCGATGACAGCGACCTTCTGCATAACAGCGAGCTGGACGAGTTCGATCTCGACGAGGACCTGGGTCTGATCGGCGACTCGGTCGATGTCGAGTTCGACGACTCAGGGCGAACCGCGAAGATCGTGACCACCGTCTACTTCCCAATGGACTAGCCGGGATCGCGGCCACTCGGCAAACGCCGTATCGGAGCCCGCCACCGGCCCTCGAGCGCTCCGTGGCTCCGGTCGCGCCGCCCCGTCTGAAACGGACCGAACGCCGGATGGAGGAGGAGCGGCTGATCCAGCCGGAGGCCGATGAATCCCCGTACGAGGACCCCGCTGATCTCGTGCCGGGATCGGTCCAGAACGTGCCCGACGAGTACTCGGTGCCGCAGCAGACCCCGGTGCAGGAACCTCAACCCGCCCAGCCGGCGGAGCCCTGAGCTGAGCGAGGTGGGTGGCCGATTGGTTGTTGGCGTCTACACCTAAGCCACGGGAATCGTGCTGCGAAGCTTCTGAACCGATGCGCCAAGGGTGTCGGCAAGCTCGTCGTCAAGGGCGCAGATATCGTCCAGGTGGTCGATTACCGTTGCTCGGTTGAATGCTGTGGATCGATGCGTGAAGGCCGAAACATAGGTCTCGGTCATCCTGTCGATCAGCTCGTCGATGCTTACGGACGCCCCCTCGTCACCGTCACCTCCTCGAGCGCCGAGGAGCACCTCGGTGAGGAGCAGATCCGCGAGCTCGACCCGACTCCAGAAGTCGATCTCATGGTCCCGGTGTGCAAGTCCGCTCAGCCGGGTCTCGGCCTGCTTTCGGAGCCGAGAGATCGTGGCCCGGTGTATCTGTGGCTCGCCCAGCAGAGCCGAGACCTGCGCCCACAGGTAGCGGTGATAGGTCTTCCCCTGGCCTTCGCCGAAGGCGGCCTTGTACGCGTCGCGCGAGGTCTTGAGTCGGTCGGTCCGGGTCTCGCCGGGGCGGGTTACCGCCGCCCACTTCTTGTAGAGGCTGCCCTTGATCGCGAGCCGCTCGGGCGTCGACCCGAGCCCAAGCAGCGCCTCCATGCGATCGTCAGCCGTCCTGAGGAGACGGCCGGGGCTTCCCTCCTGGAGTGTGTGTAGCTCCCTGCCGTTCGCCTGCGTCGTCGGCTCGCGATGCCACGTCGCGGCCAGGCGGGCCTCGCAGTTCACGAGCTGCTCGATGTCCCTGACGTCCAAGGTGGCGTCGTCAGCCTCGAGCGCCAGCCGGAGGAAGTGGACCGCGTCGGCGTAGCAGCCGAGTTGCTTGAAGGTCTCACCCATCTGGGCCAGCGTCCCCGCTTTCGTCCATCTGAGCTCGTCCGCTTTCGGACCTTCGACGAGCGGCACGTACCTCTGGCGCACCTTCTGGGCGATCCACGTCAGGTCTGAGGTAGTGGCGGCCACCCCTGCGCGGACCTCCTCGGTCTCGAGGCGATCGGTGAGATCGGACTCGCTGACGGGATCCGTGCCGTAACCGGCTGAGGGCGCCTCGACTGCGAGGCGAAAGCCCGGGTCCCCGTAGCATTGATACGCGCCCCAGGTATTGGAGTCAGGAGCGAGCCGGTGAGCGGCGTTCCGAGCTTGCTTGACGGCATCGCCGAGGTTCTCGCCGCGGAGCACGGCCTCGTAGAAGACCTGGGCAAACTCCGCGGCGGGGTCGTCATCGACCGCCCATCCCGCCGCGACCACGGCTTTGACGCCCTCCCTCATCAGCTGCGTCGCGACGCTGGCTGCGAGGCGCGCAAGGTTGGTTGGGGCGCCCGCACCGGTCTGAGCGAGATGGCAGGCGTTCAAGAAGACCAGCTCCGGCACGACGGACATCTGGCGAAACGCCAACGGCGTGAGAAGGCGGTCTTGCCCGACCACGACGCCCGAGCGTGCGCGGTCGCCGGGAGTCATGAGGCCGTGGGCGGCGATGTGCAGGATGCGGTACTCGTACTTGTAAAGCGAGCTTCGGAGCTCCAGCCACCGCGCCTCGCTCGGCTCATCCGCGGCGCCGTAGATGAGTGGCTCGACCTCGTACCCGCCGCTTCGCTCCAACAGGTCCGCGACGTCCTGAGCTTCCCGGCGCGCGCCGGGAAGGCGGGGGTAGCCCGTCGGCGGATCGCCGATGACCAGTGCATGCAGGCCGAGCGGGCGGCGTGGCAGGCTCCTGACCTTTGCCTCATCGCCGCTTCGCAGCTGCCGCAGGAAACCCGCTCGCAGCGCCAGCGGCTTGAGCTTGCCCGTCGGGTCGCGGCCGGCGAGCATCTCCCAGGGGTAGTTCGCCGTGTGATCGTCGACCACGAGATGGATGTTCTCGAGCGTGTCGAGCGTGAGCTTCACGTCGTTCGGCAGCAGCAGCTCGTAGAGGGTGTTGTTGATCTGCGCGTGAGCGTCCCGGTTCTGTACCGCGGCGGCGACGAGCCGCTCCACGTCGCAGGTCTCGATCTCGTGGCCTTTCTCGTCGGCACGGGCGGCGCTACCGAGCACCGTGAACCGCAGCTCGTCAATGGCCTCGGGGGGTGCGGCGAGCTCCGGCCCAGGGGCCTCGGTGGGGCCGGCATCCCCTTCGACCGGCTCCGGACAGGTCTTCGGCTCTTCTCCTTCGTCCAACTCGAACGAGACGAGCACACGCGGCCACGTTCCGTCATCGTGGCTCATCGGGGCTCCGGGACGGCCTCCTTCAACGGCTCCGAGGTACTGATCGATCTCGAGCGCCACTGCATCCCTGACGTCGGCGGGAAGCCTTCGCTCCACCTCGCGGAGGGCCGCTGTGGCGTCCTCGGCCTTCTGCTTGTAGTACTCGATGATGGTCAGCGAGCCGATGCGACCCCGGTCGCCGATGCCGCGGTCCTGCAGCTCGATATTCGCGCGGATGACCCCCTCGACGATGGCCGCGAGGGACAGCTGAACGGGAATCCCGTATCGCCCAGGTGTGCCGACGAGGACCGACGTCAGTCCGATCTCCTCCGGCCCCTGCGGTGGAGCCTCGTGAGGAGCTTCGGCAAGCGCCCAGAGCAGGGCTGCCTCACGCACTCCCCGAGTGAGGATGGTCGGCGTGAGACCCCCGAACTCCCCGAGACATATGACAAGGGCGCCGGGCGGCCGTTGCCGGTGGGATGTCACGAGGGCTGCCTGCCCTGCGGCCTCCGGATAGACCCCCGTGATCTGCCGATCACTGAGCGCTCCGCCGATCTTCTGGTCGAGGAAACCCTCGGCGCCGTCGATCGGCATTCCTTGATAATGGCCCACCACCACGGGCGATGTCGCCATCTCGAGACTGCCGTGGACGATCCCAACGAACAGCTGAGGCAGACCACGATCGACCGTGGGCTTCGTGCCAAGGAGATCACCTGTGGCCTGCTGTACGAGCGAGAGCGACGCAGATGTGTTGCCGCGGACGGCCTCCCTCGCATAGCGCCTCGCGCTCACCGGGATAGCGTCGACCTCGCCGATTGGTGTGAAAGGAACGTCCTCGAGCTCGTCGCGACCTTCCCGACCGGCCGATGGGGGCTCCTCGGGCAGATCGGCTTGATCGCCGTGAAGCAGCGAGTCGACCGCGTCGAGCACGGCGGTGTCCCGAATGAGGTCGCCGTGGGGGGCGGTGGAGTAGTAGGCGCGCATACCGCTCAGCGGCCCGAGCGCATGTGGCACCCGGCCGTCCCCTTGCATCGTCGCACCGAGCTGAAGGGCACCCCCTGCATGGCTGAGTCGATACGGGGTCTGGTGGCCGTGGCCGGCGATGTAACGGAAGGGACCGTCCACGAGCTCAGGCTCGGTTCTCGCGATTTCGCGCTGGAACTCCTCTGCGCGCGAGAGCAGGTCTGGGCGCACCGTCGACGAGTTCCAGGTCTGGTGGGAATAGAGATTCGGGGCGGCGCCAGCGTCCTCCGGAGGATGGGGTAGCAGGTCGTAGAGGCCCGGGAACCCGGCGAGCACCGCCTGCAGCTCTGCCTGCGAATGCTCGAGGTCGGCCAGCGCCAGCAGCTGGACCATGCGCTCATCGCCGGTCAGGGTCATGACGATGGAGTAGGAGCCGCGGTTCGGAGTGCCGAGCATCACCACCCTGCCGCCCGGCTTCATGAGCTTCTTCCATCCTGCGGGGTCGCGCGCGGCAGCCATCCGCACGACCAGGCCCCCCATTGAGTGCGCCACCATGTGAGTCGGCGTGCCCGAGCCATCGGCGACGAGCTCGTGCAGCCGACGCGCCAGCGCCTCCCCGGCTTCGGCGATCGACTGGCGCCAGTCGTAAGGGAAGACCTCGATCTGCCAGTCGTGGCGGAGTCGATCGACGAGCGGCACGTACGACACGTGGACACCGCCGGCTGACAGGCCGGACGACCGGTCGTCGCCGACGTCCAACCTCAGCTTCTCGAGCTGGCCGAACACGACTCCGAGCGGATCGAGCCAGATCAGATCGCCGTCCGCAGAGAGTGTCGAGCCACCGAGGCCGGGCACGATCACGACCCGCCCCGCCCAATCCTCGCGTGGCTCTAAGCCTCTCGCGCCGCGAGGCGCTGTCAGACTCGTGCCGAGCATTGACCCGACGCTGCTTCGCGCGGTCTCGTCGAGCCGATCGAGGGCGGCTGCCGCGCGGGTGGCGTCGCCGGCGATCAGCGCCTGCTCCGGTTCGGCGATCGGATCTGCATCCGCTGCGGGACTCGTGCGCCCCGGCGGCGGATCGTCCCCTGTGAATGCGGATGCCACGGCATGCTGGAACCGCTGGCTGCGCCAGAAACCCCCATGGTCGACCGACTCCAAGCCGTGAAAGGCGACGCGGTCGAGAATGGGAAAGCCAGCCGCGCCGTTGTCGTTGAATACGCCTCTGGTCGGTACCACTAGGTCGTTCTCGGTGCGAAAGAAGAGGTCGGTCGCGGCGTCGCGGAGCTTGCGGCGGAACTCATCGCTTTTCGCCGGCTCGAAGTTCGAGGCGGCCGCGCGATAGATCGTGCTGTGCGCCCGGTGAGAGTTGAGGCCCGTGAGGTACTCGCCCTGCGGGTCCATTGCCGTGAGCCCCGGCACGGCTTGGAGCAGGCCCTCCCAGATCGGTGTGAGCACGCTCATCACCAGTTCGATGATGTCGGTCACCCCGTTGTCGGGAATCAGCCCGAGCACGTTGGTGAGCATGTCGATCAGGTCGGTGAGGCGATGGGCGCTTGCGAGCGGCGTGCCGTCGTTCGGCGTCGCCACGAAGAGGACCTGGCCCACGTCAAGTGGGGATTCGACTCGCGGCTCTGCGAGCTCCCGCGCCACCAGTCCTCCTCGGGAGTGGGCGATGACGTCCACACTCAGATCGCGCCCCCCTGCCGGTGCATCGCTCAGCAGGCTTGCCAGCGCCTCGGCGTTCGAGGCGGGGTCGACGCTCACGGTGGGGTGATGGAACGCCCACATCCGACCCTCGTATCGCTCGTCAAGCGTGCGCATCAGACGCGGATCCATCGCGCCGAATGCACCTCGCGGGCTACTGAAGGTGCCGTGGAGAAAGAGCAGCGACCTGCCGCTGCTCATGTGCTCCAGGTCTGGAGCTGCAGGGGCGTCTGCTCGATACTGGTCGGCGTCAAACCGATGCAGCGGCATTGAGATGCCCCGCTGCTCGCGTTCGCTTATGAGCTTCCGAGCGGTTTCCTCCGTGAGCTTCGCCACGGCCTTCCCCGCCACCGCAATCACGACCCGCTTGAGGAAGCCCCCGACCGCGCCGCGCTTGGCGGTGCGTGGCTCCTCGTGAAGGACGAAGTGATTCGTGGTGCCGTGCTCAGGTCGGTGCCACCGAAAGAGCCCGTCGTGATCTACGAGCAGATAGGCGACCTCGTCCTCTCGGAGCCCGGGCGCGTCGATCGACACCTCCGCCGCCGTCGGTTCTGCCTCTCCTCGGGTCAGAAGCGATTCGACGTCGATGCTGATCTCCGCCGACCCGAGAAACCGCGCATGCTCGGCAGGGGCCTCGAGCCCCATGTGCGCGCCGGCGCTTCTTGTCCGCATCCGAATCGAACGCGAGCGGTCTGCTGGACCAACGCTTCCTCTCGTGCCATCGAGGCCTTGCACCGAGATGCCCTCGAAGAGCGCCGGGGACTGGGAATCGAAATCGGGCATCCGAGCTCCGTGTCGTGGTTGGAGGGACCGAGCTGTCTCTCGTGTCGACTCGGAGCCATTGAAGGCCACTGGCACGCACAGGGTCCAGCGAGCTGCAACGGCCTGAGGTGATTCTGCAAACATCGCCGAGTGCCGAGAGAGCGGCTGCGACGCCGACGCGGAACGAGCCGCGGCGGTCATGGAGTCTCGAGGGTGGCATGGGCATGCTGCTCCTCGGAGTGATTGGCGTCGTCGCGGTCGCGATCGGCGGACTCTGGCCAGTAACGACGCCTCATCTACTTTCCCGGGCGACCGGTGCCGCCGGTCGGTGCCGTCTAGCGTGGTTGGGCAGAGGTCACGCTCGACACTGACGACGGCCGGGAGCTCAGCGGGTGTTTCTGGCCGCCTGGGGCGGGTGCCCCGATCGTCGCGGTCTTCGGCGTCAACGCCGGTAGTCGAGTCGGCCGGGCGCCCCGGCCGGGCTCATCCTGCCCTCGGCGTTCACGTCCGTCTCCGACGTGGGAGCGGTGCACTACCGGTTCCTCCGGTTTCGCGCGCTCTGGCCAGGATAGGCCGGGGCAGAGGCGATCATCCGCTGCTCGAGATGGCCCGGGCTCTGGTTGGGCATCTGGGGCCTGCGGCGCTCTCTGGGGGCGCAGGATGTGCAGGCCGAAGCGCATCGGACCGGTGCTTCCAGCAATCCTAGGTGGGGGGGTGCACCCCCAACGCCCGGCAGGCGGCTCTCACGTAGCCCTGCTCATTGGCGCCAACACGCGCCACACTGATTGACAGCGGGCAGGAGTACATCCGCGAGGAGCTTGCTCAGGGGTCCTCCACGATCGCCAACGCGAACATGATCGCGCCGATCAAGAAGATCTCGATCGCGCGCGGCTCTATTTCGGAATCTTCCCTTGCTCGACGTCAGATCTCAGGCTGCGGGCAGTCGGTCGACCCGACGACACCGCTCAGGATCCGGATCGCCGGCGATGGCCTCGGCCAGCAAGCCCTTACTACCTCACGGCGAGCAGCACGGAGAGGACCGGCGGGGGCAGGCGGCGCATCTCGCGCTCGGTGAGCACGACGGTCGCCGGGTGCCCGTCCGGGCGAATGACGCGGAAGTCTTGTGTCCCCTCCCGCAGCAGGCGGGCGATCTTCGAGCGCACCCCGCGGAAGGGTCCCTGGTTGTACGCCACTCGCACGAGATCCGCCGGGTGTGGGTAGGGCTGGCGAACAGACATGTTCATCGAACGCCTCCATGCGTGCCAGCGAGCCCCGGCAGCAGCTGGCGGGCGAACGCGCCCCATCGAGCAGGGGCAGTTGGTCGTGGATGCTGGTCACAGGTTGCGGGTGGGTGCTCATGCCTTACTCTCGGCGAATGTGTGCGGTTGGTTGAGCCCCCTAGAGCATGAAGCGATGCGGGGGCGGGCCTCGGGCAATCCGACTACCTGTGAGGCATCAGGGCAGCTCGTCGCAGAGGCGGTCGCGGTGTATCGAGGCCGCTTGCCCGTCCTGGCGGCGCTTCCATCAACATCTGCGGTGGAGGGCGCAACCCACTGCGGAACCAGCGCCGCCGCTGCGGCCTCGATCGAGCGGGCTCCGTGGACAAGCGCCCGAGCCTTGGTGGCCCGAGCGCTTCAATCCGGTACGCCGAGGGAGTGGGGTACTCCGCTTCACGAGGCGCTGCCTGTTGGCACCACCCTATCGTGCCCGCACACGCTGCGCACCCCGTCAGGTGGCCGCGCTCGACGACGTTCCAGGGCCGCCGGCGACAGCGCGCAGGGCACGGTTGCGATGATCCACGTTGCGTTCGCCCCTCGCCCGCCGGAGCGCCCGAACCATCCCCCAAGCCGCCACGCTATGCCGACACTGATTGACTCTCAGCAGGCCGGGCCTCGGGGCCGATCCCAGGGCTCGTCTTCCCGCAAGCCGGAAGGGAGCAACTGCCATGAACTCCAACAGTGACGGTCGGTGGCAGTTCTGGATCGATGTCGGCGGGACCTTCACCGATTGCATTGCGCGTCGACCGGATGGCGCGATGGCAACCCACAAGCTGCTGAGCTCTGGGGTGTACAAGAGTGAAATAGCCGCGGGGTCCAGCGAGACGACGCTGCTGCTGACCAACCGAACCAGCGATCCGAAGCACTTCTTCGCCGGTTGGAGACTGACCGTGTTGCAGCCGGGGCCCCAGGAATCGGAGGTCCGGATTCTGGAATCGGACCTGTTGATCAACGCATTCGATGCCTCGCGTGGGGCAGTTGAGCTGAATCGCCCGCTGAAGGCAGTGCCTCAAGCCGGCATGCTGGTCGAGCTGGCCTCGCCCGAGGAGGCTCCGGTGACGGGCATCCGTTGGCTGATGGGCAGACGGCTGGGCGAGGAGATCGGGCCGGTAGACGTCAGGCTCGGCACGACCCGAGGCACCAATGCGCTGTTGGAGCGGC
>Ga0224512_10004834_pt1 | contig 11259 bp, 10 predicted proteins | sample SF_May12_sed_USG_4_FD_169103 | JGI IMG/M metagenome (GOLD analysis project Ga0224512, IMG submission 169103) | Sediment microbial communities from San Francisco Bay, California, United States - SF_May12_sed_USGS_13 | ecosystem: Environmental > Aquatic > Marine > Sediment | place: USA...
AGGCGCTGGAAATCTGGCTTGAGAATCTCGGCGAGAGAGTCGCTCCGGGGGAACTCGAGCTCGGCAAGACGAGGCGCCGCCTCATCACCTCCGGCTTCAGGGATCCAAGAGCCGTACCGATCTTCTACGCCATGCGCCTCCTGGCGCCGGCCCTGGCGGTATTGCTGTACATCGCTCTGTTCGCCCCGGCCCTGGCGGTGACGGGCCCGAAGTATCTGATTTCCATGGCCCTCGCCGCGTTCTTTGGCTGGACCCTGCCGAACGCCTACATCTCCAGACGCATCCGGCTCCGCAAGAAGGAAATGCAGAAGGCTCTGGCCGACACGCTGGACATGCTTGTCGTATGTGTGGAAGCAGGGCTCGGCCTCAACCAGGCGATGGCGCGCGTCGCAGAGGAAATCGAACACATCAGCCCCGTGATGTCCGAGGAACTCGAAATCCTCAATCTCGAGATTCGCGCAGGAACACCTCGGGAGGATGCCCTGCGGCACCTGGGCGAACGGACCGACGTGAAGGACATCAAGGGCCTGGTGTCGATGCTCATCCAGACGGATCGTTTCGGCACGTCGATCGCGACGGCGCTGCGCGTGCATTCCGACGATCTGCGCGTGAAGCGTCGTCAGCGTGCCGAGGAGGCTGCCGCCAAGACGACGATCAAACTGGTCATACCGCTGGCCGTCTTCGTCTTCCCGGCGATGTTTGTGGTCATTCTCGGACCGGCGATCCTCACCATTCTCTCGACGTTCGGAGACATGTGAAGACGCTGCGCGTTTGGAACGCAACGCGGAACGACTGCGTCGCCGACCGCGTGCGGCTGGCTGATACCTGGTGGACTCGCCTGCGGGGGATGCTGGGCAGTCCGGAACCGGCGCCGGGTGAGGGGATGCTCCTCGAGCCCTGTCAGTCGGTGCACATGTACTGGATGAAGTACGCGTTGGATGTCGCTTTCCTCGCGCCGGACGGGCGCGTGGTGGAGGCCTACCACGGTCTGGGCCCATCCAAGCGTTCGCGCTGGCACCGCGAAGCGGACCGGGCCCTGGAGTTGCGAGCGGGGACCCTTGCTGAGACCGGGACACAGGTCGGCGATCGACTCGAGATGATCAGTACTGCGGATGCTACGGAAAGGCAGACTCATGCATAACGAAGCGCCAACAGCGATGACGCCGGCTGACACGAGAGCGCGCCAGCAGACGGCACCACCGGTCCCGGAGGCGCTGACGGACACGGGCCTCTCCGAGTCGATGCTTCAGGATTTGATCATCAAGTCGCTGTACGACATGGGAGCCCGGACAGGCGAGGAACTCCGACAGGTGATCAAACTGCCGTTCAGCCTGCTCGATGAGCAGCTGCTCGATCTTCAGCAACGCCGTCTCGTCGAAGTTCGCGGAGCCGGCAGCCAGAACCGCATCACGTACACGTTCGATCTTACCGGCGAAGGCCGGGAGAGAGCGCGCGAACTGCTGGCCACGAACGGCTACGTCGGTCCGGCTCCTGTTCCGCTCGAGGCCTACAGCGACTGGGTGAAGGACCAGACGATTCAGGGCATCGTGGTAACAGCCGACGGAATTCGCGAGGGTTTCTCGCATCTGGTATACGACCAGGGATTCCTCGATCAGCTTGGCCCGGGTATCAACTCCGGACTGTCGCTCTTTCTGTACGGCCATTCCGGAAACGGCAAGACGACGATCGCCGAGGCGATCGCCGGCATGCTCGGCGGCGAGGTCTATCTTCCGTACGCGCTCGAGGTCCAGGGAAATATTGTCGTCCTGTACGATCCTGTGTACCACAAGCCTGTCGAGGGCGCCGGAACGTCTGCCGATGACCCGTTCGGCACGAGCCCCCTGTTCCGCCAAGATACGCCGCACGATGCCCGGTATGCCCGGATCAAGCGTCCGGTCGTGTTCGTGGGCGGTGAGATGACGCTGGAACAGCTCGACCTGCAGTACGATCCCGACTCTCGCATCTACCAGGCGCCGTCACATGTAAAGGCGAACGGAGGCGTGTTCATCCTCGACGACTTCGGCCGCCAGCACGTGCGCCCGCGTGACCTGTTGAATCGCTGGATGGTGCCACTCGAGAAGCGGATCGACTATCTCGCGTTCAAGAACGGGTATAAGTTCCCCATCCCGTTCGACTGCATGCTTTTGTTTGCCACGAACCTGAACCCGCTCGAGCTTGTCGACGAAGCATTTTTGCGGAGGATCCGCTACAAGATTCTCGTCGAGAGCCCGAGCCGGGAACAGTACGAGGAAATTTTCCGCCGCTGCTGCGAGAACCGCGACATTCTGTTCGACCGACATCGGATCGAACACGTCTTCCGGCAGTACTATGCCCGGCTGCAGATCGCGCCGCGTGGCTGCCATCCCCGCGACATCGTGGATACGCTCTGCAACGTCGCCAAGTACAAGCGCATTCCGCCGTCGCTTACGACCGAGCTTCTCGACGAAGCGTGCCGGTCGTACTTCCTCGACATGCCCGGCGCGGGCGGGGTGATTTCCGGGGCCGGCACGAACGTCAACGACGAAGACTAGAGCGATCTCGTTCGGCTTGCGATGGAGACCTCCTCGATCACGAGCCGCTTTCGGCAGACGGTCAGTTTGCCGCGATTTCTGAGTGGCTTCCGCAGGGGGCTAGTGCGCGACGCCCCGTTCCTGCTGCTGGCGGTCGCATTCGTGATGGCGGCTGTGGTCTCGGCACGTGTTCTCGGGTATCCGGCGGACCTGGACCTCAGCGTTTCCTGGTCCGTCATGGCCACCTGGACAGGCCTGTACGCGGTTCCGGCATTCCTCGCTCTGCTGGTCCATGGCAAGGTGGTGAACGGATACAGCATCTTCGAGGCTTCCACATGGCGTCGGGTTGGATTTCACTTTGCCGACCCAGGACGCCTTCTGGGTCTCGTGCTTGTCGTAGGCGTTCTCCCGTTCTTCACGGCGGCGTTTGTCGCGTTCAAGGGCTCGATACCAGACGTAAGTCCGTTCGTGTGGGACGTCCGGTTCATGGAGTGGGATCGGCTCGTCCACTTCGGTGCCCATCCGTGGGAGTTGCTGCAGCCTGTGCTCGGCTACCCCGTCGTCACCAACGCCATCGACTTCACGTACTATTTGTGGTTTCCAGTCGTTTGGCTCACCATGATCTGGCAGGCATGGCACGGCGACCGCAATTCGGATTCTCGAATGCAGTACCTGCTGACCTTTGCGCTCAGCTGGATCTTACTCGGCACGGTCGCCGCTACCTGGTTGTCGTCCGCCGGTCCGGTGTACTTCGCTTCGGTGACCGGCGAGCCTGATCCGTTTCTGCCGCTGATGGACTACCTTCGCGCGGTAAACGGCGACCACAAGCTGCAAGCGATCTGGGCGCAAGACATACTATGGCAGTCGTACGCCGACCCCAGCAGACCGGCAATCGAGGGAATTTCTGCCATGCCCAGCATGCACGTAGCGATGGGCGTGCTGATGGCGCTCCTCGGATTTCGAATTCGGCCATGGGTTGGCTGGTGCTATACGATCTTCGCCGTCCTCATCCTGCTCGGCTCGGTTCACCTCGCCTGGCACTATGCGATCGACGGCTACGTGGCCGCGGCAGGAACACTGCTCATCTGGCGGGCCTGCGGAAGGTTCTCGCGCTGGTGGAGAACTGCCGTCTGCGAGCCGGGCCTGGCCAACTAGCTGGCTCTTGGCCTCCCCGACCGTGCGCCCGCAAACTTCCCCCGTCGACGGCCGGGCCCTGTACGAAGCAGCTCCGTTCGTTGGTCTGGTCGCCGTCTACGTGGCGGTCGGCGTGCTGATACTTGGCCGAATAGACAGACCGCCCTCCCTGTCGCTTGCCACCACCTACGGCTGGCCGGCGCTTCTCGCCGGGATCTATCTCCTGGTGACATTCGTCGGCGCCATCGGGATCCATGTGTTTGCGGGCCGGCGCCGACCCTCAGATCCGGAGACGTGGCGCTTCGTATATGGCCGCTGGCTTGGCAGCGATCGGCTCGTCGGGATGCTCGTGGTGCTGGCGACATTCCCGGCTTTGCTCGACGTGATGTACGGATTTCGCCTGGCGTTGACGGCGTTTCAACCCTTCTACCTCGATCCGGTTCTGGCGCGGACCGATGCGTTTCTTCACGGCGGCAGCGCTCCGTGGGAGCTGCTGCAGCCACTGGTAGGCCATCCGGGCATCACGAGATTCATCGACACCGTTTACGTGTACGGATGGTTCGCGGTCCTCTGGCTCGGTGTGATCTGGCAGACGATTCACGGACGCGAACCGGTCCGGTCGCAGTTTCTCATGACGTTTGCGCTGGCGTGGATCGTTCTGGGTACCGCCGTGGCGATCCTGACGTCGTCTGCGGGTCCCGCGTTCTTCGCGAGGGTCACGGGCCTGGAGGATCCGTTCGCGGGACTGATGGCATACCTTGCGGCCGTGGACCAGCAGGCTCCACTCAGGGCCGTCGCGAACCAGGAGCGTCTCTGGACCAGCTACACGGAGTGGGGCGGCATGACGGCCATGCCCAGCATGCACCTGTCGATCGTGACGGCAGTCGTACTTGCCGGCATTCAAACGTATCGGTGGCTGTCGTGGGTGCTGATTCCGTTCGGATTCGTCATTCTGATCGGATCTGTCCATCTTGGCTGGCACTACGCCATCGACAGCTACGTCGGCATTCTGGCGACCGTGTGGATCTGGTGGGCCAGCGGTCACTTCGTTCGGTGGTGGCAGCAGCGGAAGAGCTTCGCGGAGGTACCGGATGAAGCGTAACGACGTTTCGGGAGCGCCGGCCCGCTGGCTGGTGCCGTCACTCGGCTCGATTCTGGCGCTCGTGGCGATGCTCAACGCTCTGCTGTTTCGTAGCCGGGAATTCTTCGCCTGGGACGGAGATGTCGGTCGACACCTTCGCGTCGGGCGGACGATCCTCGACACCGGCGTAATCCCGCGTGTAGATCTGTTTTCGCACACGCGAGGCGGCACACCGTTCGTGCCGTACGAGTGGCTGTCCGAGGTCGTGACAGCCGCCGTTCACCTCGCCGGTGGCTTGCCAGGCGTCGCGGTGCTGTCAGCTCTGCTGTACGCCACCGCCGTACTCGGCGTGTACCGCGCGGGCGATGCGCTAGGTGCCAGGAGGATGATTGCTTTCTCAGTCGCCACTCTGGCCCTGGTGCTTCAGTCCGTCCACCTGCTGCCAAGGCCACATCTGTTCACCACCGCGCTTGCCGCGATCTTCGTCGTTGTCCTGATTCGTTTCGCGCGAACCGGCCGGCCCTGGCTGCTGGCGCCCCTCCCTCCCCTGATGCTGGTCTGGGCGAATTCACACGGCGGCTTTCTCATCGGGTTCATTCTGCTCCTGGCCTTCATTGCTGGAGCCCTGTTCCGCTCCAGCGAGTTCTGCAAGCCACACCGGGCCTTGCGTCCCCTCACCCTGGTCCTCGCCCTGTGCAGCGTGCTGAGCCTCGTCAACCCGGCCGGCCCGGAGCTCTGGACCCATACGACCGGCTACCTGGGAATCGACTTCCTGGTCGATGCGACGCAGGAGTACGGATCGGTGGATTTCCACGCCGGGTACGGCAAGTTGTTCTTCCTCGTGTTGTTCGCGGGACCCGTCCTTTGGATGACGGGGCGTGTACGGGTCTCCATTCTGGCGGCCGGGCTCTATTTGTTCTTCGCGGCGACCGCGCTGCACTCGGCCCGCAACATTCCACTGTTCACCGTCTGCAGTTTGCCGTGGCTCGCTATCTGGATTGACCAGGCGCTGCAGCGGGGAGGCACACGCGGCAAGCTGCTGGCCCGGCTCGACAGGTGGGAGCGGGCCGATCGGCAACTCAAACCCGGCGCAGCGGCCGTCGCATTTGTGTACGTGATCTGGTTCGCTCTCGTGCCCAATCGTGACGCCTACAGGTTTGATCCAACTGTGTTTCCCGTCGAGGCGATGGAAATCCTGGGCGGCAACTTCGGTTCGGGACACGTTTTCAACCAGCTCACCTGGGGGGGATACCTGCTCTACGCCAGGCCGGACATCCCCGTGTTCATCGACGGGCAGACCGACTTCTACGGTGAGGAGCTGTCGCGGGACTATCTGGCGGCTGTCAAAGGGCACGCCGGTTGGAACGATGTTCTGGTCCGCTATGACATCGAATGGACCCTGCTCGAGAGGGCGGAGCCCCTGAACCAGTTGCTGGATCTGGACCCGGGATGGGACCGTGTTTACGCCGACGGGGTGGCAAGCGCGTACCGCCGGGCGCCGGCGAATTGAGCCTGCACCACGCCGGACGAGCGGTGCTGTCCGCCCTGCGGGCGGCGGTGCTGACCGATTTACCGTTCTACATTCTCATCGCCATGTATGTGGCGGCCGCGTTCGGGCTCCAGGCGCTAGTCGGCGTCCCCGGCGAAGTGGACATCCCCATGTCCTGGCGATGGCTGTTGACGATGTCGTTCTGGTACGCCGGTCTCGCCGCAATCGTGGCTGGCTTCCGGGCGGCGAGAGATCCAGACCGCAGGATTCTGGACGTCGGGGACTGGATCAGGATCGGGAGAGAGCGAACGCCGCCGGCCCGAATCCTCAGTTTCCTCCTTCTCGGCGGTCTGCTGCCGATCTGGTTCCATGTATTCGTGCGTTTCAAGGTCGCGATACCGGAGGTAAAGCCGTTTTCTCTCGACGTCCTGTTCATGCACATCGATCGAATCGTGCATTTCGGCGTTCACCCGTGGATCGCACTCCAGCCGTTGCTCGGTGATCCCGTCGTGACACAGTTCATCGACCTGGTCTACTACGTGTGGTTTCCCGCAGTGTGGATCACGTTCATCTGGCAGGCTCTTCATGGGTCTCACGACCGACTTCGATCTCAGTATCTGCTCTCGTTCGGCCTGTGCTGGGTCCTCCTGGGAACTGTGGCAGCTACCCTGCTCTCCTCGGCCGGTCCTATATTCTTCGCGGAAGTCACTCAGGCGACCGATCCGTATGAGCCTCTGATGGCCTACCTGCGATCCGTGAATGCGGAGACGCCTCTGGGGACGTTCCGTGTGCGCGAGATGCTGTGGAATGCCTATGTCGGGCTTCCCTCGGACGGTGCCGGGATATCCGCCATGCCCAGCCTGCACATCTCGATGGTGGTTCTGATGATGCTGCTCGGATTTCAAGTGCGCCGGACGCTGGGGATCGCGTTCTCCGTCTTCGCCGTTCTCATCTTCGTCGGCTCCATACACCTGGCGTGGCACTATGCCATCGACGCATATGTGTCTGTTGCCGGTACGATCCTGATTTGGAAGCTGAGCGGATCGATCGTGCGCCGATGGCATGACACTCGCCCCGGGGAGCTCGGAACCGTTGGCGCCCGGCCGGATAGCAGATGAGACGTCAGACGGGACTTGTGCCAAACGGATGACCACAAATGACGCTTCGCAGCCGATGCCGGACCAGTTTGCTTTTGACGGCCGCGCAACTCCTCGTGGCCGCTGCCCCGGCTTCGGCACAGACTTCGGCAAGCGCCTCGGCTACGATTCCCGCGATCGCCCGCCTGCATTACGACGGCGGCGGTGATTGGTACGCGAATCCGTCGAGCTTGCCGAATCTTCTCCGAGAGATCAGTGAGCGAACCCACCTCCGCATCTCACTGCGGCCCGGCGAGGTGAAGCTCACCGACCCCGATCTTGGCGACTATCCTTATCTGTACGTGACCGGGCATGGAAACATCAGTCTTTCGGATGAGGAGCTGTTTCGATTGCGCGAGTACCTGACGGCAGGTGGCTTCGTGCATGTCGACGACAACTACGGGCTGGACGAGTCGTTCCGCCGCGAGATCCGCCGTTTGTTCGAGGACCGCGAGCTCGTGGAAGTGCCGGGTGACCACGCGATCTACAACATCATGTACGAGCTGCCGGACGGTCTGCCGAAGATCCATGAGCACGATGGGAAGCCGGCGCAGGGTTTCGGGATCTTCGTGGACGGCCGGCTTGCCTTGTACTACAGCTATGAGAGCGACCTGGGGGACGGTTGGGAGGATGCGTCGGTACATGGGGATCCGGAGGTGACGCGGGAGCTGGCGATTCGCATGGGAGTCAATCTGTTCCTGTACGCACTCGCCTCGACTCCCGCCGGCTAGGCACGGACCACCCCTCCCCTAGGCGGCTCCCACCGCAAACGCTCCATACAGCGCCATCATCGCCAGAATAATCGCGATCGCCACGAAAAGAGGACCGGCAAACAGGCTGCGCAACAGTCGCCCGTCGTACTTCAGGTGCATGAAGAACGCCGCCACGAGACTGAACTTCGCGGCCGAAAGCACCACCAGGATCGGCACGATCACCGGCCGAAGCGCCTCGAGGTAGAACACCATCACCTCGACCGCCGTGACCATCGCCAGTACGGCGGCCACGAGCACGTACGTCTTGTTGCTCGTGTGGGGTTCCGAGTGTCCATGCGATTGGGTCTGGCTCATCGGTGACGCCCCCTACACCAGCAGATAGATGACGGTAAACAACACGATCCACACGACGTCGACGAAGTGCCAGTACAGACCGGCCACCTCCACGATCTCGGCCTTGCCCGGGCCGAGGTTTCCTTTCAGCTCCATGCCCAGCAGGGAGAGGAGCCAGATCACACCGACGGTAACGTGCGCTCCATGTGTCCCCGTAAGCAGGAAAAACGTGGCGCTGAACAGGTTGCGGCTGAGGCCGAGACCCTCGTGCACGAAGTGCGAGAACTCGATGTACTGCCCGCCGAGGAAGATCATGCCGAGGACGGCAGTCGCAGCCAGCCAGATGATCGATCCGCGCCGATTGCCACGCTGCACGGCAGACAGCGCCAGGACCATGGCCAGGCTACTCATCAGGAGAACGAACGTCGTAACCGTGATGAACGGAATATTGAGGAGATCTTCGGGATACGGACCCACCACGCTGCGGCCCCGATACGCGAGGTAACCGGCGATCAGCGAGCCGAACAGCATGCACTCCGAGCCGATAAAGGTCCAGATCAGCACCTTGCGATGCGGTATGCCCGTCGTCGTGTGATGCATTTCCATCACGGCTTCATGCTCCACCGGTCACCTCTCCAGGGGCTGGAACGCCCAGCCGTAGACGGACACCACAACCACGGCAACCCCGACGAACACTACGAGCAAGCTGGAGAGCAGAGCGCCGGTAGCCGCGATGACCGGCCCGAGGGCCAGCAGCATGGGCCAGCCGGACGGACTGGGCATGACCGGCTCGGGCGCCGTCGGATCTTCGGGATCCACTTCCGCTCCGCCTGGCCTCCACAGAGGGTCCCGTCCGCCGACTTCGGGGATCGTACGGAAGTTGTAATGGGGCGGTGGCGAAGGGAGCGACCATTCGAGCGTCGCCGCATTCCACGGATTGCGACCTGCCGGCGACCCCCGCCGGAAGCTGCGAACCAGGTTCCACACAAACACGAGCATCGAGGCGCCCAGAAGGAGAGACCCGGCCGTCGAAACGAGGTTCATCAGGTCGAACCCCAGGCCCGGCAGGTACGTGAAGGTCCGCCTCGGCATGCCGTTCATTCCCAGGAAGTGCATCGGGAAGAACGTGAGATTGAATGAAACAAACATCAACCAGAAGTGCAGTTTTCCGAGGCCTTCATGCAGCAGCCGGCCGGTGACCTTCGGAATCCAGTAGTACATCCCCGCGAACAATGCGAACACCGTTCCGCCAAACAGGACGTAGTGGAAGTGCGCCACGATGAAATAGGTGTCTGTCTGCTGCAGATCGGTCGGAGGCGACGCGTGCATGATCCCACTCAGGCCGCCAATGATGAACATCGCGATGAAGCCGATCGCGAAGTAGAGCGGTGTGTCCATCCTCAGACGCCCACCCCACATGGTGGCGATCCAGTTGAAGATCTTCACGCCGGTCGGGATCGCGATGAGCATCGTACCGGCGCTGAACACGCTGTTGGCGATGGGACCGAGGCCCACGGCGAACATGTGGTGCGCCCAGACTCCGAACCCCAGAAATGCGATGAGCACGCCCGAGTAAATGATGAACGGGTAGCCGAACAGAGTCTTCCGCGAGAACGTCGGAATCACCTCTGAGATCACACCGAATGCGGGCAGAATCAGGATGTAGACCTCGGGATGCCCGAAGATCCAGAACAGGTGCTGCCACAACAGCACGTCCCCGCCCGCCGCCGGGTTGAAGAAGTTCGTGCCAAACGTCCTGTCGAACATCAGCATCACGAGACCGACCGTGATGGCGGGGAACGCCAGGATGAGCAGGAACGACGTGAGCAGAGTCATCCACGTGAACGGGGGCATCCGCATGAAGCGCATGCCGGGGGCCCGCAGGTTGATGATCGTCACGATGAAGTTCAGCGCCGAGGCTATCGAGGAGATCCCGAGAAGCTGCAATCCAAGTACCCAGTAGTCGACTCGGATTCCGGGCGAGTACTGGGTCGAAGTAAGGTTCGCGTATCCAAACCAGCCGGCGTCGGGAGCTCCTCCGAACAGGAAGCTGGAATTGAGGAACAGTCCACCGAACAGGAAGATCCAGAAACTGAACGCGTTCAGCCGCGGAAAGGCGACGTCCCGAGCCCCGATCTGAAGTGGAATCAGGAAGTTGAAGAACGCGGAACTCAGCGGCATGACGGCGAGAAACACCATCGTCGTGCCGTGCATGGTGAACAGCTGGTTGTAGAGATCTGCGCTGATCAGCGTGTTCTCGGGCGACCCGAGTTGCAGTCGGATGAGAAGTGCCTCCAGGCCGCCGACGAAAAAGAAGACGATTGCGGATACGAAGTACATGATGCCGATCCGCTTGTGATCGACGGTCGTCATCCAGCTGCGCACGCCGCCGCCGTAGGTATCGTGGCTCATCTAGGTATCGACTCCTACTGCAGGCTCGAGAGGTACGCCGTCAGCGACCGAATATCCTCGTCGGTCAGGGCCAGCTTCGGCATGAGGGCGCCCGGCTTCACCGCGGCGGGATCGCGCAACCAGCGTTCCATGTTCTCCGGCGTGTTGTCCAGAATGCCAGCCGCGATCTTGCGTCGACTGCCGACGTGCGACAGGTCCGGACCGAGCACGCCCTGGGCCACGGTTCCGTCGATCCGATGACAGGCGATGCAGCCGGTACGCAGAAGCACGTCACCACCCAGGGCAGCAAGCGGATCCTGCCCATCGATCGCAACGGCGGGGACGGACTGTGCCCGTACCCACGCATCGAACTCCGCAGGCTCATCCACGACCACTTCCATCTTCATCAATGCGTGTGACAAACCGCAAAACTCCGCACATTGGCCGATGAACGTCCCGACGGAATCCGCGG
>Ga0224512_10004835_pt1 | contig 11255 bp, 10 predicted proteins | sample SF_May12_sed_USG_4_FD_169103 | JGI IMG/M metagenome (GOLD analysis project Ga0224512, IMG submission 169103) | Sediment microbial communities from San Francisco Bay, California, United States - SF_May12_sed_USGS_13 | ecosystem: Environmental > Aquatic > Marine > Sediment | place: USA...
GATGGCCCACTCGTTCGTCCAGGCACACGCCAGCGAAGAAGCTGCATTCGAGGCCTTTGCGCGGTCACAGGCTGACAACGTCGTTTTATTGATCGACACCTACGACACGGTGCGCGGCGCGCATAGGGTTGTCGAAATGATTCCGCGGCTGCGTGAATCGGGAATCTCGGTTCATGCCGTGCGACTCGACAGTGGCGACCTGCTTGCCTTGTCAAACGAGGTGCGTGCGGTGCTCGACGCAAACGGTGCCGATGAGGTACGCATTTTTGCGAGCGGTGGCCTGAATGAGTACGAACTCGAACGTTTGATCGGCGCAGGTGCGCCAATCGATGGTTTTGGCATTGGTACCGACCTCGACGTCTCGAGCGATGCGCCCTTCCTGGACTGTGCTTACAAGCTGCAGGAATACGACGGACAGGCACGGCGCAAGCGCTCTGCGGGAAAGGCTACCTGGCCGGGTCGCAAACAAATCTTCCGGCGCTATCGAAGCGACGGTTCCTTTGCCGGGGACACGGTCGGTATCGAGACTGAGCGTAATGAAGGCGAGCCGCTCATGATGCCCGCAATGCGCCATGGTCGCAGGCTGCAGACTTCGGAATCACTGCCAACGATACGCGATCGGGCGCAAGAGTCCCTGGCTGCCGTGCCGGCTCCGCTGCGATCGTTGAACAAATCTGCTGACTATCCGGTCGAAATCTCTGTGGCTATACGTGAACTCGCCGCCGAACTCGATCGCCAAACAGGCTAGACAAGCGATGCCAGTCGCCAATTTCAATGCAGAAACCGCGCGCATTTTTCGCGAGTGCGCAGAAATACTGCGCGGCCAGAAAGCAAACCCGTTTCGTATCAACGCTTATGTTCACGCCGCACAGACCCTGGAATCATTACACGTTGACGCACGCGATATTCTCGAAAAAGACGGTATCGACGGCCTGATACGCTTACCGGCGATCGGCAAAGGCCTGGCAGCGGCTATCGACGAAATTGCCCGGACCGGGCGTCTGACACAGCTCGATCGCCTGCGCGGCGAAGCGCAGCCGGAGAACTTGTTCCAGGTAGTGCCCGGGATCGGACCGAAACTCGCAGCGACAATACACGATGCTCTACACATCGAAACGCTCGAAGCGCTCGAGATGGCGGCGCACGACGGTCGTCTCGATGCAATTCCAGGTATCGGCGAGCGCCGGGCTGCCGCTATACGAGCAGGACTGGCTGCACTGCTGACCTCCGGGCGCAAGCGTCCGACCGTGGCAAGAGCATCGCCGGCGGTCGAGATCCTGCTCGACGTCGATGAGGAATATCGACGACGTGCCGCCGCCGGCAAATTGCCGAAGATCGCGCCGAAACGATTCAATCCTGCGGGAGAGGCGTGGCTGCCCATACTGCACGCTAGAAAGAATGGCTGGCACTTCACGGCTTTGTTTTCAAATACGGCGCGTGCACACGAACTCGGAATGACCGACGATTGGGTCGTCCTTTACTACTACGACGACCACCACGAGGAAGGCCAGAATACGATTGTCACCGAGACCCACGGGCCGCTCAAAGGCAAGCGTGTCGTCCGCGGTCGCGAAGCCGAGTGTCGGGCATTCGCGACCGCGGCATCCTAAGTCGCTTCCAGACTATTCTTCCCTGTTCGGCGACGAAAGTTCCGCGTCGTACATCCAAACGGTGTAATCGGAGCTCTGGAACCCTGCACCGAACTTCGCGAACATCTCGCTGGCCTTTTCAGCGGAGCCCAATTTTTCCGAAAGGAACCCGAAGAAGCTCGGCTCGTCCGGCGCCATGTCGGCGTAGCTCTCGAAACTGGACACGATCGCCAAAACGGGCTGTCCGCCTATGCGTTCCAGCCACAGCCAGTTGTGGCCATCGCCAGCCTCACCCCACCCCTCGTTCTTGGCGATCTGGCTGAATTCCTTGCGCACTTCGCTGGGCCCCGGGCCTGCGCCTTCTTTCCAGAACCACGAAGTCGCGCCATAGTACGGCCCGTTCGAGCCTTCCGGCCAATGACTGTTCTCCCAGTCGTTTATCTCAAGGTAGTGGTGGTAGTGGTCGACGTAGGGATCTACATTCTTGTTCCAGTCGGCGGCAAGGCCCAGCTTCTCATCTTCGACGATATAGGCGTCCTGGTCGGCATAGTCGAAACAGCACGCGCGAAAATGGACGATGTTCATTTTTTTCCCAATGACCGGACGGAACGCCATCCATGTCCGCGACTCGCCCGCTTTGGCGCGAAACGCCATGTGCTTTTTCGCAGCCTCCGTGAACTTCGCATCCATGCCTGCCTTGGGCACAATCATCCATACGTCAGTTAGCGGCGCTGGCTGTTCCGCTTCTACGTGCTGGTCTGCGAACGCTCCGAGCGGCAATACCATCGCCGCAAAGACAGCAATCCATGTAATTTTCTTCATCCTTATTCTCCTTTATATTTGTCTCACCGTCAGTATAAGGCATTCGACGCACAATGCCGGAAAACGCGGCAACGTATCACGGTGGCTGCCGTGTATCGTGATAATGTACTGGCGATGAGCCAGGACCTGTCCCGATACCACCGCCAGATGCTGCTTCCCGGCTTCGGGAACGACGGCCAGCGACGGCTGCTCGGCTCAACGGTAATGGTGCTCGGCTGCGGCGCACTCGGATGCGTCATCGTCGATTTGCTCGCGCGGGCCGGCGTCGGTCATCTTGTTATCGTCGATCGGGACTTTATCGAGCTGACCAATCTGCAGCGGCAGGTGCTGTTTGACGAGGACGACGTCGCCGACGCCATCCCGAAGGCGGAAGCGGCAAAACGCAGAATTGCGGAAATCAATTCCGACGTGCGCGTCACTGCGATCGTAGATGACATCAATCATACGAATATCGAACGTCTTTCTGAAGGCGTCGATGTCTTCGTCGACGGCCTGGATAACATCGAGACGCGCTACCTCGCGAACGATCTCGCCGTGAAAAGCGGGCGGCCCTTCATTTATGGCGCTGCGGTCGGCACGACCGGCATGGCGTTTACGATCCTGCCGCACGCGGCGGGCGACGCGCCGTGGGAAACGGTCGAAAGCGGAAGCCTGGCAACGCCGTGTTTTCGCTGCCTGTTCGAAGACGCGCCGCCGCCCGGAACCAGCGCCACCTGCGACACGGTCGGTGTCATCGCCCCAGCCGTAGCGGTGATCGCCAATTTCCAGGTAGCCGAAACGCTCAAGATACTGACCGGCAGCTTCGAGCGCGTAAGCCGGACGTTACTCAATCTCGATTTATGGGCAAACGAGATTCTGCAGCTCAAGGTCGACAAAGCTTACGATGATGGAAACTGCCCGTGCTGCAAGCAGCGCAGGTTTGAGTACCTCGACGGCATCGCAGGATCGAGCACGGCCGCGCTGTGCGGGCGGAACGCCGTGCAACTGCGGCACCGTCAGCAGGCCGAACGCGTCGACCTGGAAGCCATTGCGTCGCGCCTGCAGAAGCACGGGCTCGTCAGCGTCAATGAATTCATGCTAAGGACGCAGATAGCGGAAAACAACGCGGATTACGAGATTACGCTGTTTAGGGATGGGCGTGCGATCGTTAAGGGAACTGAAGAGCCCGCGATTGCGCGAAGCGTTTATGCTAAATATATAGGTACGTAGCGCAGCCAGGGAGATAGCCGTGACCGCCATCCGTGTTCTTGTCGGCACCCGCAAAGGGGCATTTATTCTCACCTCCGACGGTCAGCGCAGGAAATGGTCGATTGACGGACCCCATTTCGCCGGCTGGGAGATCTACCACGTAAAGGGTTCGCCCGTGCAGACCGACCGTATTTACGCCTCGCAGACGTCGAGCTGGTTCGGGCAAATCATCCAGCGCTCCGATGACGGCGGCAAGACATGGTCACAGCCGGGATCGGACGGCGCAGGCGAAAAAGCCGCAGCTGGCAGCATGCCCCAGGGCAAGAGCAACATGTTTGTCTATGACACCTCGGAGACGACCGGCAAACCGCTCACCACCCACCAGTGGTACGACGGCACCCAGCATCCGTGGGAGTTCGCGCGAGTCTGGCATCTCGAACCGTCGCTCGACGATCCGGATACCTGCTACGCCGGCGTCGAGGATGCCGCATTGTTCCGGACAACGAACGGCGGTGTTACCTGGCATGAGTTCGCAGGCTTACGCGGGCACGAATCCGGACCGCACTGGGCACCCGGTGCCGGCGGCATGTGCCTGCACACGATCGTGCTGGATCCCGCGAACAGCGACCGGATCTATTGTGCGATATCCGCGGCCGGCACGTTCCGCTCGGACGACGCAGGCGAATCCTGGACGCCAATCAATCGGGGACTGAGCTCGGGGGAAATCCCTGTCCCGACGGCCGAAGTCGGGCACTGCGTGCACCGCATCGCGATTCATCCATCCAAGCCGGATACGCTGTTTATGCAAAAGCACTGGGACATCATGCGCAGTGACGACGGCGGCGACTCCTGGCGGGAAGTGAGCGGCAACCTGCCCAGCGATTTCGGCTTTCCGATCGCCGTGCATGCCCACGAGCCGGAAACCATTTACGTCGTGCCGATCCTGAGCGACTCGCTGCACTACCCGCCCGATGGGAAACTGCGGGTCTACCGCAGTCGTACCGGCGGTGAGCAATGGGAGGCGCTGACGAAGGGACTGCCACAGGAACATTGCTACGTAAACGTGCTCCGCGATGCGATGTCGGTGGATACGGCGGACCCCTGCGGCATTTACTTCGGCACTACCGGTGGCCAGGTCTATGCGTCCAACGACAGCGGCGAAAGCTGGGAAGCGATAGTGCGCGATCTTCCCGCAGTATTGTCGGTAGAAGTACAGACAATCACATGATACGGGTCGTACTGCCACACCACCTGCATACGCTCGCACGCTGTGACCGCGAGGTGACGGTCGATGTCGACGGCATAGTGACGCAACGCGCTGTGCTCGATGCGCTGGAAGCGCGTTACCCGATGCTGCGCGGCACCGTGCGTGAACACGTGACCATGAAACGGCGGCCGCGGGTCCGGTTTTTCGCCGACGGCGAGGATGTCTCACACGAATCGCCGGATGCGGAGCTACCGGCATCGATTGTCTCCGGCGATCAGCCGTTCATGATCGTCGGAGCAATTGCGGGCGGATAGACGCGACCACGATAAAATTCGGAGAGCGCTGGCAATTCGAACTGGACCAGGCCTATGTATCTGCAGAATCTCGACTATGCCGTCGTAGCAACGTATGCCATCGTGCTGCTGGTGCTCGCGCAGTGGGTGTCACGAGAGAAAGCAGGTCACGAAAAAGACTCGAGCGACTACTTCCTGGCAGGGCGCAATTTGCCGTGGTGGGCGATCGGCGCCTCGCTGATCGCGGCGAACATATCGGCCGAGCAGATTATCGGTATGTCCGGCTCTGCCTATGTCCTCGGAATTGCAATCGGCGTTTATGAATGGACGGCAGCAATTACGCTGATCATTGTTGCGAAGTGGCTGCTGCCCGTCTTCCTGAAGCACAAGATCTATACGATGCCGCAGTTTCTCGAGCAGCGCTTCGACCATCGTGTGCGGAACGTCATGGCGATGTTCTGGCTCGGGATTTACGTGTTCGTCAACCTGACTTCCATCCTCTGGCTCGGCGCATTGGCCGTCAATACGGTGACGGGTATCAGCCTGATCTGGGGTCTCGTCGCCCTGGGTTCGTTTGCCGTTGCGTATTCGCTTTACGGCGGACTCAAGGCTGTCGCGCTGACCGACATCATCCAGGTCACGCTGCTGGTGCTCGGCGGCATCCTGATCGCCGTTATTTCCCTGAACGAGGTCTCCGGCGGACAAGGCACGATCGCCGGTTTCAAAATCCTGATGGACAAGGTGCCGGGCCATTTCGACCTGATATTCACCAAGGACTCGCCGCACTACGTGGACCTGCCGGGCGTATCGGTGCTGGTGGGCGGTATGTGGGTCATGCACCTGTCTTACTGGGGCTTTAACCAATACATTATCCAGCGCGGACTGGCTGCCAAAAGCACGCGGGAAGCGCAAAAAGGGCTCATTTTTGCCGCGTTTCTGAAGATGGTGATGCCGCTCATTATCGTGCTGCCCGGTGTTGCCGCCGTTGTATTGGTGCCTGACCTTTATCCGACCGACAAAGCTTATCCAACCGTAATGAGCCTGCTGCCAACCGGTATTCTCGGCCTGGTTTTTGCGGCGCTGATCGCTGCGATCGTCTCTTCACTGGCGTCGATGATGAATTCGATATCGACTATTTTCACTATGGACCTGTATCGCCATTTTCACCCCGGAGAGGAACCTGAAAAGCAGCTGGTCACCGTCGGTCGAACTGTCAGCCTGGCGGCCATGATTATTGCGATGATCGTTGCCCGGCCTTTGCTCGGCAATTTCACGCAGGCTTTCCAGTACATCCAGGAGTTCACGGGATTTTTCACGCCGGGGGTCTGCGCACTGTTCCTGCTGGGGTTCTTCTGGAAAAAGACGACGTCGAACGGCGCTTTGGCGACCGCGATCGGATCGGCCGTATTTTCGGTCGCGTTCAAGCTGGCGTGGCCGGAGCTACCCTTCATCGATCGGGTAGGCATCGTCTTCCTGTTGTGTATGGCCGTCGGCGTTGGCGTGTCCGCGATTCAGGGCGCTGAATCTCATCCCCAGGCGATAGACTACAAGGACGTCGATACGTCCACGACGATGAGCTTCAATGTCGCTGCACTGGTGATCGTGTTGATGCTGGCCGCACTTTATGCGACCTGGTGGTAAGTAGCGTCCGATGAAATAATGGACGCTGCAAGCGCGGGATTCTCCATCGGCATGAAGTGGCTGTATTCCGGAAGATACCTGTCGCGGCCGTGAGTAAATTGGCTCGCCAGCTCCGGCCAGGTTGGCGACGCGGAAAAGTCTCTTGCTGCCGCTTCGAGGCCACGCGCTTCGGCCCGGACCACCGTGACCGGTACCTCGACGAGCGCTATGTGATCAAAAATATTCATGTCCATCGATGATGCGTATATCCCGGCCTCCACCTCGGGCGGACAGGCCAGCCTGTAGCCGTCACCGTCGCGCACCAGGCCGTGCTGACAATAGTCACGCAGGACGTCGGGGTGCCAGCGGGAAAACGGCGCGCGCTTCCTGAACTTGTCGATCATCTGCTGCGGCGAATCCCAGGCATTGCGGCGTTTGGCGACAGGGTGCTGCTTCTCCGGCCCGCGTGCTGCCATTGCATAAACGGCGGGTTCGAATATCACGGGATCGAAAAGCGTCAGCTGCCGAAACCGTTTCGGCTCGCTGGCCGCGGTCTGGACCATGCAGTAACCGCCCATCGAATGGCCGACGCCGCTGATGTCACGGAGATCAAGTTCGACGATCAGCGCGATAAGATCGGCGCCGAATTGATTCCAGCCAAATGGCGGCGTCTTGCTGCTCTGACCGTGGCCGCGATGGTCGGTTGCAATAACGTGGAAGCTGTCGAGGCAGGACACGACACCGTCCCAGCAGCGGGCATGAAGACCCGTTGCGTGGGACAGGAGTATGAGCGACTCACCGGGCGTGCCCCATTCGAACCAGGCGATTTCCGCGTCATTGATAACGGTACGGTGTTGCTTTGGCTCGGATCTCATTGCTTCTGACCGCTGCTGATGCTCTGGCTCGTCTTGGCGGCCCTGCCCCATAAGTAATAGAAACCAACGAGTCTTTCATCGCACGACTCCGCAACGAATCCAAGGTTCTTCAATTGGTTCATGGACTCCTGCTGCCGGAACATTCGATCATTAAGTCCAGGAATGGGACTATTCATCGCCCGGAATTCGATGGCGTTCATCATCACGCTGCGGCGAGCCGTTTCGCGCGATTGCGGCCATTACAGTTTCGCCACGGGATCGCGGTAACAGTAACAAGGGCGCCGCTTCATCTCGCGGCGGCGCCCCGGGTACAACAAGCCAATCAAATCGCTTTTGACCGGCAGTGCTCAGAGCACCTCAAAGCGATCGAGGGTCATGACCTTGTTCCATGCGCCGACGAAGTCGGCTATGAACATCTCTTCTCCATCGGCCGCGGCATAGACTTCAGCAACAGCGCGCAGCTCGGAGTGTGAGCCGAACACGAGGTCAACGGGTGTGGCCGTCCACCTGAGCGCGCCCGTTCCGCGATCACGTCCTTCGTAAATGCCCTCGGTTTTCGACGACTTCGTCCACTTCGTCGACATGTCGAGCAGGTTAACGAAGAAATCATTGCTCAGCGCGCCCGGCTGATCCGTGAACACACCGTGTGCAGCCGCTCCGGCATTGGCGTTCAGCGCCCGCATACCGCCGACCAGCACCGTCATTTCGGGCACGGTCAGCGTCAGCATACTGGCCCGGTCAACCAGCATTTCCGTCGGCGACCCGTGGTTGCCCTTGCCGAAATAGTTGCGGAACCCGTCTGCTCGCGGTTCGAGAACGGCAAAGGAATTCACGTCGGTCTGCCCTTGCGATGCGTCCGTGCGCCCCGGCGCAAACGGAACCTCCACGTCGTGACCGGCCTTCTCGGCGGCCGCCTCGATCGCTGCCGATCCTCCCAGGACAATCAGGTCGGCAAGCGATACTTTTTTGCCGCCCTTCTGCTTGCCGTTGAAGTCTTTCTGGATGCTGGTCAGGCGCTTCAGCACCTTCGCCAGCTCTTTCGGATCGTTAGCGTCCCAGTCTTTCTGCGGTGCAAGGCGAATGCGCGCCCCGTTTGCCCCACCGCGCAGGTCGGTGCCGCGGAAGGTTGAGGCCGACGCCCAGGCGGTCCGGACAAGCTCCGGCACGCTCAGTCCCGAATCCAGGATCTTCGCTTTCAGCCCGGCGATATCGTCCGCATCAATCAATTCATGATCCACTGGAGGAACGGGATCCTGCCAAAGCTGTTCCTCAGAAGGAACCTCGGTGCCGATATAACGCGCACGCGGACCCATGTCGCGATGCGTCAGCTTGAACCACGCTTTGGCAAAAGCGAGTCGATACTCCTCCGGGTTTTCCTGGAAGCGCTTCGAAATCTTGCGATAGCTGGGATCGAATTTCAGCGAGAGGTCCGTCGTGTACATGACGGGAGCATGCCGCTTCGAGGGATCGTGAGCATCCGGCACGAGATTCGATGCGCCCTCGCCCTTCGGAACCCACAGCGTTGCACCCGCGGGGCTCTTCGTTTTCACCCACTCGAACGCATACAGGTTGTCCAGGTATTGCGAGCTCCAGTTGATCGGAGTCGCTGACCATGCGCCTTCAAGACCGCTGGTGATCGTGTCGCCGGCGTTGCCGCTGCCGCATTTGTTTTCCCAGCCGAAGCCCTGCTGTTCGAGGCCGGCCGCTGCGGGCTCGACGCCCACACAGTCTCCCGGCGGCGCAGCGCCGTGGCCTTTACCGAACGTGTGTCCGCCGGCGATGAGCGCAACGGTCTCTTCATCGTTCATCGCCATTCGACCAAAGGTCTCGCGAATGTCCTTGGCGGCCAGCAGCGGATCCGGGTTGCCGTTGGGTCCCTCAGGATTCACGTAGATCAGGCCCATCTGTACCGCGGCCAGCGGATTCTCGAGCATGCGCTCGCCTTTGTAGCGCTCGTCCGCGAGCCACTTGGTCTCGGGCCCCCAGTAAACCAGGTCGGCTTCCCAGTCGTCCTCACGCCCGCCGGCAAAGCCGAAGGTCTTGAAGCCCATGGATTCGAGTGCGACGTTGCCCGTCAGGACCATCAGATCGGCCCAGGACAGGTTGCGTCCGTATTTCTGCTTGACCGGCCAGAGCAGGCGCCGTGCTTTGTCGAGGTTTGCGTTGTCGGGCCAGCTGTTCAGCGGCTCGAAGCGCTGTTGTCCGCCGCCGGCACCGCCGCGGCCGTCAGCGACGCGATAGGTGCCTGCGCTGTGCCAGGCCATGCGAATGAAGAACGGCCCGTAGTGGCCGTAGTCTGCCGGCCACCAGTCCTGTGAGGTCTTCATTACGGTCTCGATGTCCTTCTTCACGGCATCGAGGTCGAGACTTTTGAATGCCTCGGCATAATTAAAGTCATCACCCATCGGATTGGACTCGGCACCGTGCTGGCGGAGCGGACTGAGATCGAGCTGCTCAGGCCACCAGAACTGGTTCGACTTCGGCTCACCCTGCGCAACAGCAGGATCAGGCGCGGCCGACAGTGTCATCACTGCCGCGAAAACGGCAATAAAAGGCGTGGTTTTTTTGAGCATTGGAATTACCCCCTTGGCGAGAAGCGTGATCTGCCGCTGTATTAGACCAAATCTAAATCGCGAAATCGATCGAAATTGCTGGTCGACCAGCCGGCCCACTCGCGACCGTCGATAATGGCACCGAGCGTCGCCTCGAACATCGGCAACTGGAAAAAACGTTGTGTGCAGGCGTATTCAGCCTCAGCATGATTCCGCCAAGAGTCACAAGTTCACTGATTAGTCTTATCCTCGTACGGCACGCGCGATCTTGACAGCCTCGGCCGCGAGCGCCGTAACTGCATCATAATTTCCCGCCGCGATTTCGTCGGACGGCGTCAGCCAGCTGCCGCCGCAGGCGAGCACCGCGGGAACCGACAGAAACTCGGCCAGGTTCTTCGGGCTGACGCCCCCCGTCGGCATGAACTTCATGGACCGGAACACGCTTGCCAGCGCTTTGAGCATCGGGACTCCGCCTGCAAGGCTCGCCGGAAAAAATTTGACGGTATCGAGGCCGAGATTGAATGCGTGCTGGACTTCGCTCGGCGTAATGGTGCCCGGGTACACCGGTACACCGTGCTCTTGCGCGACACCTACCACGCCATCATCCAGTCCAGGCGATACGATGAATCGTGCGCCGTTCTCGAGCGCTGCCGTCGCCTGCTCGGCACTGAGGACGGTCCCGGCACCTGCGATGACTTCCGGCACCTCATCGGCAACGGCCTGCAGGCACTCCAGCGCGCGATCTGTCCGGAATACCACTTCGATCACTCGCAGTCCGCCCGCGGCCAGCGCCCGAGATGTTTGCACGGCGACGGCAGGATCGTCCGCCTGGACCAGCGGTACAACCGGACTCGCGGTCAGTAATTCAGTCATGTTCATCCATTCACACCGTTATAAGTATTTCCATATTTGAAACATCTGCATCAACATCAAGAGCTTCCTACGACCCGACCTGAACGCGACCGCGCATGAAGCGACTTCGATTGTCCATCTTCACCTATTGATAATGCAAAAAAAGGTCACCCCGACGGGGTGATCTTTTTCAGTAATTGGCGCGCCCGGAGAGATTAGCGGCCGATTCGCGGGCCGCTTGTCGTCGCTTCGCTCCT
>Ga0224512_10004836_pt1 | contig 11253 bp, 8 predicted proteins | sample SF_May12_sed_USG_4_FD_169103 | JGI IMG/M metagenome (GOLD analysis project Ga0224512, IMG submission 169103) | Sediment microbial communities from San Francisco Bay, California, United States - SF_May12_sed_USGS_13 | ecosystem: Environmental > Aquatic > Marine > Sediment | place: USA: California...
GCCGCTCCATCGGACCACAGCGCTTCCACAGCATCCAGCGTGAACCCTCCCCGAAACACCGAGAGGCTCCGAAATAAGTGTTGCTCCTCAGGCTCCAGCAAGTCGTAGCTCCATTCGATCGCAGCGCGAAGCGTCTGCTGACGCGGAAGCGCCGTTCGGGCGCTCTTGGTGAGGAGAGAAAGTCGATTGTCGAGCCGTTCGGCGATCTGATGCGGGGAGAGGATGCTCACCCGGGCAGCGGCCAGTTCGATGGCGAGGGGGACGCCGTCGAGCCGGCGACAGATCTCAGCGCAAGCGGCAGCATTGTCAGCACTTAGCGAGAACTCCTGATCGGCGAGCCGGGCCCGATCGATGAATAGGCGGATCGACTCGATGGCACCCAACAGATCGGGGATGGGGTCTAGTCCGACGCCGGGAATTGGCATCGGCGGCAACGTCCACACCGTCTCGCCGGAGACCCCCAACGGTTCCCTACTCGTTGCAAGCAATCGGACCTGGGGGCAGGAGCGAAGCAGTTGATCCGCCAGCACAGCCACCCCCTCGATGAGATGCTCGCAGTTGTCCAGGACGAGCAGTACCTCCTTGCGGGAGGCCATCTCTAGCAACGTCGCAACTATGGGACGGTCAGCTTGTTCTTGCACGCCCATGGCCACTGCCACCTGCTTGGGGATCAGATCCGGATCACTCAGAGCTCCTAGCTCCACAAGCCACACTCCGTCCCGATAGCCGTCGGTGACCCCGGCCGCCACCTCCAAGGCGATCCGGGTTTTGCCGACCCCTCCAACTCCGGTCACCGTCAAAAGACGGGTGTGGTTCAGCAGCCCGACGACCTGGCCGACGTCGGCTTCTCGGCCGACGAACGAGGTGAGCTCAAGCGGCAGATTGTTGGGAACCGCATCGAGGGTCCTCAACGGAGGGAACTCGCTGGCCAGCTCGGGATGACCGATCTGGAAAACCCGCTCCGGCTTCGAGAGATCCTTGAGCCGGTGCTCGCCCAGATCCACCAAGCTGACCCCGTCCGGCAGTTGGTCGGCGACGATCTGCGCGCATGCCGACGACACCAGCACCTGACCCCCATGAGCGGCGGCCATCAGCCGGGCTCCTCGATTCAATGCCGGCCCGAAGTAGTCGCCCTCTCGCTCCTCCGCCTCACCGGTATGAAGCCCCATCCGCAGTCTGACGACTGTCTCCCCCCAGTCAGTGCCGCCCAGCATCTGCTGTGCCGCCACCGAAGCTGAGATGGCATCTCCAGCACGAGCGAAGGCAGCTGCAAAAGCATCCCCGGCAGTGGAGAAAACATATCCGCGATGTCCCTCGATGTTCGATCGCATGATGAGGTCGTGCGTCGCAAGCGCTTCCTTCATCGACTCAGGGTGCTCCTGCCATAAGCTGGTGGACCCCTCGATATCCGTGAATAGGAATGTCACCGTCCCGGTCGGGCGCTGAGCCATCGATACCTCCCCGCTGAACCTACCGGACCAGCAGCCGGCACGACAGGAGATCATCAGGAACCTGAAGCCGTAGACCCCCGCTTCACATGATGGCCTACCACCCGCGGAACATGGCACGATGATACGCACAGGCAAATCGACCAGATCACCCAGATCTCGCGCCGTACGAGCTCGCGGTCTACCGGCCCTGGATCGGCACTTCCGCGCTCGGTTACCCGAGCGCTCCTCTGCGAACACTCCTTAACATCGGCCAACCGCACTGGAGAGAGGTCTCGATGGAGAAGGTGACAGGCTGTAGCTGCTGCGCTCGAGCGACGCTGTCCTACGCGCCGTCCTTGCGGATGTTCTCGCGGGGTGTTGACGGCACCCCACCACATACGATACAATTATCGTGTTATACGAGGCGTTCGTAGGAACCAGCCTTGGGAGGAAGAGGCCGCTGATGGTGCACGCCCCTCGGACCGAGCAGACTTCATGCGGGGCGACAATCCGTCCAGGACCGGTCCACCTGACGGATACTCGCATCCGAGCATGGGCGTCGGCTGAGACTGCGGCAATGCCATGACCTCCGTGGCACGTCACGCCCGCGGACTCAGCACCTTGTTTGGCCAGGTCGCATGGAGTCGCGGCGAAGGATGTCTCCCTCTCGCGACCCACCTCAGCGATGCTCCTCCCGTCCAAGTCACCGGGAATCTGCGGCACAGCTGCGTCACCCAGCGCATTGACATGCTCGTCACGCGCCAACTGAATAGCTTCGACCTTGTTCCAATCATCGTTCCGCATCACGTCGACCTTGAGCGGGTTGAAGCGATCACGGCTGCCGTTGGTGATGGACCCCACTCGCAGTTGGCAGCTGTCGTCGGTTCACGACTTGGCGCCGCCCTCGACGTACCCGCGGAGCTCGCCACCGTCTACCGCACCCCTGAGGAGATGCCAGCCGCGATCGCTCGTCTCGCCCGACTGGCGGACTCGTACCCGGACCATGGACGGCGCGCCGTCAGCGAACCCACCGCAACACGCCTGATCGACTCCCTCACTCCCGGGACGCTTCTCGTAGTGGGTGCTCCCGGGGGGTCCTGGCTGCAACGTCAGCTGTACGGCACTGGACACCGGCTCCTCGTCACCGCCCCCTGTGGGGTCGTCGTCGTTCGCTCCGCACCTCGCCGCTGTTATCAGAGCGCCACCGACCCGACCGGCGTCGCGCTCGGCTGCCACCTCACCGTGAGAGACGCTCTGCGGCTCATGAGATACCCCGTCGTACCTGTCGCCGACGAGGGCCTCCTTGTCGGGGTCGTACGCGTCGCCACCCTCGCCGAAGCCGACCCGGCGCTGCCGATCGCCGCGGTAATGGAGCCCCCCGTAGCGATTGCAGCTATCGAACCCACAACCGCGGCGACGGACCTACGTGAGTTCTTCGGCGACTCTCCCGTCCCCGTCGTTGACACCGCGGGATATCTCATCGGCACCATCTCCAGCACACGGCGCTTCGCTCACAGCGAGCTATTCGCGCCATGAGCATATATCCAGACCCCGTCCACTGACCTCCGGGGCTACCTCAGCTCAGAGGCCAGCGGAGGAAACGATACGGAGCCTCCGTTGCAGCGACCAGTCTTGTGGTCGGCCACGAGCCGGCCACAAGCAGCCTGCCCCTACCCACGGATCTCGCCCGATGACGTGTCACCGGCAGCTTTGGAGAACAAATCAAGGAGCAAGCCGATCTCGACACCCTGTTCATTGGGATGGCGCAAAGTCTCGCCGGTTTTGATCCTGTAGTGGTTGCGCCGGCCGATCCTCTCGTGGCTCAGATAACCCGTGGCTTCCAGGTCGGCGACGATTCGCTGGGTGGAGCGTTCGGTGATGGCGGTGACGGCGGCGATGTCGCGTGCGCGAATGTTCGGGTTCTGCGAGATCAGGATGAGCACCCGCGCATGGTTGGTGAGGAAGGTCCAGGGCCGACGTTCGTCACTGGTCATCGCAGCCATTCGTCGTCTTCCTTTAACACGTGATGCAGATGTCATAATATCTCGGGCGCTTCCAGAGAAAGAACCACCATTTGACTGGGGAGAACAACCCTTGAGCAGGTTGTCGGCTCGACAGGGGCCCCTCCATACTCCCATCGGCCCCGATAAGGTCGAACGGCCCTAGCTGTGACATAATTGTCGTGTCATCGTTGACATGTTGAAAAGGGGAGTATCCCTAAACGTGCGCAGTCGTCAGCACGGCCATCTGGCCCGGCGGCGCGGGCCCCATCCTGGGCGGGAGAGACCTTCACGATAGAAGTGACTTGTTCCGCAACGGCCCCAGGAGGACGCAATGGCCACCACAACAGCCCATTTCTCACCGAAGACCCTCGCCAACCTCGCCGACCTCCTGTTGGCCCGCCGAGCCTCGGCAGCAGAATGTGCTGAGGCGTTGCGCAACGACGTCACCGATGCGCTGAGCCGGCGGGATTTCTCTGATCTGTTCGATCAGAATCATCCGTCAGTCGATGCAGATGCAACAACGGCCCTAATGCTTGTGGACCGGGCTGAGCGGCGTGTGTGGGAGGTGGAGGAGGCGCTGGCTCGGGTCGCCGACGGCACCTACGGGAATTGCCTCGACTGCGGTACCCGTATCGCGCTCAAGCGGCTTCGGGCATTGCCAGCCGCCGCCAGGTGCGTCGGATGCAGCCGTAGGTCCCCAGGCAGGACCTACGAATCAGTGGACCGTGACCAGCCGCGACCCGACGAGACCCAGGGCCGATCACTGGCCGGAGTCGGCGCATCGGCTCATGGCGAGGATGAGCGATGAGAAAGCATTCCTCCCTCGAGTGGCGTTCGCAGCGCCGGCTACGGGACGCATGGATGTGGTCCGATGCCGACATCGAAGCGGAGATCCGTTCAGGTGTGATCGGCAAGGTCGTCGGCGTCAACTCGGGTGGTGTAGCGGTCTCTGTGGACCAAGGCGTCGTCAAGATGGCTGGCGTCGTGGCCGAACGGCGGGAGGCAGTCCGGCTGGTACGCCTTGCGGGCAAGGTCCCGGGTGTTAGCCGGGTCGAGAGCTCGGTCACCTGGGAAGCCGATACTCCTTATCCGGGACGGAGGCCGCGCTTCGCCCACTTCGCTAACAACCGAACGGAGACCTAGGTGGCCACCGGTGGCGAAGTGATCGAGGCCGCTCGATGGCACCGCGAGGAACTGCGTGAAGCGATAATGGAGCTGGAAGCGGCGGTGGCGTCCGCCTCCCGCGCCCCATCCTGGGTTGCAGGCCTTGAGCATCCTGTGGAGAGACTCCAGGCCGCGCTCAGCCACCACATCAGCGAGGTGGAAAGCACCGAGGGCTTTATCACCAAGATCCTCGAGCATGCACCACGGCTTACCAGTCATGCAGAAATGCTGCATGCCGACCATCGTCGACTCGCCGTCCAGACCCGCCAGGTGCTCGAGTTGTTCCATGGCTTTGGTGGAAAGCCGGACACCGCAGGGGTGGCGGCTTTGCGGGACGCCGTTCTGGAGCTGCTCGCACAGCTCAGCCAGCACCGCCGACAGGGCGTGGATCTGGTGTACGACGCCTACAACGTTGTCATCGGCGGTCAGGCCTAGGCCGCTCCGTCGGGACTCGGGGGACGTGGCACGCAGATCACCCGATATACGCCATATCGCCCATACGCCGATAGTGCACTAGAGGGGCACTTCCGCGCTCGGTTACCCGAGCGCTCCTCTGCGAACACTCCTTAACATCGGCCAACCGCACTGGAGACAGGTCTCGATGGAGAAGGTGACAGGCTGTAGCTGCTCGCCTCGCCGGCCGGCAGGGTGAGATGAGCCAACTCGGTCGCCTCCTCGATCCCCAATCGATCGCTATCGCCGGGCTCTCGGCTGACCATGCGAAACATGGGGGCCGGGTCCTCAACAACCTCCAGGCTCTTGGCTACACCGGCACCATCTCGGGCGTCAATCCTTCTCAGCCTCAGATCGACGGAATCGAGATGGTCAGGTCGGTGTCCAACCTGACGGTTCCGCCGGATTTGGTGGTGTGCGCGGTCCCCGCAGCGCCGACGGTCGATGTGGTTGGCGACTGCGCCGGGGTCGGAGCTGTGGTCCTTTTCGCCGGTGGGTTCGCAGAGTCGGGATCAAGCGGCCTCGCTCTTCAACAGGACGTTGCCCGCCAGGCGGCGGCCGTTGGGGTTCGCCTGCTCGGACCCAACAGCGGCGGGGTGATAAGGCCCTCCAAGAACCTGGCGGCGAGCTTCCTCACCTGTCTCGACCGGCCGCCCGAGGAGATCCGCTCCGGCCCGGTGGCAGTGGTGACCCAAAGCGGCGGCACGGGAAGCTATCTGCACAATCTCGCTGCCGAGCGTGGAGGGGGACTCGCCGTCTCGGTGTCTACCGGAAACGAGGCAGACATAGGGCTGGGAGAGGCCATCGATGCAGTATCGCGGCTCGACGAAGTTGCGGTGATCCTTGCTGTCATCGAGACGGTGCGCGACGGGACCGCATTCATCACAGCCATCGGTGACGCGCTGTCGAGAGGCAAGCCGGTCGTCGCCTGCCGAATCGGCACCGGGTATCGCGCCGAGACGCTGATGAGATCTCACACCGGCGCCATGGCGGTCCCCGCAGCCGTCTTGAGCGGGATCCTCGAGTCGTTGGGGGTCGTCGTCGCAGAGACACCGGGAGAGGCTTATGACGTCGCCGAAATGATCGCCGCCACCGGCGTGCCTGCCGGCGATCGTTCGGCGATCGTCACCCATTCTGGAGGGATGGCGATCCTCGTGGCCGATTTGGTCGAGCGCCGCGGACTAGAGATCCCCGCACCTGGCGAAGAACTGCACAGACAGCTCGATCCGTTGCTCGACCACGGTGCGGTCAACAACCCCCTCGACATGGGTGGGATCATCGGGGGCCCCAACCGCTTTGCCAAAGTGGTCGAGACATTTGCCGAATCAGGTGAATACGACATCGTGTTGGCAGTGTCCACGGCCCACCCACCTGATCACTCCGATGCCCGGGTGGCTTCGCTGCTCGCGCTCGAAACCGAAACCGCCGTCCTCCATTTGTGGATGGCCGGAGGCCAGGCGGCCCAGGGTCTGGCCGCACTGAGGGAGGCAGGGGTCGCGGTGACCGATGAGCCGCGGGCCGCCGCCCTGGCACTTTCGGGCCTATCAAGGCTCGGTTCTGTGGGAGTGAGGCCACGGGTACCGCCGCTCGCCGGAGGAATCGGAGATTGGGATCTGCCGCTGGTCGATGGGGTGGTCGTCTCGTCGCCTGCCGAGGCCGCTCGGGCTGCTGACGATCTCGGCTATCCGGTTGTAGTGAAGGTCGAGTCGCCGGATCTCTTCCACAAGACCGAGGTGGGAGGCGTCAGTGTGAACCTCACCAACGCTGATGCAGTTCGGGCGGCCTTCGAGGACGTGGTCCGATCCGCCCAGAGCGCCGGGCACAAGGTGATCGGGGCTCGCGTTGAGCCGTACCGGCCCGGGTTGGAAGTGATAGTGGCCGCGGTCGAGGACGAGACCTTCGGTCCGATCGTGTCGGTCGGTCTAGGAGGCGTGTTCACTGAAGTCATCGGTGACGTGGTGTTTGCCCCGGCGCCGGTCGATCCCGACACCGCCCGCACCATGGTCCACCGACTCCGGGCCAAGAAGGCCCTCGAGGGCTTTCGAGGTCGATCACCTGCCGACGTTGGCGAGCTGGCTCGCATCATCAGCGTCATCAGCCGGGGACTAGTCGGCTCGAACCTCACAGAAGTGGAGATCAATCCACTCATTTGGGACGGCGAGGAGTGGGTGGCGGTCGACTGGGTGACGGTCAGTTAGTCGTCTGGTCGCCCAGGATCGCCATAACAGCCGCTAGATCGTCGTTAGACGATTCCCATCGGGATCTTCCCGCACTCAGGAGTGAATCGGGCACGATATAGGATCGGATGATGGAAGCCGGGCACGGTAACAGCCGCCTCACCACCGGGGCCCGAGTCCTGGCCGAGATGCTCGAGGGATACGGGGTGACCCATCTGTTCCATGTCCCCGCCATCCTGCGACGGACCATGGTCGAGATCGAAGAGCACACCTCGATCAAGCGGGTTCGCCCTCACGGGGAGAAGCCTGCCGCCTACATGGCCGACGGCTTCGCCCGCGCCTCGGGTCGGCCTGGTGTCTGCGCCGCGCAAGCCGTGGGAGCCCTCAACCTCGCCGCCGGGCTACGTGACGCCCACCTTGCCCATTCACCGGTGATCGCGTTTACCGGAGGGCGAGACCCTCACACCAGATTCCACAAGGCGTACCAGGAGGTCGACGACCTGCCCGCCTTTAGCAGCGTGACCAAGATGAACGTCACCGTGGACGCAGTCGAGCGAATCCCCGACATGATCCGGCAGGCTTTCCGGGAGGCCACCAGCGGGGCACCGGGCCCAGTGCACATCCAGTTCGCAGGAAACGAAGGCCAGGTCGACGCCCAGGAGGCGGACATGGAGATCCGGTGTGAGCAACAGTTCGCCATCGTCCCACCGTCTCGGCCGGCGGCGGTGGACGCCGACCTGGTGCGGGCCCTGGAGCTACTGGCCGCCGCCGAGCGACCCGTGTTCGTAGCCGGTAGCGGCGTCCGCGCCTCGGGCGCCGGTCCGGCACTGGTCCAGCTGGCCGAGAGAATGGGCATCCCGGTGGCAACTTCGCACAACGGCAAGGACATCATTGCGGGCACTCATCCCCTCTCGGTCGGCGTGGTCGGGACCTACTCGCGCGGCTCCGCCAACCGGGTAGTGCTCGAAGCTGATCTGGTCTGCTTCGCGGGCACCGAGACCGGAGGGATGACAACTCACTCTTGGAAGGTCCCAGCAGTGGGCACCCCTGCCATCCAGATCGACATCGAGGCGGAGGCCTTGGGCCGCAACTACCCGTTACAGATGGCGATCAACGCCGACGCTGGCACGGCTCTGAGTCGCATGCTGGAACTAGTCGAGGGCGCCGCCGGCCACGAGGATTGGAGGGCGGTCGCCGCCCGCCATGTGATGGACTGGAGGACCGAGTATGCGTCCTTGCTCGAGTCCGACCAGGTCCCGATCCGACCGGAGCGACTATGCGCCGAGTTGACGAACCTCGTCCCGGATGACGGCGTGGTCGTGGTGGACACGGGCCACGCCGGAATGTGGATGGGTGGCATGTTCGACCTCCGCCAGCCGACGCAGTCCTACCTGCGCAGCGCAGGCCACCTGGGATGGGCCTTCCCCTCCTCACTGGGCGCCAAGTGCGCCCTTCCCGACCGACCGGTGGTTTGTTTCACCGGCGACTCGGGCTTGTGGTATCACATCGCCGAGATCGAGACCGCGGTGCGCTGGGGAATCAACACCGTCACCGTCGTCAACAACAACCACTCGGGCAACCAGTCCAAGCGAGGCTTCGACGCGGTCTACGGGGGCACCCAAAGCGCGCAGGCCAGGGAGATGTGGGTATTCACCGAAGTCGACTTCTCCCGCCTGGCCACCGACATCGGTGCGGTCGGGATCAGGGTGGAGAAACCAGCCGAATTCGCTCCCGCATTCGATCGGGCGTTGTCGGCGGATCGACCGGTCGTGATCGACGTGGTAACCGACATCGACGCCCTCGCCCCACTGCCCGTGGAGTGACCACATCGCAACCGAGCACCGACGTGCCGTGATGTGTGGGTCGCCCGTCGGAGCGATATCGTCCGAGATCGTGAGCGACTCCGACCCAGTCCACAAGGAGGGCTACGCCACCGTCAATGGTGTTAACCACTTCTACAGGATGATTGGGCAAGGGGAACCCTTTGTCCTTCTTCACGGCGGCCCGGGCATGTGGCACGATGAGCTGTTTCCCTTCTTTGACGACCTGTCGAGCGACCATCAGGTCGTCTTCTACGACCAGCGGGGGAATGGCAAGTCCCTGATGGCCGAGATAACGGCAGACAACTTCACCGTTGACTGGTTGGTGTCAGATCTTGAGGAACTGCGAAAGGCGTGGGGATTCGATCGCATCAACATCATCGGGCACTCCTGGGGTGGACTGCTTGCGATGTACTACGCAACCGAGCACTCACACCGAGTTGAGCGCCTCATCCTCGTCGACGCTGCACCGGCAAACACTGACCTCCTCATACGGTCCTACCGGGCGCAAAGGGACCGGTTCACCGAGACCGAGTGGAACTACCTCCAGGAGATGTATGAGAGCGACGCGTACCTGGCTGGCGATCCCGCGGTTCTCAACAAAGCGATGCGATTGTCCGAAGGAGTGACATTCCACGTTCCTGAGGCACGAGAGAAGTACTTCGACATCGTTGCTTTTGATGCCGTCACAGCACGCAACATGGTGGCAATCTCAGAACCGGCTCGAGCCATCAAACTGAATGTGACGGTTCAAGACAAGCTTCCAAGAATCGGCTGTCCGACTCTGATCGTGCACGGAGCGGAAGACTTCATCGTGTCCGCCGCACCGGATCTCGTACATCAGCTCGTCCCAAACGCGAGACTCGTGGTCATCCCCGACAGTGGCCACTACCCGTTCATCGAACAGCCGGAAACCTTCTCGCTGGCGCTGAGATCCTTCATCAACGAAACGACACTCAGCAGCTGATTCGCGCGGCCATAACCGGCAGGGAGGATGTATGGGTGCGACCGTGGCCGGCCAGGCGTAACGCACCTCGAAGCGCCGTTATGCACTATCCGGGGATAGGGGCGATATCGCCCATATCGGGTGATCGGTGCGGCCGTTCGTCGTCGTTGACTTGGCGTCCGAGGTGTCACCCCAAGATGACAGGTGCGCGCATACGAGGTATTCCCTGTCGGCCCCGAGATAATTGCGCGGTGTGTGGGGTCATTCAAAAGCCCGGGACGCCCATCTTGCCGCAGCGCGGGAATGTCTCCTAGGGCTGGAGGTCCCGTTGCGAGACGCGGTGCGAGCACACATCGTCGTTTCCGGTGCCAATCCCGTGACGTCGCAGATAGGCCAGGAATTACCGCCATTGACCGCTGTGACGGGGTGGAAACGGGGTGGATTCCGGGTGGCGCCTAGCATTCGTTCGTAAGCCGGGTCGCCGGAATCTCCTGTAGGTGTTGGCGATTCGGTACATCCAGCCCTCGTAGCTCAGGGGTTAGAGCACCGGTTTCCTAAACCGTTTCCAAGGGTTCTCGGTGGGCCCGTAGCCACCCGCAGACCGACCATCGAGATCCCAATCGGCGGGCTGCTCAACTGATCAGGAGAACAGCCTTGCCACTCACCTGGCGTCGGGCCAGGGCATCAAAGGCGGCATTGGCCTCGGTCCATGGCACCTCCAACCCCGCCAGAGGATGGAGCGAGCCATCCGCCACCATGTCGGCGAGAAGTTGAAGGTCTTCACCGAACGCAGGCGGCTCGCCACTCTCGTAAACGAAGAAGGCCTCGATGCGGGCACCGGCGTGGCCCCGGAAGTCGCCGAAGGAGATCTTGGCCGCAGTGTTGGACGAATTGCCGAACACTGCGATGATCCCGCCCGGCGCGATCCGTTGCACCGCCGCCTCCAGCGACTTCCCCCCGACGGATTCGAGGATGAGGTCGAACGGGCCATCCGCGCCTTCGATTTCGTGGACGATTCCAGCTGCGCCCAGTTCCCGGAGCCCCTCGGCACGGGAAGAGCCGGCCGCGACGCCGGTAACGGTCGCCGCTGCGCCGGTGGCCAGCTCAATAGCGAATCGGCCCACCCCGCCAGCGGCGCCGGTGACCAACACTCGTTTTCCTTTCAGGTCTCCTCCGAGGCGAAGCAGTCGCAGGGCGGTCACCCCGGCCACGGGAAGTGTCGCCGCGGCCGACAGGGATACGTCGGGCGCCAGGACCGCC
>Ga0224512_10004837_pt1 | contig 11253 bp, 10 predicted proteins | sample SF_May12_sed_USG_4_FD_169103 | JGI IMG/M metagenome (GOLD analysis project Ga0224512, IMG submission 169103) | Sediment microbial communities from San Francisco Bay, California, United States - SF_May12_sed_USGS_13 | ecosystem: Environmental > Aquatic > Marine > Sediment | place: USA...
TGGCGGATTCTGAGCTCCCGATCGACGCCGAGCTCAGGAACGCGAAACGGGATCGTCCCAGTGAGCCCCACCATCGTGGTCCGTTGGAACCCCGTGGGAATCGATCCGTCCAAGTACTGCTTGCGCATCACGTGGAGTTCCGACACGAGGTTGAGGTTCAAGAGGTGCGCGAGTTCGAGTGCGATGTTGACCGCCTCATCGTCGATCGCGAACGGGGGGGTATCGTCCATCTCGTAGGTGCACACTGAGCCGCGCTCCAGGAGATAGACGATTTCCTTCTTGGTCTTGAACTCCATGAGCGCGGTCCCGTCGTATTCACCCAGCTCGCTGAGCGTGGGTCGCATGTGGCGCAGGATCTCGGCATCGACCCGCGTCACGCGCTTGCCGGCGGGACACCGGCAGAAGAGCTTCGATCGCGTGTGGAGTTGCTGGTGGACTTCAAGCCCGGACATGAAGCCGAGCGCGGAGTAATCGCCCGTTTTCATCTCGGCGAGCGGCCGATCGGGAAAGTCGAGAATGGCGTCCGACCGGGGGTTCACATCGCCCGGAGGCCGCACGCCGTGCGGCTTTTCCGACGCCGTGTTCTCGGTCATGCGGCGCCGCGCGCCTGGTTCCGTGGCAACCGATTGGTGATTTGCACGCATGAAGATACTCAGGTCACGTTCGTCGTGGACTCCATAGCCGCACGGCACTAGCTTACGCCCGCCTTTGCACCGAGAGGTCGGACATGCCGGCAGGTAAGGATCCGCGGGAGTCGGAGAAAGACCTGGCGTCGGAAATCGATAAGCTGCTTAAGAAGCTTCCGCACGCGGACCCCGCGCTGTCGGGCGGGCAGGCACCATCTGCCGTCCCAATCGCTGGCGTCGGTCGTGCCGCGCGTGCTGACTCGGCGCTCTCGTCGCGGTCAGTGCCCCTTGATGGGAAGACCCTGCTCGCGGTGTGGGGCCGAGTGGCGCTCGTTGGGCTGTTCGGCCTCGCGCTCACGCAATGGCCCTTCGCGCGCGAATGTGGGCTGGGCCTCGTCTGGTACGGCGCCGCGGTGGCGGTGCTCCTCGTTGCAGGAGGCTGGTGTGCGATGGTGACCTGGGAGCACCGGGTGGGACTCGCGCACATGCTGTCTCTCGTGTTGTGCTTCTGGGGTATTGTCTTGAGCGCAGATGTACTGCTGCCGCGCCTCGGGTATTCGGTGGATCGGGCAACGTGGCGGTGTGCATCGGCTGCCACGGTGGCTGCACCTACGCCGACCCCAACCGCATCGGCAATCATCGTACCGCCACCTGATTCGGTCGCCACGCCGGCGACGGACACGCTGGGTGTCGTGCTTGGCTCGCCGGACTCCGTTCCCACCGCGCCCCCGCGCTGAGGGTGTAGCCCGGTCGGGTTAGAGCTCGCGGATCTTCTGGATCAGTGCGAGTGGATGGAGTGGCTTGCGCAGGATCGTGCGGATGCCGAGGTCGGCGACACTCTCCGCGACATCGACCGTTTCACCACCGCTCACGAGCAGGATTCCCGTGTTCGGTGCGTGTTGGCGGATTGCCTCGAGCACGCGTCGGAGGTCTGACCCCGCAGCGTCGGCATCCAACACGGTGGCGTCGATCGACGCTCCGTGCACGCGCAGGAGGTCCAGGGCGGCATCATGTGATTCGGCCGTCATGACGCGCATCCCTGCGGCAAAGAGCGCATCGGCGGCTTGGGCGAGCGCACTGCCCTCGCTGTTGGCGATGACCACCGTGCCGCTGATTCGCAGATCGGCGGAGGGCGTTGTGCGGGGCTCGGCGTCCTCGGGCGTCGCTTCGTCGTTGGGCGAGCTCCTGCCGGTTGTGGGCAGCGACATTGGGCGGACGATGATCTGATAGCCGCGGATCGCCCCGTTTTCGGAGGGTCTCCGCGTGGCCGAGAGAAGAGCCTCGAACGGAATGCCGTTCTTGGTGTGCAACTCCACTTCGAGGTCACCCACCGATCCCAGCGTCTTCATCTGGACCTGAAACCGCTTGATGTCCATCGGTCGGGCAAACAGCTGTCTGGCATCGAGTCCGAGGAACTCGTCTTTTGTGTAGCCGAACAGCTCGACACCCGCGTTGTTGACGTCCTCGATCTCACCGTTACGAGCGGTCAGGTAAATCGCGTCCCAACATTGCTCAAACAAGTTGCGGTACTGACGCTCACTTTCCCCGAGCCGCTCCTCTGCGTCGAGCCGCCCCTTCATGTCACGAGCAACCGCGAGCACGAAATGCTGTTTCCCGAGCACGTGACGCGCGACCGCCACCTCCACGGGAAACGTGGAGCCGTCTCTGCGGCGGTGAGTGCCCCGAAGGATCAACGGGCGGCGCGTGTCTCGCGTGTCTGTCCACTGGAGCTCGTCCTCCGGAGGAGGTTGTATCGGGAAGGCGAGGTGCAACTCGCGAAGCTGCAGGCCAACGAGGTCTTCGCGCATCCGGCCGATCCACCGTGCCGCCGTCTCGTTGACATCGATCACACGCTCGGTACGTGGGTCCGTCACAAAGATGGCCTCACCAGCCTGATCCATGAGCGTGCGGAACTGGGTCCACCCACTCTCCTCTTCTTCACGGGTGCGCGATTCCTGATCGGCGGCCGCGGTGGCACGGGTCAAGTCCGCGGTCCGCTCCTCCAAGAGCTGCTCCAGCTCGCGCTTGGACGTTTGGAGCTGCTGGAGGGTCCGCCGATACTGGGTGATATCGTGCGCAACCAGCGTTGCCGACACCACCTTCTGCTCGCGGACGTTCGGCGTGATCCGGCAGTCGAACCAGGCCTCTTCGTTGCCGCGCTGAAGACCGGCGAGCTCGAGGCGCTGCGTCTCACCCGTTTCGAACGCGGCCCGGAGCACGTCCGTGATGCCTTGATGCTGGTCGGAGGGCATCCAGTCGAGGATGCTGGTGCCAATCACCTCGTCTTCGGTGCGATCACCGAGCGAGGTGTTGGCGAACAGGATCTCGCCGGTTTCCCTGAGAATGAATACGGGATCCCGGGCGTGGCCGTTCGGCGAGGCCGCCTCGACGGGCGTTGGCGCCGATGACGATCCAGCTGGCGGCGGTGAGGGTGGACCCTCTCCACCCGGCGGCCGCTCACTCATGGGTCCCGCCGAAGAAGCCGATCGGTATCTTGCCTGCTGCTCGCGCGACAGAGAGCTCCATCTCATCTCATCCAAGTGGCCTATTCTGTTCGAATTTCTGCGCTTACGGCACTTCTCCGTCTGCCAACGTATCGCAAGAACTTTGCCTGGGGAGTGTCTGAGAAGCGCCGTCTCGGGCACGGTGTGAAGCGTGTCACCTAAGCAGTTAAACCGCAAAGGTTTGTCGGATTTCCCGCTCAGTTCATCGGGGGTTGCGCGCCCGGGGGGTCGGGCTATCCTTGAGACGAGCGAAGCGAAGCGCCACCCACGGTGGCTGGAAGTTCGATGAGCCCGGGGCGTCCCCCCGGGCTCTCTTCGCGAAGCGCGATCCGCCAGGCCGGCCCAGTTACCGGTTACCGTCGGTGTTACCTGCAGGTTACACGGAGCGGAGGCAACAGTATGCGGCGCGTGAACTGGTTCTCGGCGATTCTCGTCCTAGGGGTAGTCGCCTGCTCCGAGTCAGCGGCGCCGATTCCAACTCCTCCCTTGGACGAGGCGGACTTCTCCTCGCATCTCGGATTCCTGGCGGATGACAGTCTGTATGGGCGCGGCGCAGGCACTCCCGCCGAGCGGCAAGCAGCCGAGTATGTACGCGATGAGTTCGTGCGGTACGGGCTGGCGGCGGGCGTCCCGGGATTCTTGCAGCCGTTTTCGATCGGCGCGCAGGGGCAGTCTCCCGATGCCGGGTCAGAGTCGCAGAACGTCATTGGCGTCGTGCCGGGGTCTGGCCAGTTGGCCGGGCAGTGGGTGGTAGTCGGTGCACACTACGATCACGTCGGGTGGCGGCGCATTACCCCGGATTCGATCGTGATCTTCAATGGGGCGGATGACAACGCGTCGGGAACGGCGTTGCTGCTCGAAATGGCTCGCTTCGTCGCGCAATACTTCACGGTCGGCGAGGGGAGTGGCAGTGCACGACGCTCGTTCATGTTTCACGCGTATGGTGCCGAGGAGATCGGGCTCGTGGGCTCTCGACATTTTTGCGCGGTCCCGACGGTGCCACTGGACAGCGTGGCGGTCATGGTAAACCTGGACATGGTGGGCCGCCTCCGGGACAACCAGTTGATACTCTCGGGCGCGTCGTCGGCGACATTCGTCCCGGCTCTCCTTGCAGAGGAGAACACGACATCCCTCGACCTGGTGTTCGACGACAAGTACCTGGGCGCCAGCGACCACAAGTGCTACTACGATGCCGGAAGGCCGGTTGTCCACTTCTTCACGGGCTTGCATCCCGACTATCACTCCCCGTGGGACGACGCCGGCCTCGTCAATGGAGCCGGGGCCATCGCCGTCGGGAACCTCGCGCTGCGTGTGCTCTTGAGAGCGGCGGTGCAGGCAACGTTCAACTAGCGCCGAATTCACCTTTGCTTCACGGTGATTTTACCCGGGTGGTGCCATAGTACGATGAGGTGGGATGCACCTGCCTTAAGGAGCTCGGCACGATGCGATACTTGCCACTGCTCACGGTTCTCGCTGGCACCGTCGTCGCGCCACTTGTGGCCCAGGATGCGTCGGTCGGCGAGTTGCTGGACCGTATCAACGGTGTGCTCGAGGCCAACGCCTACGTCGATCACGACGGGCAGCAGGCGGTTTCAAAGGTGCGCATGGCGCGCAGTGGTGTGCTGGTCGTCGAAGTCGCGAAGCGGAAGGCCGGCAACGTGGTGGCCAACGAGTATGAAGTGAGCCTCGCGGACCTCGATCTTACACGTGTCACGGCGAGGAACCGCGGCACCCATGTGTCGCTGTCGCTCGGGGCTCGGGGGCCCGTCACCGTACGGCTCAAGTGCACGATGGCCGGTGGGACCACGCACGAGTGGAACCTCCCTGAAGACGACGAGATCGCCGTGGAGTTCGCGAAGAACGATGCGGCGTCGAAAGACCTGACCACGTGGATTCGGGAGTTGATCCGGTTGGCGCGTCAGCAAGCCTGACCGACCTGCAGCACCCGAGAGAGGTCCTTTCGGTTCTCGCGGCCGCGGCTGGTGCCATGTCCGCAATTACGGTATCCTCGCGTCGTACCAAAACTCATGATGGTCGGGAGCGCCGTCGTTGCGGCTACCTCGGCGGCCCCGACGGGGCGCGCCCTCGGTTGAAGGGGTAATCCGAGCACGAGTTCCGGCCCCCGTGCTACGGTGCGCGTCACTAAGGAGAGAAACGATGGCCTCGTCCCACCATGTCGATCCGTTCCCGCTGAGCGAAGACACGACCCGCTACCGACGCGTGACCGATGACTACGTGTCGGTGGTGCGGTTCGACGGCCATGACGTGCTCAAGGTCGAACTTGCTGGACTCACCCGTCTCGCGCGAGAAGCGATGCGCGATGCGTCGTTCTTGCTCCGCACTGCACATCTGCAACAGGTTGCGGCAATCTTGGATGATCCGGAGGCCAGCGACAACGACCGCGCGGTCGCACTGGCGATGTTGCGCAACGCCGAAGTTTCGGCGGAGTTCGTCTTGCCGTTTTGTCAGGATACGGGAACTGCCACGATCTATGCCAAGAAGGGGCAGCATGTGTGGACGGGTGGCGGGGACGCCGCGGCGATTTCCGATGGCATCCGCGAGACGTATGCGCATGAGAACCTTCGCTACTCGCAGACCATTCCACTCACGGTCTACGATGAACGCAACTCTGGCAACAACCTTCCCGCCCAGATCGACATCCTGGCGACGGACGGGATGGCATACGAGTTCCTGTTCGTGGCGAAGGGCGGGGGCTCCGCCAACAAGACCTATCTGTTCCAGGAGACGAAAGCCCTCCTCGAGCCTCAGAAGCTCGTCGCGTTCCTGACCGAAAAGATGAAGACGCTTGGCACCGCGGCGTGTCCCCCGTACCACTTGGCGTTCGTCATCGGCGGCACATCGGCTGAAGCCAACCTAAAGACGGTGAAGCTGGCGACCACCGGGTACCTCGATGGGCTGCCGGGCGAGGGGAGCGAGACGGGGCAGGCCTTTCGCGACCGCGAGTTGGAATCCCAGCTCCTGGAGGCAGCGCAACACACGGGGATCGGGGCACAGTTTGGGGGCAAGCACTTCGCCCTGGACGTTCGGGTCGTCCGCCTTCCACGACACGGTGCGTCGTGTCCGATCGGGATGGGTGTCTCGTGCTCTGCCCATCGCAACGTGAAAGCGAAGATCACTCGCGACGGCATATGGATCGAGCAACTCGAGCGCGATCCCGGCCGCTTCATCCCGTCTCAGTATCGCCAACGGGAGGAGCCGGGTGTCGTGCCGGTCGATCTCGACCGGCCCATGAAGGAGGTTCTTGCAGAGCTGAGTCGACATCCGGTCAAGACGCGTCTGTCGCTCACCGGCACGATGGTCGTGGCACGAGACATCGCCCACGCCAAGATCAAAGAGCGAATCGACCGGGGTGAGGACCTGCCACAGTACATCAAGGATCATCCAGTCTACTATGCGGGACCTGCCAAGACCCCTGAGGGTCTACCCTCAGGGTCGTTCGGCCCGACAACGGCTGGACGGATGGACTCCTACGTCGATCTGTTCCAGTCGCACGGCGGATCGCTGATCATGATCGCGAAGGGGAACCGGAGCCGCGCGGTGACCGAGGCCTGTGCGCGACACGGCGGCTTCTACCTCGGTTCCATTGGTGGTCCCGCAGCGCTGCTTGCGAAGGAGAACATCCGGCACGTGGAATTGATCGAGTACCCCGAGCTGGGGATGGAGGCCGTCTATCGCATCGAAGTCGAAGATTTCCCGGCGTTCATCTTGGTCGACGATAAGGGGAACGACTTCTTCGCGGACCTGGCATAATGGATCTCAGCGCAGAGACAGCGCTCGCCGCCGCCCGACGCGTTCGGAACACGTTCTGTCCTCTTCATGGCATCGTTTGTGCTTCACGGTTTCTTCACACCCCGTGTGGTAACTTTGCGCAGTCGGTGACGAGGAGCGTGCGATGCTCGCGCGGCAATGTAGCATGCCGGTCAAACGCCCGAAGGGAAAAGACCTGCAGGAGCGGCTGAGGGATTGCGAAGCCCTTCTTCGAGGCATGAATCCCGAAGAGGGATACGAGTGGCCCAGGGCCGAGGACCGTGAGGAAGTCATCGTCGACGATCGCTAGCTGCAATTGCGTGACATGACGGACGCCCGGCTCGCCGGGCGTTTTTTGTGTGTGCAGCGCAAGAGTACGTGGGCGCTCAAGGGGGGAGAATGACACTCAATGTGAAGGCGCTAGCATTCGCGGGGGCTGTGTCTGTGGGCGGGGTGTTTCTGTTGGCTGGGCTCGGCAACCTGCTGTGGGCATCCTACGGGACCGCACTTCTGGACGTGGGAGCTTCGATCTATCCTGGCTACAATGGGCCGGACGGGTTTGCCTCGGTCGTGGTCGTGACGCTCTACGCCGCGCTCGATGGAGCCATTGGTGGGGCGCTCCTGGCGTGGCTCTACAATCTCATGGCCAAGAAGGTCGGCGAGAGAGCGCCTCGCATGACGGCGTAGCGAAGCGGACACGGCTCATGGGGCCGGAACATCCGCTTCCTGACGGGGGTTCTGAGGAGGATGCGGACGATAGGGCTCCACCCACATCGGGTCTGTGCCAGCGTGCGCCGGTCGGCGCTTCTCGTGGCATTCGCCCTTCCAAGCTGCGCGGTAGAACCGACAGTCGATCCGTCTCTGTATGTCGCGTCAGGGTTCACGGACCAAGTGTTCCAGTTGGATGCGGCGAGCGGTGCGGTGGTCGAGACGTTCTCCCTCGATGTTCGACGCGCCGAGACCGATGAGCCCCATGCATTGGAGCGCGATCCACGCGGCCGCTTTTGGTATGTGTCGCTGGCGCACGGCGATCCCACGCTCTGGAAATACGAAGTCGGCAGCAATCGGTTGGTCGGACGGGTAGCCTTGGGGACGGCCGGTGCTGGGCGCATCGGGATCACACCCGACGGCACGCGAGCGTTCATTCCCGACTACTACCGGTCGGGTGGTGCGCTTCGGAGCGAGGTTGCAGTGGTGCGACTCGAGACGCTCGACGTGATAGAGCGACTCACGATCTGCGTCGCGCCGCACGACGCGAAGGTCGATCCATCCGGCGCGCTCGTCGCGATCGCATGCAGCAAGAGTGACGAGATCGTCGTGTTGGACGTCGCGACCCTCCAAGAGCGGAATCGCTTTTTTGTAGCCGCCGATCCCGGCGATCCTGGCTTCCCGCGCTACCGGCCTCTGAATCTCGTGTGGTCGCCTGCGGGCGATCGCCTCTACGTCGCACTGCAGAAGACCAGCGAGGTGCGGGCGTTCACCAGAGAAGGCGCGCTGCGTGATCAGGTGAGTGTGGGAGCGGGTCCGGCCCAACTCGCGATCTCACGAGACGGCCGAATGCTGGCCACCGCGAATCGGGGTGACGGGTCGTTGTCGATCGTTGAGCTTCCGGAACTCGCAGAGCGGGCTCGCGTCCCGCTGGGCGTCGCGCACCCTCATGGGATTACGCTTGCCCCCGATGGGCGGAGGGCCTTCGTCACCTACGAGGGGGACACGTCGACACCGGGAGGGGTGGTGGCCGTCGATGTGACGCAGCGTGAGGTGGTGTGGGAGACGGTAGCTGGCGCGTTCACTCTGGGAATCATTTATGTGCCGTAGTCGAAGACGGCAACTTGCCATCGGTCTTGCGGCCGCGGCCCTCGCGGCGTGCAGTGAGTCCGCTGGGCCGGGAGGGACAGCGGCACTCGCGTTCGAGCCCGCCGTGATTCAGTTGGACACCCTCCGCCAATCGGGGGCAGTCATTCGCAACGTGGGCACGCTCCCCGTAGGACCCGTCACGATGGTGGCGGGCGCGGTGCGCGATGCCGGCGGCCAGCCGGTGGTCGGTCCCGCGCTCACCGTCGCGCCCGGCGACATCGCGACGCTCAACCCCGGTCAGGAACGCGCGCTTGACCTCGCCATCGTGGGAGCGGACGCGCTGCCGGCAGGCCAATACCGCGTGCAGCTCGACGCCCACGTGCAGGCGGCGGTCTTCGCGAGCATCGCGCTCGATTTCCGGATCGCCGCCCTGCCACCCGGAGCACCCGGCAACACGGTGGCCATCGTCACCGGTCTGACGGACGTGCGTCAGGGCGACGTGGCCTCCTACAGCGCTGAGGTACGCGACTCGACGGGGGCGCTGGTTGCCGGTGCACCGATGCAGTGGTCGCTCGCCCCGAACACCGCGGGGCTGCTCCTGTCCGACGGTCGCATGGTTGGCTACGGCGCCGGCGTGGCGCAGGTAATCGCCCGCTCCGGTAGCGCAGCAGACACGGTGACAGTGACGATCGCCGACCGGTCGTTGTCGGGTTCTCTTTCTCCGGTGGGTCGTGGCGCAGTGAGCGAACGGTTCACGTCAGATCTCTGGGTGCACAATGGGGTTGCCTACACCGGCACGTGGGGCGGGCGGACGCGGAACGACTCGACCCGGTTTGGCAACGCGCTCTTCGCCTGGGATGTGAGCGACCCTGCCATGCCGGTGTTGACCGACTCCGTGATCGTGGACGCGAGGGTCGTGAATGATGTGAAGATCCGCTCTGACGGGTCACTGGCGGTCATTACGCACGAGTCGGCGTCCGATGCCCAAAACGGCGTGACGCTGCTCGATCTGACGGATCCGCTCCACCCCACCGTCATCACCCGGTTCACGTCGACGCTCGAAACCGGTGTGCACAACGCCTGGATCGAGGGCGACTACGTCTATCTCGTGGTGGACGGAAGCTCGCCAACCAGCGGACTGCGGGTACTCGACATCAGTGATCCGCAGAACCCGCAGATCGTGGCGGGGTTCTACGCTGGTTTCAGCTTCCTGCACGATGTCTACGTCCGCGACGGGCTCGCCTTTCTGTCGCATTGGAACGCAGGCCTTGTCATCCTCGACGTGGGGAACGGGATCGCTGGCGGGACCCCTGCGAATCCTGTCGAAGTCAGCCGGCGCCCCACGGCCGGCGGGCAGACGCACAACGCGTGGTACTGGCCCGATGCGGGCTACGTCTTCGTGGGTGAGGAGGACTTCGGGACACCGGGCATCATGCACGTGGTGGACGTGCAGGATCTTCGGACGCCACGCGAGGTCGCCACCTTCCGCGTTCCCGGAACCACACCGCACAATTTCTGGCTCGACGAGTCGAATGGCGTGCTGTATCTGGCATGGTATGACAACGGTGTGCGGGTGCTGGATGTGACGGGTGAGCTGCTGGGAGAGCTGGATCGGCAGGGTCGGGAGATCGTAGGCCTCCAGTATGGCGCGGGCGTGGGGTGTCCGTCGAGCTCAGGTACCGGCACGTGCGCGTGGGCGCCCCAACTCGAGGGCGACCTGCTCTACGTCTCCGATATGAACACTGGTCTGTGGGTGTTTCGCCCGAGCTTCTGAGTCGTGGGGTCACAGATGCGCGCAGCGGCTCCGTTGAGTAGCGTTCTACGACACGATGCTCGACACGATCAAGCGGTTCTTCGAGCGGCACCTCGCGGCCCCTCCCTCGACGGATGAGCCGGCGGCGGATGCCCCACCGGTGCGGAATCAGCTGGCGCTCGCAGCCTGCGCGCTCTTGTTGGAGCTCGCGCACGCCGACGACGAATTCAGCCAGGCCGAACAACGGCACATCGAAGAAACGCTGACTCGTCATTTCAATCTCGACGAGGACACCGTGGCCGAGCTCATCCGGCTGGCCGACCAGGAGCGCCGCAGCTCGGTCGACCTCTATCAGTTCACATCTCTGATGACGGCGAGTTACGACGAGGGCCAGCGCATGGTGCTGGCGGAGATGATGTGGGGTCTCGTGTACGCCGACGGGACGGTGGCGAAGCACGAATCTCATCTCATGCGCAAGCTGTCGCAGTTGCTCGACTTGCGCCCAGGATATTTGGCGGAGGCGAAGCAGCGCGCGCTGAAGACACGGATTGATTGAACCGTCTCATGCCCACCACGCTCTCGACCCGATTCCTCGATCACGCCCGCGCGAACGGGCTCTTCCCCGCGCCTGGCCGCGCACTCCTGGCTGTGAGCGGTGGTGCCGATTCGGTCGCAATGCTCGAGCTCTTCACGTCCGTGGCAGATGAGTTGGGTCTCGATCTTGTGGTCGCACATGTGGACCACGGTATCGCGCCCAACAGCTCCGAGGTGGCGCGAGACGTAGAGCAGTTGGCCGCGGGGGCGG
>Ga0224512_10004838_pt1 | contig 11253 bp, 10 predicted proteins | sample SF_May12_sed_USG_4_FD_169103 | JGI IMG/M metagenome (GOLD analysis project Ga0224512, IMG submission 169103) | Sediment microbial communities from San Francisco Bay, California, United States - SF_May12_sed_USGS_13 | ecosystem: Environmental > Aquatic > Marine > Sediment | place: USA...
TCAACTTCGACGTCTTCTTCCCCGTTGCAGGCTCGGTTCCGAAGGTGGTTGCCGGCCAACTCATCCAGCCGCTCAATCACGAATATCTCCCCAATCTGTCCAACGTCTGGCCGCAACTTGCCGACCCGTTCTATGACCAGGGATCGCTGTACACGGTGCCATACACCGTGTACTCGACCGGAATCGCCTGGCGCAATGACATGGTCGACGACGCTGACGTCACCGGGATTGACAACGCCTGGGACGTCTTCTGGAACCCGAAGTACGCCGATATTCCCGTTGGTCTCTACGACGACTTCCGGGAGACCCTCGGAGCGGCGCTGTATCGTAATGGGGTGACGGAAGTGCACAACGCCTCGCAGGCCGAGATTGATCAAGCGACCGCGGATCTCATTGAACTCATCGATCTGACGGACATCAAATACACGATCGATGGGGCTTACGCCGGGATCCCCGAAGGGCGATTCGGTTTGCACATGGCCTGGTCTGGCGACATGGTGTCGGCGCCGTATTATTTCCCCGAGGACGGCGATCCTTCCGTGACCCGGTACGCATGGCCTGCACAAACGGGCTCGTCGGTTCATGGCCAGATCTCCAGTGACACGATGACCGTCTTGAAGGGCTCCGAGAATCCGGTCCTCGCCCATCAGTTTCTCAATTTTATGCTCGACGAAGACAACGCACTGACCAACTTCGGTTGGGTGGGTTATCAACCACCACAAAACGGCCTCGATGTCGACTACCTCGTCGCCGATGAGTGGGTACCTGACTATCTCGCTTCGGCCATCGTTCGGCCGGAGGATTTCAGTGATCCCCGTGCGTCGGTGCCTATCGCGCTCAGCGCCGAGCAAGAGGCCAGGCTGCTCGATGCATGGACGAAGGTGCAGTCGGGCGGATAGCTCCGACTATCTCGATGAGCAGGTGAGCGGACTCGATGGCATCAAACCTTCAAGCCGCAGAAACTGGGGCGGTTGGCCAGAAAACGTGGATATGGCGGGCGTTCGCCATGCCGGGCGTCGTCTGGCTCATCGTCCTGTTCGTGGTGCCGTTCTACGCCGTGATTTCCGTGGCGATGGGCGATATCGATCCGATCTTCCTCAAACCCCAGCCCGAATGGAACCCCCTGGCCTGGGACCCGAGCGCCTTCGGGGCAGTGTTTGGGGATCTCTTTGGTGGTCAGCTCGGCAAGATCGCCCTGCGAACAATCGGGTATGTCGCCGCCGCCTCCCTGCTCTGTGTCGCGATCGGCTACCCGGTGGCGTATTTCGTCGCCCGCCGGGTTGAGAAGCACAAGGCGCTGTGGCTTCTGGCTTTGCTGGCTCCGTTCTGGATCAACTATCTGATGCGGATGCTGGCCTGGGTGAACCTGCTGAGCCCGGATGGTTGGGTGAACAAGGCGATCGCGTTGTTCGGCTTTCCGGAGCAGAACTGGCTGAGTGGTCGGGCAATTGTTGTGATCCTGGGCTTGGTCTACGGCTACATTCCGTACTTCATCCTGCCCTTGTACGCAGCGTTGGACCGCATCGACACGCAGGTGATCGAGGCGGCCAAGGATCTGGGGGCCAGCCCGAGGCAGGCTTTTCTACGGGTCACGGCTCCGATGTCCAAGCAGGGAGTGCTGGCCGGGTTGGTCATCATCATGCTTCCGATGTTCGGAGACTATTACACCCCAAATCTGTTGTCGGGTTCGCCACGTACTCGCATGATCGGTAATCAGATCGATCAGTTCATCAATCAAACGACGAGTCAGGGCGGTCAGGGGGCCGCGCTGACACTCGTTCTCATGGCGTTCGTGGCGATTCTGATGGTCTACTACCTCGTCAACATCTCGCGCGTCACCCAACAGGCTCGAGAATGACGATCAAGTCTCGACTCGCCAACCCGTGGGGCAAGCCCCGATTCCTCAGGATCGCCACGCTGATCTACATCGCCTGGTCGCTGATCCCGGTACTGATTGCCATTCAGTTTTCCTTCAATGCCGGCCGTTCTCGGAGTACCTGGCAGGGATTTTCGTTGCGTTGGTACCTCTACGACGCCGGGTCGGTTTTGAGAGACGATTCCTTGCTGCTGGCACTCATTCAGAGCTTGCGGCTGGCGGCGCTCACGATGCTCGTTGCGGCCCCGATCGGCATAGCTCTAGCGATCGGTCTGGCACGCTGGCGAGGGCGAGGGGTCAAGGCCGCCAGCTTCCTCATGCTCATCCCGCTCGTTACCCCAGAGATTGTGATGGGCGTCGCGCTATTTCTCGTGTTCGCGAACCTGTACGACTTTGTTACATTCGGAACCTGGGCGCAATTTCTCGGGCACGTCACCTTCTCCATATCATTCGTGGTGATCATCGTCCGTGGACGCTTGTTCGCGATCGGCCGTGACTACGAGGAAGCAGCGATGGATCTGGGTGCCTCACCTTTCGAGGCCATGCGGAGGGTGCTCTTGCCCATGCTCGCCCCGGCCATCGTTGCATCGTTCGCAATCGTATTTGCTCTGTCCATCGACGACTTCGTGATTAGCCAATTCCTGGCCGGCGGGGCCTCTTCGATCACGATCCCTGTGCGGTTGTATTCGGGCGCTCGGTTGGCCCCTCCCCCGTCACTGAACGCATTGGCAACTCTTCTGCTCGTAACCACCATGCTCGCCGTTGGCTCGGCCGGTTGGGCAACTCGGCGATACAACCGCCGCGATGGGGGCTCGGAGTCCGCCGTGCGGGCAGTGGCCAACTTCGAGATCTAGCTGGCGAATCCGGCCTCGATCGGATCAGTCGTACGATTTCGGGGAACGACCCACACTGCATCAGGGGGTACACCGAGCGTCAACGGATCACCTCGTTTGAACGATACCGAGTGACCGTCGTTGGGCACTGACGCCTGGATCTCACCGAGTCCCGGAACGTCGACAAGTACCTGGAGGACCGAGCCGAGATACACCACCCGGTCGATCGTCCCATGAAGGTTGTTGGTTTCATCTCCGTCGAGGCGAATCCGTTCCGGTCGGATACAGACGCTGACCTCGCCGCCACCATCGACCATGCCGGCACTGGCTGTCAGCGGCTGGCCGCCCACGGTCACGACACACGAGGCCTGGTCCTTCGATGAAATGGTTCCGTGCAGCAGGTTGGACAGCCCCAAGAAGTCGGCGATGTACGTGCTCGCAGGACGTTCGTAGACATCGGCGGGTGATCCCAGTTGTTCGATCTTTCCGTGATTCATCACGGCCAGCCGATCTGACATGGTCAGGGCTTCTTCCTGGTCATGTGTCACGTAGATGAACGTGATGCCCACCTGCTCTTGGAGCGCCTTTAGTTCGACCTGGAGCGCTTTGCGCAGCTTGGCGTCGAGGGCACCGAGGGGTTCGTCGAGTAGCAGGACCGAGGGGTTCAATACGAGCGATCGGGCGAGAGCGACCCGCTGTTGCTGACCACCGGACAACTGAGTCGGCTTCCGTTTATCAAGTCCACCCAGGCGAACCAACTCAAGTGCTGCGCCGACCTTCTGAGGGACCTCACTCTTTGGGACGTCGGTGTAGCGGAGACCGAATGCGACGTTGTCACCTACCGACATATGTGGAAACAAGGCGTAGCTTTGGAAGACTGTCGAGACGGGCCGTTTGTGCGGAGGGATTTCGGCCATGTCGAATCCGTCGAGTTGGATTTCTCCTGTAGTCGGGCGTTCAAATCCGGCAACCATCCGCAACGTGGTCGTCTTTCCGCAGCCCGAGGGACCTAGCAGGGAGAAGAACTCGCCGGGTTCGACCTCCAAATCTATTCCGTCAACCGCAACGATGTCGCCAAACCGCTTCGATAGATTGACGAGCTTGATCGCGCCACCAGACATGACGCGAGGCTAGCGGTGATGGCCAGAACCTGCCCTGACAAATCTTGTAGAAATACCGCCAAAGTCGCGTAGTGTGGGGCTGTGATTCCAGCACCGTTGCCGGCCGACGCCGTAGAAGCGATTCTCAAGACCGATGGCAGCAATCGCACGCTCCCGTCGTTGGCGTACGCCTCGGCCGAGGTTTTTGCCTGGGAACAGGTTCAACTGTTCGACGGTGGTTGGGTGTGTTTGGGCCGTACCGACGATCTGTTGTCGCCTGGTCAACTGCGAGCCATTGAGTTCGGAACCGAAACAGTTCTTTTGTCGCGGTCTTCCGAGGGTGCCGTAGCCGGGTTTTCGAACGTGTGCCGCCACCGGGGGCATGAACTCCTTGCGGTGGGCGAGGCGATAGACGCCCGCCAGATCAGATGCCCTTACCACTCGTGGGCCTACCGCCTCGATGGAACGCTACGGACGGCGCCCACGCTGACCCAGAGCCCCCAGTTCGACGAGGCCGATTGGTCACTTGACGGGTTTCGTGTCGACGACTGGCACGGCTGGCTCTTCGCCAACAGTTCGGGGTCCGGACAGACGCTCGGCGAAACGATGGGTTCACTCGGCGACGTGATCTCGAGCTACGAGCCTGACCGCCTCATCACGGTCGCGACTCACGAGTATGAGATCGCCGCCAACTGGAAACTGATCGCCGAGAACTACCTGGAGTGTTACCACTGCACGACCATTCATCCGGCGTTATGTGAGGTGACCCCTCCGAGCAGCGGACGAACCCTCCATTCGGACGGCATGTGGTGCGGGGGAACCATGGATCTCAAGTCACATGCCGAAACGATGTCGTTCAGCGGCAAATCGGGAGCCGTGCCGTTCCGGAATCTCGATCCAATGCTTGCCCGGGAGGTTCTTTACTTGCTGGTGATGCCGAATCTCTTCGTGAGTGCCCACCCCGACTACATCATGACCCATCGAATGCGGGCGCTGACCCCGGGACGGACCCATGTCGAATGTGCGTGGCTGTTCGCACCGGAATCGGTCAGCCGACCGGACTTTGATCCCAGCTACGCGATCGAGTTTTGGGACGCCACCAACCGTGAGGATTGGACGGCCTGCGAGGGGGTTCAGCGGGCTACCGGCAACCGAGGTTTTCGGCCTGGACCGCTCAGCAGCTGGGAGTCGTCGTTGGCCAAGTTCCACGCAATGCTCGGGCGGGCCTATCAGGGGGATGGGTTCATTCCCCCACCGATCATCGAGTGGGATCCCTACCTGGGGGCCGAACAAGAGGCTCTGTAGGGAATCGCTCGCAGTATCCGGCGCTCGCCAAGTGTTCAAACGGCACGCTGTCACGTAGGATGTGGCGATTCTTCAGGGGGATTACCTACGGATGCCATACAACAGCGCAACAATGACCGCGGAGTGCCAGGTCGAATCGCCTAGATGGGAGTCGACATGTCCGAACTCCTGACGACGCCGGAACTCCGGATGACCCACCTCCAGCAGCTCGAATCCGAGAGCATCCACATCATTCGCGAAGTCGCCGCGCAATTTGAGAAACCCGTCATGCTGTATTCGATCGGCAAGGACTCGTCGGTGCTGCTGCACCTGGCTCGCAAGGCGTTTTTTCCGGGAAAGATCCCGTTTCCGCTTATGCACATCGACACCACGTGGAAGTTCCGCGAGATGATCACGTTCCGCAACCGTATGGCCGATGAGATTGGGTTCGACCTGGTTGTGCACACCAACCAGGAGGGCGTTGCACAAGGGATCAACCCATTTGATCACGGCTCGAAGAACTACACCGACATCATGAAGACACAAGCCCTCAAGCAGGCGTTGGCCGCCGGCGGCTATGACGCCGCGTTCGGGGGGGCCAGACGTGACGAAGAGAAGTCGCGAGCCAAAGAACGCGTGTTCAGCTTTCGCGACCAGCATCACCGGTGGGATCCCAAGAACCAACGCCCCGAACTGTGGAGCCTTTACAACGGTCGGGTCCACAAAGGCGAGAGCATCCGGGTATTCCCGATCAGCAACTGGACCGAACTCGACGTCTGGCAGTACATTCATCTCGAGGAAATTCCCATCGTGCCGCTCTATTACTCCGCGATGCGGCCGGTGGTGGACCGTGATGGCGTCATCATCATGGTTGACGATGATCGATTCCAGTTCGCTGATGGCGAAGCGCCTGAAATGCGATCAGTTCGATTTCGGACCCTCGGATGCTATCCCCTCTCCGGAGCGGTCGAATCTACTGCCGACACACTTCCGGCGATCATTCAAGAGATGCTGTTGGCGACGCGGTCGGAACGAGAAGGGCGGGTGATCGACTACGACCAGTCGGGATCCATGGAGGAAAAGAAGCGGGAGGGCTACTTCTAATGAGCCACCAGTCTGACCTCATCGCCACCGACATTGAGGCTTACCTCGCCGAACACGAAAACAAAGACCTCCTTCGTTTTCTCACCTGCGGCAGCGTCGATGACGGGAAATCGACCCTGATCGGTCGGCTCCTCCACGACTCGAAGATGATCTACGAAGATCAGCTCGCGACGTTGCAGGTCGACTCGACGACAATGGGATCGGCCGGCGACGAGGTGGATCTGGCGCTGCTGATGGACGGCCTCAAGGCGGAGCGCGAGCAGGGCATCACCATCGATGTCGCGTACCGTTACTTTTCGACGGCCCGTCGAAAGTTCATTATCGCCGACACTCCCGGCCATGAGCAGTACACCCGCAACATGGTCACCGGGGCGTCGACCTGTCAGTTGGCGATCATCCTGATCGACGCTCGTCGGGGGGTACTCCCCCAGACCAAACGTCACAGCTACATCGCCAGCCTGCTCGGTATTCGCAACGTGGTGGTTGCCATCAACAAGATGGATCTTGTCGACTGGTCCGAGGACCGTTTCAACGAGATTCGGGATGCCTATCTCGAGTTCGCCAAGGGGTTGGACATCGGGAACCCCTACTTCCTCCCCATGTCGGCCCTGCTTGGCGACAATGTCGTAGACCGAGGCTCATCACTTGCTTGGTTCAGCGGGCCGCCACTCATGGAGCATCTCGAAACGGTGAATGTGGCCAGTGGAATCGATTTCGACCGGTTCCGCATGCCGGTCCAACTGGTCCTGCGACCTAACCTCGACTTTCGGGGCTTCGCCGGGACCATCGCGTCGGGGGTCCTGCGGCCGGGAGACCCGGTCATCTCGCTTCCTTCGGGAGTTGGATCCACGGTCGAACGGATCGTCAGCTTTGACGGTGACCTTGATGTCGCCGGGCCGGGCCGGGCCGTAACGGTAACGCTCACCGACGAAATCGACATAAGCCGGGGCGACCTGCTTGTAAAAGTCGGCCAGCCCCCCCTCAAGGCCCATGACGTCGACGCCATGATTGTCTGGATGGCCGACGCCACCCTGAAAACTGGCCAGCAGTATCTGCTGCAATCGACGAACGGCTTCAGCAATGCGACGGTGGCTGCGATTCGCCATCGAGTTGATATCAATACCCTCGAACGTGAGCAGGCCTCGGAACTAGGGCTCAATGACATCGCGCTGTGTTCGATCAGATCCGATCGTGAGCTGTTGTTCGACCCATACGCAGAAAGCCGTCAGACCGGGTCGTTCATCCTCGTCGATCGCCTCACCAACGCGACGGTCGGAGCAGGGATGATCACTGGAGCTGCTTCGGCTTGGGACCGGACTCCCGAGGCCGGCCTGGTCAGGCACATTTCTGGGATAGAGGATGCCGAACGCGCCATTCGTTACGGCCAACAGCCCTGCACCGTGCTACTCACCGGACTCACCGCCGCCGGCAAGTCGACCATCGCCACTGCCCTGGAACGAGAGCTGTTCGATCGGGGCAAGGTATCCATTCGCCTCGATGGAGAAAACGTCCGGATGGGGATAAGTCGGGACCTTGGTTTCAGTGCAGAGGATCGCTCGGAAAACCTGCGACGGGTATCAGAAGTCGCCCGCCTGGTCAACAACCAGGGTCTGGTTGCGATAGCGGCCCTGGTGGCGCCCAACGCAGAAGTTCGGAGCAGAGCCCGCGAACTCATCGGCCCGGCCCGCTACATCGAGGTGTTCCTGGACACTCCGGTTGAAGTCTGCCGCCAGCGCGATCCCAACGGGTTGTACGAGGCTGCTGATCGAGGCGAGATCCAGCATTTTCCCGGAGTGTCGGCCACCTACGAACGTCCAACGGATATGGACTTGCGTCTCGACACTTCGGAGCAGAGCGTCAGCGAATGTGTGAGCGAGATCCTGCGGATTCTCGGAGAAAGAGGATTCTTGCGTGGATGACCGTCCGGTCTCGGCCAACATTGTCAGGAGCCATGGTCAGGTGACACCCGACGATCGGGCGACTTTGTTTGGTCATCGTTCGTGCACCGTCTGGTTCACCGGGTTGTCGGGATCTGGCAAATCGACCCTCGCCTACGCCGTCGAACGCTCCCTGATCGATCGAGGGGTGGCAGCATACGTTCTCGACGGAGACAACATTCGCTTCGGACTGAACCGGGACTTGGGTTTTTCTGCGGCAGACCGGACGGAAAACATTCGCCGTGTGGGTGAGGTATGTCGGCTCATTCAAGACGCAGGACTCGTTGTCATAACCGCCTTCATCTCGCCGTACTCGGCCGATCGAGACGCGGTCAGGGCGATACACCCCGAGGGTCGTTTCGTCGAAGTGTTCGTCGACACGCCCCTCGAACTATGTGAATCACGGGATGTGAAAGGCCTCTACGCAAAAGCGCGAGCCGGCGAGATTCCAGAATTCAGTGGAGTTTCGGCACCCTATGAGCGGCCAGAACGCCCTGAAATCCGGGTAGACACAACGAGGCCGCTCGGCGAGTGCGTGCAGCAGATCGTCGAAGCCCTGGACCTTTGAGCCCGCCGGCCGCTGGTCAGGAGCCGGGTCCGCGGATGCCGGTGTCGCAATCCACGTTGACGGTCACGGCTTCGGAGTCGATGACCGTGACCTGCTGATCCTGACACAAAGGAAACGGTGCTTCACCAACGTTGACATGCAGGGTGTAGTCGCCAACTTCCAGCGTCGACACGAAGCGGCCATCGCCGTCAATCACCGTCGAGGCAACGACGTCGTCGCTGGCCAGGAACTCGACAGATCCCGCCACCGGTACGGGAGCGCAGGTCGGAGCTCCAGCGACCTCGACTGGACAGGTAGGACCTGCCGAGACGAGACCTTTCACGGTCCCGGTCGGAGCAGGCTCCCCACCCGTGGAGCAGCTTGTCACCAGAACGATCAGACCGATTGTAATTCTCGAAGAGGTCATGTTGATGATTGGACGAGGCTGGTTGGCAAATGGTTCACTCCAGAGCGGCTGCAGATTGACCCGTGTGCGAGAATCTCCAAAGACTCAGATTGGAATGAGACGGCTATGTATGAATCATTGGATGGAAAGATAGTCCTCGTGACCGGGGCCGGTTCCGGCATCGGGAGGGCTATCGCGGAGCGGTTTGGCGGCATTGGGGCAAAAGTCGTCGTCAATGACGTAGTCGCCGCCAAAGCGCTTGAGGTAGCTGATCACATCGGGTCACTGGGAGGTTCGGCGATGGCAATCCGCGCCGACGTTTCCGACGGAGACGAGGTGGCAGACATGTTTGCCGCCCTCATGGAGGAGCACAACCGGATCGACGTGCTCGTCAACAATGCCGGGCTCGTCGGCCCCATGCTCCATTTCTTTGAAGCGGACGAGGCGTGGTGGCGGCGCATTATCGACGTCAACCTCACCGGTCACTTCCTCTGTTCTCATCGGGCGGCCCGGATCATGGCAAAAGCCGGCGGTGGGTCGATCATCAACATGAGCTCGGGTGGCGCCACGCAGTCTCACCGTTCGTTTACTGCTTACGATGCCACGAAGGGCGGGATCGAAGCGCTTACCCGGGCAATGGCGCTCGACCTTGGTCCGTACAATATTCGGGTAAACGCCCTCATGCCCGGCTCCATCGACACGAGCGGGCTACCGATCGAAGACCGGGTATTCCGCGGGGAGAACGTTCCACTGGGTCGAATCGGCGAACCGTATGACATGACGGGCGCGGCCCTCTTCCTGGCATCCGATGATGCCTCGTACATCACCGGTGACGTCCTCAAAGTTGACGGCGGGATGACGGCTCAGCAACGTTCCGCCACGGTCGACATCATGCCCCCCTCCGGCTTTCCCCGGATCGAAGATCTTTAAGGAGATGTGACGGGGCGTGCAGGAGTCATATGACGTCGTCATAGTGGGTGGAGCGTTGATGGGGAGTTCGATCGCCTATTTCTTGAGCGAGAATCCTGACTTCGACGGGTCGATCCTGGTCGTGGAACCGGACCCGACCTATGAGAACGCCCAGAGCACAAGGTCGGGGAACAGTTTCCGCGAACAGTTCTCGAACCCCCTCAATATCAAAATCAGCCAGTTTGGGCTTGAGTTTCTCACCGAGTTCGAGGAACGGGTCGTCGTGGACGGTGACGTCCCGGACTTGAACTTCCGCGGGACCGGATATTTGTTCCTCGCCACCAGTCAGGAGGGGATGGCTCAACTGCACGCAGAGCACCTCGTGCAGTTGGCGGCGGGTGCGGACGTCCGCATGCTGACCCCTGACGAGACGCAACGTCAGTTTCCGTATATGAGTACCGAGAGTCTGTTGGGATCGCGCTTCGGTAGCAAACGTGAAGGTTCGATCGACGGCTGGGCACTCCTCCTGGGATTCCGCCGACGAGCCAGACACAACGGCGTCGCGTATCTTGCTGACCGGGTCGTGGGACTCGATCGGGTTGGCGACCGCATCACCGCCGTACGGCTGGCCTCGGGCGACGTCGTGTCGTGCGGATACGTCGTGAACGCAGCAGGAACTCGAGCAAAACTCGTCGCAGACATGGCAGGACTTCCGCTACCGATCGAACCGCGATCCCGAACGACGTTCGTGTTCGATTGCCGGCAACCCATTGAAGAGAACGTGCCGCTCACGGTGACCCCGGAAGGTGTCCACTTCAGGAGGGAACGCCAGCACTACGTCACGGGTGGTGTTCCCGTCGATGATCGACCGGTCGACTATGACGATCTTGCCGCCCGCCACAACGAGTTCGAGGAAATCATCTGGCCCGTTCTGGCGACGTATGTCCCCCAATTCGAGCGTATCGCCGTGATGGCGTCCTGGGGCGGACAATACGCCTACAACGTGCTCGATCACAACCTGGTCATCGGCCCGGCCAGTTCACTCCCCAACCTCATGTTCGCCAACGGTTTCTCCGGCCACGGTCTCCAGCAATCCCCGGCGGTCGGACGCGGCATCAGCGAACTCATCGCATACGGTGAGTACCGGTCACTCGATCTGACCCCACTTGGCTATGACCGGATCGTGCGTAACGAACCGTTCATCGAGTCGGCCATCATCTAGCGGGAACCGACGGCCGCATCGGTACGTCCCATCCG
>Ga0224512_10004839_pt1 | contig 11245 bp, 9 predicted proteins | sample SF_May12_sed_USG_4_FD_169103 | JGI IMG/M metagenome (GOLD analysis project Ga0224512, IMG submission 169103) | Sediment microbial communities from San Francisco Bay, California, United States - SF_May12_sed_USGS_13 | ecosystem: Environmental > Aquatic > Marine > Sediment | place: USA: California...
TCGAGGGCTATCTGTCGGACCGGCTGCAGGAGGCGATCTGGCGCGAAATCCTGCACCTGGTGAACGACGGGGTCGCGACCACCGGCGAGCTCGACGACGCCATCAAGTACGGCCCGGGCCTGCGCTGGGCGATCATGGGCACCAACCTGATCTTCCATATGGCCGGCGGCGATGCCGGCATGCGCCACATGCTGCACCAGTTCGGCCCGGCCTTGAAACTGCCCTGGACCAGGCTGGAAGCGCCGGAGTTGACCGACGAGTTGATCGACCGCATGGTCGAGGGCACGCAAGCGCAGGCCGAGGGCCGGACGGTCAAGGAGCTGGAGCAGCTGCGCGACAACTGCCTGATCGACATCATGCGCGCGCTCCAGAAATACGAGACCGGCGCCGGCAGGGTGCTGGCCGAGGACGACGCGCGCCGCAAGGCGGGAGGGTGACGCTTGAGAGTGCGGCGCGACCTCATACTTCGAGACGCCCCTTCGGGGCTCCTCAGCATGAGGCTCCACTGTCTGTGTCCTCACCCTGAGGAGGCGCGAAGCGCCGTCTCGAAGGGTGAACTCGCTCACTGACAAAACGGGGAAACATAATGGATTTAGGGCTGAGCGAAGAACAGAACCTGGTGGTGGAGACGGTCCGCGCCTTCGTCGAGGCCGAGCTCTACCCGCTGGAAGCCGAGCTGGAGCGCAGCGGCGAGTTGCCGCGCGAGGTTGCCCGCGAGATCCAGGACAAGGTGCTGGAGATGGGTTTCTACGCGCCGAACATCCCGGAGGAATTCGGCGGCGGCGGGCTCGACAATCTGACCTTCGCGTTGCTGGAGCGTGAGCTGGGCCGCACCTCGATGGGCCTCAATCACTGGTGGGGCCGGCCGTCCAACATCCTGTGCGCCGGCACGCCGGAACAGCGGGAGCGCTACCTGATTCCTTGCGTCAAGGGCGAACGCCACGACGCGCTGGCGATGACCGAACCCGACGCGGGCTCGGACGTGCGCGGCATGAAGTGCATGGCCCGGCGCGACGGCGGCGACTGGGTGATCAACGGCACCAAGCATTTCATCAGCCATGCCGACATCGCCGATTTCGTCATCACCTTCATCGCCACCGGCGAGGAGGAGACCCCGCGGGGACGCAAGAAGCGCATCACCTGTTTCCTCGTCGACCGCGATACGCCGGGTTTCGAGATAAGGCCCGGCTACAATTCGGTCTCGCACCGCGGCTACCGCAACTGCATCCTGAATTTCGACGATTGCCGAGTGCCCGATGCGCAGATCCTCGGCGAGGAAGGCAAGGGCTTCGAAGTCGCCAACGACTGGCTCTACGCGACCCGCATCACGGTGGCGACGATGTGCGTCGGCCGAGCGCGGCGAGTCTTCGACATGGCGGCCGAATGGTGCGCCACTCGCAAACAGTTCGGCCAGACCATCGGCAAGTTCCAGGGCACCAGCTTCAAGCTCGCCGACATGATCACCGAGATCGACGCGGCGGACTGGCTGACCCTGGCCTCGGCCTGGAAGCTGGACCAAGGGCTGGACGCCAACCGCGAGATCGCCTCGGCCAAGCTCTATGCGTCGGAAATGCTGGCGCGGGTTACCGACCATGCGATCCAGATCCACGGCGGCATGGGGCTGATGGACGATCTGCCGCTGGAGCGGTTCTGGCGCGACGCCAGGGTCGAGCGCATCTGGGACGGCACGTCGGAAATCCAGCGCCACATCATCTCGCGCGCCATCCTGCGCCCGCTGGAGGGCTAGACGCGGATGACGGCAGCAGCATTGCAGCGGTTGCTGCGTCCAGTGACCATCGCCGTCGTCGGCGGACGCGAGGCGGCCGAGGTCGTCCACCAGTGCGACAAGCTGGGCTTCTCCGGCACCATCTGGCCGGTCAGCCACACGCGCGACAGCATCGCCGGGCGGGACTGCTTCAAGCGCCTGGAAGACCTGCCGGGATCGCCCGACGCCGCCTTCATCGCCATCCCGGCGGACCCGAGCATCGAGGCCGTGGAAATCCTCGCCGCCATGGGGGCGGGCGGCGCGGTCTGCTATGCGTCCGGCTTCAGGGAGGTCGCCCGGGACGGCATCCGCCGGCAGGACCGGCTGGTCGCCGCCGCCGGTGTCATGCCGGTGCTCGGGCCCAACTGCTACGGCTTCATCAACTACATCGACGGCGCGGCGCTGTGGCCCGACCAGCACGGCGGCGAGCGTGTCGAACGCGGCGTCGCCATCGTCACGCAAAGCGGCAACATGGGCCTCAACCTGACGATGCAGCAGCGCGCGCTGCCGCTGGCCTATCTGCTGACCCTGGGCAATCAGGCCGCGATCGGCATGCCCGAATGCATCGCGGCGCTGGCGGCGGACGAGCGGGTCGGCGCGATCGGCCTGCATATCGAAGGCCTCGCCGACCTTGCTGCCTTCGAGCGCGCGGTCGGCATGGCCCGGGACCAGGGCCTTCCGGTAGTCGCGCTGAAGACCGGCCGGTCGGTCACGGGGGCGGAGATCGCGCTCAGCCATACGGCCTCGCTGGCCGGCCCGGACGGGCTCTACGATGCATTCTTCGAGCGGCTCGGGGTCGCCCGGGTGCATTCGGTGCCCGAGTTCCTCGAGACGCTCAAGCTGTTGTCCGTGATCGGCCCGCTGGCCGGCAACCGGATCTGTTCGATGAGCTGTTCCGGCGGCGAGGCCTCGCTGATCGCCGACATGGCGGAGGGGCGCGATATCGCGTTCCCGCGCATGGATGACGAACACCGCGCCGCCGTCGCGGCCACGCTCAATCCGCTGGTCCGCGTCTCCAACCCGCTCGACTACCACACCTTCATCTGGGGCGACGAAGAGCGGCAGACCGAGACCTTCACGGCGATGCTGCGCGGCGGCTACGATCTGTCCCTGCTGATCCTCGATTTCCCGCGGCCCGACCGCTGTCGGCCCGATGACTGGTGGCGCACGGTGAACGCGATCGTCAACGCGGCGCGCCGCACCGGCCAGCGTGCCGCCGTCGTCGCCTCGATGCAGGAATGCCTGCCCGAGGATGTACGGACCTACCTCGTCGAACAGGGCATCGCGCCGATGCAGGGTATCGCGGAAACCCTGTCGGCGATCGAGGCGGCGGCGCGCATCGGCCGCGTGCTGGCGGCGGACGACCCCCCTGCCCTGCTGCACCCCGGCCCCGTGGCCTGGGGCGGCAGCCGCGTCCACGACGAGTGGGAGTCGAAGCGCCTGCTGGCGGCGCATGGCCTTGCGGTTCCGGACGGCGCCCTGGTCGCATCGCCGGCCGAGGCCGTGGCGGTCGCGGAATCCTTCGGCTATCCGGTCGCGGTCAAGGCGGTGTCGTCGGAAATGGTCCACAAGACCGAGCACGGCGCCATCGCGCTGAACCTTTTCGACGCCGACGGCGTGCAGGCGGCCGCCGAACGCATGGCGGTGCTGTCCAGCCACATCCTTGTGGAGCGCATGGTGGCCGACGGCATCGCCGAGCTGATTGTCGGCATCGACCGCGATCCGCAATTCGGGCCCTATCTGGTGGTCGGCTTCGGTGGCGTCCTGGTGGAAGTGATCAGCGACAGCCACACGCTGCTGCTGCCGACCGGCCGTGAGCAGGTTCTGGCGGCCCTCGGTTCCCTGAAGACGGCGCCGATGCTGGACGGCTATCGCGGCCTGCCGCGCGCCGACAAGGCGGCCGCGGTCGATGCGATCATGGCGGTCGCCTCGTTTACTGCCGCCCATGCCGACACCATCCTGGAGCTGGACGTGAACCCGTTGATCGTCCGCCCCGAGGGACTGGGCGCGATCGCCGCCGATGCGCTGGTCCGCCTCGCCGAACCGGAATGAGGAGGAGATAATGACCGACCCCGTGAAGACCGAGCGCCGCGGCGCGGTGCTGGAAGTGACGCTGGACCGGCCCAAGGCGAACGCCATCGACGCGCCGACCAGCCGCATCATGGGCGAGGTGTTCGCCGGCTTCCGCGACGATCCGGCGCTGCGCGTCGCGATCCTCACCGGCGGCGGCGACCGCTTCTTCAGCGCCGGCTGGGACCTCAAGGCGGCGGCCGCGGGCGAGGCGCCGGATTCCGATTACGGGGCCGGCGGCTTCGGCGGCCTGCAGGAGCTGCCCGACCTCAACAAGCCGGTGATCGCCGCGGTCAACGGTATGGCGCTGGGCGGCGGTTTCGAGCTGATGATCTCGTGCGACATCATCGTCGCCGCCGACAAGGCGACCTTCGCGCTGCCGGAGATCCGCTCCGGCACCATCGCAGACGCCGCCACGGTCAAGCTGCCGCGCCGCATCCCCCACCACGTCGCCATGGAACTGCTGTTCACCGGCCGCTGGATGGACGCCACGGAGGCGAAGCACTGGGGCCTCGTCAACGAGATCGTGCCGGCGGATGGGCTGATGGCGCGGGCCCGCGAGATCGCCGACCAGTTGGCCGGCGGCCCGCCGCTGGTCTACGCCGCGATCAAGGAGGTCGACCGCGAGACCGCGCACCTGCCCGTCCAAGCGGCCATGGACCTGATCAACCACCGCAACTTGAAGACCATCGAGACGCTGTATTCCAGCGAGGACCAGCTGGAAGGCGCCCGCGCCTTCGCCGAAAAGCGCGACCCGGTGTGGAAGGGGCGGTAACGCCCCGGTGGCGGGTCGATGCGCGCGGAACAACCCCATGCACCGGTGTTTTCTGCGGGTTTGCGGGGCCGCAGGCGCCCCGCCCCGCGCCCTACTCCGCCACCACCAGCTTGTAGTCCGGGGTCGGGTTGAGCGGGCAGGAATAGACGTATGCGCCCGGTTTCAGCTCGATTGCGTAGTCCTTGGTCGCACCCGTCGTCAGCCCGCCGCCGGAGACGCTGGGCAGGGTCGCGCGGTTGACGATGCCGTCGCCGCGCAGCCAGAAGCCGAGACCGTAGGGCACGTTGCTGTTGGTCACCCGGAAGACGTATTTGCCGGGCTTCAGCGTCAGCGGCTCCGCCGCCGCCAGCCGCTCCGCGCCGGACGATTTGTTGATCGCCTCGCAGTCGGCCTTGCTTGTCGAGGTGTAGCCGTGGTCCGCGCCGCCCTCGGATTCGAGGAACTGGCAGGGGGTCTGGGTGAATTCGATGACGGTCGGCTCGACCGCCAGGGCCGGGCCCGCGAAGGCGATCGCGAGGCCCAGAAAGAGGGCCAAACCGGCCAGGGTGTTGCGCTTCATGCTTGTCTCCATTGCCGAATATATGAGGGTTGCCCCGGGATATGCGCCGCGCCGCCGGCGGCGGCAACCAACGATGGATCACAAGTCTGTCAGCGGGCGGTCCAGGACCGGCAGCCGCCCGGTGTGCGAGGCCTTTGCACGGGTGCATACGAGTGGCGCAATGGCCATGTTTTCTCCGACTCCCTGTACACAGACACCTCACATCCTGAGCCTGTCGAAGGATGAGGCATGCGTGAGTAGGTAGAGCGTCGGGAAACTGCCGTTTCCCGTTCGAGTCGCACCCGTGCGACGGTCTCGACCTAGCCCCGACCTTGGACCGGCCGCGGCGCCTATCCTTCCCGTTTCGCCTTCGGCGCCTGCACCGGGCCGCCGGCCTCGGTCCAGGCCTCGAAGCCGCCCTCTAAATGGGCGACCGGGGCAAGGCCCATCTCCTGCGCCGCCTTCGTCGCCAGCGCCGAGCGCCACGAGACGGCACAGTAGAATACGAAGGTCCGGTCCGCAGCGAAGAACGGCTTGTGGTAGGGGCTTTTGGGGTCGATCCAGAACTCCAGCAGGCCGCGCGGCACGTGGCGGGCGCCGGGGATGCGCCCGGTCTTGGCCAGCTCGCGCACGTCGCGCAGATCGACGAACAGCACGTCCTCGCGCCCGTGGAGGTCCATCGCCTCCTCGACGGAGAGCGTACGGATTTCCTTGCTGGCCTCGGCGACGAGCTCCTCGACCGAGCGGGTGATGTTCTGGGGCATACATGTCCTCTCGTCCTGCCGGTCACGATCCTAGCAGGCGCGGGTTGGGTTGGCATCTGCGAACACCGTCTCCGACGGATTCCCCGCGCGGCCGGATCATGGCATTGTGCGCCGAGCAGCTTGTACCCGGAAGGGAGGTCAGGATGGACCGCAAAATCCGCTGGCTCAAAGCCAGCTATCTGGCCGGCGCCGTGGCAGATGTCATCATCGGCTTGCTTACGCTCATACCCGGCCGTATGGGGGAGACCACGGTCACCTACGCGATGGGCCTGGCCGCCACCGTGATGTTCGGCTGGGCGGTGCTGCTGGTCTGGGGATACCGGGAACCGGTCGCGCGCAAGGGCCTTCTGGTCATCACCATCTTCCCAGTCATCACCGGGCTGATGGCCAGCGGAGTGTACGCGGTCGCCGCCGGTATCTTCCCCGTCCAAAGGATCGTACCGACCTCCATCCTCGGGATCGCACTGATCGCCCTGATGGGATACGGCTACCTTGGCGCGCGGGACCTCGACGCCGAGGACTAACGCAGTTCTGGATTGCCCGGCACCGGTGCCGAGCGACCTCATACTTCGAGACGCCCCTTCGGGGCTCCTCAGCATGAGGCTCAAACGCTTGTGCCCTCATGCTGAGGAGGCGCGGAGCGCCGTCTCGAAGTATGAGGTCGCGCCGCTGCCGCGAGTGCGAATCCAGACAAAGCGGAATTGCTTCTAGCCGGCCACGCCGCGCGCGAGGCGCGGGTAGTACGCTGCCAGGGTCAGGCCGCGCAGGGCATTCATGCACACGAGCGCGAGCCACAGGCCGTGGTTGCCCCACAGCGGCAGCAGGATCCACAGCGCCGCCACATAAAGCGCCGTCGTGAGAATCGCCGCGTTCCGCATCTCGTGGGTGCGGGTGGCGCCGAGGAAGATGCCGTCAAAGAGATAGCACCAGACGCTGATCAGCGGCATCGCCACCGCCCAGGGCAGGTAGGCGCGGGCGAGGAAGCGAACCTCGGGTATCGTCGTCAGGAGGTCGATCATGAGCCCGCCGGCCGCCGCGAAGGCCGCCGCCGTGATGACCGCGGCGATGCCGCCCCAGCGCATCGTCGCCCGCACCGCGCCGGCGAGATCCGCCCGGCTGCGCCGCCCCACGGCGCCGCCGACCAGGGCCTCGGCAGCATGGGCGAAGCCGTCGAGCGCAAAGGCCGACACCGACACGAGGTTCAGCAGCACCGCATTGGCGGCGAGCGTCACGTCGCCCAGGGTCGCGCTGCGGTCGGTGAACAGCGCGAAGGAGGTGATCAGCAGAAGGGTGCGGATGAAGATGTCGCGGTTGACCGCCAGCATGCGGCGGAACCGGGCGCCCTCAAGGATATGGCCCCAGGCGTGCCCTTCTCCCAGCATGCCGAGCCTTTTTGCCACCAGCACGAGGCCCAGCCCCAGCGCCGCGTATTCGGCGATCAGCGTCGCCGCCGCCACGCCCTCGACGCCCCAGCCCAGTCCCATGACGAAGACCAGGTCGAGGGCGATGTTGAGCCCGTTCATGAAGATCTGCAGAACGAGCGGCCAGCGCGCGTTCTGTAGCCCGAAGAACCAGCCAAGCAGCACGTAGTTGGCCAGCGCCGCCGGCGCGCCCCAGATCCGCACCGCGTAATAGGCGGCGCCCTCCCCCTCGACCTCGGCGCTGGCATGCAGCAGGCGGAAGGCGAGCGCCCCGACCGGCCCCTGCACGATGAGCAGCACGACGCCAAGCCCGAGGGCCAGCAACAGCGCGCGGGCCAGCACCGCGCGGATCTCCGCCGCATCCCCGGCGCCCCAGGCCTGCGCTGTCGGGCCGGTCGTGCCCATGCGCAGGAAGCCGAACCCCCAGTAGACGAAATTAAAGATCAGCGCGCCGATGGCGACGCCGCCGATGTAACGCGGATCAGGCAAGTGGCCGACGACGGCGGTGTCGACCATGCCGAGCAGGGGGATCGTCACGTTCGACAGGATGATCGGCCCCGCCAGCGCCCAGATGCGGCGGTTCCAGGAGGCTTTTGGCGCGGCGCCGGGAAGGATTGCGCCGCCCTCGGTCATAGCGGTGCGCCTTGCATAACTTCACCCCCTCCCCAACCCCTCCCCCGCAAGCGGGAGAGGGGCTTTAACTCGCGACCCCGACAAACAGAGCCCTCTCCCGCTTGCGGGGGAGGGTTGGGAGGGGGCGCGGGCCACTCGATAGGTAGCGAGGCCCCTCACCCCTCGCCCGCCTTCTCGTATGCCAGCAGGGCGCTGGCGAGGTCCTCCAGCGCGCAGCCGGCGGCCTTGAACAGGGTGATTTCATCGTCCGATTTCCGGCCGGGATGCCTGCCGCGGCAGAGATCGTAGAGGTCGGCCGGGATGTCCGCGAGCTTCAGCACCCCGCTGTCCAGCGGCTGCACGAGGTCCCCAGCCTCGACGGTGGCGCCGGCGCGTGTGTCGCAAAACACGGTGGCGCGGCGGATGCATTCGTCGTCGGCCTCGCGCATCTTCGGCGTAAAACCGCCGATCAGGTCCAGGTGCTGGCCCGGCCGCAGCCATGCGCCGTGGATCAGCGGGTCGGTCGCCAGAGTCGCGCAGCTGATGATATCCGCCGCCGCGACCGCCGCTTCCAGGTCGGTGGCGACGGCCGCCTCGAGCCCGCTGCCCGCCAATAGGTCGACGATCTTCGCGGCGCGTTCGGGATTACGTCCCCAGACCGTCACGCGTTCGATCGGACGCACCGCCCGGAAGGCGCCGATCTGGTTCGGCGCCAGCCGCCCGGTCGCGACCACCAGAAGATGCGCGGCATCCTTGCGGGCAAGGTAATACGCGGCCAGCGCCGAGGCCGCCGCCGTGCGCCGCACCGTCAGTTCGCCGCCGTCGATCATCGCAAGCGCCGCGCCGGTCCTGCCGTCGAACAGCACGTAGACACCGCTGACCGCCGGCAGGCCGCGATCCGCATTGCCGGGGAACACGTTGACCAGCTTGACGCCGAGATATCCGCCGACCGTCCAGGCCGGCATCAGCAATGCCGTCGCATCGGGCTCGCCGGGCACTTCCACAGTGTGGTGGTGGCGCAGCGGCATGACGCAATCGTCACGGAACATCTCGCGGATCGCCTCGACGAGCGCCCCGAACTCCATGAACCGCTGCACTGCTTCCGCATCGATCATCCGCATGAAACTGCATCTCCCGCAATCCCCAATCGCGGCGCATCGTGATGACTGGAGCTGGCAAAGGCAAGCCTTGCGATTGACATAGTGGAACCGGCGGCCTATCCCTCTGCGGCCTTCCAAAAGGCCCCGCGGAAAGGGGGAAGGGACGATGAGCAAGGAGAGCAAGCGGCCCGGCCGGCCGCAGACGCAAGCCGTTCGCGGCGGGCTGGAGCGGAGCCGGTTCCACGAGACCTCCGAGGCCATCTACATGACCTCGGGCTATGTCTACGAATCCGCCGAGGAGGCCGAGGCCGCCTTCAAGGGCGACACCGAACGCTTCATCTATTCGCGCTACGCCAACCCGACCGTGGCCATGTTCGAGGAACGGCTGCGGCTGCTCGAGGGGGCGGAGGCCTGCATGGCGACGGCCAGCGGCATGGCCGCGGTATTCGCGGCGTTGATGAGCCTCGTGAAGGCCGGCGACCGGATCGTCGCTTCGCGGGCGCTGTTCGGATCCTGTCACTTCATCGTCAACGATATCCTGCCGCGCTACGGCGTCGTGCACGAGTTCGTCGACGGCACCGACGCCGCGCAGTGGGAGGAAGCGCTCTCGAAGCCGGCGCAGGCGGTGTTCCTCGAGACACCCTCGAACCCGGCGCTCGAGATCATCGATCTCGACATGGTGTCGGCGCTGGCGCACAGGGCGGGCGCCCAGGTGGTGATCGACAACGTGTTCGCGACGCCGCTGCTGCAGAAGCCGCTGGAGCGGGGCGCCGACGTCGTCGTCTACTCGGCGACCAAGCACATCGACGGCCAGGGCCGCACTCTGGGCGGCGCCATTCTCGGGCGCAAGGAGTTCATCGGCGGCGAGCTGAAGACGTTCCTGCGCCACACCGGGCCGGCGCTCAGCCCGTTCAACGCCTGGGTCCTGGTGAAGGGGCTGGAGACCATGGAATTGCGGCTCGAGCGGATGTGCGACAACGCGCTGGAGATCGCGCGGTTCCTAGAGGGCCACAACAGCATCGGCCGCGTCCTGTATCCCCATCTCGACAGCCATCCCCAGGCGACGCTGGCCCGCACGCAGATGCGCAAGGGCGGCTCCATCGTGTCGTTCGAGCTGGCCGGCGGCAAGGCGGCCGCGTTCCGCCTGCTGAACGCCCTGGAAATCATCGACATTTCCAACAATCTCGGCGATTCCAAGAGCCTGGTCACGCATCCCGCCACCACCACGCACCAGCGCCTTGCCGCCGAGGAGCGCGCGCGCCTCGGCATCACCGACGGGCTGGTGCGGCTGTCGGTCGGGCTGGAGGACGTCGAGGATCTGAAGGAAGACCTCGCCCGGGCGCTGGGGCGGTGAATCGGCCGGAGGCCGCGGCAAACGTCCGACATCGCAGTGCCGGCGATTCCGGCGCAACCTCATACTTCGAGACGGGCCTTCGGCCCTCCTCAGCATGAGGCTCAGGTGTTTGTGCCCTCATGCTGAGGAGCCCTGACAAGGGCGTCTCGAAGCATGAGGTCGCTCGGTGCAGCTAGTGGCACGGTTAACGGACGGAGCGCCATGACGGGGCACGACGAGGAGCTTGCGGCAATCGGTATGGGCGAGGCCGGTGCGCTCACGGCGGCGCCGCACCAGGCCCCCGCGCCTGCCGCCGAGAACCACCTCGCCGGCATCCTGCTGATGGTGGCGGCGATGATGGTCGTGCCGTTCATGGATGCGCTGGCCAAATACCTGAGCGACCGCTACGCCGTGTCGCAACTGACCTGGGCGCGGTTCTTCTTTCACTTCATGATCCTGGCGCCGATCGTCCTGTACCGCCATGGCGCAGCGGCGCTGCGGCCCCCGCAACCGGTTCTGCAACTGGTGCGCAGCGGGTTCACGCTGCTCGCGACGATCCTGTTTTTCGCCGCCATCGCGCTGATGCCGATCGCCGATGCGCTGGCGCTGCTGTTCGTATCGCCCATGGTGGTCACCGCCCTCTCGCCGGTGATGCTGGGCGAACGCGTCGGCGTGCGGCGGTGGGCCGCGGTAGTCGCCGGATTCCTCGGCGCGCTGATCATCCTGCGGCCCGGTTTCGGCGTGGCGCAGCTGGGCTCGTTCCTGGCGATCGGGGCCGGTTGTTCCTTCGCGCTTTATTCCCTGCTGACGCGGAAGCTCGCCGGCAGCGCGCCGCCGCTGGTCACCCTCGCGTGCACCGCCGTGACT
>Ga0224512_10004840_pt1 | contig 11244 bp, 7 predicted proteins | sample SF_May12_sed_USG_4_FD_169103 | JGI IMG/M metagenome (GOLD analysis project Ga0224512, IMG submission 169103) | Sediment microbial communities from San Francisco Bay, California, United States - SF_May12_sed_USGS_13 | ecosystem: Environmental > Aquatic > Marine > Sediment | place: USA: California...
CGAGAAGAGGTGGCGGTTGTGCAGCGACCGGTTCGTGTCGACCAGCAGGCGCGTCGCCGTGGTCGCGTAGAGGGGCGACTGGAGGCGCCGCGCGAGCCACCGGGCGAGGAGCAGGGCCCCGGCGTCCCAGCCCCGGTGGCCGGCCAGGATGGTTTCCCGGCCCTCGAAAAGGGCCGTGTAGGGGCGGGGTACCCGATGCCCGCCGTGCTCGCAGCTGACGAGGATCCGCTCACCCCCGGGCACGAAGCAGTCGGCCCTCTGCGAGGCACGCGGACAGCTCTTCGTAGAGGCCGTGGAGCCGGCTGCGCGGCGGATCCGGTCCGAGGCGTCGCAGGATCCTGCTCGCGAGGCACCCTTCCTCCAGGATCGTCTCCAGCGCGGCCTTCCACTCCCCGTTGCCGGCCTCGCGCACCCGCGTCGTCTCGATCAGCTGCCGCCACAGATCGCGCGCCGTGACCGGCCCGGCCCGCAGACACCCGAGAGCCCGGAGGTAGCCCTCGTCCCCGATCGTGGCCGCCTCGGCGCGGACCGTGGTCTCTTCCAGGATCGCGTTCAGCGCCGCGGTCTCGAAGGAGCGCTGCTCCTCCGGTGCGCTCCACTCGCCCGCGGCGAGGGCCTCCACCACGCCCACCGTGGCGGCCGCGATCGCCAGGTCGGCTGCGGGACACTCCTGAACGTCCAGCACCCGGATCTCGAGCGAGCCGCGATCGAAGCGGGCGATCGCCCCCCGCGCATTCACCCACTCGTGACGCAGCGAGCCGGCCGGATCGTGGGACTCGAGATCCCGGTAGATCCGATCCAGGACCTGTATCTCGTACGCCTCCCGGGTGAAGACGGGCTCAGGGACCAGCGCTCCGGTGACCGAGGGGATGCGTTCCGCATGCTGTCGATAGAACACGAGACGGTTGTCGAGAAGCCCCGTGGCCCGGCCTCCCACGATCGGCGAGCTGGCGGCCAAGGCCGGCAGCATCGGGAGCACCAGACGGAGCGCCGCGTGGAGTCGGCCGAACTCCTCGTCGTTGGAGAAGGGAAGATTGAGGTGGACGCTCTGGACGTTCGCCCAGCCGTGTCCGTGGCAGCCGAAGATGCGGTCGAAGCTCCGGTACACCGGACTGTACTCGTGGGGCCAGATCACGAGCTCCCGGTCGGGATCCATCCACGGATGCATGGCCCCGGGCATCAGCTTCGCGTCCAGGGGCGCGAGCAGGGCGTTCGCTTCCGCCACGCTCTCCTGGAAGAGCGACGCGAGTCCTTCCAGCCGGGCGGCGGGGCCGTTGGTCTTGAACTCGATCAGGTGCAGGGCGAGCTCGTTCGACCAGGCCAGCTCGCCGCGCTCGATCTCGGCCTCTGGCGCGCCCGCGGCCGCGCGGATCAGCGCGTCCGCGACAGGACGCACCTCGAGCGTGCGGCGATCGACGATCATGTACTCGAGCTCGACGCCGAAGCCCTCGAACAGTCCGAGGTCGAAGCGGTAGCTCACGAGTTCGGCATGCCTCCACCACGGGCGTCGAGCCGCGTCCGGAAGCAGCGCATCACGGCGAGGTAGAGCTCGTCCTTCAGGACCGCGTCTTCGCAACCCGCGTCGACGTTGGGATTGTCGTTGACCTCGAGCACGAGGAAGCGCCCCTCGCGCTCCTTGACGTCCACCCCGTAGAGGCCGTTCCCGATCAACGCTGCGGCGCGCTCCGCCAAGGAGACCGCCGCAGCAGGCGCCTCGTTCACGGGAACGGCTTCCACCTTCCCATACCGGCGCCGTCCGGAGTGATCGGAGTGGGCGATCCTCCATTCGCCACGAGGCATGTGGTAGCGGCAGGCGAACAGGGCGACACCCTCCAGCACGCCGATCCGCCAGTCGAAGTCCGAGGGCTCGAAGCGCTGTGCGACGACCAGCTCGGAGTCGTGCAGGAGCCGCCGCAGCTGCTGTTCGAGCTCGGCCACGTCCTCGACCTTGATCACGCCCCGCGAGAAGGAGCTGTCCGGCTGCTTCAGCACGCACGGAAGCCCGATGCGTTCCGCGACCTTCCCGGCGTTGTCCTCGCTTACGACCATGGTGAGGGGGCAGGGGATGCGATGACGTGCGAAGAGTTCGGCCTGGTAGACCTTGTTGGTGCAGCGCAGGATCGACTCTGGATCGTCGATCACCACGAGCCCCTCCGCCGCGGCGCGCCGGGCGAAGCGGTAGGTGTAGTGGTCGACCCAGGTCGTCTCGCGGATGAAGAGCGCGTCGAACTCGGCGAGGCGGCCGTAGTCCTCGCGTCCGATCCGAATCGCCTCGATTCCCACGCTCTCTGCTGCGCGCTCGAACTTGCGAATTGCCGCCTCGTCCGAAGGGCGGTCCTCGTCGCCTCCGCCCGCGAGGATCGCGAGGGCGTAGCGATAGGCCTTGGAGGCGCGGGCCGCATGGGGACGCGCGAAGTAGCGGCTCGCCTGTGCCACCAGGAACTCGCGATGCGCTTCTGGGATCTCGTTCGCGGCGATCACGCGAATCCCGCGCAGCTCCCACTTCCTTTCCCCGTTGCGCACGAAGGCCGCGCGCAGGAACGGCGCCGGGAACTGGTTGAAGAGGGCGCGCGCCAGGCGGTCGTAACGAACGGTGACGTTCCTTCCGAAATAGATGCTGACTTCGAAACGCTCCGAGCGCAGCGGCGCGAGGCTGCGCTGGATCAGCCGGTCCAGCTCTTCCGAGACGATCCGCACCAGTGGCGAGAGCCTCAGGTCCTGGAGCGTGTCCACCGAGGGCAGGGGGCGGTGGCCCCGGGCGGCGGCCAGAAGCGACACGTAGTAGCCGGCGCTCTGGTAGCCGTAGGTCCGGCACAGGTTGAAGACGGTGGCCCGCCGGATCTCGCTGAAGCGAGCCTCGAGCAGGTAGTCGCGGGCCGCGACGATCTCCGCATCGGGAAGCTCGAGGGCCCAGCGGCTCGGGTTCTCGACGACGACCAGCAGAAGCAAGCGGCGCCCTTCCCCTATCGCGCTGGGCGGATGACGGCCAGGTTGGAATCGTAGGTCAGCACGCCGAGCAGGATCGCACCCAGCACGCGGTCGACACCCGCCGTGTACAGGCGCGACTCGAAGCCGGGGCGGTCCTCGAGAGGATCCGCGACCCGTACCTCGCGCCCCTCCGGGTCGTAGCCGCCCAGCACGACGAAGTGGCCCTGGGGAAAGCCTGCGACGTCGTCGTCCGTGAGATCCCTCTCGCCACGCTCGCGCGCGCACGCGTAGAGATAGGTCGAGCTCAGGCCCGTGATTACCGGTCCGTCCTCGAGGAGACGCTGCAGCAGGGTCGTGCTCAGCTCCTCGTAGCGGATCTCGCCGCCGAGGGCGAGGAACTCCAGGTAAGCAGCCGTCGCTTCGCGCAGCTTCTCCGTGGGCTTCGCCTTGGCTTGGCGGCGAAGGCGGTCGGCAAGGTCGATGCCGGGAAGGGTGAACCACGTGGGATCGAAGACGCGCAGGTTGTAGGTGTAGATGGTCGCCGTGTAGGACCGTCCGAGTGCGTGCCGGGCCAGATTCACGGCCAGCGTGCCGCCGGTCTTGAGGGGTTCCACCTCGGCGATCACCCGCTCGAGAGAGATGGGATCTTCGAAGAAGCGGTACACCGCGTGCAGGCAGGTCGGTCCGCAGGTCGCGTCGTCGGGCTGCGGCAGGATCTCGATCTCGAGGCGCGATTCCATCTGCCTGCCTAGCGCTCGTCCGCCGGAGCCCAGCGCTGGTCCGTCGGGCCCACGTAGCGACCTCGAGGCCGGTAGATCCGGTTGTCGTCGTACTGCTCGATCGCGTGGGCGCACCAGCCGGCCACGCGCGAGGCCGCGAAGATCGGGGTGAAGAGATCGGCCGGGATCCCCATGCAGTAGTAGACGCTCGCGGAGTAGAAATCGACGTTGGGGATGAGGCCCTTCTCGCTTTCCATCCGCTTCTCGAGCTTCTCGCTGATGGCGAAGAGCTCCGGGCGACCGGTCTCCAGGCAGAGGGCCCGGCTCATCTCCCGGAGGATGCGGGCCCGTGGGTCGCCTTCCTTGTAGACGCGGTGTCCGAAGCCCATCACCTTGCGCTTGCCCGCCAGCTGCTCGTCCAGATAGGCGTCGACGCGGCTCGGCGACTCGATCTCGAGCAGCATGCGGATCACCTGCTCGTTGGCGCCGCCATGCAGGGGCCCCTTCAGCGTGCCGATGGCCGAGAGCACGCTCGAGTAGAGCCCCGAGAGCGTGCTGGCCGTGACGCGGGCCGAGAACGCCGACGCATTCAGCTCGTGGTCCGCGTGCAGGATCAGGCAGCGGTCGAAGAGCCGCACGTGCTCAGGGTCGGGCTCCTGGCCCCGGAGCATGTACAGGAAGTTCCACGCCACCGAGCGTTCGCGATGCCGCTGGAGCGGCCAGCGTCCCTTCCTCACCCGGTCGTAGGCCGCCACGATGGCGCCCAGGCGCGCGGTGAGCCGGACCGCCTTGCGCCGGGTGGCGGCCTCGTCCATGACGTTGGCGTCCGGATCGTGCAGGGAGAGCCCGGCCACCACCGCGTGCAGGAAGTCCATGGGGTGGACGCGTGTGGGCAGACCGTGGAACCAGCCGAAGGACTGCGGCGGAAGCGCGATGTGGCGACGCAGCCGGGCCTCGAAGTCCGCGAACTCGTCGCTTCGGGGCAGGCAACCGTACCAGAGCAGGTACGCCACCTCTTCGAAGGTCGAGTGCTCGACCAGATCCTCGATGGTGTAGCCGCGGTAGAGCAGGGTGCTGCCGTGGATCGCGCTGATGGCGGTGGAGCAGGCCACCACGCCCTCCAGACCTCGATCGATGGCACCGGTGTATTCGGAGTCGGGCTCCACGCAGGACCCTCCACCCCGGGACCGTTCCCGGGGCATGGTGACGTGGGAATGGGCAATCGCCGTGGGGAAGGGCGGACCCCGCGCCCGCAACGACGGTGGCTACCTCGCGCAGCTTCGCCGGGAAGCGCCGGCGCGACGGGGGCGGCGCAGCGACTACAATCCGGCCCCCGTGAGCGCCGAGACTAGCGTCGAACCGACCTACAAAGAAGGGGGCCCCCCCGCCGCGGCCACCCTACGGCGCGATCTGCGCGCGATGCTCGGGGACGCGGCGGCCTTCAGCGTGATGGTCGGGGTCGGCGAGACCTACGTTCCCGCGTTCGCCCTCGCCGCGGGCCTGGGCGCGGTCACCGCGGGCCTGGTGGCGACCCTGCCCATGCTGGCCGGGGCCGCGCTCCAGCTAGCCACTCCCTCCGGTGTCGCCCGCCTCGGGTCCTACCGCCGTTGGGTCGTCGCTTGCGCGATCGTGCAGGCACTGAGCTTCCTGCCGCTCGTGATCGGCGCCGCCCGGGCCGGGATCTCCGAAGCCTGGCTCTTCGGCGCCATGGCGGCGTACTGGGGTGCGGGCATGGCGACGAGCCCGGCCTGGAACGCCTGGGTGGGGGCGCTCGTCCCCCGCGAGCGCCGCGCCCATTTCTTCGCGCATCGGAGCCGCCTCTCCCAGGTGGCTCTGCTCCTCGCGATCCTCTCCGCCGCAGTGATCCTCGAGGGCGGGGACGCGGCCCGTCGACCCCTGGCAGCCTTCGCGCTGCTCTTTGCCGTGGCCGCCCTGTCGCGGCTCGCTTCCGCGGCCTTCCTTGCCCGACAGAGCGAGCCTGCCGGTCTCGCCGGAGGCCAGCGCCGGCTGTCCCCCCAGGGCGTCTGGGTCGTCCTCCGCGGGACCGACGCCCGGGGCGTCCTCCTCTACCTACTCGGCATGCAAGCGGCCGTGTATCTGTGCGCTCCCTACTTCACGCCCTACATGCTGGGTCCGCTCGGCCTCTCCTACGGTGGCTACATGGCACTCACGGCGGCGGCCTTCGCCTCGCGGATTGCGCTGCTTCCGGCTCTCGGCCATTGGGCCCACGCCCGCGGGAGCCGCGCCCTGTTCCGCGTCGGTGCCCTCGGGATCGTTCCCCTTCCGGCCCTGTGGCTCGTCTCCGACGACCTCCTGTACCTCCTCGGGCTCCAACTGGTCGCTGGAGCGGCCTGGGCGGCCCTCGAGCTCGCGACCCTCATGTCGTTCTTCGAGACCCTGGAGGACCGCGACCGCGCGAGCGTGCTCACGGCCTTCAACTTCGCGAACACGGTGGCGATTGCGGTCGGTGCCCTGGGTGGCGCGGTCGCCTTCCGCGCCTTCGAATCCGCGCCCGAGGTCTACCCGCTGCTCTTCCTCGGCTCGAGCTTCGCGAGGCTGCTGGCGCTCCTGCTGCTCCCGAAGCCGTCGCCCGCCACCCACGTTCCCGAGGAGGTGGCCCTGCGGACCCTGGCCGTGCGGCCCTCGGCGGGGGCGATCCAGCGGCCGGTCCTGCCGACCCTCGACGGCTCCGACGAGGACTTCGCCGCCGGCGAGTGACCTCTGCGGTCACCGCTCGGCGTCGGCCTCGACGTCGACGCCAGCTCCCCGCTGTGGGCCAACGACTGGCGGGACCGCAGGCGGTGCGGGCCGGCGAATGGACGCCTGCAATTCCGCACACGCGAGGCTACGGTGCCGCGTTTCTCCGGCCGGCCGCGGCGAGGGCGCGGTCGTGGGCCTCGTGGTAGGCGTCCGCGAGCTGGGACCAGTCGAAGGCGTGCGAGTGGGTGTCGACGCGGTTGCGCATCGCTCCGCGCGCCAAGCGGTCGAGCCGGCAGAACTTGAGCACGCGTTCCGTCAGGTCGGCGGCCGCGTCGTGGTAGCGGCGGTCGCGGCGCGGCAGCACGCCGAGACCCCAGTCGTCGTGATCCGGGAAGGCTTCGGCGGCGTAGCGGCCGAAGCCGGCGAGGTCGCTGGTGATGGCGGGAATGCCCGAGGCCAGGCACTCGAGCGGCGTATAGCCCCAGGGCTCGTAGGCGCTCGGGAAGATCCCGAGGTGGCAGCCGCGCACGAACTGCTCGTAGTCCATGCCCCAGAGCGGGTTCACCGAGCTGATGAACTCCGGGTGGTAGACCACCTTCACGCGGTCTTCCCGCTCGTTGCGCAGGCCCAGGTGGCGGAGGTGCCCGAGGATCGGGTCGTCGGCGTCGTCTTCGAGTACGTGGGTGCAGAGCAGCGGTACGCCATCGCCGGAGAAGGCGTGCTGCAGCCGCCGGTGACGCAGCCGCCAGTACTCGCTGACCAGATCATCCAGCCGCACCCGTTCGCCGGCGGCGCTGGCCCGGAACAGGCGCTCGCCCACCTCGCGCCCGATCTTCTGCGAGGCCTCTTCCAGATCGTCGAGCAGGCCCCGCGCGTGCAGGGCGCTCGGCTCGATCGAACGCGCCGAGCGGGTGGTCACGAGGAACAGGACGACGGTGATCTCGGAATCCGCGGCGCGCAGCTCGGCATTCAGCCGCGAGGCCATCTCGAGGCACAGATCGAAGCCCTTGTTGCGCGGCTCGAAGCGTCCGGAGTTGAACAGATAGAGCGTCTTGTCCAGGTCGAAGGAGTAGCAGGGAAAGAAGTGGCTCATCACGAAGCGATGGATCTGCTCCTTGTGGATGCCGTGGTAGGTCTGGAAGTCGTGACCCAGGTCGAAGCGCGCCAGATCGAGCCCGTTGGGCGTCACCAGCTCGGGCTTCCGGCCGAGCAGGCCGTCGCACTCCTCGGCGGTGATGGGCGAGACGGTCGTGAGGATGTCCGCCTCCCGGGCGCTGGTCTGCTCAATCGCGTGTTGGGCGTCGATGCCGTAGCGCTCGGCCTCGCGCTCGCTGTCGAGGGAGTCGAGCCGGCCGTAGAGGTCTTCGCCGCTGGAGGCGACGTAGCGACCCACCGACGTCGCATGGGTGGTGAACACGGTGGCCACCTCGCTCACGTGGCGCCTGAGCGGAGCCAGCGCCGCACTCCCCAGCCACTCGTGGAAGTGCGCGATCAGACGGGTGCCCGGGGCGCGCCGCGCAGCCGCCGACACGAACTCGCGCACGCCCTCGCCGAAGCCGATCACGCCGTCCACCAGCTCGTTGCCGCGCGCCGGGGGGATGCCGTGGTCGCGGTGCAGGCGGTGGCGGATGACCTCGATGCGCTGCGGTGAGAGCAAGTGGTCGATCAACACGACGCGCGGGCGCCCGGCTACGAGCCAGCGGCCGTGCACGATCCGCCAGCCGCCGTCGGCGAGCTCCTTGACCACTTCGCCGAGCCAGTCGCTGGCGGGCTCCGCTTCGAACTCGACTTCCATCATCGCGGGAACGAGCGGACCGATCAGCACGTAGTGGTCGTCCCAGCGCGTTCGCATCGCGCGCGACTTGGAGCGCAAGACCTGGTAGATGCCACCCACCTGGTGGCAGACCTCCCACGAGATCTCGAACAGCATTGTGTGGGGGATCGGCGCGTAGCCGTGCTTGGCCTCGATGATTTGTGACGACATCGCGGGAAAGCTACTCGATTCTGCGCCGTTCATCAGGGACGCAGTCGAAAAGAAGCCGCGCCGTGGGGCCGCAAAACAGCTCTTCCAGGGGGACCCTGGTTCTCCGCGTCCAGCTCGGATGTCGGGCGGCCGGCACCCCCGGAAGGTTCAGGGGCTCGGATTCGCCGGCCAGGTCGTCCAACGAGAGCCCGACGAGGGCTGCGGGCGATGCGCAGAGGAAGCGCACGACGGCCGCAGCCAGCGCATCCGGCCCGGCGGCGAGCCCGCCGGCGTCGAGAAAGCCGTCGCGGACCAGACGTTCCTGCAAGGCCCGCCGGTCGCGGCGGCGCTCCTCGCGGAGCAGCTCGAGCGTCGCGTCGTCGGGGATCTGCCCGGCGCGGCGCCGCAACAGCAGGTCCGACTCGCCGGCGAAGCCGAGGAGCGGCGGCAGGTCGTGGGTGTTGGCCGTCGCGAGGCAGGCGCGCGGATACGCAGCCGCCGGTCGAAAGCCCGCGTCGTCGCGCTCGAACAGCAGGACCCGCGAGGAGAGCATGCGCGCGTCGCGCAGCGCCGCGTCGAAGCCCTCGGGAACGGTGCCGAGGTCCTCCGCGATCATCAGCACGTCACGCTCGCGGCTGGCCCGCCCGATCGCAGCCAGAAGCTCTGCTTCGGGGTAACGGACGTAGGCACCGTCGCGCGGTTCGCCGCCTTCGGGGATCCAGAAGAGGCGCCGCAGGCCCAGGGCGTGGTCGATGCGCAGCGCGCCCACGTGGCGGGTGTTCGCGTCCAGCAGCCGCGCCCAGAAGGCGAAGCCGTCGCGGCGCAGGGCGTGGGGATCCAGGGGCGGAAAGCCCCAGTCCTGGCCGCTGCGCGAAAATCCGTCCGGTGGCGCGCCGACCGTCACGCCGCTCGCGAACAGCCCGGGCCAGGTCCAGGTGTCGCTGCCGCCGGGGGCGCTCCCCAGGGCGAGGTCGGCATAGACGCCGATCGGGAGCCCCACGTCGCGCGCGGTCGCGCAGGCCCCGGCAAGCTGCCGGTCCAGCTCGAACTGAAGCCAGGCGTGGAAGTCGATCTCGCGTTCGTGGTGGTCGCGAAAGCTGCCGACGCCGGCGGATTGCGGCGTCCGATGAGATTCGCTCCAGCGCCGCCAGTCGCCCGCGCAAGGCGAAGGCTCCAGGTGCTCCGCCAGCGCGACGAAGGTCGCGAAGTCCGTGAGCGGCTGCCCCTGCTCGTCCCGAAACCGCGCGTAGGCGCGGCGCCGCTCGTCGGCGTCGGCGCCCCGCCGGTCCCGGAAGCAGGCGTGCAGGGGAACGAGCACCGCGCGCAGCGCCGCGTCGACACCCGCCGGATCGAGCCGGCCGGCGGCGCGCAGGGCGTCGATGCGGGTCCGGTGGTCGGCGGACTCGAGGCGCCGTTGCGCTGCGGCGCAGTGCGGGAGGTCCGGGATCGCAGCCGGGTCGAGGTAGAGGGGGTTGCGGAAGATGCGACTCACCGGGGCGTAGGGGCAGGCGTCGCCGGTCCGATTCGCCAGCGCGTGCAGCGGATTGATCCCGACGAAGGCCGCGCCCTCGGCGGCCGCCGCCGCGATCAGCGCGCGCAGGTCGCCGAAGTTCCCGAAGCCCCAATTGGCTCGCGACCGCAACGTGTAGAGGTGAGTCCCGATCCCGAAGGCGCGCCGGCCGCCGAGCTTCGCGTCGACGTCCACGCAGCGAACACCGGACGTTGCAGGGAACTCCCACTCTCCCAGCTCCGCCAGGGCCGCAGCGGCGGCCGCTTCGCTGCTGGCGTCCCAGCCCATGGCGGCGGCCAGGGCCTCGCGGGTGCGATCCCGGGTCGGGACCCAGGCGCGATCGATGGCTGACCGGTAGCCGTCCTCGATGCCCAGGCGATCCGCGAGCGCGCGCAGCCGCGGCCGCCCGTCAGTCATCGGCCTCGCGCTCGAGGACCAGGGCGGCGAGCGGCGGCAGCACCAGGCAGATGGAGTCGTCCTCGCCGTGGGACGGCTTCGCCTCCGAAGCCACCGGACCGCAGCGCGGGTGGCCGCTTCCGCCGAAATGCCCGTCGTCGCTGCACAGGCGCTCGACCCAGATTCCCGCGCGCGGTACGCCGATGCGGTAGTCGTGGCGGGGCGTCGGCGTGAGGTTCAACAGGACGACCAGCTCGTTCTCGAAGAACCGGCGCAGGTAGACGAGCACGGAGTTCTCGTGGTCGGCGCAGTCGATCCAGCGGAAGCCCTCGGGTGCGGGATCGCTTCGCCACAGACACGGATGTGCGCGATACAGTGCGCCGAGCGTTTCGAGGTAACGGCGGAACCCCGCGCGCAGAGGGTCGTCGCCCAGGCTCCAGTCGAGCGCTCGGGTCGCATCCCACTGGCCTTCGGGCGCGAGCTCGGTGCCCATGAAGAGCAGCTTCTTTCCAGGCCGCGTCAGCTGGTAGGCCATCAGGCAGCGCAGGTTTGCGAAGCGCTGCCAGTCGTCGCCGGGCATGCGCGACAGCAGCGAGCCCTTGCCGTGCACGACCTCGTCGTGGGAAAGCGGCATCAAGAAGTGCTCGGTGTGCTCGTAGATCGAGGCGAAGCTGATGTCGTTCTGGTGGTATTTCCGGTGCACCGGGTCGTGCCCGAAGTACTCGAGCGTGTCGTGCATCCAGCCGAGGTTCCACTTGAGGGCGAAGCCCAGGCCGCCGTGGTCGGCGGCGCGCGTCACGCCCGGCCAGGCCGTGGACTCCTCGGCGATGGTGAAGGCGCCGGGGCAATCCTCGGCCACCGCGACGTTGAGATTGCGGAGGAAGGACACGGCCTCGAGGTTCTCGCGGCCGCCGTAGAGGTTCGGGATCCAGTCGCCCTCCTCGCGGCTGTAGTCGCGGTAGAGCATCGACGCCACGGCGTCCACGCGCAGCGCGTCGATGTGGTACTCCCTCAGCCAGAAGAGAGCG